>Ga0304728_1000114_pt1 | contig 62371 bp, 41 predicted proteins | sample C_130625_MF_Meta_FD_190476 | JGI IMG/M metagenome (GOLD analysis project Ga0304728, IMG submission 190476) | Freshwater microbial communities from Lake Croche, Canada to study carbon cycling - C_130625_MF_MetaG (v2) (version 2) | ecosystem: Environmental > Aquatic > Freshwater > Lake | place... | reverse complement strand
TTTGGACAGAAAGAATGCTGATCAAGTAGCTTCTTCTATGAAGGATTGGTCTATATCTAAAGGTGCTACACATTATACCCATTGGTTTCAGCCATTAACAGGTTCAACTGCGGAAAAACATGATGCTTTTTTAAAGCCCATTGGACCAGGAAAAGCTATAGAAAGATTTGATGGTGAAATGCTCGTTCAACAGGAGCCAGATGCTTCTTCTTTTCCAAATGGTGGTATTCGAAATACTTTTGAAGCGAGAGGGTATACAGCTTGGGATCCTTCATCGCCTGCTTTTATCATTGGAAAAACATTATGTATTCCAACCATTTTCATTTCTTATACAGGTGAGTCATTAGATTACAAAATGCCATTAATTAAGGCTCTAACAGCGATTGATACTGCCGCTGTTGAGGTTTGTCAATATTTTGATAAAAATGTAACGAAGGTGAATGCAACACTTGGTTGGGAACAAGAATATTTTTTGATTGATCAAGCCTTATTTAATGCAAGACCTGATTTGTTGCTTACAGGAAGAGCCTTGTTTGGTCACGCTCCCGCAAAAGGACAACAATTAGAAGATCATTATTTTGGTTCTATTCCTGAGAGGGTTACAGCTTATATGCGTGATTTTGAAATGGAAGCTTTGAAATTAGGAATTCCTGTTACCACGCGTCACAATGAAGTAGCACCCAACCAGTTTGAATGTGCTCCAATTTTTGAGGAATGTAATTTAGCCAACGATCACAATCTACTTTTGATGGATTTGATGGAAAAAATTGCAAGAAAACATAATTTCCGTGTTTTGCTACATGAAAAACCATTTGCCGGAGTAAATGGTTCGGGAAAGCATAACAATTGGTCCCTGAGTACTGATACTGGTGTAAATTTATTAGCTCCAGGTAAGAATCCAAAGTCCAACTTACAATTCTTAACGTTCTTCGTAAACACTATTATGGCCATCCATGATAATGCGGACTTATTAAGAGCTGCAATTGCATCAGCGGGTAATGATCATCGTTTGGGTGCTAACGAAGCACCACCTGCGATTATTTCTGTTTTTATCGGCACACAGCTATCAACGCTTCTCGATGATATTGAAAAGAATGTGAAAGCAGGAAAAATGACGCCTCAAGATAAAACTGAATTGAAATTAAATATTGGTAAAATCCCTCAAATTTTATTAGATAATACGGACAGAAACAGGACTTCTCCTTTTGCATTCACCGGAAATAAATTCGAATTCAGAGCGGTAGGTTCTTCTGCAAATTGTGGGTCTGCAATGATTGTTGTCAATACTATTGTTGCAAAACAACTGCAATTGTTTAAAATATCTGTAGATGCTCGAATCGCAAAAGGAGAATCTAAAGATGAAGCAATTTTGAAAGAATTGCAATTGCTTATTAAAAACTCTAAGAAAATTCGCTTCGAAGGAAATGGATACGGAGAGAAATGGGTTACTGAAGCGCTTTCTCGTGGATTGTCCAATTTGAAGGATACCCCTAGAGCATTGAAAGTTTGGGATGATAAAAAAGTCATTCGTCTTTTTGATGAAATGGGAGTGCTGTCTCCTCGTGAATTGGAAGCGAGAAAAGAAATTGAATTTGAGAATTACATCCTTAAAATTCAAATTGAATCTCGTTTGATGGGTGATATCGTTCAGAATTATTTCATTCCAGCTGCAGTGACTTATCAGAATAAATTAATTGAAAATGTTAGTGGTTTGTTGAATATTTTTGGAGATAAAGAAGGACGCGTAATAGCGAAAGCTCAAATGGAATTGTTAGAGAAAATTAGCGGCCATATAAATTCAATGAAAACAGCATCTGATATAATGCTTGTACAGCGAAAATTAGCCAACAAAGAAGTTCACGCAGAACAAAAAGCTCTTTCTTATTGCGATAATGTAAAAGTTCACTTTGATGAAATTCGCTATCATGCAGATAAACTAGAATTACTTGTTGAAGATGAATTATGGCCCTTACCAAAATTTAGAGAAATGCTCTTTACGCGTTAATCTTTAATATTCTTTATTTAAGTTCAAGGCAAGTCTTAGTATTTCAATACTAGGTATTTTATCTTTTTTGAATTTCACCTGAAAAAGGTTTCTATTGGATTTTTCAATGGTATTAATTTCCGTTATCGTTTCAGCAAATTCTTTACTAACACTGTATGCTGGAATGAATTCTAAAAAAGCTCCTTTCCAGCCTAAATTTCTTATCTCAGTGATGTATTTTGGTTGACCTGAAATCACAAAGGGTTGATTGGTAGCAGTTATGAAGGTACTTTTAAATCTCCTAACCCCAAGATAAATAGAGCTTTTTGATATTTGTTTAAAGTAATAGGTAGTTCCATTATAGGAAAGATTTTGTCCAATCCTTTGACAAGAAACACCAATTTCGTCTTGAAGAATCTGCATTACCTCTTCTTTTTTGGTTGGGTGTTTGAAATTTAACAACAATTGAAAGGAAGGAGCTATCCCACTTTTAATTTCAGTTTCAAAAAAGTCTGCCCCATAATAGTTAAGTGAAATATCATCCATATCAGAAATCAATGTTGCAATTTTTTTCAAATCTTTATTGCCAATAAAATGTTGGTTTACTTTTGAAGAAAAATGAAAACAATCATCGGAAGATTTTAGTGTCTTTCTTTTATAAGGGAGTCCTTTTGATTTAATGGTGACTTGTTCATGATCTAATTCAACTTGATAGGAATAGCGCACTTTATCTTGTTCAATTTTAAAATGATTTAAGGTAGTTTTCTCGTTAATTTCCAATAAAAAATTCGAATCGAACAAAAGTGATTTAATTTCTGGTTTACTCAATTTCACCTTAGTTGAATTCCCTATATACACATACTTATCATGCTTTTTGTTTTCAAAAACTAACATTCGATTATTTGTTTCTTTTAAGTTGGATTTCCCTCGAATAAACCAAAGATTTTCATTTTTTCTAGTAATTTGAAGTAAATAAAGATCCTCTCTTAAATCAAAAGCACTGATTAATTTTCCTCGGGTATCATATTTATCTAAATTAATAAGATCATGGAGGTCATTTAATATAGCAATATCTTTATTTCTGAACCATAGATCAAAAAGTATTGCTCTCGTTAATGAAATGGGTTTAATTTGAATAAGATCGGTAGTTCCTGAGGGCAAAGATATTTTTGTTGTTCGCTGCACTATGGAATTAGATTCAATTGCCTTGAATTCTTTAGTTCCAATGTAGACAAGCAACCAAAAAAAGGCTATGGTGCAAATTTGCAGGAAAAGTTTAATCTTTCGCATCTAATACAAATTTACATCAATCTATATTTGTTTTTTCAATTCATTACTTTTATTTAGCTTAATTCTTTTAGTATTTGTTAATTTTGGATATGAAATTATTGATTCGATTTATTTTTTGGCTGATTGGTTGGAAAATTGATCCTCATGCACCCGCTGACATTAAAAAATGTGTGATCGTAGTTGGTCCCCACACTTCCAATTGGGATTTTGTACTTGGAAAAATGGCATTTATGACTTACGGAGTAAAAGCAAAGTTTTTGATTAAAAAGGAATTATTCTTCTTTCCTTTAGGATTTATCCTTAAAGCTATGGGTGGAATACCTGTCGATCGCAAAAAAACAAACAATCTTACTGAAGCTGCATTGGAGTATTTCGAGCAAAATGAGACCATGTACATGGTGTTTTCTCCTGAAGGAACACGAAGTTATAATCCAAAATGGAAAAAAGGATTCTATTATATAGCGCAAAAAGCACAAGTGCCAATTTATATTTGCTACGTTGATTATGTAACAAAAACGGGTGGATTTAACAGTCTTTATTATCCCAGCGGTGATGTAGAATTAGATATTAATCACATTAAAGAGGTACTTAAGCAATATAAAGGAAGGTATCCTGAGAAAGGGATTTATTAATTATTTCTTTCTAATTTCTCCTGTTTTTTTATCATAGCCGTAAGGACAATGCTTGCAACTACTTTTACAACAGTATCCTCTTTTTGCGTGATATTGTTCGGTAAAAATTATGAATCCTTCTTCGCTTAAGTAATAATCTTCTTTAGAAAGTTTACTTTTACCTTGCGAAAAAGAGGAGTATTCATTTTCCATTATTTATTTTAATGTCTATAATTAATTTATCAAATTCAATCGTTCAAGAAATTAATCTCAAATATCCTAACAAAGGTGCTAATAATTTGTTCATTAAACGAGATGATTTAATTCACCCATTTGTTTCTGGTAATAAATGGCGCAAATTAAAATACAGTATGGAAGAAATCAAAGCGTCTTCTTTGGCTGGCTGCCTTACCTTTGGCGGTGCTTACTCCAATCATCTTCTCGCTGTTGCTTCGGCTTCACAACAATTTAGTATTAAATCAATTGCTTATGTTCGTGGAGATGAATTAAATGAAAATTCAAATTTACTTTTAAAAAAATGTTCTGAATTGGGGATGGAGCTACGCTTTATTTCTCGAAGTAGCTATCTAGAAAAAAAACAATCTTCTTCCATTATAAATGAAAATAGTTTGGAGTATTTAGTTATTCCAGAAGGAGGAGCCAATGAGAATGGAATTAAAGGCTGTGAAGAGATTTTACGGGAAACTACTAATGATTTTGATGTAATTTGTCTTTCTCAAGGAACTTGTACCACAAGTTTAGGGATTCTTTTTTCAAGTACAATTACTTCTGAAATCTGGGTTTTTCCTGCATTAAAGGGTTTCGATTCAATTAGTGAAATGAAGTCTCTTTCAGAACGCTGCGGTAGGAGTGAGGACTTTCAATTGAATCAGCAACGCGTTCGTGTATTGGATCAATTTCATTTTGGTGGATATGCTCAAAAGGATGAAAAATTAATAGACTTTATTGCTGATTTTCAAAGTCAAACAAACATAAAATTAGATCCTGTTTATACAGGAAAAGCTATGTTTGGAGTCATCCAGCAACTTAATGAATTGCAAAACAAGCGGATTTTATTCATTCATACAGGAGGTGTGAATGAATTTAACAACTAGATTATTTTAATCTTGTCTTTTTCTTGCCGTAAATATGAACCGATTTGAAAAATACTTCAACAGCACCAACGCCACTTGTAGCTGAACTTAAACGGGAAACATTAGCATCAAAAGCAATTCCTATTTTGAAGTTTTTAATTTTATAACTGAAGGAAGCAATTACAGCATCATTCAAGCGATAAAATACACCGTAACTAACAGTTTTAGATTTATTGATACTTGTAATTTCAGATCCCGAGGAAAGTATATTTTCACAATTTACTCCAAGTACTAAATTATTACTAGGTCCATTTCTAAAATACATCATTTGAGGTTGAAATCTAAAGTCTTTTCTTCTTGTAGTGATGTCGGCTCCAGCATTCACAACCATTTGCATGTACATTTTGTCTGCAGTAAAAGAGAAATCAATTTTTTGTCTTGTCATGTGATTAAGCGCTAAACCACCATAAAATCTCGTCTTGTTGCGTTGTGTGTGCTGATAAAAGATTCCTGAATTTACATCAAAAGCGCCGTACGAACTTCTAGAAAGATTTGAATTGATATAAATAGGATCACCGTAATTACCGTTAAATCCATTTCCTGTCCAATCAGATCCCCAATTTATGGAAGCTGGATCGTATGATTGCATATAAAATCCTGGCGCAACTCCAACTGATAATTTGTTTCGTTGGTCCATTTGAATAGTGTAATTCAATGGGATAGTTACAGCAGTTGTCATTAACTTATTATCTCCTGTTTGATCATTGATTACATTCAGTCCAACACCAAAGTTGTTCTTGCTGTAAGCGCCATCAGAGAATTTAAATTCAGTACTTAGTGTATTGGTGCGCATGGGAGCACCTTCAACCATAAAATATTGAAATCTAAAATTGGTATAGAAGCTGTAATCTTCACTTCCTGTTGCAACTGCACCAGCATTGAATAGACTTGGAGCTTGATTCCAAAGACTTGAATTGTATCCTTGTTGTGCTACCAATATATTAGCCGAAACAAGTAAGATTAGGGTAAGTATAACTTTTTTCATGTGTCTTATCTGTAAAGTGTTACATTTCCGGTAAAGGAATCTGATAAACCATTAATTAATCTATAGTCAATTTTGTATACAAACGTAGCCGGATTTAGAGCTTTACCTTTAAAAGTGCCATCCCATCCTTCATGCGGATCTGTACTGTGGAATACCAATTGTCCGTATCGATTGAAAATTTGAAGATCCATTTCAACAATAGCACCACCTTCAACAAAACCATGCATATTGCCGTGGTTGTAATTGTGATTTGCATCAACATTCGTAAGGACTTTCAACACATCATTTTCTCCATCTCCGTTAGGTGAAAAAGCATTTGGCATCGATACTACTACAGAATCTCTGAAGGCAACGGAAACAAATACGGTATCGCTTGCAACGCATCCTTCAGGGGAAGTATTGGTGATGATGTAATAAGTATTAAAAAATGGAGTGGCAATTATAGTATCACAATTTGCATTGACACAAGAAATATTATTACTAGGTGACCAAGTAATTGAATCTCCCGGAACAAATCCTGTGGCAGATAATATTGCGGAGCCATACATGTTAATTAAGGTGTCTGGGATTGCTGTCCCGCCTAAACTATCCATTGCAGTAGCAGTAATGAATGGCATAGCACCAACAGTAACGATTTGACTAGAAGCACTGGTTACACCATTGGCATCTGCCACTGTAAGTGTAATGGTAAAGGTTCCTGCGGTTGCGTAACAAACGGGACCAGGGTTAGCACCACTATAAAAAGAGGGCACTGCACCGCCAAAGGTCCAAGTTGAAGCAACTACATCATTTGATGATGTGTTCACAATATCGATACAAACTCCCTCACAAATCACATTGTCAGAGACTGTAAAACTTGCAGTAGGCTGTGCAAAAGCAGAGATACTAACAAGCATTCCAAAGATTAAAGAAAAAACTTTCATATAAATAGGTATGCAGTTTAAGTTAGCGAAGTTAAAAAAAAGGATTCAATTATTTTAATTTTCTATCAAGTTTAAGCAATGTCCTGATTTCAACCGCTTCTTTAACATCATGAACGCGCAAGAAATTGGCACTTTTACTTAAGGCGTAGGTGTGTAAAATTGTGGTTCCATTTAAAGCATAGTCAGCTGAAATATTCAATCTATTGTAAATCATCGATTTTCTTGAAACACCTATAAGCATTGGGAATTCAAGTAAATCAAACAATTCTAAGTCGGCCATTAATTGATAATTTTGCTGCTCTGTTTTTGCAAATCCAAATCCTAAATCAATAATGATATCCTTAATTCCTGTCTCCTTTATTTTTTTAATTTTTTCTGATAAAAAGAGTAGCGTTTCGAGACTCACCTGATCATAGTTGCTCAAGTCTTGCATGGTTTTTGAATTTCCGCGCGAATGCATCAGGATATAAGGTGCTTTATATTTCGCCGCAACAGCCCAAATATTTGGATCAAATTCTCCTGCAGTAACATCATTAATAATGTCTGCACCTGCATTTAATCCTTGTTCTGCGACATTTGATCTAAAAGTATCAATGGATATAATTAGTTCAGGAAATTTCTCATGGATGAGCCTAATCGCGGGAATTATTCTATTCAACTCCTCCTCTTCTGTAATCAATTCTGCTCCTGGTCTCGTTGAACAAGCACCAATATCGATAATGTCAACACCATCATTTCTCATTTTTTTAACTGAGACTTCTATCTCCTCATCGGTCATTGCTCTGCTGTCCTCAAAAAATGAATCTGGTGTGCAATTTATAATGCCAATTATTTTAGGTTCTGCTAGATCGAACAATTTATTCCGAATGCGTAAGTATTTATGTGAACGAAAATGTTTAATTTCAACCCCGAAAAATGCCATAAAATAGATATGAGTAATACATTGTTACAAGCAACAAATATAAGCAACAAATGCCGTGAAGTTTTCATTGCTAAAACAAAAGATTATGGAACTTCCTGGCGCATCTTACGATCCTCTTCTTTAACGGATCAGTTGTTTATAAAGGCGCAAAGAATTAGAACCATTCAAGTTACAGGTGAAAATAAAGTAGGGGAGTCCATTGAAGGTGAATTTGTTGCCATTGTGAATTATTGTATCATGGCATTAATTCAATTCAACGAAACTGAGCTCCAAGAAATAGATTTACCTCTTGATCAAGCAGCAGCACTATACGATAAGTATGTGGCCGAAACACTTGCGCTGATGGCGAAAAAAAATCACGATTATGGTGAAGCATGGAAAGATATGCGCGTGAGTTCATTAACAGATTTAATTCTCACTAAAATATTAAGGGTTAAGCAAATGGAAGATAATGAAGGTGCTACTCTTGTGAGTGAAGGCATCGATGCTAATTATTTTGATATGCTTAATTATGCCATTTTTGCACTTATTCTTTTAGATGTTAAATAATTGTTAGTGTTTGACAGTGTCAAAGTCAAGTACATAACTTTAACCAAAACAAAATAATATGAAAAACTTAAGTCGCTATATTCCTTGGTCAATTAGAATTGCTGTTTCTGCATTGTTTTTACTTTCTGCCATTGCAAAATTATACCCAAATCCGTATTTTGCTCTTTCAACTTTTGAAGCAAAACAATTAATACCTCTTGGTTTTAGTCAATTTAATGCCTCATATTTTTCTAGGATATTGATCGGTGTTGAACTGTCACTGGGAATTTTACTCTTACTACCATTTTATCTTAAAAAATTGGTAATACCAGGAACTATTTTAATGCTTTTGGTTTTTATCGTGCATTTATCCATCTCTATATTAAGCTCAGGTAATCAGGGGAATTGTGGATGTTTCGGGGCTCTTTTACCCATGACTCCGGTACAAGCCTTGATTAAAAATTTAGTATCTGTTGCCTTATTATTGGTATTGTTTAAAAAGTTTGAAGGGGATGACCGTCCCAAACTAATGCATTTACTCAATGTTGTACTGGCTTCTATACTTTTTATTTTTCTAGTAGGACCAATGAAATCTATTGCTCCCCAACCCATTCAAATTACTGATAATGCACCCACTGAAGTAGTTGCACCTAAAATGATTGATACAACTACAGTGCAGACTGTAAAAGGGATTAAAAAAGATTCTATTCCAGTATATCTTGGCCCTAAAAAGACAAAATCTGGCTTTTCTAATATTTTTCCCAATATTGACTCAGGAAAGAAATTACTTTGTTTTTTCGCTCCAAGCTGTGATCACTGTCGCGCAACGGCAAAGGCATTAACAGAAATGAAAAAAGCGAATAAAGATTTCCCAGCGATTCAAATTATTTTCATGGATGAAGCCCCTGAAGAAATTCCTGATTTCTTCAAGTTTGCTGGGGCGGAATATCCTAATTATGTGATGGATATTGTGACTTTCTGGAGTAAACTTGGAAATAATAGAGATGTGCCTGGAGTTTTTTATCTATGGAATGGTAATACACAAAAAATTTACCATGGCACTGAAGATCAAAAATTTAACGCTACAGCGTTCAAAAAAATATTAGACAAGGAGAAGTAGTTCCAAGTAAAGCGCTATCTTTAACTATGAAGAAAAAGTTTATAGGAGCAAATTGGAAAATGAATCTCCTGCAAGCGGAGCTTGAAGTGCTACTTCTGGAATTATCTGCAATTTCAGTTAAGAAGGAAGTTCTCGAATTCGTAATATTTCCAAGTCAAATCTATCTATCCGACTGTATCAAGCAATCTAACTTAACATTTGGTGCTCAAGATATTCATTCTGAAAATAATGGAGCCTTCACGGGAGCCGTTTCTGCTGAACAAGTAAAAAGTGCTGGTGCAAAATTTGTACTAATTGGTCACAGTGAAAGAAGAACTATTTTTCAAGAAAGCAACGAATTAATAAAAGCTAAAGTTGATGCTGCATTAAATACTTCCATAGAATTGGTGTTTTGCTGCGGTGAATCCTTGGATATTCGAGATAAAGGCACTGAAAAAGAATGGGTTTCAAATCAATTAAAAGAAGGGATTTTACATCTTTCTGCAGAAAAAATAGGTACTTGTATTATTGCTTATGAACCTGTTTGGGCCATTGGTACAGGTAAAGTTGCCAATACGCAACAAATTGAAGAAATGCATACTTTCATTCGGGAAACATTGATTAAAAAGTATGGTCCTGACATCGCACTTGCTGTCAGAATTATTTATGGTGGCAGTTGTACTCCTGACAATGCAAAAGAGATTTTCACGCTAAATAATGTTGATGGCGGATTAATTGGGGGTGCTTCTCTGAATTTTGAAAGTATGAGCACTTTATTAAATTCTTTCTGATGGAATATATCGAATATCACTTTTGTCCAGTTCCCTTTGAACCTTGGAATGAAATAATTGTCGCGTGTTTGGCTGAAATTGGATTTGAAAGCTTCATGGAAGAAGATGAATCTGTGAAAGCATATATTCAATCGACTTTGTTGGAAGAGGAGGCACTAAACAATTTAATTAAAAATTGGTCCAAAACTGATGCATTGGAGCTCAATTGGAGTCACCAACGAATTGCCCAGCAGAATTGGAATGCGAAATGGGAGGCTGATTTCGTTCCAGTTTATATTGAAGATAAATTATCTATAGTTGCGCCTTTTCACGATGCATCTGCACGTCGAAATAGGGTCATTGAAATTGAACCTAAAATGTCTTTTGGGACAGGTCACCATCAAACAACTTATTTGGTATGTCAAAAAATGTTTGATTTGCCATTTGAAGACAAGTTGGTTTTGGATATGGGAACGGGAACGGGTGTTTTGGCCATATTGGCCGAGCAATTAGGTGCAAAAAAAATTATTGCGATTGATATTGAGCCATGGTCTATCGAAAACACAATGTTAAACGCTTCAAGAAATAGCTGTGTTGCCATTGAAGGAATTGTTGGAGGTGTTGATGAAATCCCTAATTTAAAGTATGACTTTATTTTAGCGAATATCAATAAAAATGTACTCAAAGCACAGCTGCCTCGTTATGCGCAATTGTTGCCAAAGGGTGGAGATTTATTATTAAGTGGATTTTTTAAAACCGATGTAACTGAATTGGAAGAAATTGCGCTGAAACTAGGATTTACATTAATTTCAATGGAAGAAAAAGAAACATGGGCTTTGATGCACCTCAATAAATCGACACTATGAATAAAATAGTTTGCTTGTCATTTTTTTATTTTTTTATTTCCTTAGTTCATGCTCAAAATTTCACAAAGGATCGCGATAAGTTTGTTAAAGAAGCACAGCGTCTTTTTGTCGACGAGACAGAATTAGAATTCGTCAAAGAAAAGCTCCCTAAACTGGTTAATTCAACTTTATTAAGTGATGCACAGTTTAATAAAATGATTGATGGAGCCAATACGATTTATAAAAAACATTCTGATTATTTATGGTCTTGTCTATACGTTAGAGCTTGCTTATTTCAAGTTCAAAATAAATTTAACGGTTCCTTTAATTCCGAATGGAATCAGATTAACTCAATTTATTTGGATAAAGAGCTAGAAGATTTTCAAAAATTTATTGAGTTCTCTGCTGATTTTTTTGAATTTAAAAGTATTACTGCAACGGATGATTTTCGTTGGACTTTCACATCAGGAAGTTTTGAATGGAATCAAGAAAAAGGAGTTAAATTATTATGTAATTCAGGAAATTTAAGTTGTTTTCTATTAAGTGAAAGTGGGAAGAAACAGGACAGTATTATTGTTAAAAATACTAGTGGAGTTCTTGATCTTGATTTGCATAGATTTATTGGTGCAAACGGGACAGTAACATGGGAAAAGGTTGGATTTAATAAAGAGGAAACGTATGCTGAATTAAGAAAATATAAGGTTGACTTAAATAAATCTACCTTAAAAGTAGATACAGTTTCTTTAACAACTCCCTATTTCCCAACCCCAATTCTAGGGAAGTTAATTGATAAATTTTCATCAGATTTAACAGATGATGAAGGAGCCCCTCAATTCAATTCCTTTGAAAAGCGTCTAAAAATCAAAGCTTTAAGGGAAAATGTTGATTATGATGGGGGTTTCTCCTTGCAAGGCGCAAAATTCATTGGGAAAGGTGAACCTGAAAATCCAGCTAAGTTGATTTTTAATTACAAGCAAAATAAACTCTTTGAAATTTCTTCTCTTAAATTTTTAATGGATCCGGCTCAAATTATTTCAAGAGAAGCTAGATTAAAAATGGATTATAAAAATGGCGATTCATTGGTAGTGGATGCCTGTTTATTCTATTTTGATGAATCTAAAAAATTATTAACGGCTACCTCAAAAAAAATAGGAGGTGTTGCATTCCCTTTTACAGATTATTTTTTAAAATTGAATGTTTACGCACCTATTTTACAATGGACATTAAACACCTCTCAACCCTATTATAGTTATGAGGTGGGGACCTCTCAAGAACAAAAAATAATCAATATAGAATCATTGAATTATTTTGATGAGCAATTGTTTGATAAATTAAAGGGAATGAGTAAAATCAATCCTCTTACTGCTATTGCAAATTATGTCTTAAAATCAGGTTCGTTACAAATTTCTGAAGGGGAATTAGCCAATCTATTGTCATCGACTATTGAGACCAATAAATCCCAAATGTATGACCTAATGAGTAAGGGATTTTTGCAATATGATTCGAATGAGAAGTTGGTTACTGTAACCCAGAAATTAGTGCAATTTGCGGCTGCTAAAAATGGAAATAGTGATTATGATAATATTGCTTTTAAATCTGACTTAAGGCCCAGAACATTGGATTCGCAATTAACCAAAGAACAAATTGACAATAACCCAAATTTAAAACAACTTGCGAAAGACTACGATGTCTTGAACTCGAAATATAAATTTCAGCCTTATTTTGCTTTTATCGATATTGATAAACAACACATGTTTGTTTCTGGTGCTGATTTCATCTCCATTTCTAATCTTCAAAAAACTTTCCTTGTTCCAGATTCTGGTCAATTGATTGTTAAAGGAAATAGAGATATGCAATTTAAAGGATGGCTTTCTTCTGGCAAATTTAATGCTCAAGTTAAAGAGGCCTATTTTCGTTACGAGGAATTTAAATTTCAGTTAAATTTACTTGATTATGCGGTCTTGAATGTAAGGCCAATGAAGAAAGAAGATGGTGAAAACCCTATTGAAATGCTAAGTTCATTTAGTTATTTAAAAGGTGAATTATTAATAGATCACCCAAGTTCTAGATCTGGAAAAGGTGCCTCAAATGCAAGCTATCCAAAATTATTAATTCCAGGGAGTGCCAAAATTCTTTATAATGCTCCAGAAATTGTCAAAGGTGCCTACGACTCTAGTCGATTCTTCTATCGTCTTGATCCTTTTGAATTGGACAGCTTAGATAATTTTAGTGAATTAGCACTAAATTTCAAGGGCGAATTAATTTCCGGTGGAATTTTTCCTCCTATTAAGGAATCTTTAAAAATAATGAATGATTATTCCTTTGGTTTCTCTACGGTTGCTCCCGCTGGTGGACTTCCATTTTATGGTGATGCTTCGAGATATGAAAATAAAATATTGCTGTCCAATAATGGTTTGCAAGGGGCCGGCACTATTAATTTTATGAGCGCCTCAGCAATTTCAAAAAAATTAACCTTTTTACCCGATTCTACCATCGGTGTTGCACAATTCACAAATACTGGAAGTGAGAAAGGAATTCCAGTTCCTCAAGTTTTTTCAGAAGCAGCATTCATTAGTTTCGTTCCCAAAAAACAAGTTCTAAAGGCAAGTGCTTATAAAAATATAAATCTTGAGATGTTTGATAATCAATGTCAGATGAACGGAACAGTGATGCTTACTAAATCAGGAATGAATGGAATGGGCCAAGTATTATTTAATGATGCTGTCATGAATTCACGAAAGTATAATTTTACATATTATGATATTTTATCAGATACTGCCTCTTTTGCATTGAGAAATAAGTATGTGACCGAGGGTGATGCTCCACTTGCTATTGAAACTGAAGGAGTTAAATCTTTTGTTTCATTTAAAGATAGAAAGGGAGAATTTAATTCTTTCGGTTCAAAGAGAATAAAATTCCCTGCCAATGTTTATTACTGTACCATGGATAAATTTTTCTGGTTTATGGATGGAGAGAGTGTTGATTTTGAGAAAAATCAAGCTAAAACAACAACTTTTGAAGCAGGTGCAGATTTGAATGAACCAAATTTCTTCTCTATGGATGAACGGCAGGATTCACTCCGTTATCGTTCTTTAAGCGCTAAATATGATCTCAAAACGCAGACAATTTTTTGCAATAAAGTAGAATATGTTCAGGTAGGTGACGCCAAAATTTATCCGGATAGTATGAAAATTACCATTCGCAAACAAGCCTACATGGATCCCTTAAAAAATGCTGTTATCGTTGCCAATTATATTACAAAATACCATCGATTTACCGAAGCAGATGTTCTGATAAGTTCCCGAAAGAAGTACGAAGGAATTTGTCGCTACCCATATTATGATCGGGACAGTTTGCTAACTACGCTGTCTATGAAAAGCATTAAATATGAGGGCCTTTCTACCATTGCAGAGGGCGATATAGAGCAAAAGAGGCAATTTAAATTAAGTCCTGAATTTGATTATTATGGAAAAGTTAAAATTTTAGCAAGCAATCCAGGAATATTTTGTGATGGCTCCACGCGAATCAATCACCAATGTAGCTCTTTTGATCGTTCTTGGTTGGCCTTTAAGGATACGGTGAATGCTAAGAATATTCAAATCCCAATTGGTGAACAACCCCTGAACGATAAAGGAAATCGTTTGGCAGTTGGGTTTTTGTGGAAGGATGATGAGAAAATGGACAGTGTTTTGGTTTATCCTGCGTTTTTATCGAAAATTGAAGGGAAAAATGATGCTGTGATTTTCCAGTCCTCAGGTTATGTTCAGTACAATCCCAAAGGTGAGGCCTTCCAAATTGCGACTAAAGAAATGTTAAACGGAATGGTTAAAAATCAAAATATTTTAACTTTCTATACCAGCTCTTGTTCTCTTACAGGTATTGGGAAAATATCCATGGGAATCGATCTAGGGGAAGTGAAAGTAGAGTCGTTTGGAGATATTAGTTATGACCCAGTTTCTCAAAAAATCGGGATGAATTTAACCAGTAAGTTTATTTTCCCTATTCAAAAAAACATCATGGAAGGTTTGGCAGCCTCACTTAAAGAAGTTGAAAATCAGAAAGATGCTGATATTAATTCTAAAAATTATAATTTTAAAGAGGTGACTAAATATTGGTTGAATCAAGAAGAAGAAAATGATTTTTATAAAGATTATGAAGAAGATAAACTTCGTAAAATGCCAGTTAATTTAACGGGAACTATGCTCATAACAGGCTTACATTATGAGTTTTTTAAAATAAAAACGAAGTCCAATGAAACAGGTTTAGCAAGGGGATTTGTAACTAAAAAAACTTCCTTAAATGAGGAAGGGGAGGAACAAATTACTAAAAATAAAATAGCGCTCCTTTCACTTGAAGACAAGCCCGTTTTGAAAGAGTTAGAGATGAATATAATTCTTCATCAAACTAATTCAGATGCCTCCAATCAGGGATTAATGATGAAATGGACTAATGCCAATAATAAAGATTATTTTATCAATTATAAAATGGATAAAAAGGATGGTGAAATGTTGCTCTTCTCTAAGGATGAAGCGTTCAATACATCGATTTCTGAAATCAAGCCTGAGAAGAAAAAATCAAAGAATTTTAAATTTGATTTGGCTGATGAGACTTCACTTAAATTAATTATTGTTAAATTCAATGATTATTTAAGATCAAAATGATATTATTACTCGGAGTTTGTTTGTTGGGTTACCTAATTGGATCAATTCCTTCCGCCGTTTGGATTGGTAAATGGAGCAGTGGTGTTGATGTTCGTGAACATGGTTCAAAAAATGCAGGTGCTACCAATACCTTTCGAGTTTTAGGTAAAAAGTGCGGATGGGCAGTCTTGACTATCGATGTATTAAAAGGTGTTTTGGCGGTTTCAATTCCTTTGTGGTGTTCATTTTATTGCACAGGTTATAAGGATGAAGTGCTCATCTTGCAATTGTGCGCATCTACAACTTGTATCTTAGGTCATATTTTCCCATTATTCGCTCAGTTTAGAGGTGGAAAAGGTGTGGCAACTGCCTTAGGCATTACACTTGGTTTAAATCCTATTGCAGCTTCCATAAGCTTGTTAGTTTTTCTTGTAATTTTTGTAATTTCTCGATATGTTTCTTTAGGTGCGATTACAGCATCTTTCTTTTATCCATTTATTAGTTATTTTGTGGTAAAAGAGGATGCTAGAATAATGATAATTTTTACAATAATTCTTGGATTTTCAATTATCATAGCCCACCGAAAGAATATAAAGCGACTCCTGCAAGGTGAAGAAAATCGAATGAACCTTTTGAAGAGAAAGGCGTAATAATAGGTATTGGTTTTAGTAGGTGAAAAATAAATTCGGCAGCTTAGTAATTTTATTATTCTTTTTGTTCTGTTTTATTGCAGACACTACTTCCTTATTTGCCCAAAATCTATCGCAACTTCAAAAAAAAGCTGAGTCAAATCTAAAAGCTTTAAATTACTCCGCCGCTCAAGTTGACTTTAGACAATTATTAGCGCAAGATCCAAAATCAATAGATTTTAATTTTAAATATGCAGTTTGTGTTTATTATTCTGATGAAAGAAATACAGCAAAAAAATATTTTGAGTTTGCAGCTCAAAGTCCACAAGCTCCCTCAAGTGTATTTTTTTATTTAGGGAAACTAAATCATTTTGAATATAAATTTCAAAAAGCAATTTCTTATTATCAGTTGTACCTTAAAAACACGATTGAAAAAAATAGAGAATTCGATGCGATTAAAGAAATTGAACGCTGTAAACAAGGTATTGTATTATTGGAAAATCCCGTTTCTCTTCGCTTACTTTCCTCAAAAAAATCGAGTCTTCAAAATTTTTACTTGGAGTATGTTTTTGAAAAAAGAAAAGGAAGATTTTTTACTGATGTTACATTTCAGTCTAAAAATGATAAAAAAAACAATTATGTTCCGCTCTACTATTTTGCTCGGGGAGAAAAATATAAAATATTCTCTAGTTATGGTGCTGAAAATCAAAAAGATATTTATTTCTGTAAAAAACTGAGTTCAGACTCCTGGTCTGCTCCGATTAAAATATTAGGATCACTAAATACAGAGGCAAATGAAGACTTTCCTTTTTATGATGAAAAATCTACTAGCTTATATTTTGCTTCCGATGGTCATAATTCTATGGGAGGATTCGATGTATTCAAAATAGATTTTGATCCAATAGAAAATAGTACTTCCAATTGTAAAAATCTTGATTTCCCATACTCATCAACTTCTGATGATTATTTATTTGTTCCTGATGACACCTTAAATCAAGCCTATTTTGCCTCCAATAGAAATTGTTCCAAAAATCAACTCCTGGTTTATTCTGTAATAAATACTAATTCTTCCTCAACCATTCAATTAATCAAAGGAATCTTTGTTGATGCTGTGAATCCAAAGAATTTTACTGCTCAAATTACTGCCGTAGATCAAGAGACTAATATTATTTATGGTCCCTACACTACGAATGAACAAGGAGAATACAATCTTCTTTTACCCGGGGGAGGTGAGTTTAAATTTATCGTTACTGTTGAAGGTTCTAATCAACAATTTGAAAATTTAGCTATAGTTCCATTCATCAAATCAAAACAAATTTTAAAACAAGAACTTCAATATAAAATAGAAGCTGCTGAGGAAGAAGTATTATTTCTAAATAAATTTAATCCCTATGATGCCAGTGAAGAAGACCAACTGAATGTGCTTACAGCAATCGCATCATTTAATATCAATCCTTCATTAAAGTCCAACAGGGAAATAAAAGCAGTCGAAAATACGACTCAAAATCTCTTAACTTCTATTGGAATTTCTGAAACAGATGAATCTTTGGCATTAGACCAATTGCAAGATGCTCTGATTGATGTAGAATTATTATCCGAGGAAATTGAAACTTCTATTTTAAAATTAGCCAAATTAAAGCAGGGATCATTTCAAGAACTGGAAGTTTTGCAAAAACAAATTGAGTTAAAAGAAGAAGATTTGTATGCTGCGAAAACTGATAAATTGTCAAGTGCTGCAGAAAAGGAATTATTGGAATTGCAAAATCAACTATTGGAAAAACAACAATCCTTATTGGCAGTTCAGGAGCTTGAAGCAAATTTCAAAAAACAAAGTGAAAATATTTCTTCATTAAAATCGAATGAAAATTCAGCCAGCTTAGGAGCTCAATTGAAAGAATTAAGATTTGAAGAAAATGAAGATAGCTTGAATGCCTTTTTAAATTTGAATCAACAAAATATCAAGGAGCTCATTGCACTTGTAAATCCTAAAGATACATTTGATTATAAAGCGTTAAATGAAGAATATTCAAGCGCAATTGAGGACTTAACGGATACAAAATTAAAGGAAGAACAAAGATTGCAAACCATTGAAGAACAGTTAATTCTTGATTCCAAATTAAGCGCAACACTTTCTAAAAAAGAATTAGTGGAACTCAATAAGAAAAGCGATGAACTAAAAAATGAACGAAAAATCATTACTGAATCTCTTACTTTAAATAATCAAGCATTGTTTATCGATGAACAAAAAATTAAAGTGTTAGCACAGCAAAAAGAGATTTCTAGTAATTTAAAGAAAATTAAAGTCCAGCAGGAATTTGTTGATCCTATAGCAGACAACTATAGAAAAGTGAATTTTGAAAATTTAATGGAAACTCATGAGTCTCAAATAAAAATCAAAGAGTCTATTGCGCAACGTGAATTGATTAATGAGCCATTAACAAAACTTCAACATCAAGAAGATTCCCTATTGTCTTTAAATTCAAGTCATGAAAATTTAGATCAATTATTGAACATAAAAAATAAAGAAGAAGTTATTTTAAAGGATCGTCTGCGCACCGCTGAAACAGAAAATAAGGCGGGAGCAATTGAAGAAATTCAAGAGCAATTACAATTACTTGAAAATACTAAAATTAAAATCCAAAATTCTTTATTGGAACAAGATTCAATTCGTTTGGCTAAAAATCGAACGCCAACGAATACTCAAACCAACAAAACAAGTGAAGAGGACCGCTTGGCTGCGAATCCTGTTGTTGAGGAACAAACGCCAACGAATACTCAAATCAACAAAACAAGTGAAGAGGAGCGCTTGGCTGCGAATCCTGTTATTGAGGAACAAACGTCAACGAATACTCAAACCAATAATACAAGTGAAGAGGAGCGCTTGGCTGCGAATCCTGTTGTTGAGGAACAAACGCCAACGAATACTCAAACCAACAAAACAAGTGAGGAGGAGCGCTTGGCTGCGAATCCTGTTATTGAGGAACAAACGCCCACGAATACTCAAACCAATACAACAAGTGAAGAGGAGCGCTTGGCTGCGAATCCTGTGATTGAGGAACAAACGCCAACGAATAATCAAACTAATAAAACAAGTGAAGAGGAGCGCTTGGCTGCGAATCCTTTTATTGAGGAACAAACGCCCACGAATACTCAAACCAACAAAACAAGTGAGGAGGAGCGCTTGGCTGCGAATCCTGTTGTTAAGGAACAAACGCCCACGAATACTCAAACCAATACAACAAGTGAAGAGGAGCGCTTGGCTGCGAATCCTGTTATTGAGGAACAAACGTCAACGAATACTCAAACCAATACAACAAGTGAAGAGGAGCGCTTGGCTGCGAATCCTGTTGTTGAGGAACAAACGCCAACGAATAATCAAACCAACAAAACAAGTGAAGAGGCTCAGGAAGTCGTAGCAAAATATGCGGAATCAATAGAACAAGTCAATGAGATTAGAAATGAAATTTCAAAATTGACCGCAACTTCAATAGAGGAGCAAAATGTCAATGCTGACCCTATTAAAACAGATCAAATTAGTACACTCCAAACGATTAACAAACAACAAGAAAATTTGATTTTATTTGACGAAAAACTTGAATTGCTAAAGATTTTGGATCCTAATTTAGAAAGAACACTCAATCAAAATAAAGGGAATCAAATAAGAATTCTTGAAATACAAAAAGAAATCATTCAAAGTGAAATCCCTTTGATTACAGATGAAAATTTACTGACAATATATAAAAATCAAAATAAACTTGTAGATCAATTAATAAACAATTCAGCTAATGTAAGTAACCAACTAAAAGACAAAGAAGAGGTGCGCTTTGCAATCGATACGTCAATCGAAAATGCGACTAAACAACAATTGGCAGCATTATCGACTTACAATATTTATTTAAACCAGAGAAAGGAATATGTTGTTCAACAAAACCAATTAGACAGTCTAGAGCATCTAAAAATCACCAAAACTCAAGAATTATTTCAATTGATGCAATTGGATACAGTTGCTCATCAACTTAATCCCTCCTCTATAGCTAAAGCTAATAGTTTGAAAGAAATACTAATGAAAATAGAGCAGTTAGAAAGTAAACAAGTAAGCTTAGTTCAAGAAATTAATTCAAGGGAAAACCAAGCAGCATTTGAGAAATTATTACAAGATCATATTGCACCAATAGTTCCAACACTTCTTAAAAGCAATTATTTACCAGAATCATTTAGTTGGAATCCTAATGGACTAAAAACGACAACGAATTTTACTTCTCCAATTCCAATTCTCAAGAATTCACCTTCTGGATTATATTATCGGGTACAAATTGGCGCATTTAGAAAACCTATTGAAAATGATAAATTCAGAGAATTTTCGCCTGTTTCTGGTGAGGTAATTCCCAATGGATTAACGTGTTACTTGGCTGGATTTTTCGGTGAAATAGTAAAAGCGGTAAATGCAAAAGGACAAATTCGGAAGATGGGGTACAATGATGCTTTCATCGTAGCATATTGTGATGGAAAAAGAATCAGTATTGCTCAGGCGAAACAATATGAAGTGAACGGTTTGTGCAAGAAAAACACTGAAAATGAGATAAATATTGAGCTTGCATCAATTTACAATACCGAGAGGGAAGCGCTAGGGTCTAATACAATCCCTCCATTAACTGACGAAGTTTATATAACCGTTCAAGTTGGAGTATTTGCAAAAACAATCAAAGAAGAGCAACTTCCTGGAATAAATGAATTGACTTATACAAAAGCACCTAATGGTTTACTGCGTTACGCAAGTGGTAAATTTATTACATTAGAAGATGCCAAGGAGAGAAAAAAACTTGCTGTAAATAAGGGCGTTAAAGATGCCTTCATTGTTGCATATCGCAACGGTACTAGAATAACAATTCAAGAAGCACAAAAATATCTTGCGCAAAAGGAATTGCAAATCCCTACAGAACAAATTGCGACATCTGTAACAACAGATTTTACTGTATTTGATGTTCTTCCGATACCTAAGATAGAATGGGTTCAGTTCAGACAAGATATTCTTAAAGAAAATGCTGCCAAACAATTGGGAATTGTTAATCGAGCGGGAACATTTATTTATAAAGAAAAGGAAAATGTGTTGATTTCTGGAGAGATAAATAGAGAAGATATCTCGCCATTCGAACAAATTTATTTAGCTCAAATGCATTTAAATTTAGTGCCTGAAACCAATAAAAATATTACGTGGATTATGGAAGAACTGTCTATTTCGGCGCAGTTACACGATTGGTTATTACAATCATCAATTCCTTTTTCTATTGTAAAATCTGAGAAGGTATTGCATATTCAATTTGTCGTAGAGCAGGATAGTGAACTTGATTTTTTGATAAAAGCTGCTAAAAAGTTCAATTTTAATTATTTTTGAAACAATGAAAACAGAAACACTTGAATTACTGGATACGAAGGAAGAAATCGTTGCCGAATCTACCTTGGTTTTATACAATGATGATGTTAACACATTTGACCATGTAATTAATTGTTTGATGGCTACTTGTAAGCACGAATTAATGGAGGCAGAACAATGTGCTTATATTGTTCATACTGCGGGTAAATGCATCGTTAAATATGGCATGTATGACGAATTAGAACCTCAATGCACTTCACTATTAGAGAAAGGATTAAGTGCACAAATCGAATAAAATGAAAATAACTTTTGAGTCTAAAATAACACTTATTTTTGCAGCAATTGCTGTAATGGCTTTTTTTATTGCTAGATCTTTTCCTGATCCACTAGCACAATTTTTTATCTTAAATGGCGATTTTCAGCAGAATAATGTAATTTGGTATGTCAGTACAATTGGTTATATTTTCGGTCACGCTGATGCAGGACATTTATTAGGGAATTTAGCCATGTTTTTGTTGCTGGCGCCTATTATTGAAAAGAAATATGGTGCCAAGCAATTCTTGCTTATGTTGTTGATTACCGCCATCATTACCGCCATCATTCACACATTTTTTTGGGATAATGGACTACTTGGAATGAGTGGAATTGTTTTTATGTTAATTATTTTATCAACACTAGTTCATTCTAAATCAAATGAAATTCCGCTTACATTTTTATTGGTTTTGGTATTGTATTTAGGACAAGAAATCTTGGCGTCGTTTAAGGCAGATAATATTTCTCATTTCGCTCATTTAGCAGGAGGCGCATCGGGAATATTTTGGGCTTATTTCAAAAAATAAATTACTCCTCTTCTTTATGAACTAAATCATAAAAAGTTTTTTCAATCGTCTCGTATTTCCCATTTGGCGTTGGACTCAAAGCTGGTGCGGAATACAGATGAAAGGAATCATCGATCAATAGGTAGTAAGGATATGTTTTAACTTGCAACTGTTCCCATATCTCATCATGAACATCAAATCCATATTTAGGCCAGGTGATGAGGTCAAGATTACGCTGCTCTGTGCTGGTATAAGGAATTTCATTTTTCGAGTAAAGTGTCACAAAATTGATATCTTTTCCATATTTCTCTTGGAGTTTTTTTAGACTTTTTAATTCTGCAATGCAATCTTTGTTAGAGGGATGGTAACAGTGCACATAGATATATTTTCCTTTTGATGCACTTAATTTATTTTTGACATCACTTTTATCTAAATTGATATCAGGGAATTTACTTCCAATATTTAATCCATTAAATTGATGAAATAAAGCAGCAGCCACATTTCTGATATTGGAATAATTACTTTCCTTCTGTAGTTGCAATATGATCTGAAGCGTCCCTGATTTCGGTAAATAATTACTGTAATATTCTTCTCTTAAAATATTGAGTAAGACCAATTCTCGCAATTCAGGATTTTGTAAAAATGGTTCTCTGTTAAGAATGCTATCCGCAAAGTGTAAATCAGAACTTGCAACAGCATTATAAAATTCTTTACCATTATTCCCCGCTAATTGGTATAGGTATCGTTTATAAAATCCTTTCAAGTAATCCATATAGGCATCATTTTGATAGGCTATTGGTTGATTTGAAAAATAGAAATTGTATTTATCGCTTAAAGAAGGCGCTCCTAAAAATGGAATATTATCAATGGTTTGTCCAATAGAGTATTTAATAAAATTCAAAAGAAAGGTGGAAGTATCTTGCTTATATACCAAGGCTACCTCTTTTTTAAATGCTTGAATATTTTTAATAAATGCAGCATGGTCGGCTTCTTTACTATAATAAATATCGGACAGATAGGTATCCATCCATGTTTGAAATCCTAATATTTTATAATTTATATCGGTGCTGTCTAAATCAAAAAAAGTTAATTCGACTTCATTATTATTACTTGAAAGGTAATCTGGGTCAGGAAATTCAACAGTATAGTATTTTCTATTTTCTAAATATAAGTAGGAGAAGGAATTATTTACGCGAAGGATATATTTTTGTATACTTTCTAATCCAGCATTCTTAATATTTGCAGCACTTATGGTCAAATTAAAATATCCTTTTTCATTAATGGTATCAGAGGCAAGTAGAATTTCCTTATTGGAAATAAAATCGCTAATGGAACTTAAGGTTATTTTTGAATGTGGATACTGACTTGCAATTCCTTTTACTTGCATTTGTGCGATCGAACCTCTTACGAGGAAAAAACAAAGGATAATCTGAAGGATGTAAACTCTTTTCATAGTCATTCAATACGAATTAAACGAGCAATTCAGAGTGCGTTACAAAATTGTCAATGGAACCCTTACTTTTATATATTTCTCGAACAATACTTGAGTTCAGAGCGCTATATTTTAATTCTGTCAATAAAAAAACGGTTTCGATTTGAGTCAATGAATTATTCACATGTGCAATAGAGGTTTCATATTCAAAATCTTGGGTGTTTCTTAAGCCACGAATCAAGTGATGGATATTATGAGCGCTACAATAGTTCACGGTCAATCCTTCATAAACGATTACACTTACCCGATCATTTCCTTTAAAAATCCCTTCGATATGTGAAATCCTTTTGTCTATGGAAAATAAGCATTTTTTAGATGTGTTGGTTCCAATACCAATTACAATAGCATCAAATATATCTAAGGCTTTACGAACAATAGATTCATGTCCTTTCGTGAAAGGATCGAATGAACCGGGAAATAAGGCTATTTTTTTCATGTTAAGCTTCAAAAAAACTAAAATGTACGTTCCCAAATATACGGCAAAAAGTAAAATTGGTTAAGGCACTTAAATCTGTTTGTTTTCCATGTTCAATAATCAAGATTCCATCGGGATGTAACAGTGCTCTCTCTTGAACCAATTGAACAATTTGTGCATGAAAATCTGCTGCATAGGGAGGGTCAGCAATAATTAAGTCAAATTTACTTGTGTTTCCCTTTAAATAAAGTAAACAATCTGCTCTTACCACTTGATATTGATTTTCAATACCCAAATCAATTGCATTTGATTTTAAAAATTTAGTACACCGGTAGTTTTCATCTACAGCAATTATATTTCCTGCACCTCTAGAAACAAACTCAAACGACAAATTCCCTGTTCCAGCGCATAAGTCTAGAACTCGCATATCAGATAAATCAACAGAATGCTGAAGAACATTAAACAATCCTTCTTTTGCATAGTCTGTAGTTGGTCGAGAAGGAAAGCCAGGAGGCACTGAAAAGCGTCTGCTTTTTAAAAATCCGCTAATTATACGCACAATAGGTCGTTTTGATAGTTGTCAAATGATTGAATTACAAAGGAATAATCATTTAAATCTTTAATCTTATTTATAGTTTCAACAACTCGGCTAGGATCAAAATTTTGAACTGCCGAATAAACCGAAATAGTCCCTTTTGTAATGTCAATAGGTAGTTTTTTAAAAGCACCTAAAGTATAATACACTATATCATCTTCGTTTTGATAACTTATTTCTTGACTAAACAATAATTTCCCATGTTGAAACAATTGCAGATTGAAACTTTGATCTCCAATGCAAAGCGCACCACCAATCGCGTCATTTTGAAATGTTGCAACTTGTTTTAAATATTGAATATGAAGTGGATTAAGGGCTTGTTCAGGGAAAATGTTCTCGCAAAACTGTGAAGCCCAATCTGCAATTTCATGAATACTCGTTATTCCAATATGAAGTAAACTTTGCGCTTTCAAAGAACATTCTTCTTGTATTTTACCAAAATTCAACTCAAAATATTTAGTTATAAGAGCAGCATCGTAAACTGAACTTGGGATTAAGGTGTATTGATTGACATCGTAATAACAAGTAAAATCTTTAGCATGCAGAAAGGACGAAACGGTCACATCCTTGATAAAGGATTTTACTTCGGCTATTTTCATCTCCAAGGAATTTGATTGTAATATATAGCGATCTTCTTTGCTTGTGCCCGAAGTTTTGCTGATAATTCTAATTCCCTCTTTGTAAAATATGAGTTGATGTGGAGTCATTTTTGACTTCTTTAAAATTTTAATTTAGCTAATATTTCCTTTTAACTATGCGTAAAGTTACAATTTTTTTCGCCTTGTCAAATCGTCCTTTTCTTCTTCATTTTTTTAACTTTTTCATTACTTTTCTATTTGCTACATGTAAATAAAACGAGTACTTTTATATGGAGTAGGATATTTTCAGTATTCCAATCCAAGTAACTAAGATAGCAGCGTAGAAAATGAGTCAATTAAAAAAATTGGAGTACACACAAGACCAACAAAAAGCAATCGATTCTTTTAATTTATTTTATCAATCAGACGAACGTTACCCCTTATTCATTTTAAAAGGATACGCCGGAACAGGTAAATCTACTTTAATTGCAAGTATTGTTCAATATTTATTATTGGATAAAAACAAGTTTCGTTTGTTGGCGCCGACTGGAAAAGCAGCAAAGGTTATTTCTAATTACTCCAAACAAGCAGCATTTACTATCCACAAACAGATATACTTTGTAGGGGGTGAATTTAATGCAGGCACCAGTCTTGTAAAAGCAAAAAATTTATACAAAGACACACTTTTTATTGTAGACGAAGCCTCGATGGTTGGGGTAGAGGATGCTACTTCTTCGAATAGTTTATTGGCAGATTTGATGAATTATGTATACAGTGGAGTAGGTTGTAGATTAATGTTGGTTGGAGATCCTGGTCAGCTGCCTCCTGTTGGACAAACAGATTCTCCGGCCTTAGATCTAGAGTATCTAAAAAACTTATATCCTCAGGTTCAATTGTTTCATTCTGAATTAAAAGAAATTGTACGTCAAGCTGCTGATTCTCAAATTACACAAGTGGCAACAGAATTGAGAAATACCTCAAGTTTTAACTTGCCCTTATTCTCTTTTTTCGGAACTGACGTTCAACGAATCGGCGGCGCAGATCTTAGTGAATTACTAGAACAGTCTTATGCGAAACATGGAATGGATGAATGTGTATTATTGACCATGTCCAACAAAAGAGCCAATCAATGGAATGGAGAAATACGATCTCGGATATTAGGACATGAAGAAAATGTAGCCAAAGAGGATATTTTAATGGTGGTTAAGAATAATTATTTTTGGCTTCAACCTGAATCTTTAATAGGTTTTATTGCAAATGGAGAAACTATTCGAATCAATCGAATCGGAAGAAGGGAAAAATTATATGGATTTGAATTTGTAACGGCTGATATTTCCTTCGTTGATTATCCAGATGAAAAGCCAATGGAATTGATTCTTAACCTTGAAGCACTTACTGTTGAAGCACCTAGTTTGTCCCGCGATCGTTTGAAAACTCTTTTTTTCGAAATTGAAAAAGATTATTACCAAGAGAAAAATAAAAAGAAGCGGTATCAATTGATTTTGAAGAATAAATATTTTAATGCTTTGCAAGTTAAATATTCTAATGCTGTAACAGCTCATAAAGCGCAAGGTGGACAATGGGAATCAGTATTTATTGATTTTGGATTTCTTCCAGAACAAATGCGAAACGAAAATTATATTCGTTGGCTCTATACTTGTATTACCCGATCAAAAAAACAAGTGTATCTGCTCAATTTTCCAGATGAATTCTTTACTATCTAAAATCTTTAATTCGAAGTTTATTTCCTGCAATTTCAATTTTTGCCTTTCCAATCGCTTCTTCTAACTTATCAATAAACTTTTTAGAATCACTTTGAGAAAGGTATTTGGTTGATTGTATATTCAGTTCATTCTGTAATTTATCTAAAAGAGTGATACATCTTAGGGCTGAAAGGACTTCGTTTTTACTTAATGAATACTCTTTAGCAAGGCTATTTAGATCAAGTAAGATAAGATCTAAATTAGATTTGACAGGATCAGTAGAAGAGTTTATTTTAAGAATTAAGGTACGATCCATTTTTATGAGTAAGCGGCTACTTCTCAATCTCTTGAACTCCATTGAAGCTCTATTTGCTTTTCTTTCCTCGTCATTAATGCCAGGATAATTTGAAATTTCATTTTGATTCGCATCCCTTTGTATTTTATCACCATTCCATTCTCCAATGCCATAAGCATCCAAATAAACCAAAATTGGCACAGGATTTTTCTTGAATTGGGTGAAAATAACCTTTAAGTCACTACTGTCTTTCAGAGTAAAAATAGGGGCGTTAAAATTAAATTTATCCGATTCAAACACATCCATTAATTCCAATTGAATATTGGCATCAAAAAATGGTTCAGCATCTAATTTAGTCATGTGTAACATTACTTCATCTGCATTTTCTCCTTCAAAATCCTCTGGAATTGAAATTAATCTAATTTCAACGGATGATTTCTCTTTGGTGGCTGGAAAAGTGAATTCTTGAGTGTACAGGTCAAATCGAGAGCCGTCCTTGTATAAATACAAGCCATCTTTTACAGTATAAGGCATCCAATTGACGCCCATTTGTAAGGTGTAAGTATCAATCAGTTTTTTCTTTTTTAAATAGTCTTCATGAATGGGCACTTTTTCTGTAATTAAATTTTGTAGATCGTTTTGTAGTTCATCGTATTGTAAATATAAATCCACCAATTCATTTTGATTTTTAGATTTTGCTTTTCTTCTAGATTTTGTCGTAGGTTTTAAATCGAGAGGTTCATCTTTTTTATTATTCTTTTTTAATTTTCTCATCTCTCGAGAAGGTTTTTTCTTGGTTACATAATCAACTTGATTCAAATTATTATAGGAGGATTCTTTGTCATGAATGGCGAGAAGGGTTTCCTGAATATCATTTTGTGTTTGTTTGATCATTGCATTATACCCATCTTTTCCTTCAATACTTCCCTTCAAGTCTTTGAAAGTATATTCAATTATTTGGTTTATTATGGTTTGAAAGGTAATTCCTGAAGAGAAGGTGGAATCGGGTGATAAAAATCTAGTTTTTTCTGAACCAAATAAATGGTATTGATACCCATCCTTTTCTATTACAACTGTTGTCTGCTTCGTGCTGTTGTAACCCCAAACATCAAAGTGTAAAACGGTTTCTTTATCCATTCCAACAGTTTCTACCCATCTTGAAACAATTCGTTTTGACTTTAATTCAGGTTTTTTTGCCCCGAATAGGTAAACATCATAAGGAAAAAATCCAATGGCTTTTGGCAAACCCTTATTCCATTCCCCATATTCATCCTTATCTCTTTCTTCTAATAATCCATTGGTATAACTACCATCTCCGCATGCAATTAGTATATTTTCAAAGGAAGATACTTGTCCGCCTAAAATTTTGAAAATTTCTAAAGCTCTTGTTTCTACCGTCTTATTTATAGCATAACTTTGAGCATCAAAGATTAATTTTTGTTCGTTTCTGTCTTTGATGCCCATCGCTTCTAACAGTTGAATACGATCGTTAAGCGAGAAATTCGTTTGAAAAATCGGACTGATTGAAGGGCTTAATAATTCATTATAAATTTTACCTCTGCTAACTGAATTAGGAAGGGAATCAAAAAAATAATCTAAGTAGGAGGTAATAAGTGCCTGTTGCTTTTCACCATTGAGCACCAATTGAATTTGTTTGCAAAGTTCCCAAAGTGCAGTTTTATTGCTTGCTTCAGCAATCAGGCCCTTTGGCGATTTTGCAATGATATCATTCCGAATGATTAATAAGGTAGGTTCATTGATGATCAATAATTCAAGTGAATCATAATTTATTCCACCGCCCAGTAATTTAATATTTGGTCCGACATATTCAAAAGCTACGCCAATATTTTTTTCTAAGATGGGACTTTTTCGTACGATGTGAAAAAGGTAAGCCCGAACTTCAGTGGATAAACCATTATTTGTCTGAGTTTGGCCAGAAAACAGGAAGAAGAAACTTAGAAATAAAAAAAGAATGTTTTTAAAATTCAACAAACTGCTGGCATTAAAGTTTAATGAATTTCTTAACAAGCGCTCCTGATTTTATTAAATAAACGCCTGCTGGAAGTTGTGTTACGTCCATCGTTGAATTTACTAAAGTATATCTTTGATTTGCCCCATTCAGATTACAAATGGTGACTCCCTTCGGATCAATATTCCCATTTATTTCAATTGTATTTTGAACTGGATTAGGATTAATAGTAAAGGAATCCATACCGTTTTCTTCTAAGCCAACAAAGGTAGTTGCTTGGTCTTTAGATAGCACAAGTGTACTTGAATTGTTCAGTAAGGCCGATTGAAGTTTAATATTTGAATAAAGGAAAATGGGCAGATTACTCATCGTGAAGTCGTAGTATTCAAATTGATTTCTAACAAAATGAACTGGCGTATTGAATACAATTGCAGTAGCAGAATCTTTTAAGTGAAAACGCATTACATTGGAGTAAGAATTTCCGCCAGGTAAAAGAAGGGTTCCTATTCCATCGGTGCTGGTCACTGATACACCATTTGTCGGAATAGTACCTGTGGTGGTACTTGTAATGGTACCATCAAACACATCCGTTGTATTTGATCCAAGCGCAAATGGATAAGTCATTAATAACTCATTGTTTACCGGCCAGGAAGCAACAACATTCCCAAGACTCACTTCATTAAAAACAAAACCCTGAGAAATCCTTGAACTTGCATCTGAGGAATAAAATGTCCTAAGGGTAGCACCAATTTCCATTGTTTTTTGTGCTCCTGCAAATGATGCGTATTCTGGATCAAGGGTTGCATCTTTAATCTGAACATCTTTAACCACACCAAAAATTCCGGCCAATTGACTGTAATCCCAAGTTACATTAGAACCAACGGTTGTAGCGTAGGAATTGGTATTTGAATCACAAAGAAATAAGGATTGTAAAGATCCAATTGAAGCTTCATTGCTTGGGTTAAAGTTTTGCGCAGAAGCAAATAGCGGTGCGAAAAATAAATAAAGTAGTATTTTTTTCATGATTATATATTTTATCAAATTTAAAAAGAAATTCCTAATGCTCATTATAAAAATGCGGCTCTTTACCTTAGATGCTGTTTACATGAAAATCCTTCATCATTATGGAAGAAATTCTAATATATTAAAATAAAAAGTTTATTCTTTAACTCCTTCTAAAGCCCAAGCAGCTATTGCTTTTTCTTGACTTTGGGTTAATGTTTTTTTCACTTCAATTTCATGGATTTGATAGAAGAACCGATTGACTTCTGGAAGTGATTTTTCAATAGATTTTCCCTCTCTAAATACCTCAATACTTTTAATATCATTTTCGAAATATTTGAGCCATAGATCTAAATTGTTATTTATGGGAGTCTTATTTACACTAATAATTTCGTCATGTATTGCTAAACCACCTAAATCTCCGGGGCTTCCGGGGAAAATTGCACTGACAATTTCTTTTCCGTTTTTTCTGATCGTTTTTATCCCTAGTTGGGCTTCTGCATACAATTTGGAAGGAGTTTGTTTAATTTCTAAACCCAGATAATCTAATGAATCTACTAAAATCCCCTCAAAGGAATGGGTTCCATTAATATAATGCTCGAAAAAATCTTTAAAGGAAGTACCTGAGATATTTTCAAGTTCATTACGATAATCTTTCTCCGTAATCCCAACATTTTTTAAAGCAAAATCATAGTACAAGCGTTTCATTACTTCATCTAAATTTACTTTATTATTACTTGCTTTTCGAATCATTATGTCTGCACAAAAAGCCAACAAGCAACCTTCTGTGTAAATAGAAACCTTTCGTCCAGGAACACCAGGAACATATCCGTCTAGCCAAGTATCAAAGGAGGATTCAGCAATAGAATAGGAGAACCTACCAGGATTGTCAAAATGTTTTTGCAGTTGCTCACTGAATTCTCTTAGATAATCTTTAAGGGTAAAAACACCACTTTTCAACAGAAATAAATCGCCCATATAAGTGGTTATCCCTTCATATACATATCCTAAACTTGAATAATTTTCATGCTTGAAGTCGTACGGCAGCATTTCAGCTGGACGAATACTTTTTACATTGTAAACATGATAAAGCTCATGAGAAGCAATACCCAGTAGGTCATTATATTGTTCTCCAAATACATTTGGCGTTGGTCCGAGCGTGATTACGGTACTTTTTAAATGTTCCACGCCGTGGTAAGCGGTATAGGGTAAACAATGAATTAGAAATTCAAATGTTTTTGATGGAAATTCTCCAAAAGTTTCTATTTGAGCTTTTGTAAATTTTGAGAAATCTTCTATAATTTTCGTCCAATCAATCGGTTTATGGTTGTTAACCCAAATGGTAAAAATAGTATCCTGAACCTGATAGTTTGCTGATTGTAGATTTTTTGAAATTAGTAATGGAGAATCGGCAAGTTCATCAAAATTAGCAGCTCTAAAAACTCCATCACCCTCCAATATGGAACTCATCTTAATCCAATTTTTAGGAGCTTCAATATTAAGTTCGAAGGGAATGTCTTTTGCTTCTTCTGAATAAATAATACAGTTTACCGGGTTGATGTAAATTTGAGTATCATCAATAAAGGTCGATCCAGCGTTGAGTTCCGCGGAATGGTAAGAATACCTTATGGTTATTTTTGTAGTTTTTGTAGTGTCAACTTCCCAGGTATCTTTGTTTATTTTCCTAAAAGCACAAGACTTCATTTGATCGTCAAATACCACGAAATTTTTAATGTTTTTCGCGAAATTTGCCAATTCGTATCTTCCAGGCCTCCACGCAGAAATGTGCAATCGAATATGTTCTTTGTCTGCGGGAAAACTTGCTTCAAAATGAAGTAGTTTTTGGTGACTAGAGGGACAGTTTATACGGTATACAATAGTTTCCAAAAGTGCCTAGATTAATAAAGTTCTCCTTGTAATTGCGTTATTTTTGAATCTGACAAATATTCATCAAAGGTCATCATTTTATCAATAATGCCATTTGGAGTCAATTCAATAATTCTATTGGCAACGGTATTCACCAATTCGTGGTCATGCGAAGTGAAAAGCATAGTTCCTTGAAAATCGCGCATGGCATTATTTAACGCTGTAATCGACTCTAAATCAAGGTGATTAGTTGGTTCGTCCATCAGTAATAGGTTGCCTTTTGCAAGCATCATTTTCGAAAGCATGCACCTAACTTTTTCTCCTCCAGAAAGTACAGAGGCAGATTTCATGGCTTCTTCACCAGTGAAGAGCATTCTACCTAAGAAAGTTCTTAAATAAACTTCTTCTCTTTCTTCATCGCCCAAAGCATATTGTCTTAACCAATCAATAAGAGAGGTTTTATCTGTAAAATAATTATGGTTGTCATTGGGTAAATAAGCAGTGGTAATTGTGGTTCCAAAGGTAAATTCACCTGTGTCTGCTTTTGCATTTCCGCTTATAATTTCAAAAAATGAGGTTAAAGCAACAGAATTTCTAGAAATAAAGGCAATTTTATCTCCTTTATTAATCGTAATGGTCAAGTCCTTAAATAAGCTTTTTCCATCAACAGATTTAGAAAGATTCTCAATGCTTAATATTTGATTTCCTGCATCTCTTTCTTGATGAAAAGTAATACCAGGATATTTTCTTGATGACGGTTGAATTTCTTCTAAATCTAAATTATCCAACATTTTTCTTCTGCTTGTCGCTTGCTTGGATTTAGCAGCATTCGCAGAGAATCTAGAGATAAAATCCATTAATTCTTTCTTCTTGTCTTCTGCTTTTCGATTCTTATCAGATCTTTGTCGCGCCGCCAATTGAGAGGACTGATACCAGAAAGAATAATTTCCGGTAAACATATTCAATTTATTAAAATCAATATCACAAATATGCGTACAAACAGTATCTAAGAAATGTCTATCGTGTGAAACAACAATTACGGTATTTTTAAAGTCTAGCAAAAAGTCTTCCAACCAGGAAATTGTTTTTAAATCTAAATCATTGGTAGGCTCATCAAGAATTAATACATCAGGATTTCCAAACAATGCTTGCGCCAAAAGGACACGCACTTTCAAATCATTGGAAAGATCTTCCATTAATAGATAGTGTTTTGCCTCATCGATTCCCAGGTTACTCAAGAGGGTAGCGGCATCCGTTTCTGAATTCCATCCCTCTAAATCAGCAAATTCACCTTCTAATTCTGCGGTTTTCATTCCGTCAGCTTCTGTGAAATCTTCTTTTGCGTACAAGGTATCTTTCTCCACCATGATTTCATAAAGGCGTTTATGCCCCATTATCACGGTTTGTAGGACTTGGATTTTATCAAATTCAAAGTGATTTTGTTTCAAGAAAGCAATTCGTTTCCCTGGCTCTAATTCAGTCCTTCCTGTTGTTGGGTCTTGGTCTCCGGTTAGTATTTTAAGAAAAGTTGACTTTCCAGCACCATTAGCACCAATGATACCATAGCAGTTACCTTGGACAAATTTTACATTGACTTCATCAAAAAGAATGCGTTTACCAAATTGCAGAGAGAGATTATTAACACTTAACATGAGCAGCTTATATTTTGCGCAAAGATAGTTAAAAGTAGTAAGGAACTTACGTCTGAATGGTAGATTTTAAGACTTGGTTTACATTACACCTTCGAACAGGTATATATGAAAGCAGGTGGGAAATTAAGAGGAGTAAATTTAATTTTAGTTTTACTAAATCTCTGATGGAGTGCTTTTTTCGAGTGCAAGGAATACTGGAATTGAACAAAAGATCCGTCTGGATTCAAACACTCATGAATTTTGTTTAAAATAGCGTCTCGAATTTCACTTGGAAACACTGTAAATGGGAGAGAGGAGACAATAATATCTGCATGTTTTGCTCCAAGCGTTTGAATGAAATCGCCCATTTTTTCAGCGGAATCATGATGAAGATGTACATTAGATTGAGTGAAAGTTTTAGATATATTTTCAAAAAATATATCATTTAATTCGATGACAATCAAATGGGCATTTGGCCCCATTCTTTTGATAATTTTGTTGGTAAAAACCCCTGTCCCGGGACCCAATTCTACAATGATAGAAGCTTTTTCAATTGGAAGATGGTTTAACATTTTAGCGGCTAGAAATCTAGAGCTAGGTACCAAAGCACCCACCATTCTTTTTTGTTTAAAAAACTGACTTAAAAAAGTTCTTTTTGACATCTTTTTATTTTATTAAAGCAATGCCCTTGTTAATTATACCTAGAACTTCACCGGAAAGCGTTTTGTTAAAGAAAACACTATATCCATGAGCTGATATGAGATTTTGTGTGTCAAATATCCAATCTTTACTTGGATCAAAAAAAGTAAGATCGGCTTGGTTCCCCATTTCAATTGGAGCCAATTCAATATCGAATGTTCTTCTAGACCTATTAGATAATATATCTACCCATGTTTCTAATTTAACTTCATTTATTTGGTTCAAAGCAGAGAAAAATGTTTGCAATTGAATAGTTCCAAAAGTGGCATGGTCAAACTCAACTTCCTTATCTTCGTCGTCGGCCGGACGGTGATCTGAAACCACTGTGTCAATAGTTCCGTCTAAAATACCTGCTATCAGTGCTTGCCTGTCAGCTTCGGTTCTGAGAACAGGTAACACTTTGAAATTCGAATCGAAATCTAAGAGGTTTAATTCCGTGAAACAAAGATTCATAAGATGAACATCGGCTGTAATTCTCAGACCTTGCTTTTTGGCTGCTCGAATTAATTCCACACTTTTCGCAGCGGATATCCCACTTAAATGCAACTGTCCATCGGTGTAGGATACTAAGGAAATATGTTGTTCAATTGCTATCACTTCTGCTATGGAAGGATCTGCTCTTAATCCAGTTCTTGTCGATGCAACGCCTTCATTTACCTGTCCACCTCCTGACATAGAAGCATTTCTTGAAAATGCGATAAGTTTTCCGGAGAAATTTTGTGCGTAAAGTAAGGCTCTATAGTTAATTCCTGCTGAATTGGTATGCTGATCATCTGAAAACCAACGCACACCAGATTGAAATTGATCGTACATTTCTGCAAGTTCTTCCCCTTTCAGACCTTTGGTAATAGCACCAATTGGAAGGGCTTCAACAGCATGATGTTGCGCTCTATTTCTAATATATTCTACTTGAGATTTTGAATCTATTGCAGGCTGAGTCGCAGGCACGATTCCAACATGAGTGAATCCACCGAAAGCTGCAGCATCTAATCCTGATTCAATTGTTTCTTTGTGTTCATGACCAGGATCGCAAAAATCCGCTTTAAAATCTACCCATCCTGGAGAAACACATAAATTTGGTGAAGTTATCGCAATGGCATCCTCATCTTTAATGATTTTTTCGATTGCTTTAATCATCCCGTCCTCAATAAGCAGGTCCATTACTTTTCCGTTGTGCGAAGAAGCATTGTCTATGATTTTTGCATTTTTTAAAAGGATTTTCATACTTTTTTTATTTCCAAAATCTTAATAAAATCATTTCTATCAGTACAAAGAGTAAGGCCAACAAAATAAATACGCGCCAGTATTCAAATGGTTTGTCTAATTCTAGTTTTGTAGCACTTTGACCTTCTGTAACGGCTTTAAAGGTACAATTTTTTATACCTGCATTTTCGAAGGCGTTTATTATTTCTTTTTCACCCATCAAATCTGTACTTGATTCTTTGCGATCATAATTAATGGCGATGCGTCCTAATTCGCTTTCATCTTTAATAATATACGAGCCAGCGCTTAGTATTTCTATAGCTTCTGTTCCTGCAATGGAAATAAAAGTGCTGGAGGCATCTTTTCTAATTTGAGGAATAAATTCAATTTTATTGTTCACTAATTTTAAGGGTACTTCATCGTCATTTTGAAGATCAATTTGAATAGAAGCATCCACTCCGATGGTGGAAAATAAAGGCAAATCTCTTTTACTTAAGGAGGCTATGCGCAAAAGTAAAGCGGGAAAAAGAGCATTTTGTGTGAAATCACCAAACTCTGAAGAGAGGGAAGTACTGAATAAATAATTGGCATGCGGTCCTGTGTTTTTCATGAATAAGGGAAAACCATTTCTTTGGGTAAGCAATTCAATATTACCCATTCTTGATGCATTAACTTGATATGATTTTTTTATTAATGGCATATTCAAAGAAGTCTTCTCTTGATCAAACATTCCTTTAAAAAAACTATTTCGATAATCAATCTTGTTTAAGGTATTTCCGTTCGAAATCAAACTTCCCAACGACGGTAGATGAAGTCCATTGAGTAAGGAGCTATAAGATCCGTTATCAATTTTATCTCCTGGAAATAGGCAAATCGTTACTCCCTGATTGGAGGCATCTACCAGTTCTTCAATCAATCCCGAGCTAATTTCATTTAATCCATTTAAAACTATTAAATCTTTGTTGTCTAATTGGTCTCCCGTAAAGGATAATTGTTCGCAGCTTGATACTTTAAAGAATGGTTCTACGCTATAAACATTTGAAATTGACTTACTAGCGCTTGGACCATCAATGATCAATATGGAACTTTCTTTAGCGATATTTATATTGAAGTAATAGGTGTCATCCCAAAATAAATGACGGTCCTCAATTTCTACTATTCCTTCTTGAGTTCCAGTCTTATTGGGTGTAAATTGAAAACTAGTAGTTTGTTTTTCATTGGCTTTTAAATCAAGAAACATACTTCGTTTTTGATTTCCTAATTTCACTTTTAACTCTATGTTTTTAGCGTTTTCATCAGAAGCATTGACCATTCTTACAAATAACTCATTGGGTTCATCAATTCTGTGCACGGGTGATGCAAAATAAACGGAATCTATGTAAAAGTTAGATTTTAGCTGTGGTACAAGTTGAATGGGATAATAGTTTGATTTATTGTCAGGGATAAATTTGTTTGTTTTAAAGCTGCATTTTTGAAAATCAGAGACTAAAACATATTGGACACTAGTAATTTGATTCTGCTCTCTATTTTCCCGTTCTATAAAATCTTTTTGCCATCGAATTACATCGTCTAAATTCCGTGTTATGGAACTTTCTTTAATAAGATCTAATTGCGTTAAGGCCTCGACTTGGGTGAGCATTCTTTTTTCAAGACCATCTAATTTATTAGTATTTAATATAAACTTGGTGGAAACCCCTGCATCGATGATGATTTTTCGAATGATCTCTCTTCCTTCAGACAAAAGTTCACCTTCCACACCTTTTGCAGTCATGGAGAAGGAATTGTCCAAATACAAGGCGATTACATTGTTGCCATTATGATCTTTGATTCCATTAGCAGGAATATAGGGTTGGGCAAAAGCAAGAACAGCGGCAATTATTAATAGAATGCGACTTAATAAAATTAATAAGTGCTTTAATTTTTGGGTTGATTTATTTTCCTGATCTATTTTCTGAATAAATTGTAGAGAGGAAAAGTAGAGGGTTTTGTATTTTCTAAAATGAAATAAGTGAATTATTATCGGAATGCTGATGAGGCTAAGGAGCCAAAGAAAACCCGGATAAACAAATTCCATAAGTCAAAGTTAGCAAATATTATTGTTTATTAAAAGTATTGATAAGCACTTGCGCTAATTCCTCGCATTGGATTCTTAATTCATTGATGGCAGTTGTTTCCCAGAGTTCTCCTTTTAATAAATTTCCAAGAGCATATATAGGATAGTTTTCCTCTGAGTAAATTTGATAATTCTTAATATCTGTTTTTATGCCTAGAAATAAAGGGTCGGCTTGAATGATACCATTTTGAAACAAGGAAAATAATAGGTCATCCTTTGGTATTGTAATATCTGAAGATGGACCTGTACAATTAATTACATGCTGCACTGAAAGCCGCCTTTTTTCCTTGCTATTTCTTTCTTGAAATTCAACAAGAATGGTAGATTCTTGAAAATTCATAGCCGTAATTTTCCCAGCGTGAATCTGGAGTGACTTACTTTTAATTTCATCTTGCAAAATCGAATAGGATTCAGGAGGGATTCTATGTCTAGCAACACCCCATTTATGACGTAAATGACGCATAAAAAAATCACGCTCTTCATGGGTGAAATTTGACCAGATAGCACCTGATTTCACTCTTAATAAGGCAACTAGATCTGCTATTTTTGTTGGATGTAAGCGCATTTCCTGATGAAATAATTTTAATATTTCTGAGAGTCGAATGGGTGTTTTTATATTCAGAAGTTCACTTTTTACTGCTTCGCTTGATTTTTCATAGGGTAGGATCTTAAATCCATGAGGAGAAATACAATTCACCTTTCCTTTAAATCCATTGGATCTTAATACCTGAATGGCATCCACCATTGTTAAACCTGCACCTAATATGAGAACTTCCTTATCCGGCTGAATTTCCTTTACTTTTATGCGCCAGGGATTCCCACTGTATAATTTTGAATTAAAATCTTTTTCACTTATGAACTTAGGATGCGATGGTAATGCATTGCCGCAAGCTAAAATACAAAAGTCTAAGGATAAGTTGAGTTCATTGGTCTGTAGTTCCAAGGCACCATCTTTTGGAATAATTTGAAGTACTTTACCAATAATGGGGGTTAAAATATGATCAGATAATGCTGCTAATTGTTTAGTTTCTTCCCAGAGCGCTGAAAGGTACAATCCGTAAATATTACGGTTGAAAAATTTCTGTTCGACCTCTGAGGAATTTTCATTGTTTTCTTTTAACCATTCTACAAAGTGGTCGGGCTGATTGGAAAAGGCGCTCATTTTCCCAGCAGGAACATTGAGTAGGAGGGAGTCAGTTTGTGCTTGATAGGCAATTCCACGACCAAACTTAGCATCGTTATTGAAAATATAAATTTCAAGATTTTGTTTAGAATTCAATAAATGTCTTGCCAGCATAGCGCCAGAAAAGCCACCTCCAATAACACCTATTTTAATTTTCATCCAAAAAAAAACTGCCTTTCGGCAGTTTAAATTATTGTTTTAAAGATTCAATTCGCTTCTTAAATGCTTCGGATTTCTCTTTATTTCCAAGTTTATAATGTGACTTTTGTAAAATTTCAAGTACATATTTATCTGTCGGATTTTTTATTGCGTATGCTTCTAATAAAGGCATCGCACGGAGTAACATTTCTCTTGCTTGCGCCTCTAGTATTGGAGCTTTAGGATCTTTATAATCCATTTGACCAGCTTGATATTTTAAATCATTAGACCAGTTAAATAAATGCGCACCTAATTGATATTGGGCAACTCCATAAGACGAATCAATGGCGAGCGCTTTAGTGAGCGCTTCTTCTGCTTTCTCGTTTTGCTTTAAAGTCATATAGGAAGTCCCTAAAACATAATACAATTGTTTGTTATTTGGATCAAGTGCGAGTGCTTCACTTGTGTATTTTTCTGCGTTAATTAAATCATTATCAGCAAGATAAATATTAATTAAGCAAATTAACACATCAATATTAGTAGGTGAAATTTTATACACCTTATTAGCGACAATTTTTGCTTTATCATATTGCTTGATCGTCAGAAATGAATCCACTGCTTGGCTCATACTTAAATATGCATTCACACTAGCATCTTTATATTCTTTATCAATAAACTTACTTACCTCATAAGAACCGATAAACAAATCAGTAGCATCTTCAAATTTCTTGGCAGTGTATGATTTGATTCCCATCTCGAAGATGAAGGCAACGCGAAAATTAATAAAATTCTCTGCTTCAGCAACATATACCTTCTTCGGGTCTTCATATACTTTTTTGAAACTTTCTTTTGCTATTTTTTCATATTCAGAAGCTAAAGTTTCATCCATCACCTTTCCAGTTGTGGAAGCTTCCATGCCCGCCATTTCAATCAGTCCGTAATAAATTTCAGCACGATATAGGTACATTTTCGGACTGTTGGCAGTTTCAGTATTTACCGCAGCAAGATCAATAAATTTTTTGGATTCATTTAACAACTTAAGTGAAGGTTCAATACCATTCATTGGATTGTACTTCTTCATGAGCAAAATTGCGTCAGTAAGATTGGCCTTTTGTCCAAACGAAAATACACTCGTGCATATCAAAAAAGCACTTAGATAAATTTGAAGATTCTTTTTCATAAAATTCAATTAGTTAACAAATATATTATTCCTCATCATCATTTTCAAGTTCCGTGCCATTTTCTTCTTCTGGCAATTCTTCTTCTATGATATCATCTTCTGTCGTATCGTCTTCAATAACATCTTCCAATATTTCACCATCAATTGCAGCCTCCATTATTTCGTCTTCATCCTCATCTTCACTTCTTGGAACACGAGCAATTGCAGCTATTTCGGCATTATTCTTCAAAGTAATTAAACGAACCCCTTGTGCTGCTCTACCCATTGTTCTTAGGGTATCGATGTGCATTCTAATGGTTACGCCAGCCTTGGTGATGATCATTAAATCATCTTCATCAAATACATTTTGAATGGAAAGTAATTTACCTGTTTTTTCAGTGACATTCAGGGTCTTCACACCTTTACCACCTCTATTGGTTATTCTATAAACTGGTTCCTTATCTTCAGGATCATTCAAGTAAGTTCTTTTTCCATATCCTTTTTCAGAAACGACCAATATAGTAGAGAAGATGTCTTCAACACAGATCATTCCAATTACTTCATCAGTTGCAGAAATTAAAGTAACACCGCGAACACCTGAGGCATTTCTACCCATTGGTCTCACTTTGGATTCATTGAAACGAATAGCGCGACCTGAATTGGTAGCCATAACAATTTCATTCGTTCCGTTGGTTAATCTTGCCTCTAATAACACATCATTATCTCTAATGGTAATGGCATTAATTCCATTTGTTCTTGGACGAGAATAAGCTTCTAAGGAAGTTTTCTTAATCACACCAAGCTTAGTGCACATAATAATGAAATTATTTGAAGTATACTCTTTGTCCATTAAATCTTGAACCTTAACATAGGCCTTAACATTATCGTCTTGAGGGATATTAATTAAGTTTTGGATCGCACGCCCTTTGGATAATTTGTTTCCTTCTGGAATTTCATAAACACGCATCCAGAAACATCTACCTTTTTCAGTGAAGATCAATAAATAATTGTGGTTGGTGGCTACAAATAAATGTTCTAAGAAATCTTTATCTCTTGTAGTAGAACCTTTAGAACCCATTCCACCTCTATTTTGAACTTTATATTCGGCTAAATTTGTTCGCTTGATATAACCAGCGTGAGATATAGTTATAACAACCTCTTCATCTGCAATTAAATCTTCCATGCGCATTTCGCTCGCTGAATACTCAATTGAAGAGCGTCGTTCGTCGCCATATTTTGCTTTAACCTCGATAAGTTCATCCTTGATGATCTGCATTCTCCTTGATTCATTCGCTAGAATGTCCTTTAAATCAGTGATTAATGCCATTAACTCATCAAACTCAGCGCGTAATTTATCTTGCTCCAGACCCGTCAAATGACGCAATCTCATATCAACGATAGCACGTGTTTGGATTTCTGATAAGCCAAATCTTTCTGACAATCTTTCTCTCGCATGATCCGGACTATCAGAAGTTTTAATTATTTCTATTACCTCATCAATATTATCTGAAGCAATAATTAATCCTTCTAGGATATGAGCACGTTCTTCAGCTTTTCTCAAATCAAAAGTTGTTCTTCTAATAACAACCTCATGACGGAACAAAATAAATTGCTCCATAATATCTCTTAAATTCAATAATCTTGGACGGCCATCAACCAAACAAATATTATTTACAGAAAAAGAAGTTTGAAGTGCTGTGAACTTATACAACTTATTAAGAACCACATTAGCAATGGCATCGCGTTTGATCTCAAATACAACACGCATACCATTACGGTCAGATTCATCGCGTAAATCAGAAATTCCTTCAATCTTTTTATCGTTCACTAAGTCAGCGATCTTTTTGATCATCTCTGCTTTGTTTACTTGATAAGGAATTTCAGTTACAATTATTTGCTCTCTTCCGTTAACCTCTTCAATTTCTGCTTTTCCACGGATAACGATTCTTCCGCGACCCGTTAATAAGGCATCTCTAACGCCCTCATAACCGTAAATAATTCCACCAGTAGGAAAATCAGGAGCCTTTACATATTTTAATAATTCTTCAATCTCGATGTCCTTATCGTCCACCATGGCTATAATACCATCAATAACCTCAGAAAGATTATGCGGCGCCATGTTCGTTGCCATACCCACAGCAATTCCACTCGCTCCATTAATTAAAAGATTTGGAATCTTTGTCGGAAGTACAGACGGTTCCGTTAAACTATCATCGAAATTTGGACGAAAATCAACCGTTTCTTTCTCTAAATCATCCAACATCTCTTCAGCAATTTTTCTCAATCGCGCTTCAGTGTAACGCATTGCTGCAGGACTATCACCATCAACCGAACCAAAGTTACCTTGACCGTCTACCAGTGGGTAACGCAAAGACCAAGGCTGCGCCATACGCACCATAGTGTCGTATACAGAACTATCACCATGTGGATGATACTTTCCTAGTACCTCTCCAACAATTCTTGCTGATTTCTTATGTGCTTTATTAGAATATACCCCTAAGTCTTGCATGCCATATAGTACTCTTCTGTGTACTGGTTTAAAACCATCTCTCACATCAGGAAGTGCTCTAGAAACAATTACCGACATCGAATAATCGATGTAAGCTGACTTCATTTCATCTTCGATGTTAATCTGAATTATTCTTTCTCCTTCTGCCATATTTTTTTAACTAAATTCTATTTTAATTCCTTATTTGACCTCATAATTATACAAGGCTTCCAAAATTAGTAAAATAGACATCGTTTCAGACTTTTTTTTAAGATAATTACTAACAAATTACGCTTAAAAATTGTGAATAATTATGGAATTTTCAGACACTTTTCTAAGTATATTTGTCATGCACAAGATATTTTAAGGAATGGAAGCAAAATTTTCACCAAGAGTTAAGGATTTGATACGCATTAGTAGAGAAGAGGCCTTAAATTTAAATAACGATTTTGTTAGTCCTGAGCACTTATTGCTTGGATTAATAAAGTTAAATGAAGGGAAGGGCTTTCAGCTATTGAAAGAATTTAGTTTAGATTTATCTGTATTAAAAAGTGAATTAGAAAAGGTATTGGTTAAATCAGCCCATTCAAATCCGGTTCAATTGACTAGTTTGCCTTTATTGAAACAAACCGAGAATATTATAAAACAATCTTACTTAGAATCAAAGCAATTCAAATCTGCAGTGATTGGTACAGAACATTTACTTCTTACCATATTAAGACACGAAGATTGTGCTGCATGTAAGGTACTAAATAAGTACGGTGTAATTTATGACAATGTTAAAGATGAATATGAAGCTATGATGGAAGAACAAAACACACCTAAAGCAGAATTTCCTGGAGGTAATGAGGAGGAAGAAAATTTAGCGGGAGCATCTGCTTCTCGCAAACCGGCTGACCCTAAGTCAAAAACGCCTGTTCTGGATAATTTCGGAAGAGATTTAACTAAAATGGCAGAATCTGGAAAATTAGATCCTATTGTTGGTCGAGAAAAAGAGATTGAAAGAGTCAGCCAGATTTTATCTAGAAGAAAAAAGAATAATCCAATATTAATTGGCGAACCTGGGGTGGGAAAATCTGCTATTGCTGAAGGATTAGCTTTGCGCATTGTTCAGAGAAAAGTTTCTCGAATTTTATTTAATAAGCGCATTGTCTCCCTTGACTTAGCTTCTCTAGTGGCCGGTACCAAATACCGTGGTCAATTCGAAGAGCGCATGAAAGCAGTGATGCAGGAATTAGAAAAAAATCCTGACATTATTTTATTTATAGATGAAATCCATACCATTATTGGTGCGGGTGGTGCAAGTGGTTCACTTGATGCTTCCAATATGTTTAAACCTGCATTGGCAAGGGGTGAGCTGCAAGCAATCGGGGCAACTACTTTAGATGAATACAGACAATACATTGAGAAAGACGGTGCTTTAGAGCGTAGATTTCAAAAAGTAATTATTGAACCAACTTCTATTGATGAAACCATTCAAATTCTTCAAAATATAAAAGAAAGATATGAGGACCATCACTCTGTTCAATATACTCCAGAAGCAATTATTGCTTGCGTAAAATTAACGGAAAGATATATTACGGATAGACATTTACCTGATAAAGCGATTGATGCTTTAGATGAGGTAGGGTCAAGGGTACACATTACCAATATTAATGTACCTAAGGAAATCCTTGATATTGAAACTTCCATGGAATCCTTAAATGAGGCTAAAAATGAAGCGATTCGTAAACAGCAATATGAAGTAGCGGCGGAAAAAAGAGATACCATTCGAAAGTTGCAAGAGGAATTGGATGCTGCGAAAATGAAGTGGGAAGAAGAATCTAAAAATAATAAGATTGTCGTTACAGAAGAGAATGTAGCTGAGGTTGTTTCGATGATGTGTGGTATTCCAGTGACTAAAGTTTCTCAAACAGAAACAGGTAAGTTAGTGAATATGGGAGAAGCTATTCGTGGTCAAGTGATTGGTCAAGATGAAGCAGTAGAAAAAGTGGTTAAAGCGATTCAGCGCAATAGAGCAGGCTTAAAAGATCCGAACAAACCAATCGGTTCTTTCTTTTTCCTCGGGCCAACAGGTGTTGGAAAAACGCAATTAGCTAAAGTATTGGCCAAGTATATTTTTGATACTGGGGATGCTCTTGTTCGTATTGATATGTCTGAGTATATGGAGAAGTTTTCTATATCTCGTTTAGTAGGAGCGCCTCCAGGATATGTGGGTTATGAAGAAGGTGGACAATTAACTGAAAAAGTGCGTCGCAAGCCTTATTCCATTATCTTATTGGATGAGATTGAAAAAGCACATCCCGATGTATTTAATTTGCTGCTTCAGGTTCTTGATGATGGGCACATGACAGATGGTTTAGGAAGAAAAATTGATTTTAAGAACACTATTTTAATCATGACCTCAAATATCGGTGCGCGTCAATTACAAGATTTTGGAACCGGCGTTGGATTCGGAACAAGATCGCAAGTAGATTCAAAGGATGATAATTCTAAATTGGTAATTCAAAATGCATTAAGAAAAGCCTTTTCCCCTGAATTTTTAAATCGTGTTGATGATATGATCATGTTTAAGTCTCTTGGTCGACCAGAAATTCACAAAATCATTGATCTTGAATTGGATAAATTATTCGATAGAATCAAGGATTTAGGATACAAGATCGAATTAACGGAAAAAGCAAAAGATTTCATCGTCGACAAAGGTTATGATGAGAAATTTGGGGCAAGACCTCTAAAAAGAGCGATTCAAAAATATATTGAAGATCCCGTTGCTGAAGAAATCATCAATACGCATTTGCTTTCTGGGGATACTATTTTGTTAGATCTTGAAGATGGCAAGGAAGAACTGAGCTTAAAAATCAAAAAATCTAAGCCAAGCAAAAAGACAAAATAAATTTAATCTAGATTTAAAAATAAGAAGCAAAAAAAAAGAGGATGAAAGTCCTCTTTTTTTTTTATGTCTAAAATTATTATACTACTGCTATTTCATCTGAAACATAACCACCAGCATTTAATTTACCAATGATTTTAGAGAAAGATTCGATGGTATAGTTAACATCCTCCAGCGTATGAACTGCCGTTGGAATTAAACGAAGAATAATCATTCCTTTTGGCACCACTGGATAAACAACCATGGAACAGAAAATATTGTAATTCTCTCTTAGGTCATAAATTAAATTGGTAGATTCAGGAATTGAACCGTTCAGGTATACCGGTGTAACACATGTATTGGTTGGACCAATTTCAAATCCAGCTTTTTTCAATCCTGTTTGAAGTGCATTGGTAATTTCCCACAATTTATTTTTTAATTCGGGTTGATTTCTCATCAACTCTAATCTTTTTAAGAGTCCAACTACTAACGGAAGCGGTAAAGCTTTAGCGAAAATCTGTGAACGCATATTGTAGCGTAAATATTCTACTACTTGAGCGTCACTTGAAATGAAACCTCCAATTAAAGCAAATGATTTTGCAAAAGTTCCAAAATAGATATCGATACCCTCTTGACAACCTTGTTCTTCTCCTGTTCCTCCACCTGTCGCACCTAGGGTCCCAATTCCGTGAGCATCATCTACAAACAATCTGAAATTGAATTTCTTTTTTAGTTCAACAATTTCTTTGATTTTCCCTTGATCACCACGCATTCCAAAAACACCTTCAGTAATCACTAAAATTGCCCCTCCAGTCTCTGCGGCTAATTTTGTTGCTCTGTGCAATTGTTTTTCACAATCTTCAACATCATTGTGTTTGAATACGTATCTTTTTCCCATGTGTAAACGAACACCATCTAAGATACAGGCGTGAGATTCTGAATCATATACAATAACATCATGACGATCAACCAAACAGTCAATGGATGACAAAATAGCTTGGTATCCAAAATTACATAAAATGGTATCTTCTTTTCCTACAAAAGCAGAAAGTTCATTTTCTAATTGCTCATGGTAATTGCTGTTACCACTCATCATTCTTGCGCCCATTGGCATGGCAAAACCATAATCTGCTGCTGCTGCTGCATCTGCTTCACGAACCTCTGGGTGATTTGCAAGTCCAAGGTAATTGTTCAATGACCAGTTTAATTTTTCTTTACCTCGAAAAACCATGTGTGGACCAATATCACCCTCTAATTTCGGAAAAGTGAAATAACCATGAGAAGCTTTAGCGTGCTGTCCAAGAGGACCTCTATTTGCTTGAATTTTTGCAAAAATATCTGCTGACATAAATGGGATTTTAATTATTTCACAAAATTAATAGAAATTTATGAGTTACAGATTGCATCAAACTAGATTTATGAACAGGGTAATAAACAATAATGGTTTTTCAGTTTAAAAATCCTCTTTCTTGATGGGGATAAAGGGCGAAAAGTTTCTTTACTTTTTTTTAGCTCAAAAAAAAGTAACAAAAAAAGGAGCTGACTGAGCAATGCGATTTACTTCGACGAACCTATATTCCTCTCATTTTTGAGTAGATTCGAAGTATTTTTAATCCACCCTAAATTTGGATGCTGGCGATTGATCTTTCAGATAATCTTAGCATTCACCAAATTAAATGGGTTTCAAAAACCTCCTTTTGCAAGGTCTAAATTAGAATGTTATTATTTAAATTTTAGTTGGTGTATTTTTTTTAATCAAGAATAGCGCGTTAAAAGTCTGGCACCATGGATTTCGACTACGCTCAATCCACTTTTAAAGCTCATCGAGCGGCCTATACTTTGACACTTGTGCAGAGTAAGTCGAGATGTGTGGAAAAAAAGTAAGGAACTTTATATAAATGCTTTTCGTTTGCAAAAAAGCATAAATAACTTTCTCTATGTTAGAAGATTATTATTGATTTCTAGAAATCAATAATAAATAGCCCGTCTCACTTTTGATATATATTTTGCTAAACGAATCACTTGTTTCGTATAACCAAACTCATTATCATACCAAGTATAAAGAACTATGTTTTTCCCATTTTTAGAAACGATCGTAGCATTGCTATCATAAACAGAGCAACAAGTATTTCCTATGATATCCGAAGAAACCAGTTCTGGATCAAAGGAGTAAAATATTTGATTGACCAAATCTCCATTTAATGCGGCATTTTTAATCACCGAATTCATCTGTTCCACTGTTGTTTCTTTGTTTAATTCTAAACTCAAAATGGCTAAAGACCCATTAGGAGTTGGAACTCTAACTGCATTAGCTGTTAATTTATCTTGTAAATCTGGAATAACTTTAGTTACGGCATTTCCAGCACCAGTAGAAGTAATAACCATATTTACCGCTGCGGCACGACCTCTTCGTTCTTTCTTATGCATATTGTCCAAAAGATTTTGGTCGTTGGTATAGGCATGAACGGTTTCAATGTGACCACGAACAACTCCAAAAGTATCATTTACAACTTTCAAGATAGGTGAAATAGCGTTGGTGGTGCAAGATGCTGCAGAAAAAATAGTTTCATTTTCTAAATCTAAAGTACCTTGATTAATTCCAAAGACGATATTAGGGACTTCCTTACCAGGTGCAGTTAAAAGAACTTTTGAAACACCTTTTGCTTTTAAATGTCTTGACAATGCCTCGCGATTGGTGTAAACTCCTGTGTTGTCAATTACTAGTGCATTCGTTATTCCATAAGCCGTGTAATCAATATCCTCTGGGTTTTTAGCATCAATCATTCTAACAATCTGGCCATTGATAATCAAGGACTTCGATTCTAGATCTTCCATTACTGTACCTTTAAAGGCTCCGTGAACGGAATCATTTCTTAATAAAGAAGCTCGTTTTATGATGTCTGCATCTGTTGCTCCTCGAGTCACAATGGCGCGAAGTCGTAATTGCTGACCTTTTCCGGCCTGACGAATCAACTCTCTTGCTGCAAGTCGTCCAATTCTACCAAAACCATAAAGAATTACATCTCTTGGCTGCATGGTATTGTCCGCCGAATTTTTAAAGCTTGAAAGTTTATCTTTAATAAATGCTTCTTTAGATTGGAAAGCACTTTCTTCTGTCAACCATTCACTGGCTAATTTTCCTATATCTATTTTTGCCGGTGCAAAATCTCCATCAAGAATTACACTTGCTAAAGCGGTTGTTGTGAAAATATCAATGGGTTTATTGACCACCTTCCCTGCGTAATCGTGCATGTTAAGTATCTCAGAAATGGTTACATCAATAAGATGGTGTCTGAAAATTACAAGTTCAATTCCTTTTTCGTATAAAAGTTCACCCACTTTACTTTGTAATTGCACTGCTGCTCTTTCTTGTTCAATATGTCTTTTGAGCTCTTGTTCGTAATTGACTTCTAATTTCATTGATATTTTGTTGTTGATTGATTTCAAATTGTATAAAGCAAAAAAGGCTACCGTCTTTCGTCGGTAGCCTTTTTGTTAGGATTAACCTAAATAAGATTTTAATAATTTATTTCGAGAGGTATGGCGGAGTCGACGAATCGCCTTTTCCTTAATTTGACGAACGCGTTCGCGTGTTAAATTAAATTTAGCTCCGATCTCTTCAAGTGTAAGCCCATGATTCATTCCAATTCCGAAGAATAAACGAATAATCTCTCTTTCTTTATCTGTCAAAGTACTCAATGAACGCTCGATTTCTTTTTGTAATGATTCAGCCATTAATACATGATCCGTTTTAGGGGCATCAGCATTTGCCATAACATCCATTAATGTTCCACCATCTTCGTTGGTTGATAGAGGGGCATCCATAGATACATGACGTCCTGAAACATTTAAACTTTCTTTGATTTTATCTTCTGGAACTTCTAAAGCTTCCGCTAATTCTTCCGCTGAAGGTGGTCGTTCGAATTCTTGCTCTAAGCGAGAAAAAGCTTTATTGATTTTGTTTAACGATCCAACTTGATTCAAAGGAAGTCTTACAATTCTTGCTTGTTCTGCTAAAGCTTGCAAAATAGATTGACGAATCCACCAAACTGCATAAGAAATGAACTTAAATCCACGCGTCTCATCAAATTTCTGAGCTGCTTTAATTAAACCTAAATTCCCTTCGTTAATTAAATCGGGTAGGGTAAGACCTTGATTCTGATATTGCTTCGCTACAGATACAACGAATCTTAAGTTTGCTCTTGTTAATTTCTCTAATGCTTTTTGGTCGCCAGCTCTAATTTTACGGGCTAATTCTACTTCTTGCTCTGCTGTTATTAATTCTTCTCTACCAATATCTTGTAGATATTTATCTAAAGATTGACTTTCGCGATTGGTAATTGATTTGGTTATTTTTAATTGTCTCATTGACTTAAGAACATCTTTAGAAATTAATACTATTTGATCTGACGATCTGTAGGCAAAGTAACGCCAAAAAAAACGATTTGAAAAATTTAAAAAAGAAGTTTTTCAACAATTTTTCAACCATTTAAATCACTTATCAACTTCTTACAATCCAAAGCCTTTATATTCTTTAATCCCGCTTTCAGACATCACCTCCAAGAGAACTCCTCTATTTACACTGTTCAATTTACTCGTCAGTTCTGAAATGTTTTCAACAGGATCATTATTGATTTTTGTGATAATAGTTCCTTCTATAAGTCCAATAGATTTTAATTTTCCAGGTTGTAAAGTTTTAATCTTGACACCATAAGAAATGTTTAAAGCTTTCTTTTCTTTATCGGTAAGTTCTACAAAAGTTGCCCCCAAAGCGAAGTTCTTAGAAATCTCTTCTTTGCTTAAAAGTGTCGTTTCCCCTTCTTTATTTCTAAGTACAAGTTCTTTGGTTTGCTCTGTTCCGTCCTTTTTACGAATGGTAAGCATCACTTTGTCTCCCGGTCGGCGTTTACCAATTTCTTCTTGTAGTTCAGCCGAAGAATTGACTTCTTTATTTCCAATTTTTAAAATAACATCTCCTTCTTTAAGTCCAGCCTTGTCTGCACTTCCATCTTCGATGACTTTTCCTAAAAAGACTCCTTTTAAATTAGGCAAGGCATTGGTTTCTTTTATTTCTTGGTTGATATCTGAAATCTGTACTCCTAAATAACCGCGTTGCACAATTCCATAATCGATGAGATCACGCATTACTTTTTGAACTAAGTTCACAGGTATAGCAAAGGAATACCCACTATAACTTCCTGTCTGTGACGCAATCGCAGTATTGATTCCTACCAATTCTCCATTGGTATTTACCAATGCGCCTCCACTATTTCCAGGATTCACCGCAGCATCAGTTTGAATAAAGGATTCAATTGGAACTATTTCTTTCCCACTTCTATCGCTTAGTAGGTTGATGTTTCTTGCTTTTGCTGATACGATACCAGCCGTTACAGTGGAGGTTAAATTAAACGGGTTTCCTACCGCTAAAACCCATTCTCCAATTTTCAATAAATCACTATTTCCTAAAGGAATGGCTTGAAAAGGTTGATCGGAATCAATTTTCAAAACGGCAATATCAGTTGCTGGATCTGAACCTATAATCTTTGCAGTGTATTTAGAATGGTCATTGAGAATGACTTCAATTTCACTTGCCTCCTCAATGACATGATTGTTGGTTACAATGTATCCTTCTGAGGAGATAATTACTCCCGATCCAGCACCAGCTCCAAATTGTTTGTATTCTTTCCCACCAGCACCTGGCCCATAAAAAAATTCTTGAAAGGGGTCTCTTTGGAAGGTAGTACGAACTACTTTCGTCGTAACATGGACCACGGAATTAATTGTGCTTTCAGAGGCGGCAGTAAAATCTAGATTTCCTGTACCATTACTTGTGAGTCCAACAAATTGTGCTCCTGTAGTGCGATTTCCATCAATTACTTGGTCGGATAATAAGGTGTTGGATGAATTATACATTAAAAATGCCGCGAGAGGAATACTTCCCCCCACAAAGCCAATACCTAAAATTTTAATAAGCGATAAATATTTCATTTTTTATAATTTTTAATAAGCACAAGTTTAATACATGATCCCCATATTTGTTACGCATCTGCTGTTAAAGATTGTTAAGCAGAATTAACTTGAAATGATTACTTTTGAATTCAACTTATTTATGCAAATTCCTTTTTCAAAATATCAAGCAACTGGCAACGACTTTATCTTAATAGATAATATGAGTGGTGCGTATAGTGATTTATCTATTGCTCAAATTAGTCATTTGTGTGATCGGAAATTTGGTGTTGGTGCTGATGGTTGCATCTTAATTTCCAAAGCTGAAGGCCTTGACTTTCATATGGATTATTCCAATGCCGATGGAACCAAGAGTTTTTGTGGTAATGGTGCAAGAAGTAGTATCCATTTTGCGTCTCAATTATTTCCTGGTAAACTTGAGTTTACTTTTCAAGCCATTGATGGAATGCATAAAGCACGAATTAATGGTGATTCAATCTCGATAGATATGTCCTCTGTTGCTCCAATGCTATCTGTTCCTCAAGCTCAATTAGACACCTTTAATTTAGATTCGGCATATACGCTTCAAACGGGTTCTCCTCATTTTGTAGTGCTTCAAGATGATTTAAGTTCAAGTAATGTAATTACTTTGGGCAGACACATTAGATATTCAGATTTTTATAAAGAACAGGGTATCAACGTGAATTTAATGAAAATCCTTTCTCATGGATTAATTTCAATTGCAACCTACGAAAGAGGGGTAGAAGATGAAACACTTTCTTGCGGAACTGGTGCTACTGCCTGCGCTTTGGTTTATAGTCAGCTTCACAACATCGATATGCCAGTTAAAGTTCAGGTTAAAGGAGGAATGCTTTTGGTTTCATTTGACCAGCAGGAAGATGCTTCATTTTCAAATGTTGTGTTATCTGGTCCTGCAGTTAAAGTCTACGATGGTTCAATCACTATTTAGGAATGGATCTACCGTTGCTATTATTTTTAAATTAATTTTAGGTGCTTACATAAGTAAAATTGAATGTTAAAAAGTGAAAATATTTTTCTAAGGGCTGTTGAAAGTTCGGACGCTACGCAATTATTTTTGTGGGAAAATGATGTCAACCATTGGCGGATAGCGAATACAGAAGTGCCTTTTTCAATGCATGCAATTCATAATTTGATTGAACAATATGCCTCCATCCGTACTTCTGGACAGCTGCGTTTAATGATTTGTTTAAACGAATCTCTATTACCCATTGGAGCAATTGATTTATACGATATCAATTTTAGACATGGCTTCGCTACGGTAGGTGTACTCATTGCAAAACAAGAAGACAGAAATAAAGGATTTGCCAAAGAAGCGTTTCTATTGGTTATAAAGTATGCCAAAGAGGTATTAGACTTACACAACTTACAATGTTTTATTCAAGCGGATAATCTGGCAAGTATTCACCTATTTGAAGCGTTGAAATTTGAAAAAATTGGAGTGCGTAAGGAATGGTATAAATTTAAAAACAGTCGCATTGACGAAATAAGTTATCAGTTATGTTTAAAAAACGAAATCTAATTATTGGAGGAATTATCCTCTTTATTTTTATATTAATCGCAGTGCTTCCTACTGCCTGGATCTATCTATCTGGCGCAAAGTCTACTTCAAATAAGGACTTACAATTTTTCTATATTAAAAATCCGATTTCATTATCCAATTTAGCAGCTCAATTGGAAGAACAAGGACTTATTGATAATACAGCAGCTTTTATTTCAGTTGGTTCCTACAAAGGTTTAGACAGTACTTCCATAGCTCAAGGAAAATATGCAGTTGAACCTTATACTTCTTATCGGACTTTATTAAATGGCTTTACGCTTAATTCCAATGGTAACGGTAATGCAGAGGTCGCAGTTGAAGTTACTTTTAATAATTGCATTGACTTATCGGATTTAGCAGAAAAGGTTGCAGCCTGTATTGATGTCGATAAAAATAAATTAGAAGCTCTTCTTTTAGATCCAAAAACACCTAAAGAATTTGGTTTTACGGCGCAACAGTTCCCTGCAATGTTTCTTCCTAATACCTATGAAATGTATTATGATACCGATGAAGCAGCGTTTTTGGAAAGAATGGCTCAAGAATTTAAAAATTATTGGACGGATACAAGGAAGAGTCAAATGAAAAATATTGGATTGGAGTCACCTAGTCAAGTGGTAACCTTAGCAAGTATTGTTTATTCCGAGCAATCCATTGTATCTGAAGAATGGCCCATTATCGCTGGATTGTATTTAAATCGAATCCACGATGGAATGCGTTTACAATCAGATCCAACCTTTAAGTTTTGTTGGGGGGATAAATTAAAAGGGGTGCAACGCTTATTAAATGTTCATAGAGATATAGATTGCGAATACAATACTTATAAAATTAAAGGTTTGCCTCCGGGACCCATTTGTCTTCCTTCAACGGCAGTAGTTGACGCCGTATTATCTCGAGCAAAACACGGATATTTATTTATGTGTGCCAAACCAGATTATTCTCACAGACATAATTTTGCCGTTTCTGGTGAAGAGCACATGAGAAACGCAAAGGTATTTCAGACTTGGTTGGCTGGTGAACTTAAGAAAAAAGGTAACTAATGAAAAGAAGGTCATTTTTTAAAGCAGGATTAAGTATTGGAGCAATAGCTTTAATCGAACCAGTAAAAGGCGCTCAAGTGTTGGCTTCTTCATTTGAAGGAATAGCTACTGGACCCATAGTTTTATCTACGTGGGTGCATGGTTTAGAGGCAAATCGTGCAGCATGGGAAGTACTCAGTAAAGGAGGCAAAGCTGTTGATGCTGTAGAACAAGGCGTCCGGGTAACTGAAGCTGATTTAGCCAACAGAAGTGTAGGAATTGGAGGAAGACCTGATAGAGATGGACACGTAACTTTGGATGCCTGTATCATGGATGAAAAATCACGATGTGGTGCTGTGGCATTTATGGAAGGTATTGCACATCCTATTTCTGTTGCAAGGGCGGTGATGGAAACTACTCAACATGTCATGCTGGTTGGAGAAGGTGCAGAGAAATTTGCTATCGAGAACGGATTCGAGCAAGCTAAAATGCCATTGCCTGAGGTAAAAAAAGATTGGCAAGAATGGAAAAAAGAAAATAAAGATCTCTTTAAAAAGCCCATTATTAATCATGAGAATCACGATACTATTGGTATGATTGCTATGGATGCTAATGGAGATTTAAGTGGTGCGTGCACCACAAGTGGTTGGGCATATAAAATGCATGGAAGAGTAGGGGATTCTCCTATTATCGGTGCAGGTTTGTTTGTTGATAATGAAATAGGTGCAGCTACTTCGACAGGACTGGGTGAAGCTATTATTCGCGTAGCTGGAAGTAGTATGGTGGTTGAGTTGATGAGACACGGATACACTCCATTAGATGCATGTAAAGAAGTTGTGAATCGTATTATTAAAAAACACAGCGATCTCACCAACCTTCAATGTGGTTTTATTGCAATCGATAAAAAAGGAAATATTGGAGCTTATTCTGTTTATGCAGGATTTAATTATGCCCTTAAAACAGCTACTGAGGACAAAATGGTGGACGCTAGTTTTGACCGAAATTGGTAATTTTCCATGGTATGTTTCCTATTGATTAAGTGCATTAAATTTGATTATTTATGACTTTTTTTAAAGCTGCTAATTTTATTTTTTTACTCTTATTTTCAATTAATTCAATTGCGCAGCAAGAATTAACGTGGGAATTTTATCATCCAATTAAAAAAGAATGGTACTCCTTTGGGAAAGCAGGAAGTATTCAAGAGAAATTAATAGCAAGTGGGGAATTGCCCGATCCTTTCTATGGAGAAAATGAAAAGGAATTTCAATGGATCGAAGAATATGTATGGCAATTCAGAAGCACTTTTTATCTTACTGAAAAAGAAGCAATCGCTGAAAGTTTAATTTTGAATTTTCCAAATATTGATACTTATGGCGCGGTAGAAATCAACGGGACTTCCCTCGGCAATACGGTAAATTTTTTTCATCCCTATAATTTCGAGATAAAATCACTAGTTCACGCAGGTTACAATACAGTTACTGTTTCGATTACTCCTCCCGTATTGTTTCACAAAACTAGATACGAACAAGAAGACTTTCATTATCCAGCCCCTAATGATCCTGCAAAAATAAAAGCAGCTCCCTTAAGTCGTAAGCCTCAATATCAATTTGGTTGGGATTGGACTTTGCGCATGAATACGATTGGTTTTTCTAAGCCTATTCAAATAGTTCCTTCTAGAACTAATGCAATTCAATCTTGTGTCGTGAACACCTTGTATCAGGCCAGTAATACCGCTACTTTATTATATATCTTAGAGACCAAGTCACCTCTAAAAGAAGGTTCAATTTCTTCCACTTTATTTGGTAAACATGCTCTATTAGTCGATTCACTGACTGACAATCATTTTCAATTTGATTTTCAAATGGAAAACCCAAAGTTGTGGTGGCCAGTTGGATTTGGTGATGCCTATTTGTATCGCGATACCATTCGCTTACTGGATGCCAAGGGCGAGGTGCTCGATCAATATGTAATTGATTTTGGAATTCGAACGGCTCAATTGGTTCAGACAAAAGATGAATGGGGAACTTCCTATGAATTTCATGTCAATGATCTTCCAATTTTTTGCAAAGGCGCTAATTACATTCCACAATCCGTTTTTCCTGCTGCAGTAAAAGATGCGGAAATCATCGAAACGATAGATCAAATGCTTGACGCAAATTTTAATATGGTGCGTATTTGGGGCGGAGGGTATTATCCAGATGATATTTTTTACAAAACTTGTGATCAAAAAGGTATTATGGTTTGGCAAGATTTAATGTTCGCCTGCGCTATGTATCCTGGTGATGAAGCTTTTTTAAATAATGTAGAAGAGGAATTAAATTATCAAATCCCGAGAATAAATGCTCATCCATCTGTTATCCTAATTAATGGAAACAATGAAGTAGATGTAGCTTGGAAAAATTGGGGTTTTCAGCTTCAATATGCCTTGAATGAAAAGAATCAAAAAGTAATTGAAAAAGCGTATGATGATTTATTTCATACCCTTGCCAACAAAGTTATCTCTAAATGGACCACAACTTCTTACATTCACACCTCTCCTTTAAGTAATTGGGGCAAGGATGAATACTATAATGAGGGATCACAACATTATTGGGGGGTTTGGCATGGTTCTGATCCGATGTCTGATTTAGTAAAAAATATTGGGAGGTTTAATGCAGAATATGGCTTCCAAAGTTTCCCCGAATACAGTGCTTTAACTACTTTTTCAGACAAAAAAGAATGGTCACTTACTTCAAAAGTTATGAAGCACCATCAAAAAAGTTATGTTGGAAATGGCATGATTGAAAAACATGCTAAGTTACTTTATGGTCCAACGGATAATTTTGAAGAGTTTGTTTATCGTTCTCAGTTAACTCAAGCATATGCTATTTCATCTGCTATCCAAGCGCATCGTTTGGATGCCCCTCGATGCATGGGGAGCTTGTATTGGCAATTGAACGATTGTTGGCCAGCACCAACTTGGTCGAGTATTGATTATTTCGGAAACTGGAAGGCATTACATTATGCGGTTCGCGATGATTTTAGACCCCTTACGGTATTAAAAAAATCAGATGCTAAAGGAAATGTTCAATTGTTTTTAAAATCGGACGATCCGAAATGTGTTGAGAAAGCAACTCAAGTAAATATTGATGTCTATTCCTTAGATGGTAAATTGGTTTCAAGTAAAATGGAAAAAATTGGCATTGCTTACCAAGAACAAATCACACTGGGAGTTTTTAAACAGCAAAATCAATTGGTCAAAGTACGTGTGAATGCTTTTGAGAGAACATTCTTAATAAGTCAACAAAAGTCTTTTCAAAAAAACAAAAAGGATGCAGCGGTTGTGCCAGTTCAAATTCAATTAAAAGAAGTGGATTCTGTCAATAAAACAGCAATAATAGAAATTCAAAACACTCAGTTTCTGGCTGATTTTTGGTTGTATTCTATGCAGTTGGGAGTCCGCTTTGACAACAATTTCATCCAACTTTTACCCGGAACACATTCAATAAAAATTTCATTTGAAAAAACACCAATCATAGAAGATTTTGGTTTTAAGTATAGGTGATTTATAAAATTAACTAATCACAAAAAAATATAGTTTTTTTAAAAGCAGAAAATGGTGCTAAAGCACAATAGGAAGAATATAATATTGTAGTTTGGCTAAAGCCAAACTGAATAGATAATTATTAAATATTGCTTTAAATATCTCTTGAGCTTGCTTTTAAGCAAGCTATAAAAAAAGAAATAAAAGATTGAATCTATTGAGCTTGCTTTTAAGCAAGCTATCAAAAAGAAATAACAGATTAGAATCTCTTGAGCTTGCTATTAAGCAAGAAATAAATTGAGGTAATCAGCACAAAAAAACTTGTTAATAAAATAATGTATATTTGATACTTAATACTTTAGAGATGAAAAAGATGAATTTTCGTTTTTAAATTAAAATCAAATAAAATGAAATTTCTTTATTCCTTCACCTTTATTTTTTTAATTGCAACTCAAGGTTTTTCTCAAGAGCCAATTCAAGCGAAATGGACTGTTGAAAATTCAAAAAATAAGAGTTTTGTTGAGAATTTAGGTCAATTTGATAGTGAGGAAAACTATGCAACAGGTAAAATTAAGTTTGCTATTGATTTTGGTTCAACTAAAATATTTTTCGGTGAAAAAGGTATTGCTTATAACTTTTTAGAAATTCAAAAAAAGTCAAGGGATGAGCGGTCAGAAATCATGAATGCAGGTGTAAAAACTTTTGATGAACACAAACAAAAGGAACGACTTGCAGGAAAGTTTTTAGTGAAGTCGGATCAAATCAACATGTCTTGGGAACAAGCTTCTAAAAATGTTCAAATAAGTGGGATGTATCCGACCCATGATTATCATAGTTATACCTATCGAGATCAAAACAATCAATCTAAAAATATTAATTATGTTAAGGGATATGAATACATTATTTATAAAAATATTTATCCTAACATTGATATTAAATATGAGGTTCATCCAATAATTGGTGTTAAATACGCATTTATTTTACATTCTGGAGCGGATCCTTCGCTGATAAAAATGATCTATGATAGAGAACTTTCATTAAAAGATGGAGCGCTTCATATTCCTACTTTGTTTGGTGATATTATTGATCATGCTCCGATTACATTTTACGAGGATAATAAGGCAAAGGAAATTGTTTCTCATTATAAGTTAAAGAATAATCAAATCACCTTCGAACTTTCTTCCTATGACAATAATCAAAGTATTGTAATCGACCCTTGGGTTCAAACTCCGGTATTCCCCTTAAATTGGGATTGTGTTTGGGAGCTAGATACTGATGCTGCAGGCAATGTCTACATTATTGGTGGAGTTGATCCTTTGCAATTAAAAAAATATAATAGTGCAGGTGTCTTGCAATGGTCTTATGATACTCCTTATGATACCACACAATGGTTAGGCACCATGGCTACCGACGATTTAGGTAACTCTTATGTAACCAATGGGACGAATTATGAAATCCTAAAAGTAAATACAGCAGGTGCATTAGTTTGGAGTAATACAGCTCCAAGTGGTGGTCAACTCAGTACAGAATTTTGGAATATTGCTTTTAATTGCGATCAGACTAAATTAATAGTTGGAGGTACAGGCGGGAATTTGAATATTCATGGTAGAATATACGAAGTAAATATGGCCAATGGAAATATTACTACTTCGGTTCAAGTGACAGCCACTGGAAGTTTGTTCAGTATCCCACCACAAATTCAAGAGGTTAGGGGTTTATCCGCCGCTCCAAATGGGAAGTATTATTTTGTTACGCTAGATACTATAGGTTATTTGAATGATAATTTAAGTCTTTGTCCCTCTGGGTCTTCCTCCCTTTATATGAAAAACCATGGGGTGAATTGGGGGTATAAAAGTGAAAACTGGAGGTACAATAATACTGGAATAAAGGTGATTCGGGCCGATGCAAATTTCGTCTATTTAAATAAAGGAAATGAATTGCAGAAAAGATCTTTAATCAATCTGAGTTTAATAGGAAGTGTTACTATCCCTGGTGGGATATTGTCAGCTCCTTTTTTAAGCGATAACGTTACAGAAAACGCTGGGATTGATATTGATAATTGTGGAAATATTTATGTAGGTTCGAAAACAGGTGTATATAAATTTAATTCAAGTTTAGTACAACAGGCTTTCTATCCAACCTCTTTTATTGTCTACGATGTTCGCGTTAGTACCGCCGGAGATGTAATTGCATGTGGAGGAAATGGAACAAGCAGTTCCACCTCTCGAACGGGTGGAGTACAATCTTTTGCTGCTGGCGCTTGTGCGGTAATTCCTATAACTTGTTGTGATGCTACCATTTGTATGCCTCAAAGTTTATGTGATAATTCTGCTCCAGTTACCTTAACGCCTGCAGTTACAGGTGGCACTTGGAGTGGACCTGGTGTAAGTGCTAGTGGTGTTTTCAGTCCAGCACTTGTAGGGCCTGGTTCTTATACCATAACTTATACTTTAAGTTGTGGTTCAGAATCCATAATTATTCCAGTGAATTCTTGTACTACTATTTTATCTGCTTGTGTCGAAGCAAATGGAACTATATCTGCTGTCAGTGGTGTTCCAACGTATTCTTGGCAGAACTCAGTAACTACCATTCCATGTATTTCAGGCTTGGGAACTTATTGTGGGATTTTCACCGTGGCTGGAACGCCTGTAACTGCATGGAGTACATTCGCTACTGGTGCTAATATTCCAACTCCTGGAACTTGGCCAGTTCAATTGCTTGATAATCTTGGGTCCACCGTAACTTATGCCAATTTAGCTGCGATTCCCGCTTGTATTGTCAATCCATGTCCAACACTACAATTCAGCATTCCTTCACAAACGAATGTTTTGTGTTATAGTGCTGCAACTGGTGCTGCGACAGTATCTGCCTCAGGTGGTCAAGCACCTTACACTTATACATGGTCGCCAGGAGGTTTGGTTGGAGCTACGCAAAGTAATTTATCTGCTGGAACTTATGTTATCAATATTTTAGATGCAAATCAATGTCCTGGAACAACAACGCTTAGTATTACTCAGCCTATTGCTCCTTTATCAGTAAGTTTAACAACAACACCAAGTAATTGCGGCACTAACACCGGAAGTGCAACGGCAACTCCTTCAGGTGGCACAAGTCCTTATACCTATTCTTGGGCTCCAATTGGAGGAAATTCTTCTATTGCTAATAATTTGGCAGCAGGTACTTATACTGTAACAATTACCGATTTGAATGCTTGTCAAACCACTGGTAATGCTATTGTTTCAACAAATGGTGGGCCAACACTTACTATTGTTTCCACTCAAAATGTTTCTTGTTTTAATGGAACTAATGGCGCTGCAACAGTTTCTGCAACAGGTGGTTCTGGAACATTAACTTATTCTTGGATGCCAGGTTCTCTTACTGGCGCAACGCAAAATAGTTTGAGTGCTGGTAGTTATACTGTCACTGTAACGGATGCTAATTCTTGTTCTGCGACAGTTACCTTAAGTATAACCCAACCATCTGCTCTTCTGGTAACTTCCTCTAATATTATTGCTGCTAATTGCGGGGTAAATGATGGTGCCGCTACTGCTAATGCATCTGGTGGTATTGGTAATTATAGTTATTCTTGGTCTCCTGCTGGCGGTAATCTTACTACTGCGTCAAATATCACCGGAGGTTTATATCAAGTGCTTGTTACTGACGGTAATGGATGTACTTTTAGTTTGGATGTGATTGTTCCTTCAATTGGTGGACCAACTGTAACGGTGCAGTCTTCAACAAATGTTTCTTGTTACGGATTAAGCGATGGGTCAGCTTCCGTTGTTGCAACTGGTGCAACTGCTCCATATTCTTATGTGTGGTCTCCCTCTGGTGGAAATGCTTCGAATGCAAGTAATTTAGCTGCCGGAACCTATAATGTGGCCGTTACCGATGCCGATGGATGTGTTGGTACTGTTTCACTTACCATTAGTAGTCCAGCGCAAATTGTAGTTACAGAATCAATAACCAATACCAATTGTACTTTTTCAAATGGTCAAATCAGTACATCAGTCACGGGTGGGTCTGGCGTCTATACTTATTTATGGTCTAATGGTCAAACGACTTCATCTATTAATAATTTATCTGGAGGTTCTTATACGCTTCAAGTTACTTCTAATTCATGTAGTGTTACTGAAACCTATACTGTGCAATCTATTGGTACTTTACCCATAACAGCGACGCCTACTACAGCAACAGTGATTGAAGGTACTTCTGTACAATTGAATGCTTATGGGGCAACAAGTTATACTTGGACGCCCACTTTTGGTTTAAGTTGTACCACTTGTTCTAATCCAATTGCTACTCCAACTTCGACAACAATTTACACGGTTACAGGAACT
>Ga0304728_1000112_pt1 | contig 62649 bp, 52 predicted proteins | sample C_130625_MF_Meta_FD_190476 | JGI IMG/M metagenome (GOLD analysis project Ga0304728, IMG submission 190476) | Freshwater microbial communities from Lake Croche, Canada to study carbon cycling - C_130625_MF_MetaG (v2) (version 2) | ecosystem: Environmental > Aquatic > Freshwater > Lake | place... | reverse complement strand
CAATGCTGTCTCCTATTGTTTTTAATTGTCCTTCTGCTTTTTCTAAAAAGGATTGTAAACCAGTTTCTTTTTCTTTTAAGAATTGAAGTTTTTGTTGGGCTAAGTTTTTATCGTTTTCTTTTCCACGTAAATTTTGAACTAGGTCATTAAAAGCATGTTGTTGTGCTTGCAATGCTTTTTCTTTTTCAATAAAACCTAATTTTTCTTGCTCAATTGCCGCATCTTCTGTAGCAACTTCGGCTTCTATTTGTACTTTTTTATTGGTTTCTAGTTCTTGTTGGTCGTTTAGTTCGCGATAAGTAATATTAAATCCGTCTAAAGCGGCTTTAGCCAATTCAATACATATTTCCTTGTAGTCTTTTTTAATTTCAAAATACTTTTCCGCTTTTTTTGCTTGATTCTCAAGTGTTTTAAGTTGGTTATTAATTTCAAATAACAAATCCTCAATACGTGCTAAATCTTGTTCAGTAGCGTCTAGTTTAGACTTCGCCTCTTTTTTACGGGTTTTATAAATGGTAATTCCAGCAGCCTGCTCCAACATTTTTCGGCGGCTATTTTCCTTATCCTTAATAATATCGTCCACCATTCCTAATTCAATAATGGCATAACTATCGGTACTCACACCTGTATCTAAAAACAAATTGTGGATGTCTTTCAATCTACACGAAACATCGTTTAAACGATATTCACTCTCCCCATTTTTGTAAAACCTACGCGTAACAGTTACTGTATTAAATTCTGTTGGCAGTAAATTTTTGGTGTTCTCAAAAGTCAAACTTACTTCAGCCAAACCACTTGGGCTTCTTGTTTTACTTCCGTTGAATACCAATGCATCTAAGTTCTCACTACGTAAAGCAGATATTTTTTGTTCGCCAATAACCCAGCGAATACTATCAATGATATTACTCTTTCCACACCCATTAGGCCCAATGATACCAGTGATACCTTCGTCGAAACTTACCACTGTTTTATCAGCAAAGCTCTTAAACCCTTTAATCTCAAGCGATTTTAATCTCACAGTTTTCCTATTTATTACTTGCGAACATACCAAAAAAGGGGTAATAAAAGCATTTCAAAATTTTAGCTGTGTATAATAAGTGGAGAAAAAGAACAATTAAAAATGATACTCTAATTATTAAATAATCAAATAATTCATTTACAATTAATTACAATGATTTACTAAATATAAATTATAGAATAAAAACTGCTATAATAAACCAAAATGGAAAGCTATCTTTGACATTAATTAAGCAGATATATTTTGCCAGCAATTGTTTTTACTGTTACCAACGAATTGAGCTTCGATCAACGCATGCAAAGAATCTGCAACGCTTTGGCTGGTGCAGGTTATTCTGTTACCCTTGTTGGGCGAACAATTAAAAACAACCCTCCATTAATAAACACCCATTTTCAGCAAAAAAGGCTTGATCTTTTTACTAAGAAGGGTCCGCTATTTTATATTGAGTATAATATCCGTCTATTCTTTTACTTGTTGTTGCAACCTGCAGACTTGATTTGCGCTATTGACCTAGACACCATTTTACCCTGCTATTTTGCTAGCAAATTAAAAGGGATTAAACGGGTTTACGATGCACATGAATATTTTACAGAACAAAAAGAAATTGTCAGTAGACCAACCATCTATAAAATCTGGTTGGCCATTGAAAAATTTAGTGTGCCAAAATTTCAAAACGGCTATACCGTAAACGATTGGATCGCTACAGCCTTTGAAAAAAGATATGGTGTTCAATACCAAACCATTCGAAACTTACCAGTTAAGTACCCTTTAGAAACACCTATTAAAACAGAGAAATTTATTCTATATCAGGGCGCAGTTAATGAAGGCAGGTGCTTTGAAACCCTAATACCTGCCATGAAAAATGTGAACAGCAGATTGGCAATTTATGGAAATGGAAATTTCATAAATCAATCATTATCAATTATTAAAACAAATCAACTTACTAATAAAATTTCAATAATACCTGCCATTCCTCCAACAGAACTACGTAAAATAACGCCAACTGCCTATATTGGTTTAACCCTTTTCGACCAAATAGGACTTAACCAATACTATTCTCTGGCCAACCGTTTTTTCGACTATATCATGGCAGGTATTCCACAGCTTTGTGTAGACTACCCAGAATACCGAACAATTAATGATGTTTACGAGGTGGCCTATTTAATACCCAATACCGAACCAGAAACAATTACAGCCGCACTGAACAAATTACTAGACGACAATGTTTTATACCTTAGGCTACAGTTAAATTGCTTAAAGGCGCGAGAGACCCTTAATTGGGAACAGGAGCAACGCGGTTTAATTGATTTTTATAACCAACTATTTATTTAGATTGACTTTAGATAAACACTTACATATCATTGCATTCAACATCCCACTTCCGGCCGACTATGGCGGTGCTTATGATGTATTCTACAAACTTCCAGCACTTCAAGCCGCTGGTGTTAAAATCCACTTGCATTGTTTTGAATATGGCAGGGCTGAACAACCGGCATTAAACCAATATTGCGAATCGGTGAAGTACTACAAAAGACAAAAAGGACACAAAGCTATATCTACAAGCATCCCTTATATTGTTGCTACCAGGATGAATGAAGAATTGATTATCAATTTATTAAAAGATGACTACCCCATATTAATGGAAGGTGTACATTGCAGTTATCCAATCATGGACCCAAGGTTTTCCAATAGAAAATGCTTTGTTAGATTACACAATGTGGAGTACCAATACTACCGAGACCTTTTCAGGAATAGCAACAGCTTGATAAAAAAAATTTACTATTGGAATGAAAGCCGATTATTACGCAAGTACGAAGCTGCATTAGCCAAAAAAGCCATATTTTGGGGCGTTACCGAAAAAGACGATGCTGTTTACAAGCAAGAATTTGGATGCAGCAATATTGAATACTTACCCTTATACTTACCCAATTGGCAGGTATCAGGTATTGAAGGCATGGGTAATTATTGCTTGTACCATGCAGACCTTAGTGTTGACGTAAATGAAAAAGCGGCCATTTGGCTTTTAGAAAAAGTATTTCATAAATTAAAAACACCTCTTGTAATAGCAGGAAAGAACCCATCAAAGAAATTACTCGAATTAGCACACCAACAAAACCACACTTGTTTGGTAGCTAATCCAAGCGAAAATGAAATGCAAGACATGATTGCAAAAGCGCACATCAATGTATTGCCTTCTTACACTTTTACGGGCATGAAAGTGAAATTAGTAAATGCCTTATACCATGGACGTCATTGTGTTGTGAATGATGCTACCATAGAAGGCTCTGGCCTATCAGCTGCTTGCCATATAGGCTCAAGTGCCAATGCATTCCAAGAAATCATTGCACAATTATACCACCAACCTTTTACTTCAGAAGAAATTAATGGAAGAAAACGTTTATTAAATGGTTTATTTAATAGCGCAGAAAATGCTCAGAAACAGGTGAGATGGATTTGGGGATAATAATAGAAAAAGCTCATGTTTAACTCGCCGCACTGTCAATTAACTTACCCAATTCTGTTTTTAGCATTCTAGAGGGATAACGGTTAATTACAATAAAATCATGGGTAGCCATAATAACAGTAGTACCATAATCTTTGGCAATTTGAATTAGCAATTGCATGATTTCATCACTAGTTTCTGGATCTAGATTACCTGTTGGCTCATCGGCCAATATTAATTTAGGAGAATTGAGTAAGGCTCTAGCTATGTCAACACGTTGTTGTTCTCCGCCACTCATTTCAAAAGGCATTTTAAAGCCTTTGCTTTTTAAGCCCACTTTATCTAGTACATCATTAATCTTTCCTTCAATGAGTCGTTCATCGGTCCAACCTGTGGCTTTTAAAACGAATTTTAAATTTTCGTAAACGCTTCTATCGGTTAATAATTGAAAATCCTGAAAAATCACGCCTAAGTTTCTACGCAAGAATGGCACTTTTTTCCAGTCCATATCTAACAAATCGAATCCTACCACATTGCCAATACCCTCTTTTAGGATAAGTTCTCCGTATAAAGTTTTTAGTAAACTACTTTTACCTGTACCTGTTTTTCCTACTAGGTATACAAATTCGCCTTTATGCACTTCGAAGTTTACATTTTCTAATATAAGGTTTGAACCTTGGTATATATTGGCATTCTTGATGGATACAACTGCTTCAGACATAGTGCTAATTTAAAAAAATAGAACCGTTTTCTATTGTTAAAATTAATAATTCAATTCTCCAAAACTCCCTCTCAGCGTTAATTCCTTTTTATTAGAGGCAGCAACAGAACCTATAATTTGTGCTTCAATACCCAAGGAATTGGCAATATCAATCATTGCAGCGGCCGAATCGGGATGCGTAAATACTTCTAAACGATGCCCCATATTAAATACTTGGTACATTTCATAATCGGTGGCCCCAGAGTTTTCTTGTATCAATTTAAATATAGGTGGAGCTTCGAATAAATTGTCTTTCAGTATTTTAAGTGATTTTGGTAAATACTTCATACACTTGGTCTGACCACCGCCACTACAATGAATCACGCCAGTGATCGCATCAAAATGCTGGTCTATAAGTTGCTTCATCAACGGCGCATAGGTACGCGTTGGAGACAGCAATAACTTACCAATATTGGTGCTTTTACCATTTACCGTTATTGGGTCTTGCATTTTATTCTTTCCCAAATACACTACTGCATCATTTAATGTAGGCTCAAAAGTTTCGGGATATTCTTTTGCATAGTGCTTACTCAATACATCATGTCTTGCACTAGTTAGGCCATTACTACCTAAGCCACTATTGTATTCAGATTCGTAATTAGCTTGCCCAAAACTTGAAAATCCAACTATTACATTACCCTCGTTAATTTTTTCGTTGGTAATCAATTTGTTTTTCGGCCATCTTGCCGTCATTGTTCCATTTACCGCAATGGTGCGAACCACATCTCCTACATCGGCAGTTTCTCCACCTAGGTAATGAATATTTACACCAAAACTGCGCAGTTGGTTAAAAAAAGACTGAGTGCCATTAATGATTTTTTCTAATACTTCGCCAGGAATCAATAATTTGTTCCGATCAATGGTGGAGGAGAATAAAATATTATCTGTAATTCCAACGCACAATAAATCGTCTAAATTCATGGCCACAGCGTCTTGGGCAATTCCTTCCCAAACAGATGCATCACCGGTTTCTTTCCAATATAAATAGGCTAGAATACTTTTGGTACCTGCCCCATCGGCATGCATAATATTTACCCAATCAGCGTCTCCGCAAAGAAAATCTGGATAAATTTTACAAAATGCATCAGGGTATAATCCTTGATCCAGTTTTTGAATGGCGGCATGCACTTCTTCTTTTTGAGCTGAAACACCGCGTTGTGCGTATAAAGACATACTGGAATTTTGGAATTTCTATAATAGTTACAAATGTACAATATAGGCTTTAAAAAAGGGCATCGAGGCCCTTAGTTATTGGATTGATTTTATTTTATTGGGTTTGGCTTTCTCTCTTGGGCATGATGTATTAGATTTGCACCCAATTATGCAGGTACATTATCAGTCGGAAGGTCCATTACCCCAATTTAAAAAAGCGGTTATTACTATTGGCACGTTTGACGGGGTTCATTTAGGCCATCGGCAAATCATTGCACAATTGAAAAACGAGGCAGCTAGTATTGGCGGCGAATCTGTTATTATTAGTTTTTACCCCCACCCTCGTTCGGTAATTGCAAAAGCACCGGGCGAAATAAAATTACTAGCCACTCCCAATGAAAAAATCGAATTACTTGCAGCAGCAGGTATTGACCATTTGGTAATTATTCCATTCGACCAAACCTTTGCCAATCAGTCTGCCGAAGCATACATTACAGACTTTCTGGTAAAAAACTTTCAACCCCATACCATGATTATTGGGTACGACCATAAGTTTGGTAAAAACAGAACCGGCAATTTTGAGTTATTACAGTTCTATGCTTCTCAATTGGGTTTTTTTGTAAAAGAAATTCCAGGACATTTATATAATGAGGTAATTATTAGTTCCACCAAAATTAGACAAGCTTTATTAAATGCTGATATTGCAACAGCTAATCAGTTATTAGGATACCCCTATTTTTTTGAAGGATCCATCGTTAAAGGCAACCAATTAGGTAGAACCATTGGATTTCCTACTGCTAACTTATCAATAGCCTCATTAGAAAAACTACTACCAGGTAATGGTGTTTATGCAGTGACTGCTCGAATAAAAGATGCAAATCCTCAAACAATTTATAAAGGGATGATGAATATTGGTTTTCGCCCTACTATTGAAGGAACAATTCGCGTAATTGAAGTAAATCTTTTTGAATTTGATGCAGCTATTTACGGAGAAATTTTACAAGTTTCTGTACAACATTTTTTAAGAACCGAACAAAAGTTTGCTGGACTAGATGCACTAAAAAAACAATTAGCAACAGATAAAAATAGTGCAATCAACGCATTAGCATAAAATACTATTGCATCATTTTTACAACCATTTCTTTTAATAATCCTGCATCAGAAGTACCCCCATCGTTCACGCCTACACTTCTTAAATTGTATTCGTGTAGCAATAGTAAAATTCGCTCAACACCTTCGTAGCCATACTTTCTAGCGGCATTGGTATAGTCTTTTACAAAATATGGATTCACCCCTATTTCTGTTGCCACCGAACGATCATCGGTATTAGCCATTCCAAAAATCATAAATACTTTACTAAAAAAATTATAGATGGCAGGTAATATTAAAACGATTGGAGCCGCTTTGGGATTCGATTCAAAATACCCAATTATTCGTATAGCTTTTGACAAATCCTTTTTTGCAATGGCATCTTGCATTTCAAAGACATTGAACTCTTTACTAATACCAATATATTTTTCAATATCGTCTTCGGTAATGGCTTTTCTTAAACCCAGATTTACCGCTAATTTTTCAATTTCATTTTCAATTCTACTTAAGTCATTTCCAATATGATCAACCAATAATGCAAGTGCTTTGGGATTAATCGATAAACCATGTTGTAAAACCATTTGATTGGTCCATTCTGGCAATTGTGACTCATACATTTTTTTGGTGGAGAAGAATTCGGTCTTTGCTTTTAATAGCTTCCCGAATTTTGATCTGCCATCAGCTTTTTTCTCTTTATAACTCACTACAAACACGGTGCTCTTTAAAGGATTCTCGATGTAGTTTTCTAACTTATCAATATCCTTCATGTGCTGCGCTTCTTTGAGGAGCACCACTTGTCTTTCTGCAAACATAGGATAGCGCATACAGGCATTTAATACACTTGCCCAATCTGCGTCTTTTCCGTAAAAAATAGATAAATTAAATCCTGCTTCTGCTTCGGTTAAGATATGGTGTTCTGCAAAATTTACAATCTGGTCTATGTAATAAGATTCCTCTCCTTCTAACCAATAGACGGGTTTAAATAGTTTTTTCTTAAAATCAGCAATGATCTTTTCTGCAGACATGGTTACAAAGATGGGATAAGCTTTTTAAAATGCAACCCATTTAATAGAACTATTACACAAGATTCTTAATAATTTAATAGGATTTAAAGCAAAATAGCAAATTGGCACGGTTTTAGTAATTTTAGGATTGTACACTTAAATTCAAATTTTATGAGTTATTCTTCTACTCCAACATCAGATTACGCGCAACAGGCCCCACAGGGCAACGACAATCGAAAACTTATTTATGGCATTTTAATTACTGCTTTAGTACTTACTTGGGCTTATATCTTTTACGACAAAAGCAAAACAAAAGAAACAGTTACACTTTTAGAAACTAAAATCACCAATATTGATAGTGCTAGGTCGGCCATACAACAAGACTTTTTATTGGTATCGGCTAAGGCTGATTCTTTAACGCAAAACAATATTCAATTGCAAGGATCTTTAGCAGAAAAGAGTTCAGAGATTCAACAATTGAAAGGTAATATTAGTGGGATCCTTCGTAAGAAAAATGCTACAGCTGCAGAATTGTCTGATGCTAAAAAAATGATCAGTGAGTTGAACGGAAAAATCAATGGCTTGTTTGTAGAAATTGAACAATTGAAAGGAGAAAACAAACAACTCACTTCTACTAACCAACAGTTGAATACCGAAAAAACACAGTTGACTTCTGATAAACAAAATTTAGAACAGAATCTTAATAAAACCAACACTGAAAAACAACAGTTGGCAGAAAAAGTAGACGTTGCTTCTACACTGCATGCCTCAAACATTGGCATCATTGCTATTGATGTAAAAAGCAGTGGCAAAGAAAAAGAAACTACTACTGCTAAACGTGCCGATTTTATGCGTGTAAATTTTGTTTTAGATCCTAACCGGGTTACACCATCAGGTTCAAAAGATTTGTACATTGTAATTACAGGTCCAGACGGAAAAGTTTTTAAAGACGGCGGTAATTTTAATACCCGTGAAGATGGCGAAAAAGGGTTTACAAATAAAGTGACTATTGCTTATGAGCAAGGGAAATTAACTCCAGTAAGTTTCAATTGGAAAAAGTCGGATAAATACGTAGAAGGTGATTATAAAATTGAGATCTATAACAATGGATTTAAAATTGGCGAAAGTGTAAGAACCCTTAAAAAAGGTGGACTATTTAGTTAGTCGTTTCATCTAAAACATTATAGTAAAGAGGCTGTCTCACCTGAGATAGCCTCTTTGTTTGTGAATATCCTTTTATTGAAACTAAAATGTTTATTTTAGAGTCATGATTGGATCATGGTTAAACTGGCGAACACTACTTGTATTGATTGCAATCATTATTGCAAGTGGCACCATTGTATACTCTCAATACCTAGCAGGCAAAATTGCTGCAGAAGAAAGAAAAAATGTGGCAGCATGGGTTGAAGCGCAAAGAACTATTTTAAATTCAAATGATACTGCCAGTATTAATTTGGCTACAAAAATCAGTACAGAAAACGATCAAATTCCTATTATTGAAACCAATGAAAAAGACCAAATTACTGGGAACTATTTAAATCTAGATACCGCAATGGTAAAAAACCAACCCGGTTATTTGCAAGAAAAATTACGCCAATTTAAAAGATACAATCGTAACCCCATTATTAGTGTTTTAGCTGTTTCTCCTTATGCTGCTAATAAATATTACTATGGCGAAAGCCCCATGCTTAAAGAAACCAAGCTTTATCCTATTGTGCAATTGATTGTAGTGGCTTTATTTAGCATCATTGCTATAGTAATGTTACAAACCAATTATAAAAGTGCACAAAACCAGCTTTGGGCATCCTTAGCAAAAGAAACAGCACACCAACTTGGTACACCGGTAAGTAGTTTAGAAGGATGGCTAGAGATATTAAAAGAAACCCCGGGTAACGAAAAAATAATTCCAGAAATAGCCAAGGATGTTAAACGATTACAATTAATTACAGATCGTTTTGGCAAGATTGGCTCACAACCAAAATTAGAATCGTTATTTATTGCAGACCAAATTACCAGCATTCTCAATTACATGAAAAAAAGAGCGGGAGGTGAAGTGGTTTTTGAATGGGATGAATCAACTATTGCAGAAATAAAAGTAAATCTTTCAGCACCCTTGTTTGACTGGGTGATGGAAAACTTAATAAAAAATGCATTGGATGCTATTGATGGAAAAGGTTTGATTAATATCACTGCACACTCGGCTAATCAAGAAATAATTATAGATATAACAGATTCAGGAAAAGGCATTAGCGCATTGAATATCACCAAAGTGTTCAATCCTGGTTTCACCACAAAAAAAAGAGGCTGGGGGCTCGGCTTATCTTTAAGTAAAAGGATTGTTACGCAGTACCATAAAGGCAAGCTGACCATTAAATGGAGTGAACTAAATAAAGGCACTTGTTTTAGAATTATTCTGCCCCTTCCTCCATCAATAATGCAGGCATAATATTTTTTCCAAAACAATTCATTGCCGACTGAAATTGATACAAAGTTTGTGGATTTGTAGTTTCAGTAAATAAATCTGCCTCACCAAATAAGTTGAAAAACTCAGTTTTTAATGTATTCAATTCATTGTTTGCATTTTGCTTACCCAAGCGGTGTAAACATTGTTGCATTCTAGAAATTTTTTCATCTGATAAATGATCAAATGCATGTTGCTGCATTAACTGTCCTGTTGCATTTACCAAAAGTTGGTACGAATTAATTTTCATTTTAAACAGTTTTAGGGTGTGTCAAATATTTACTGTAAAAAGACACTAATTTTCTATCAATCGCTTCTTATCAAATTGTTAAGCCTAACACTAGTGAATAAGATGTGAATACCATATCTAGTCAGCCAAAACTTTAGCGTAACACAAGCGCACCTAGGGCAGGAAGTTGCAGTGTGAGTTTGTAACAAAGGGTTGTTTTGTCAACCAATTTAGCAACAACAAATGGATTAAAAACATCACCTGTTCCCCAAAACGCTTCACTGTTACTATTAAATATTTCTTGCCATTTTCCTTTTCCGTGTACATAAATTTCCCAATCTTTTCTTACAATAGGGGTTACATTAAGTACGATTAACACATTGTCTTTTGTTTTTTTCCCTTTCCGCATATATACTAAAACACTCTCAGATCGATGGTTTAAATCAACCCATTCAAAACCAGCTGGCTCAAATTGATTTTCATATAATGCAGGTTCACTTTTATACAATTCATTGAGTTTTTGCACACAATATTTAAGTCCACTATGGCTAGGATATTGCAATAAATCCCACTGGAGTTCGCTTTTATAATCCCATTCTTTTGTCGCTCCAAATTCATTACCCATGAACAATAATTTTGATCCTGGATGCGTAAACATGTAGGTATATAATACACGCAAATTGGCAAACTTCTGCCAAACATCTCCTGGCATTTTATACAACATAGGGCTCTTACCATGTACTACTTCGTCATGAGATAGTGGAAGCATAAAATTTTCATCATAGAAATACATCAAACTAAATGAAAATTTATCTTGTTGTGTTGGTTTAAACACTGGATCTAATTTAAAATAGTTTAGCGTATCATGCATCCATCCCATCATCCATTTCATCCCAAAGCCTAAACCGCCTTCAACTGTAGGTTTAGATATTTTTGGCCAATCAGTTGCTTCTTCGGCAATCGTTTGAATATCTGGGAAATCTCTATACAAGGTTTCGTTCAAATCTTTAATAAATGCTATTGCTTCTATATTACCATCGCCTCCATATTCATTGGCCTCCCACTGACCAATTTTTCGGCTATAATCGAGTCGGAGCATTGAACTCACCGCATCAACACGTATGCCATCAGTATGAAATTGGTCGCACCAAAAACGTGCACTACTTATTAAAAAAGATTTTACTTCTCCCCTTTTATAATTAAAAATATACGAGTTCCAATCTGGATGAAAACCTTTGCGCATATCGGCATACTCATAGGTATGGGTTCCATCAAACATAAATAAACCATGGGCATCATATGGAAAATGTGAAGGAACCCAATCGAGAATTACACCAATACCTGCTTGGTGAAAAGCATCCACCATTGCTGCATAATCTTGGGGTGTACCAAAACGAGATGTGGGTGCAAAATACCCTGTTCCTTGGTATCCCCAACTGCCATCAAATGGATATTCCATCACTGGCATAAATTCTACATGCGTGAACCCCATTTCTTTTACATATGGCACTAGGCGTTCTGTAATTTGTGCATAGGTATTATAAGACCCTTCGTCATTTTTATTAGGACGCATCCAACTAGCTAAATGCACTTCATACACCGAATATGGCGCATTTAGGGCATTGTGTTTTTTTCGAACTTTCATCCATTCGCTATCCTTCCAATCATATTGTGTGTCCCAAATTATTGAGGCTGTTTGAGGGCGTTTTTCCCAAAAATTGGCAAAGGGATCCCCTTTATCCAAACGAATACCTTTGAACCCATGGATATGGTATTTATAGGTCTCTCCTTGGGAAAGTTTGGGAATAAATCCCTCCCATATACCTGAACTATCTAAACGAACTTTTAGAGGATGGGCTTCATTATTCCAATTATTAAAGTCTCCTGTAACACTTACATAGCTTGCATTTGGAGCCCAAACAGCAAAATAAGTTCCAGATGTATCATTCACCGTTAATTGCTTGTTGCCAAAATAACGGTATAATTGATAATGGGTACCATTTTGAAAATTACGAATATCGGCTTCTGTAAATAAAGAGTAGTTCCAAACGGAGTGGGTAGTATCTACAAAATGAATCTCTTCGTATTTTTTCATGGATTAGATTCGAACTTTTAACGCACAAACTAGTAGTAGTAAGTACCGTTCTAGATAAATAAGATTCCACAATTTATGGATTTTGCTACCAAAAAATGATAAGATTACAACCAACCATTGCTAATCATCCAAAATTTACAGCGATCCAACCAACTATCTTTAGAAGTTTTATTCATTAAGCCAAACCCATGTCCCCCATTTTGAAAAGTATGGATCTCTGCTTTTACATGATGTGCCACCAATGCTTGATAAAATAAAATACTATTTGCCACTTTTACAGATGCATCATCACTAGCGTGCACCAAAAATGTTGGAGGTGTTTGGTTTGTTACGTGTAGTTCATTGGAGTACAAATCCTTTTTTTCTTGGGTAGGATTTTTTCCTAATAAATTATTTCTAGAACCCATATGTGCTAGTGAATCTTGTAAACTTATTACTGGATATGCAAGTACCATAAAGTCTGGTCGAACATTGGTATTATTGGGATTAGGTATCACAGATTCCATAAAATGCGTACCGGCAGTTGCCGCCAAATGACCTCCTGCAGAAAAGCCCATGATGCCAATTTTATTAGGGTCAATATTCCATTTTTCAGCATTTTCACGCGCCAATAAAATAGCCTGTTGACCATCTTGTAATGGACCAATTTCTTTATTGATCATGGTAGAATCATTGGGCATTCTATATTTTATTAAAATGGCAGTAATACCCAATTCATTTAATGCTTTTGCAAAAACAACTCCTTCTTTAGTGGAGGATGTAACAGTATATCCTCCACCAGGAAAAATAATAATCGCCGCTTTTTTGTCACTTTGATTTGCTGGTTTGTAAAGCGTATAAGTTGGAACACTGATATTACTTATACGTAAGTTTCCATCTGTTATTTCTGATTTTTCTTTATTGACAGCTGGTTTACTATTTGGAATGGCTCCTTCGTATAATAACGCTTCCGTTTGTGCATTCAGTTTAAGCATGCTAGTAGCAAATAATAAGGTACAATAAATTAGTTTTTTCATGGCATTATTTTGTTAGTTCTAATACCCACATTCTTTTTGCAGGGATGGTAAATTTATTATTTAAAACTTTGCCATCAATAATATTTTTTGCACCGATAAACCCTTTTGTTCTTTCATTGTATTTTAAAAAATCAATTTCTTTTTCTTTTTCAGATGTATTCATTGCACAAAGAACGGTTTGATTTGCATCATACCTAAAATAAATGTACAGTCCATCTTCTGGCACATATTGCATTAAACCACCCTTAGTAATAGCGGTATTTTTTAAACGATAGTTGGCTAGTACAGACACATAGTTTTGCATGTCTTTTTCTTCATCGGTTAACCCTACTGTTGTGAATGCATTTTTCTTGTCTCCATTCCAACCACCAGGAAAATCCAATCGAACATTTCCATCGGCTGGATTTTTTTCGCCTTTCATCAGCACTTCGGTACCATAGTATAATTGAGGTATTCCGCGTGTTGTAAGCAACCAAGCAATACCCATTTTTAATTTATTTATATCGCCACCTACTTCCGAAAAAATTCTGGTTAAATCGTGATTATCTAAAAAAATACAATTTCTGTTTGCATCTTTGTATAAGAAATCATTGCTTAAAGTGCTGTATAATTTATTCACGCCTTCCGTCCAACCAAAATTTTGATTCATTGCTGGCTGTATCCCATAGAATAAGGTTTGAAAATCGGTAACACCTTGCAGATTACTTTTAAATTTTGTTTGAATATTGTTTTCTGCAAAATACGCTTGAGCAGCAGTTCCATGCACCCAGGTTTCACCAAACATGGTCATTTTAGGATACTCGTCGGTTAAAGCTTTGTTACAACGATTCATGAATGGCAAATCATTATAGATATAGGTATCAATGCGCCATCCATCAACACCAAAATTCTCTACACTCCAAATTGCATGTTGTATTAAAAAATTAGCTACATATGGATTGTTTTGATTTAAATCAGGCATTTCAGGAACAAACCAACCATCGGAAGTTTTTTTTGCATCTGATTTTGAACCATACAAATCAAACAAGGGTTGGTCTTTAAAAGAACTACCTGTATAAGTTGGCCATTGGTGAAACCAATCTTTAGTAGGTTGGTCTAAGAAAAGAATATTCTTGCTACCTACATGATTGTATACTGCATCCTGCATTAGTTTCATACCACGCTTGTGTAATTCATTACTTAGCAGCTGATACTTTTCGGCACCACCAATCCTTGATTCAATAGCATAATGATCGGTAAAAGCATAGCCATGTTCTGTACGATTCGGTTGGTCATTGGCTATTACTGGCGTCATCCAAAGCGTAGTAACACCTAATTTTTTTAAGTAGTCTAAATGATTAATTACTCCTTGTAAATCTCCTCCATGACGGTCATAAATTTCTGCTCTATTTAAACTTTGATCGCGTAGTCCTGCAATTCTATCATTAGTTGTGTCTCCATTACTAAAGCGATCTGGCATTAATAAATACACTAAATCTTGAGATGTTACTCCTTGCGCAAAATCCTTTCCACGACCAGCTCTTCTAGCGTACAACGGCCAATTTATTTTATTGATTTTGCCAGATTTATTAAATACTATTTCTACAACGCCGGGCTTTGCAGTTACAGCAATTTGCAAGTCGATGGTAAGAAACTTTCCGTTTTCTAGCGGTGTTATTTTTAATAATTGCACCCCAGGATATTGAATACTTATTTTTTCTTTATTGAATCCATCATAATTACCATGTACCAAAATTTGCACTTTGTTCCAATGCATATTGGTCCACCAATTTGTTGGATATAATTTGGCGTATTGCGCACTAACTAATTGCGTCATTGTTACTACTAAAATAACACAAGCAATAATTTTTTTCATCGTATTTATTTTTTTTCTTTCTTAATTTCAACTGCACCTGCATCATATACAAACAATACACTTATAGCGCCACAAAGCATTAAAAACCCTGCCAATACAATCGCATAAATAGGTTGACCATTGTATAAATGTTTAACAATCCATCCGCCAGCTATTCCATTAATAATTTGTGGAAGCGTAATAAAAAAATTAAAAATCCCCATATAGATACCTAGTTTTCCTGCAGGAATAGCACCAGATAATATAACATATGGCATGGCTAAAATACTTGCCCACGCTAATCCTATGCCAATCATTGAATAAGTTAACATGGCTGGATCTTTAATAAAATAGATAGATATCAATCCAATTCCACCTGCAAATAATGAAAATGCATGTGTTCCTTTTCGGCCTAAAAATTTTGCTACCAAAGGCAACATTAATGCATACAATGCAGCCACTAAATTATAAGTACCAAATGCAGAACTCACTTTATTTCCGGCATCATTATAAGCTACTGATTTTACATAATCACCAGTTAACCCATACACATGTGTGGCAACAGCATCTGTAGTAAATACCCACATACTAAACAAAGCGAACCACGAAAAAAATTGCACCAAACCGAGTTGCTTCATGGTTTTGGGCATATTTGAAAAATCTGAAAATATTTGAGACAGCCCTTTTTTTTCTGTGCCAACGGGCTTGCCATGGTATTGTTCATATTCTTCAGGAGTATATTCCCTAGACATTAATAGTGTTACTAAAATAGCAGCAATAAAAACAGCAGCACCAATATAAAATGAGTACCGAATATTGTCTGCAACGCCCGATACACCTGGATCTTGCGAAAAACCATGTTTTGCTAAAAAAGAAGGTAATTCAGACCCTACTACGGCACCTACCCCAATCAAAAATGTCTGAACAGCAAAACCGCTGGTTCTTTGAGAATCGGGTAAATTATCTGCTACCAATGCCCTAAATGGTTCCATTGCCACATTAAAAGAAGCGTCCATTAACATCACCATTCCTGCACCGGTCCATAAAGCTGGAATGATGCTTGATAAAAAAGCAGCGTTTGGTAAAAACAATAATGCTGCTGAAGACAATAGAGCACCTACTAAAAAATAGGGTTTCCTGCGTCCTAATCTATTCCAGGTTTTATCACTATAATGACCAATTAATGGTTGTACAATCATCCCAACTAAGGGTGCTACAATCCAGAACATTGGCAATTGGTCTACATCCGCACCAAATGATCGAAGGATTCTACTGGTGTTGCCATTTTGCAAGGCAAACCCAAATTGAATACCTAAAAATCCAAAACTCATGAAAATTATTTGAGATAAACTCAACCGAGGTTTGGGCAACGTACCTGTTAAACTACCTGATTTTGTAGATAAAGACATAGCAATCGTTTAAATGCGCAATGTGTAAAAATTACATGAAAGATAAAAGTACAAAAAAAACATCCTCGAAAGGATGTTTTTTTTGTACTAATTATATAACAAAACCATCCGGTAAAATAGCCCTTTTTTTCACCACCACTATTCCGTCTTTAACAGAATACAATGGATGATCTGTATTGGCCAAATGTTTGCCACCATTAATTCGTACATCATTGCCAATTCTGCAATTTTTATCAATAATGGCATCTTTAATGTAACAGCGTTCGCCAATTCCAATTTTAGGCAATCCTTTTTTTACACCTGAGTCCATTTCATTTATTGTTTCGTAGTAGTCATTTCCCATGATATAAGTATTAACAATGGTTGAACCCAAACCTATACGAGAACGAATTCCTACTACACTTTGCTCTATTCTACTAGCATTAATAATGGAACCTTCTGCAATAATTGTTTTTTCTAGTGTTGTACCACTAATTTTTGCAGGAGGTAGCATTCTAGCACGACTATAAACTGTTTTAGTATTGTCAAATAAATTAAATAATGGCTCGTCTTGCGTAAGCGCCAAGTTTGCTTCATAGAAAGAATAGATATTTCCAATATCCGTCCAATAACCATCATACTGGTAACTTATTACTTTATTGTTAAGAATTGATTCTGGAATAATTTCTTTGCCAAAATCAGTGGCAGATGGATTTTTTTCGTACAACAATTGGTCTAATACTTTTTTATTGAAAATATAAATACCCATTGATGCCAAATAATTTCTTCCTTCTTTTTGCATCTGCTCACCTGTTTCACTCACCCAGTCTGGCAATAAATTTTTGTTTGGTTTTTCAATAAATGAAGTAATATATTTTTCGTCATTTGTTTTTAAAATTCCAAATTCAGGTGCTTCTCTACTTCCAACAGGAATAGTTGCAATGGTAATATCTGCTCCTTTTGCTTTGTGATTCGCAATCATTTCAAAAAAATCCATTTGATACAATTGGTCGCCACTTAAAATTAAAATATAGTCGTATTCGAAATTTTCAATGTGTCGTAAAGATTGTCTAACAGCATCTGCTGTACCTTGAAACCAACCTGGATTATCGGGAGTTTGTTCGGCGGCAAGAATATCTACAAAGCCAGTACTAAATGCACTAAAATGATAGGTATTTTTTATGTGCTTATTTAAAGAAGCAGAATTGAACTGCGTTAATACAAACATTCTATTGATATTACTATTAATACAATTGCTAATAGGAATATCTACCAATCGATACTTCCCAGCTATTGGTACCGCTGGCTTTGAGCGATTTGCTGTTAAAGGATACAATCTACTTCCAGCTCCTCCACCTAAAATAACTGCAACAACAGAACTTGAAAAATTATTCATTCAAAATTGGTTTAAACCATTACAAAATACTATGATAAATATTACTATACTTCTCTACTGTTAACTCCCAACTATTGTTAATTTGCATCATAGTTGTTCGCATCTTTTTTAAATGTTTTTTATCTTGATAAACCGATGCTGCTCGACTAATTGAATAAACTAAATCTGCAGCGCTTGCATGGTTAAAGCAAATTCCATATCCATTTTCATCACCCATATCCACTACAGTATCTTTTAATCCTCCTGTTCTTCTAACAATAGGTACCGTACCATATCGCATAGCATACATTTGATTCAAGCCACAGGGTTCTACTCTGCTAGGCATTAATAAAAAATCTGCAGCTGCATAAATCAAATGGCTTAATGCTTCATTGTATCCAATATAAGCATTATAAATTCCTGGAAATTCATGAACCATTTGCTGCAATGGCCATTCAATTTCGGTTTGTCCACTACCTAAGATAAAAAAACTAACTGTACTATTCGTATTGAATATGGCGGTTGCAATTGATTCAGGTAAAATTTCGGCTGCTTTTTCGCCAACCAATCTTCCTATAAATACAAACAAAGGCTTTTGAGGATCTAAGCCATATTTAGCGCACAAAATTTCTTTATTTTTTTGTTTCCCTTCTGTTACCTCATTTATAGAAAAAAGATGGGGCAAAAAACAATCTGTTGAAGGATCCCAAACATCGTTGTCAATTCCATTTAAGATGCCCACACTTTTTCCTTTTTCGTATTCAAACAAGGCTTCTAAACCATTGGCATCTGTTAGCAATTCCTCCATATAAGACTTACTAACCGTAGTAACTTTATCAGCACATTTAATGGCACAAGCCATGGGATTGATTTCTCGATTCCATTCTAAAAGCCCTGTTTTAAAATGATCCCAATCAGGAATTAACACACTTTGATTCCATTTCATCCATCCCTGGTATTGTGCATTATGGATAGTAAAAACAGTTGAAACCCTGCTCAATTGTTTAAAACTAAAACAGTGTTGCATCATAAATGGAATCAGTGCAGTTTGATGATCGTGGCAATGAACAATGTCCGGACGGTGCTCCCAACTACTCAACCAAGTCAATACTGCTATTTGAAAAGCCATAAATCGTTCGGTATCGTCTTCATACCCATAAATTTTTTCTCGATCTAAGAGGTTATTGATATCTATTAAGTACAAGTCGAAACCTACAATATTTGTTTTTTCTTTGATAATGGTAAAATCAAAAAACTTGTTCCCTAAATTGGCACTACCCTTAAAATCAACCACCCATTCGTTGGTATATAGAAATTTAGTGCGATACATGGGCATGACCACTTTAGCCAAATGCCCAACTTTACACTGGTATTTAGGTAAAGCACCTACCACATCCCCTAGTCCTCCAACCTTTGCAACCGGATAACATTCTGCACTAACATGAACAATTTCCATCTAAAAATTATTGATTCATTGAATTGCATTAAATTTAAGACGCATTATGTTAAGCACAAAAAACATTTAAAGTTTTTTGCTTAATAATTTATATTTATTTTACACCGTAATTTTTTTAACACATAAAGTCTGCCATGAAACAAAAAACTAATTGGTCACAATTTGGAACACTCATTTCAATTTTTTTCTTTTGGGGTTTTGTTGCCGCTAGCAACGATATTTTAATTCCTGTATTTAAAAAAGCATTTACACTAACACAATTGCAAAGTCAATTAGTAGCAGTGGCATTTTATGTGGCTTATACGGTAGGTTCTATAATTTATGTGGGTGTTTCTTCTTTAATTGGCGGAGACCTTTTAAACAAGATTGGCTATAAAAATGGTATTGCAGTTGGATTGGGCATTTCTGCCTTAGGCACTTTGTTATTTATTCCAGCAGCAAATAATGGATCATTTAATTTAATGATTATTGCTTTATTTATTGTGGCACTAGGATTTAGTTTGCAACAAATTGCAGCAAATCCTTTGGCTGTTGTAATTGGCGACCCTAAAACAGGCGCTCAAAGATTAAACATGGCTGGAGGAGTCAATAATTTTGGAACAACCATCGGGCCACTACTTGTAAGCTTTGCCATCTTTGGTAGTGTAAGTAGCGGTTCAACAGAAGCAAGTATTTCTAGTGTAAAAATTCCCTACTTAATTCTTGGTGCTGCTTTTGTAATGGTGGCCATATTTTTCAAGTTCTCTTCCATCCCTAATAAAATTGATTTAGACAATGTTGCAGAAGAAGAAGCAGAAAATTCTTCAAAGGTATTACACAAAACTTCTGCTATGCAATACCCTCAATTGGTTTTGGGTATGATTGGTATATTTGTGTATGTTGGAGTGGAGGTTTCTACTGCTAGTAATTTACCAGAATACATGCGTATACATATTGGTATCCCTACCGAAAAAATTGCCCCTTACATTTCATTGTACTGGGCTAGTTTAATGATCGGACGTTGGACCGGCGCAGTAGGTGCGTTTGGAGTTAGCAAAAGCAAAGCCAAAATTTTAAATTTTGTAATGCCTTATTTGGCGTTCGCAGTATTCTTAATTGTTAATTCAATTGCACAACACGATATTACGCAATTCTATATTTATGGATTGGTTATTATTGCCATGATTATAGGCGATATTATGAGTAAAGGAAGCCCAGTTAGAATGCTGTTAATCTTCTCTTCCATGGGAATTGCGGCTCTTGTGATTGGCATGTTAACTTCTGGTATGGTAAGTGTATTTGCATTCATTAGTGTGGGATTATTTTGCAGTACTTTATGGCCGTGTATTTTTACTCTTGCTGTTGCAGGTTTAGGAAAGCACACTAATCAGGGAAGTAGTTTGTTGATTATGATGATCATGGGAGGTGGCGTTATTGCTGCATTACAAGGCTGGGTAGCAGATGAAAAAATACTTGGAATTCAATTTAGTTATATCGTTGGGGCTTTGTGTTTTGCTTATCTAGCTTTTTATGCAATACGTGTAAAATCTATTTTAAAATCACAAGGTATCGACTACGATACAAAATTATCAGGAGGTCACTAATTTATATTACGTTCATCATTCAAATTTTTATTGACCATGGCATTTAATAAGCCGAGTTTAGAACAATTAGCCATTGGAATTGACATTGGCGGAACCGGCACCAAATTCGGTATCGTAGACAAAGATGGGAATGTGCTTTTTTCTAGCGAAATGTCTACAAAAAAGCATGCAACTATTGAGTCATTTATTACGGATTTACATAAAAACATTACGCCACTAATAGATCAAGTGGGTGGAATTGGTAGAATTAAAGGAATTGGCGTTGGTGCACCCAATGGAAATTTTTATACTGGCACCATTGAATACGCACCTAATTTGCCATGGAAGGGAATTATCCCTTTGTGTAAATTATTGCAAGACGAATTCAAACTTCCAGTAGTATTAACCAATGATGCCAATGCTGCAGCTTTAGGAGAAATGAAATATGGTGCAGCAAAAGACATGAAAGACTTTATTATGATCACACTTGGAACAGGTGTTGGTTCTGGTATTGTTGCCAATGGTACCCTAGTTTATGGGCACGATGGATTTGCTGGAGAATTAGGCCATATTATTATTATACCGGATGGTCGATACCATGAAGGAACAGGTAAAAAAGGTTCTTTAGAAAGTTATGCTTCTGCAACTGGTGTTCGATTAACTACTTTAGAATTTTTAAAGAATTCTACTACACCTAGTTTATTAAGAGACATTCCTGCCGATGATTTAGATTCCAAAAAAGTATATGATGCAGCAATGGCTGGAGACCAATTGGCTAAAGATGTATTTGACTACACTGGAAAAATACTAGGCATGGCTTTAGCTAACTTTGTAATGTTTTCTAGCCCAGAAGCCATCATATTATTTGGCGGATTAACCAAAGCTGGTGATTTAATTTTAAAGCCAACCAGAGAACATATGGAGGCCAACTTAATTCAAGTATTCCAAAACAAAGTCAAGATCCTTGTAAGTCATTTAAAAGAGTCGGATGCTGCAATACTTGGTGCATCAGCACTTGCTTGGGATATATAAATTAACCGAAAATCAATTTCAAAAAATAAACAAATCGGCTATCAAAATTTGATAGCCGATTTTTTTATTACGCTTCAGAAGCTTTTGGTTCTTCTTCTATTCTTGGATGATATTCAAATTTAATTTTTGAATTTTCCTTGTCTAAATCAGCTACCAATTTATCTCCTTGTTTTACGTTTAAGTTTAAAATTTCTTCTGCTAAAGGATCTTCTAGGTATTTCTGTAACGCACGGTGCAAAGGCCTTGCACCAAATTGCGCATCATAACCTTTCTCAGCAATAAATTCTTTTGCAGCCAAAGTTAATTCCATAGAGAATCCTAAATTCTGTAAACGTTTTGTAACCCCTTTCATTAAAATATCAATGATATTAAAGATATTTTCTTTAATCAATGAATTAAAGATTACTACATCGTCAATTCTATTTAAGAATTCAGGAGAGAACGTACGTTTTAATGCTTTTTCAATAACAGCTTTATTATTTTCATCGGCATTTTGAACACGTGTTGCAGTTGCAAAACCAACACCATCTCCAAACTCTTTTAACTGACGTGCGCCAATATTAGAAGTCATGATAATCAAGGTATTCTTGAAGTCAATTTTTCTACCTAAGCCATCTGTTAACTGGCCATCGTCTAATACTTGTAATAAAATATTATAAATGTCTGGATGTGCTTTTTCTATTTCGTCTAATAGAATAACACAGTATGGTTTACGACGTACTTTTTCGGTTAATTGTCCGCCTTCTTCGTATCCAACGTATCCTGGAGGTGCACCAATTAATCTACTCACTGTAAATTTTTCCATGTATTCACTCATGTCAATTCTAATTAAAGAATCTTCGGAGTCAAACATATACCTAGCTATTGATCGGGCTAATTCTGTTTTACCTACCCCAGTTGGTCCAAGAAAAATAAATGTTCCAATTGGTTTTTTAGGATCTTTTAAACCAACTCGATTACGCTGAATAGCTTTTACTACTTTTTGAATCGCTTCGTCTTGACCAATCACCATATCCTGCATATCAATGCTCATGCGACGCAACTTTTCTGTTTCTGCCTGCACCATTCTTTTTACAGGAATGCCGGTCATCATACTCACCACTTCGGCAATATGTTCTTCGGTAATTGGATAGCGTTTGTGTTTGCTATCTTCTTCCCAAAGTGTTTTTGCTTTTTCTAATTCTTCGCCCAATCTTTTTTCGGTATCACGAAGTGCCGCTGCTTCTTCAAAACGTTGACTTTTTACAACCTTGTTTTTTTCATTCTTAACCTCTTCGATTTTCTTTTCAAGATCAACAATATCTTCTGGTACATTAATATTTTTTAAATGCACACGCGCACCAACCTCGTCTAACACATCAATTGCTTTATCGGGCAATAATCTGTCGGTCATATATCGGTCACTTAATTTTACACATGCTTCAATAGCTTCGTTGTCGTAAACAACGTTGTGAAAATCTTCGTATTTCGATTTGATATTGGTTAAAATCATGATGGTCTCTTCTACACTAGGCGGCTCAATTAACACTTTTTGAAAGCGTCTATCAAGTGCCCCATCTTTTTCTATGTGCATACGATACTCGTCTAAGGTTGATGCCCCAATACATTGGAGTTCTCCCCTAGCCAAAGCTGGTTTAAAGATATTAGAGGCGTCTAATGAACCACTAGCACCACCAGCACCAACAATGGTATGTATTTCATCTATGAATAAAATGACATCCCTGTTTTTTTCTAGTTCGTTCATGATGGCTTTCATCCTTTCTTCGAACTGACCACGGTATTTGGTACCCGCTACTAGTGCGGCTAGGTCTAAACTAATGACTCTTTTATCGAACAAAACCCTACTAACCTTACGCTGAACAATTCTAAGTGCAAGTCCTTCAACAATAGCGGTTTTACCCACACCAGGTTCACCAATTAAAATAGGATTGTTCTTTTTTCTGCGGCTTAAAATTTGGCTAACCCTTTCAATTTCGGCTTCTCTACCAACAATTGGGTCTAAGGTTCCGGACTCTGCTAATTTGGTAATATCCCTTCCAAAATTATCGAGTACGGGTGTTTTACTTTTAATGCCAGGGGCTTGTTTGGCGCCTCCACGTTGTGATTGAAATCCACCACTACGTTTTTCTTCATCAAACTCATCATCACCACCTTCGTCTGAAAAATCATTTTTAGGTGCTGGAGGATTGGGGGATCCTACCATACCCAATTCATTGCGAAACATATCGTAGTCAATATCAAATTGATTTAATATTTGAGTCGCAATATTTTCTTTATTTTTTAAAATACTTAGCATTAAGTGCTCTGTTTCAACCAATGGGCTTTTTAACGCCTTGGCTTCTAACACTGTTACACGAATTACTTTTTCGGCTTGCTTGGTTAATGGAAGACTATTTATATTGGCAATATTCTTTCCTGTTTTGTCTTTTACAGCCAGTTCAACTTCTTTACGAAGCTCATACAAGTCTACATTAAGTTGTTTGAGTACTTTAATAGCAGTATTATCGCCATCTCGTATCAAACCCAATAACAGGTGTTCTGTTCCTATAAAGTCGTTCCCTAAACGCAAAGCCTCTTCCCTACTGAAGGAAATGATCTCTTTAACCTGGGCTGAAAAATTATTATCCATAATCAAAATTGGATTTATACAATTATAACGAATATTTTTGAGTGAAGTTGTGTAGGATTTATACACAGTTTGTTAATCTATTATAAACGATGGAAATCAAAATTGATACCAAGGAGAAATTTACGGTTCTAAGCCCATTATTGCCAGATTTATCTGCCAATATAGCAGCGTCTATTAAAGACATTAGTATGAACCAACTTGCATTAGATCCAAAAAATATTATTCTGCAAATGCAACATGTGGAAAATATTGAAGCAGTTGCAGCTTTTCAATTAGCAGAACTACAAGCCTATTTTTATGAAAACAGTGCTTCATTTGTAATTTGCAATCTAACCGATTCGGCCGAAAAACTGTTTGAAAAATTAGAACTCTTAGAATTTTTAAACACCACCCCTACCGAAAGTGAAGCTTGGGATATTGTACAAATGGAAGAAATTGAAAGAGAATTTTTAGATGGCGATGATTTTTAAATAACCCTATTCTACAATTTTTTCTAGATGGGCTAGTTTACCAAAAGCATTCACCCCTTCAATAATAATTCTGAATTTACTAGTGATATCATTATTAAAGAATTCGAGTTTAACAGTTTTATTTTTCTTGTCTGTTAAAACATAGGGATTCCAATATAGAGTGGCCCTGCTATCTTGGTATTTGGGTTGTGCAATAGTATAATCTGGCGAATAAAATTCTTTATAGGCAGTATAGCCGCTAATGAGCGCACTATTTAGTCCCTTCACATTATAATTTTTGGCTTCTGCTCCTTTGAGTGTATAAATAGCTATGGCACCAGATGCACCTGAGCCTGATGCTGCCATAAATGGCGGACGAAACACTTTTATATACGCTACATCACTCATTGAAATTGCCTGAACTGCTCCTGCATCGGAAGGCATTTCATTTAAAAAAATATCTGGCGTGCCATCTCTCCAATTTAATCCAGCTACATTATTACTATTGGCATCTTCTGCGCCATTGGTACCAAGTGTTGGTAATGACATTGTCATTCCAGGTATTAAATTTTGCAAGTAATGAAATACGTCTAATTGACCATGTGCTCGGTCGTCATTTGCTACATCAAATGAATAACTATTTTTATTATTGAAAAGACCGGTGGTATATTTTTCATCCAGCAAATCAATAACAGATTTGATTTTACTTTCAACAGTTACCTCTTTTAATACCACAGCAGAATCCATTGATTTTTTTACTTTTTCAATGCCTGTATAAAACAAACTATTTCGCTTGAGTAAAATACTATCCATTAAAATTTTAGTGGGTGATTTAACAGCCTGTGCATAAGGCACTAGTGGCAATCCATATTGAAAGCTTGTTGAAGCATTTTCGTACAAACGCTTGTCGCCATTGAGTTGGTAGAAGATTCTTGCGGTGTCGAAAAAAATAATACCACGTTGATTAAAAGATCCATCGCGTTTTACAGGTAATTGAAAATATTGTTTGCTACTATCTTTTGCCTGCATAACCAGTGTGATGGTTTGAGTAGATCGTATGGCTTGACCCGCAGTAAAAACCTTCCCTTTTATTTGCACATAATCGCTATCCATTGGGTAAGTTAATTTGGGCAATTTTCCTTGGATTATTTCATCCCATTTATACCTGCGCCAACCGTGTGTAAGCATTACTAAATCTAGGTGTGCCGCTACGCTATCGCTTTCGTTTGAAAAATAATAGGCTGGTTTATAAATAGCTCCTTTTAATTCACTAGATAATAATAATTGAGCAATAATATTGGTACTACTATCGGCTATTAAACTTGCATCTGTTACAGCTATTGATAAATTACTCAATGCAGTATCCGGAACAAATAATTCCATGGTATTTTTTGCACGTTTTGTTAAACGAGTTGTAACCATTGTTAATTCTGGAAAAAACTGGTGCTGATTATTATTTACAAATAATATTCTTTCGGCAACTGGAATCCAGCTAGCATCAAAAACAGTTAACTGTAAAATACCTGTGGGCATTTCTTGAACAGGTATTTCTCCAGCAATTATTTTTTTATTATTTAAATTGATCGAAGCATTGTAAAGCAATTGTTGGTTCATTGTTGCTACAACATGTAAGGTTCTTAAATTACTTGTTACATCTGTAGATCTTGATATTGCAAATACTGCTTTTTTGTTGACCAACTTAGCACTGACAACTACCCCAGTGGTTTTAGCAATTGGTAAACTATTGCTATGACTCGTGCCATATTCATCCATCCAATTACAAGTATATTGTTCATTGGCCGATGGTTCGAAATTAAGGCTACCCATTCCATCGTGTACCGATGCGAATGAATCCACTAATTGACTAGCACTATTTACTATAGCACCCCTCACTGCAATTGGCTGGCCATTTTGGTTGGTTGCCATAAATGCAAGTGTAGAATTGATGCCATTAATTAAATCGCCACTTTCAGGAAAAAATTTAAGTGTAACTGCTGCCGCTTTTGCACTGGCATTAGAGATAGCATTGGTATTGGTTATTTGTATATCCTTATGATACAACAATGCCGTATCATAATTTAACATCCAACGAGTATAGGCTTTTACGTGTAAAATTCCGCCTTTATAATTATTTGGAATATCAAATTGACCTCGTGAAGAAGATTCAAAAATTGGATGAACAGTATGCTTAATTAATTGTCCTAAGTCATTATACCAATCAACAAAAAAGTTTCTGCTATAGTCCGATAAATTTTCGCCGGCAACTATGTATGCTTTAAACCAAACTGTTTCACCTTTATTGTAGGCTGTTTTATCGAAATGTAGGTGTACTTTTTCTGTTTGAAAATCACTGCGATAAATAGCTAAGGTAGAATCTAATTTTTGCGCATCTACTGCCGAAGCAAAAAGCATTCCAAAAAAAAATAAAAATAGTTTCCACTCTTGCATAAACGCCAATTAACTACATTGAATATTTGTTAAGTAAAATTACAAAAAAGCTTGGTGGCAATGGAACATTAGTATGTTAAAAAACAAAAAGGGAAGTAACTAATTTAGTCACTTCCCTTTTTCAGAATGTATTGTTATACTTAAGTATTATTGGTTTTTATCCAAAATAAAAGATAAGTAAGGTAATCTTGTTCCTGTTTGACCATTATAACCCATTGCAAAAACAGTTAGTACTACATTCTTTTGCATAGTATTAGTACTAGCATAAGTAGCAACAGCAGCAGTAGTTACAGCAGCACCATTAGGACGAATTGTCCAAGAAGGGGTTCCTGTTGCATATGGCATTTCAAATGTAGCAGAAGCTGCCATATAAGCGATACCAGTTTGAACTAAAACACCATCTTTATACAAATCTACACTTGGCATGTTTGGAATTAAGTTCACAAAACGATACCTGCAATAATCTGTTGGCAAATTATCGATACTATTTTTAACTAATAAAGATTTAGTAGAACTAGCAGTATCTGCAATATGCAGTGTGTATGGAGCATTGTCTGGAATAGTAACCGTTGTATTGTACAATACAACAGAGTCAACATTGGTACCCACTTTTGGAATAACTACAGACACTGCATTTGAGCCAATTGGCACATTCAAATACAAGGCATAGTTACTACCATTGGTATTGTATCCACCACCTGGAAAAGGTGTTCTTGTAGCCAATGCATTACTAACTACATTACCATTTATTTTAATTAACATGGTAGTATAATTAATGGTATAAGCAAATGCAATGTTTATTTTTAATTGCCCTTGGGTAGAAGATACACCATATGCGTTATACGCTTGATTGGTTACCCCACTATTCTTTGCACAAGCAAACAATAAAAAGAATGCTGAAACAAGGAATGAATATTTTAAAATTCGTTTTTTCATCGTAAACTATTTAAAAATTAAGATTATGGTTGACTGAACCAATGTTCTTTGGTATGATAATCAGATGCCAATGCGCCAATAGTTTGTAACGCTGGAATATTGTATAAATATTCTGAGTTATACCTAGGACGACAACGATAAGCCAATTTACCAGCGTTGTAAATATGTAAGGTAGTTGGTAAAGTGAAATCGGCATACACTTGATTTCCAGTAATAGGGTCTTTATCAATATAATGATAACGACGCATATCTACCCATGTTTCATTAAACCCATAGCCATACAAGGCAATGTATTTTTGCAACATGATATGACTTAATGTAAGCGCAGCTGCAGTAGGAACAACTGCAGGATTGGCTAAATAAGCAGCTCTTGTTGCAGGTGTAATTTGAGAAGCACTAGGAATACGTGTTTGATAAGTATTAATTAACATATCGAATGATAAGTTAATTCCATTGGTGTATGCAGCTAATGCAAGTGCTTTATCTCCTTTTCTAAATGCAGCTTCTGCTTTTACAAACTGAACTTCTGCAGCAGTAATAACAGGAAAAGGCGCTAAATTATTAAAGATATATCTTCCAGAATCGGCAGTTACAGCTGTAGAAGAGAATGCTGCTCTCCAAAAATTCTTTGGTTGATCGGCAGTAGCCAAACCTGAAGGTCCTAAATTTGGAACAACGCCCTTATAGGTACCATTTGTGTTTTCATTAATTAAGTATGGTGTGCGAGGATCAAAGATTCCTTTAAAAGGAGAAGTTGTTCCTGTACCTGTTAATAAATTGGCAATAAAAGCTGACTGACGTAGCGTACCAATATTCCCTCTGTAAGGTCCAAAATAGTTATTGGTTCCACTAAAGTTACCACCAACCCATTTTTGCATGGCATTATCGGCATTATTGGTAATAGACAAATCGCAATATTTAATTGCAGAATCTGCATAACCTTTTGATGCATAGAAAGATTTATTGCTTAAATGAGCAAAGGTTCTTGCTTTAATTGCATAAACAAATTTCTTCCATTTATTTACATCACCGCCATAAAAATATCCGTCGCCATAAGCTAGGTTAGCGGCACTAACACCATCTCCAGTTTTGTTCAAATACATAATAGCACTATCACAAATTTGACGAACAGTATCGTACACTAAAGATTGTTGGTCGTATTTAAACTGTTGCAAACTTTGGTTGAATGCATCTCTTACAATCACCTCACCATATTCTTCAGTTAAGGTTAACCAACTGAAAGCAAAAATAGCATTGGCAACACCTACATAATCCCATTTCTTTTGTTCAGTACCTCTAGAAATAATGAATTTTGCATTTTGACCAATTCCATAATAGTGCATCGCCCAAACCAATCCAGTATTATCAGAAACGGTACCATAAACACCTCCCATTTGATCGTACTGATCTCCAGTTCCGTTCAAATTCCAGAATTGTATATACTTACCCAAGTTTACTGATTCACAAACTGGACCATAAGAACCACCACCACCACCAGCTGGTGGTGCTGCTGTAGATGTCATTTGATTAATGACATTGGGCAAAATCGCCTCAATAGAACCCTCAATTGGATTATTAGGATTCAAATAAGCTTCATCGAGCTTTTTTGAACAAGATTGAAAAGAGATAACCGCTAGTGCAATAACTATTACTGCAAAAAAAGAGGTTATGCCGAATTTATGTTTCATGTTACCTAGTTTAATGTTATTCAATTAAAATCCTACTCTAAGACCCGCGTTAAAACTCAATGGAGCAGCGATATTACCATAGTCGAAACCAACAGCACCCACCCCTCTTAATGAAGCATTACCACCATTTGCTGCAGGATCAGCTCCTGAGTAATTGGTGAATAAAACCAAGTCATTACAAGTTAAGAAGAAAGACAATGATCTAAATGGTAAGTAGTCTAACAAACCTGGAGAATCCACATTTGATTTTTTACCCAAAAATTTAGAAGGTACTGCATAACTGATAGAAATATCTCTTAAGCGGAAAGCTTTAATATTACGTTCCATATAATCTTCTTCAGGCATAGCAACAGATCCATAATATGAATAGTTATAATATGGATTTACAATAATATTATTGACTGTTGGAGTACTTGTGTTTTCTAAACCGTTTTTAAGAATTCCCTCAATAATTCTAGGCGTCATACGATCTGCAGTTTTAGCAGATTTGCCCAAAGTAGTTAGGTACATATTTGTTGCATTGAAAACATCTCCGCCCATTCTTAAATCCCATAAGAAACTCAGGTTCCAATCTTTATATCTAAATCTGTTGATTGTCCCTAAAGTTAACCAAACAGTTCTATCGCCTCTTACACGGAAGGTTGCATCATTTAATGGCAAACCTGTAAGTGGGTCAACTAAAATAGCACCATCATTTGGCAATAAACCGTTTGCTCCGGTTGGGGTTAAATCTTGGCGCTTGTATCCAGCACTAGTAATGGTACCAGTAGAATAACCTGGACGCAAACCACCTCTTGCATTACCATATAACCAAGTAGATGCATCATAATAATCGGCACCTGCAATATCAATTGGTAAAGGAATTGCCAACACCTTATTCCACATATGGTTTAAATTGAATTGGATATTCCATTCAAAATCTTTTTTACGGATAGCTTTAATACCCATTGATATTTCAATACCTTGGTTGCGTACGCTAGAGTTGTTTTGTGTATTTAATACAAATCCAGTACCATAACTTGCTCTAAAACCTTGAGCAATTTGATTTAAAGCCAATGTATTATAATAAGCTCCATCAATTGTTACCACATCATGAAACATTCTTAACTCAGTACCTACTTCATAAGTATTTTGTGTTTCAGGTTTCAAGTCTGGATTGGCATTGGTAAATGCATATTGTAAAGGAGAAGGAATTAAAGTTCCAGAAGTTGGCGGTGTATTTGCACTTGTAACGGTTGGAACGAAATTCGACTGATTAGAATATGGATCTGGGAGCCTTGCCGTAGATGCTAAAGATCCTCTCAATTTCCAATAACTTAATAAGCCGCCTTTCAAAGCAGGAATGATATCACTCATAATTACACTCAAACTTCCCCCAGGATAGCTATAGTTTCTATTCGCTGCAGGTAACACAGAAGATGATTCAAAAGCCATAGAACCTGTTAAGAAAATCAAGTTATTGTAACTGATTGTCGCTTCTGCAAATTCTGCAACTTGGTAATTTTTACGAATATTCCATTGACCTGTGCCATATAGAGTAGATCTAGCCAAACGTGTTCTTGTTGCAACACCAGTGCTACTACTATCAAACCCTCTGGTACTATCAAATGTTCCTGATACACCAAAAGATTGTGATTCAGCTTGGCTCCAACGAGTACCAACTGTTAAACGTGTATTGAATTTGCCAAATGCTTTTCTAGCAGTAGCAGATAACGTATGATTGTAAGTAGTGGTTTTAACCCAATAATTATCTAATTGTCCTTTATTGGCCATTGAAGATTGTGAAGCCGATTCTGGATCACGGTATTGGAAACCTTCTGTATTGTAATTATTGTAACCAAATCTTCCAGCAACTGTTAACCAAGGAAGCGGGTTATAGTTGATGGCTAAATTGGCTTCGTAGTTATTTGTTTTATCTTTTGATACGTTTCTATTTACAGCAAAAAAAGGATTGTCAGTTTCAGAAATAGTTCCCAAACCAGCATCGTCGGCAGGATTATTCGCGGTAGTATTTACTAAATATCTTTTATGTCCATTTGCCAATTGAAAATTTCTTGCATCATCTGTTGAAGGCCATAAAAACAAGTTCAATAAATATCCACCAGAGCCTTTCATGGCTTTATCATTACTGCTATTGCTATAAGCAATGGATGGGGTGATATCTAAGTGTTTACCAATTTTAGTGTTATTGGTTAAACGGAAATTGATTCTTTGTAAACGAGTATTTGGAACAACCCCGGTTTGGTCATAATAAGAACCACTCGCTCTAAAACTAGACTTTGCAGTACCAAAATCAACACCTAAGTTTTGAGTTTGTCCAAAAGCTGTTTTAAAGAAGTTTCCTACGTTATCATAGATTGGAGTAGATGCATTTAATGCAGGTCCGAAAGCAGAAAAAGTTCCGGTTGATGCATTACCATTGGTTCCTTGTTGGAATCCATTATATACAGATGGAATATTTTGTAAAGATTGCATACGGAAACTATTGTCGTAGTTAACGTTTAATCTTTTACCTACTGTAATTTTTGCACGTTTAGTAGTAATTACAATGGCACCATTACTAGCAGAACTACCATACAAAACAGTAGCTTCTGGTCCTTTCAATACAGTGATAGATTCAATATCATTTGGATTGATATCAGAAATTCTATTGGTAAAATCATTCGCAGTATTACTTTGACCTGCTGCAGCTGGAACAACAGCTACCGCATCAATGGTTGAGTTATCTCTAATAACCCCATCAATTACAAATAAGGGTTGGTTATTTAAAGACATTGAGTTAAATCCACGTAACACAATAGTTGAAGATGCGCCAGGAACACCAGAAGTTGAAGTAATAGTTGCACCGGCAATTCTACCTTGCAAACCATTTACAAAACTCTCACGTTGTGTTTCTTTAATGTCATCTCCTTTTACTACTTGTGTTGAATAACCCAAATCTCTCGACTTACGTTTGATATCCATCGCAACAACTACTTCGTCTAATTCTGCAACAGAACTTTTCAAAAGAATTGTCATGCTAGTACCAGTAACATCGGCTTTTTGGGTTTCAAAACCTATATAACTAACTAATAGGGATTGGCCTTTAGTGGCTTTTACTGTAAATGTGCCCTTTTCATTTGTTTGGGCAGTAGTGGTAGTTCCCACCACTTTAATTGTAACACCCGCCAATGGTGTTTTTTTATCAGCATCCTGTACAGTGCCGGATACTGTTTGGCTCTGCCCATAAGAAGGCAACGAGAAAATGAGAAGTAGCAGAACAACTACCTTCATCAAAGAAGCAATTTTTCTCATAACAATTTTTTTGTTTTCGTAATTCATTTAGTATTGACCTTTCTTTAAAACTTCAAGTTCTAAATACTAGGACATATCAACCCTCTAAAACATTGCATGGTGCTCCCCTTTTTTTTACGCAAAAAACCGCAAAATGGAAAACAACTCAAATTTTATAGGAAATCATAGGGCAATGTTAAAATTTGTATGGCACATTAACGAATATATTTTTAAACAATTAGACAAACTTGCATTTTTAATGGATTAAAAATGCCAAAAAACGCAAATAACTGCAATATTTCAAGTTGATTCCTGAAACAGTAGCCTGAGTGCCAATAAATTAATACTACATGTTATAAAATTTGTGCCACTTTGCCCAAATAAGGTGCTAGAGCTTGATTAGTAGGATTTAATTCCGTAATAAGGATATCAACATCTTGGGTTTTGCAAACTTGTAATCTTTGGATACTATTTAGCTTTTCTGAAATGGCTAGCGAAACCGTTTTTTGGGCACTTTTAATCATGGCTTTTTTTACTTCAATAATTTCCCATTCCATATCTGTAATACCAAAATTAGCATCAATGCTATTGGTTCCTAAAAAACAGATATCGGCCTTAATTTCTTGTAATCTTAGAACCACCTCGGCTCCAACCGACATTTGGGCGTTTTTAAGCAAGCGATTGCCTAAAAATATCACTTCTGAATTAGGATGATTTAATAGAGCTAGGGCTATGGGTAAACTAACGGTAATAAATGTGGCATTCAACTCGTCGGGTAAAGATTTTACTAGTTCTAAAATAGTGGTGCCACCCGTTAATAAAACAAACATTCCATCTTTAATTAAGTTACGTGCTTTAAAAGCAATCACCTTTTTTTCTGGTAAAGAGTATACTGGATTGGGTTCTAGTGTAAAATGAAAGGATTTAGACAACCCACCCCCATGCACTTTTATGAGCTTACCTTGCTCTGAAAGCTCCTGTAAATCGCGTCGAATAGTATCTTCCGATACTTCTAGGTGTACACTTAGGTCTGAACTTAATACTTTATTATGTATATTAATTTGTTGTAGTATATAAGCCTGTCTTTCTCTTTTAAGCATAGATAAATTTAATAGAAAATCAAAAACGGGCTCGTTTTTTTTATGAACCCGAATAAAATTCAAACCTAAGCCGAAAGATTTTATCTTCGCTCTGCATGATTTCGCCAAACACCATACAACAGATTACCAATCAGATTGACATTATGGATGTAGTGGGCGAATTTGTGAAACTGAAAAAAAGAGGTACTAATTACTTAGGATTGTGTCCGTTTCATAACGAGAAATCTCCTTCATTTACCGTGTCTCCTGCAAAAGAAATTTTTAAATGTTTTGGTTGTGGCAAAAGTGGCAACAGCATTACATTTTTAATGGAGCACGAAAAATACAGTTATGTTGAAGCGCTAAGATGGCTGGCTGCTCGTTACAATATTGAAATAGAAGAAAGCGAATCTAGTCCCGAACAAAAACTGCAGAATCAAACTGCCGATAGTTTATTTGCCATCAATCATTTTGCACAAAAATTCTTTACCACACAACTAACCGAAACAGAGGAAGGAAAAAATATTGCGCTCTCCTATTTGCAAGAACGCGGATTTAGAAATGCCGTACTTGAAAAATTTCAAATTGGATTTAATCCTGATATAAAAGATGCTTTAACTAAAGCATTATTAGCCAACCAATTTAATCCAGAAATACTTCCAAAAACAGGCTTAGTTGCACTACGTAGCAATAATGAATTAGCAGATAATTACAGGGGAAGAATTATATTTCCTATCCATAATAATTCTGGAAAAGTGATAGGATTTGGTGCCCGCGTAATAGGCAAATCAGACCGTGGACCAAAATATATTAACACCCCAGAAAATGAAATTTATGTAAAAAGTAAAATCCTCTACGGATCATATTTTGCAAGACTTGCGATTGATAAAGCCAATGAATGTTTATTGGTGGAAGGATATACCGATGTGGTAAGTTTACACCAAGCAGGTATTGAAAATGTAGTAGCTAGTGGTGGTACTTCTTTAACAGTAGACCAGTTAAGATTAGTAAAAAAATATACTAATAATCTGACCATTATTTATGATGGCGATAGCGCAGGAATTAAAGCCGCACTTCGTGGATTAGACATGGCTTTAGAAGAAGGTTTGAATGTGCGCTTAGTGCTCATTCCCGACAATGAAGACCCAGATAGTTATGTAAATAAAGTGGGTGTTACTGCCTTCAATGAATTCATTGCTGCAAATAAAAAAGATTTTATTTTATTTCAGTTAGAAGTAATGCTAAAAGAGGCGGGTAATGATGTGTCTCGTAAAAGTGCGGTAGTAAATCAAGTAGCAGAAACCATTAGCAAATTAAATAAAGCAGAAGACTTTACACGTCAACAAGACTATATTAGGCAGTGTGCCGGCATGCTAAGAATTGACGAACTAGGTTTAACCAATTTGGTTAACAAACTTAAACGCGACAAACTAACTAAAGAAGAAAAAAAACAAGCAAGTGATCAAAATGCTTTTGATGAAATAAATCAGGGTCAACCAGAAGATGTTTTAGACGACCAACAATTACTTTTTAATAGAGACGAAGCACACGAAAGAAATATCATAAAAGTATTGCTAGAATTTGGTTTGCGTCAGTGGGATGAAACAAAATTAATGGCCGATTATATTTTCGAAGAATTAGAACAATTTCATTTTGATAATCCCGAATTAGAAGCGTTGTACAACACCTATAAAACTATGTATGCACAAGGCTTAGAACCTACAGCAAAATCAATGTTGTACCATGCCAATGAAAAATTGAGAAACCTAGTGATTCATATTACCATGTCTAATTCTGAATTGAGTCAAAATTGGGACGAAGTAATGGAAGGAATGAACATCTTAAACAGAGACCTTAGCCAACAAGACGTATTGATGAGTGTGAATTTTTATAAGCTTCGAAAGATTAAAAAAATGTTCGAAGAAAATCAACGCGATATGGAATTTGCGCCATTAGAAGAACAAATGCGCCTGATTGAATTACACCAACACCTCAAAGAAATAGAACGAAATATAACGCAGCAATTAGGCACCGTGATTATGAAATAATTCTTTGTGATTTACAGTCCCGAAAAACAGGATGGTTCAAAACCAAAAAGGTACGCTGAGAATTGTATATGAGAATAAATGTATCCATCAGGTATCCGAATTAAAAGAGGCTGACTCATATTATTGAAGCAGCCTATTTTAAATTTAAAGCGTATTTCAAATTATTTTTCTGTTGGATTGCTCTTTCCAGCTAATAATTTTTCGAGCGCAGTTTCTAGTCTGCGTTTTCTAGTATCTTCTTTTTTTGCAGCCTCAATCCAGCTTACATATTCTTTTTGATTTGAAAATGATAAAGATGTAAAAAAGGATTGTGCTTCTTTGTGTTTTAAAAACATACTACCCAATTCTGCAGGTGGTACCACTAACCTTTTTTCAAATTCCCCTTCTTGTAAATCGAGGTTTTTTATTTCAGAAAAACTTCGATCTCTATTTGGAATTGTATCTACTTTTTTAAATCGAATAGCACTCCATACATTATCTATAGCAACCTGCCTTACAGACTCGTACTCGTTTTTTATTAAGAAATCCCAACTACAATCTCTGTTTAAATCGCTAACGATTTTACTTGATGTTTTAGGATAAGACACCCATAATTTGGTTTCTGATGTTAGTGCTGGAAAAACTTCACGTAACACATTGTTTAGTTGTTGTTGACTGAGTGCAAATACTAAGGCAAAATCAACCTTTTTGCTTTTAAGCAATGGGGTGATGTTTTTTGCATACGTTAGTTTTGCAAACTGCTTTTCTATAGACGAAGGAATTCCTTGAATCAAGAGATTCTTTTCGTCTTTCAACTGTAATTTTTCAAACAAACTTTGATTCGACATGCCTAAAAGAAAAATTCGGTGGAATAATAAGAGTTGCAAAGTTAAAAAATTGTAATCGCTAATACTAATTCAAGAAGCACTATCTTTTAGTTTTAGTAAAATAATTGGGGTATTTTACCTGCTGCGACTGCTATATGTATTATTTATTATATATCAATCCTCGCTTTCCATGCGCTTTTGCTTTCTTCTATCGCGCGATTTGAAAATGGGTACTTTACTTTCAGTTCCTTTTAAAATCCTTCCAATATTTTTTTGGTGTGTGAGTACAACCATTAAAGCAACTATAACAGCAAATACACGATATAGTGTTTCCTTTTCATTAAAGATAAAGAGTATAAATATCATGAATGACACACCCGCTAACATAGAACTTAAAGAAACAAAACGGGTTAAGTATAATACAATTAAAAACACCCCAATACAGCAAAGAGCCACAAGTGGTTGAATAGCCACAGCCATTCCAAGCAATGTAGCAACCCCTTTTCCACCCCTAAAGTTTGCCCAAATAGGAAAAATATGACCTATCACAGCTGCTAAACCTAAACCAATCATTAAATTGGTACGCGCAAGTTCGTGATTTAAATAGTAGGGTAACAAAATATATAATGAAGTTGCAACAACGCCTTTTAACACATCCACTAACATTACAATAGAGCCCCATTTAGAACCGAGTACCCTGAAAGTATTGGTAGCACCTGCATTACCACTTCCATAATCTCTAATGTCTATATTAAACTTCGATTTACTAATCCATACAGATGTAGGAATAGACCCAATTAAATAAGCCAAAACAGTTAAAAGCACCTCGTTCATAGACCGGGGATTGATTTTTTGAAATTCAAATATAAGGAACCAAAAGCTTAATAAATATTTAACCTAACTGTTTTTAGTTGGATTAAGATAAGAATTGAAGCATGATCCACCCATTTCTTTGGGTAGTTAATTGGTGTTTCCAGCCAAGATCTTGGCCTAGTTTTAGGATATCGGATTGGTCTTCAACTAATAGTCCACTTAATAAAATAGTGCCCCCTTTTGCTAAAGCCTGCTCAAGATAGGTAATATTTTCAATGATAATGTGTTTGTTGATATTCGCCAAAATCAATTCATATTGCGTATTTGACTCAGCACTACTTACTTTTTCAATTGTTATTCGTTGGCACTGATTAATGACAATATTCTCTATACTATTTTCTATGCACCAGTCGTCGTTATCTACTGCCAGTATATTTTCGGCACCTAACTTCTCTGCTAGAATGGCTAGAATCCCTGTTCCTGAACCAAAATCATAGACTGATTTACCTTTAAAATCTAGCGCACGCATGGCTTCCATTACTAAGTAAGTAGTTGCGTGATGGCCAGTTCCAAAACTCATTTTTGGTGTGATAATTATTTCGTGTGTTACACCTTCAAATGGCGGATGAAAAGAAGCCCTAATGCCTACAAAATCAGCTACCTGAACGGGTTCGAAATTCGATTCCCACAAGAGGTTCCAGTTTTGTTTTTCAATAGTTGACTTTGTATAATTATGATTGCCTAAAACCTCCTTTAGTAATTCATTGTTGAAATCAGCTTCTGCAATAAAGGCCTTTAATAAATTGGGTAATTCTTCAAATCCATCAAAACCAATTTCTGCCAATAAAGCAATCAGCGTTTCACGAACAGCTTCATCGGTAACTTGAATATCAATTTGAATAGTGGCTGACATATTATCAATTTCGGAAAAAAGAAAATGGCCCGTTTTCACAGGCCATTGTATATTGTTACATATTTCTATTAAGCATTGTTGGCCGAACCATCATCAGAACCTGCTTCGTGAGCGGCCCTTGGTTTGAATTCGGGTCTTGGCATTAATACCTTACGGCTTAATTTAAACTTGCCTGTTTTAGGATCAACTCCTACCAATTTTACCTTAACAATATCGCCTTCTTTGAACAAGCCGTCCATCGTTTCTAAACGAGACCAACTAATTTCACTGATATGCAATAAGCCTTGTTTTCCTGGCATGAATTCAACAAAAGCACCAAACTCTTTAATGCCCTTGATAGGACCTTCATAGATTTCGCCTTCTTTAGGAACTGCAGTAATACCACTAACCCAAGCAACTGCTTTTTCAACCGCTTCTTTTGATGCAGAGAAAATGCTTACTTCACCAGTATTTCCAACTTCTTCAATATTGATAGTTGTACCAGTTTCGCGTTGAATTTCTTGAATTACTTTACCACCTGGTCCGATCACAGCGCCAATAAATTCTTTTTCAATGATTAATTTAACCATTCTAGGTGCATGTGGTTTCACATCTGAACGAGCAGCAGGAATACAATCATACATCGCATCTAAAATGTGTAAACGACCTTTGCGCGCTTGCTCTAATGCTTCCATCATCACTTCCATGCTCAATCCGTCTACCTTAATATCCATTTGTACGCCACAGATACCATCGCGGGTACCAGTAACTTTAAAATCCATATCACCTAAATGATCTTCATCACCTAAAATATCTGTTAGGATAGCATATTTTCCATCGCCGCGAGTAATTAAACCCATTGCAACACCACTTACGTGTTTAGGAATTGGCACACCTGCATCCATTAACGCTAGAGAACCAGCACAAACAGTAGCCATTGAAGAAGATCCGTTACTTTCTAAAATATCACTCACAATACGAACGGTGTAAGCGTATTCAGCACCTGGCATCATTTGCTTCAAACTGCGCAAGGCTAAATTACCATGACCAACTTCTCTACGTCCAACACCACGCATCATTTTTACTTCACCAGTTGAAAATGGTGGGAAATTATAATGCAAAATGAAATTGCTATAGTCTGATTTGTTGGCGGTTTCCATTAACAACTGGTCTAACTTAGTTCCAAATGTTACGGTAGTTAAAGATTGTGTTTCGCCTCTTGTGAATAACGCAGAACCGTGAGGAGTTGGTAATGGCTCAGTTTCCATTGCCAAAGGACGCACTTCATCTAATTGACGACCGTCTAAACGGATACGATCTTCGAGCATCATATCGCGTACAACTTCCCATTTAAGGTCTTCGTAATATTTTTTAGCCAATTTCTTTTCTAGGTCTGTGATTTCTATACCTAAGCTAGCAATCAACTCGTCTTTTAATTGAGCGTAAGCGTCGGAACGTTCGTTTTTAGCAGATCCTTTTCTTGAAATATCATATACTCTTTGCTTTGCGAATGCAATTACTTTTTCATTGATTGCTTCGTCTTGTGGTGGTTTTTTGTAGTCACGAACAGCCGTAATACCTAATTGCGCACGCAAATCTGCTTGTGCTTTAATTTGGATACGGATGGCATCGTGCGCCAATTGTAAGGCTTTTACTAGATCGGCTTCCGCACATTCTTTTGCTTCACCTTCCACCATCATTAGGTTTTTCTCGGTAGCAGCAATTAAGAATTCTAGGTCGGACGCAGCTAGTTCTGTTCTTGTTGGATTCACAATAAATACGCCGTTCACACGTGCAATACGCACTTCACTAATAATTTCTTTAACAGGAATATCAGATACAGCTAGTGCTGCTGAAGCGGCTAAACAAGCCAAAGAATCAGGTAATATTTCGCTATCGCTAGATATCAAGCTCACTAGAACTTGTACATCGCACAAATAATCTTCTGGAAATAATGGGCGAAGGGCACGGTCAATTAAACGACTGGTTAAAATTTCGTAATCGTTTAAACGCGCTTCTCTTTTAAAGAATGATCCTGGGATACGTCCTGCAGATGCAAACTTCTCTTGGTAATCTACGCTTAATGGAAAAAAGTCTTGCCCTTCTTTTGGGTCTTTGTTGGCAACTACAGTTGCGAGTATAACGCAATTGCCTTGGCTAACAGTAACAGCTCCATCGGCCTGACGGGCCAATTTTCCGGTACCAAGCGTTACTTCGCGGCCACCGCCAAGGTCAAATTTTACACTAGTTGGTTGTGATAACATGGTTTGTTTTTGTAATTCGGCAGTAAAATTTACCTAAAATAAATTAGGTAACTTATTGCCTTTGTTAAAGGAATTCTTGCTCGAAAACAGGTATTTATACAAATGACTATTCCCAACCGTATCAAATGTGTCAGTTGGGAATAGCCTAAAGTATCATTGAAAAATTATTTTCTCAGACCTAATTTCTCGATTAAGGCACGGTAACCAGTTAGGTTGTGCTTTTGCATGTAGCTCAATAAACGCTTACGCTGTCCTACCATTTTCATTAATCCACGTTGGGTGGAAAAATCCTTCTTGTTAGACTGTAAGTGCTTGGAAATCTGAACGATACGTTCAGTCAAAATAGCAACTTGTGCTTCAATTGAACCAGTGTTAGTGGCTTTTCCACCAAATTCAGCAAAAATACTTGCTCTCTTTTCTGTTGTTAAATAAGGCATCTCAAAATTTTTAAAAAGACTCCGGAAATTTACTTCTAATTTTTATCGGCTGCAAAAGTAGTGAATTAATTATAGAATATTCGAATTTTTAGTGCCGATTTTTAGGGATCAGGCGCAATTTAATTGAATAAGGCAATTTGGCACGTATTTAGTTAGTTTTTAAATATGTTATTTATTATGAATATTTTTACTGGATCAAGTTTAAACCAATTGATATGTTTGGGGTAACTATTTTAGGAAATAATTCTGCAGTTCCAGCTTTTGAACGCCATCCTACGTCTCAATTGGTTACGTTAAACGACCAATTTTTTCTGATTGATTGCGGTGAAGGCACTCAAATGCAAATTTCCCGTTATAAAATTCGTCAGAGTAAAATTGGCTATATTTTTATTTCACATTTACACGGCGACCATTATTTCGGTTTGATTGGCTTAATTACCACCATGGGATTATTGGGTCGCAAGCAAATCTTACATATTTATGGTCCGGCCCAATTACAAGGTATTATTCAAATGCAATTAGAAGTAGCCAACACCATCCTACCCTATGAACTAGTATTTGTTGCACTAGAAACTGAAACAATCATTGTAGACCATACAAAATTTACAGTGTCATGCTTTGCCACGCAACACCGAATTCCTTGCTGGGGATTTATATTTAGTGAAAAGAAAATGCCCCGTAAAATTGATCGAGTTAAATGTTTGGAATTTGAAATTCCATCGGCATTTTATGACCAAATAAAAAATGGACATGACTATTATAAAAAAAATGGGGAATTAGTTAAAAATGAATGGGTAAGTTTTGCAAATACGCCATCGCGTAGTTATGCATTTTGTGCAGATTCCTTATACGATGAATCGATAGTTAATAAAGTAGCAAAAGTCAATTTGCTTTACCACGAAACTACCTATTTAAAAGACATGGAATTGCGCGCTGCAGAACGCTTTCATTCTACTACTACTCAAGCTGCAGCCATTGCTAATAAAGCAAATGTTGGTAGATTATTGATTGGTCATTTTAGTAGCAAATACGAAGACCTTGCAGATTTTTTAACCGAAACTACTGCAGATTTTCAGCAGACAGATTTGGCAATAGAAGGGGTTACATTCCTTATTAAATAAAACCCTACACAAAAAAAGCCATTCGCTTTTAAACAAATGGCTTTAAAAATATGATGGATAAAAATTAGTCTAGCATTTCTGCGTCTTTTGGATACTTCGCCCTTACAAAAATAAAACCAGCATCTGGCAATACCGCATTGGTATTTAAATTACTTAAATTAAATTCTACAATATTATTGCTTTTGTCTAGCACTTTGGCTTTTGTAATGATGCTTTTAGATTTATCTATAAAAATATTCACTTTTAAAAAACTCTTTCTTTTATCGATTGGCGTCATTTCAATTTCGTGGAAAGCTCCTGCAGAAGAAATTAGTTTATAATTAAAATCTTTGTCGTAAAAATTAGACAATAAGTTTTGAGGGCTAAGTGTTTGATTTGACTCTTCTAAAGTTGATTTGGTGATGGTTTTAATTCCGTCGAAATTGTAAATACTTACACCATCGCAAATAATTTCATTCTTGCCTTGCTTTAGTAAATACTTCTGCCCTTTTATGGAGATGGATCCGGTTTTGGTGCCGTTATCCTTTCCTTTACTACTAACTGATTTAATACTGAAACTAGCAGAAATACCTTTAAATTCTTTTACTTTAGCACTTACTCCGTCTAAAATTTTTTTAGCATTGGGATCGTTTTGCGAAAATGCAATTTGGCAGATGAACAAAGTCGTTACAAATGGCAGGTAGATTATTTTTTTCATCGGAACTTTTTAGTTAGAGCAATCAGTATCCAGTATTTTTTTGTCAAATATACAACTTGAACTGTTTTGATTGCAATCGTACAAATTTCTTAATATGACTTATCGGTTTGCGCTTGTTTTAAATCGGCAAAAACAAAACTTACATTAACGAATCTAAATATTGTTCAAGCTCCATTTCTGTTTTATAGCGTACTTCACGAGCCTTACTTCCTTGGTTGGGTCCTACAATTCCTGCGGCTTCTAATTGATCCATTAATCGACCAGCACGGTTATACCCTAGTTTCATTCTACGCTGAATGAGCGATGTAGATCCTATTTGACTTTGCACAATTAGTCTTGCGGCATCTTCAAACAAAGCATCTCTATCGCCACTATCAAAATCTTTACCTTCTAAATCTTTTTCGTCTACATATTCAGGTAATAGGAATGCCTGCGGATAGCCTTTTTGATTGCCAATAAATGCACAAACCTTTTCTACTTCTGGGGTATCAACAAATGCACACTGCAAACGTGTTATTTCGCCATTATAACTAACAAGCATATCACCCTTGCCTATTAATTGCTCTGCACCACCTGCATCTAAAATGGTTCGGCTATCAATTTTAGAAGACACTTTAAAGGCAACCCTTGCTGGGAAATTGGCTTTAATGGTACCAGTGATAATATTAACAGAAGGACGCTGTGTGGCAATAATTAAATGTATACCAATGGCACGTGCTAACTGCGCCAAACGAGCAATGGGCATTTCTACTTCTTTACCAGCAGTCATAATTAAATCTGCGAACTCATCTACTACCAATACAATGAATGGTAAATATTGGTGACCTTTTTCAGGATTGAGTTTTCGAGAAGTGAATTTCTCATTGTACTCTTTGATATTTCTACAACCTGCTTCTTTTAATAAATCGTACCTATTATCCATTTCAATACACAAGGCATTGAGTGTATGTACTACTTTTTTTGTATCGGTAATAATGGACTCTTCTTCGCCAGGCAATTTGGCCAAGAAATGTTTTTCAATAACACGGTACAAACTCAATTCTACTTTTTTAGGATCAACTAAAACAAATTTTAATTGAGACGGATGTTTTTTATATAATAATGAAACAAGCAATGTATTAATACCAACCGATTTTCCTTGACCTGTTGCTCCTGCCATTAATAAGTGTGGCATTGCAGCAAGGTCTACAATAAAGTTTTCGTTATCGATTTTTTTACCAATGGCAATAGGTAAAGAAAAATTATTATTCTGAAATTTTTCAGAAGCTAATAAAGTTTTCATGCTCACCACACTCTTTCGAATATTAGGCACTTCAATACCTATCGTTCCTTTACCTGGAATTGGCGCAATGATACGAATACCCAATGCAGCAAGGCTTAGCGCAATATCATCTTCAAGATTTTTAATTCTACTAATACGCACGCCGGGAGCAGGAACAATCTCATATAGTGTTACTGTTGGTCCTACCGTTGCAGCAATTCTTTGAATGGCTATATCGTAGTTTTTAAGCGTAGCAATAATTTGATTCTTGTGCGTTTCTAACTCTGCAGGGTCGTGTACAATTTTTTCACTGCCATGCGTTTCTAATAAGTCTAATGTGGGATATTTGTAGTCTTTTAAGTCGAGAGTAACATCGTATTTGCTTGCCAAACTACCCACTGCTGCTGCTACTTTAGCACTCATAGGTTCTTCAGCTGGTGGCACTGCTTTTATTTCTAATTCTAAATCGGCATTTTGCAATGTATCTACAATAGGCGTTTTTACAACTGGTGTATAAGGAACAACTGGAATGAGTATTTCTGGCTCTGTAAAATCTTCTGTTGCTAAAATATCTTTTTCTTGTAAATCAAACTGATTTAATGGGTTGATAACCGCTTCTTCGTATGGTTCAGCTAACACCATTTCTGCAGCATCATTTTTAAGTTTGTTATTACTTAAAGGTTCTTCGGCACTTTGATGTATAAAAAGTTTTGCTTCTGTTGGTGATTCATTCCACTCTTTAAATACTGGTAACTCATCGTCAATTAAATCGGGCTGTTCATTTGTACTTGTTACAGGAATACTATCTGAAGATTTCTTATTCCATTGTGGCAACACAAACCTTGGATTAAATCGCCAAATAAAATAAGTAAATACTGCTAAAAACAATAGCGCACCTGTCCCTAATTTACCTAACCATTTTACAAACCAATCACGCGTAATTTCACCCACTGCACCTCCCCAAGAAAAGTCACTTCCACTAGTAACAAATGCAAAAGCCATGCTCAATACCAATAATCCTACTAAAACATATTTGATATTTCTTGAAACTTTAAAAATGATTTTATCGAACAACAAGTTCATTCCTAGTACAAAGAAAAAAGTACAGAATAAATAGGAGGCCAAACCAAATCCTCTGTAAATTAACAGATGTGCTGTATAAGCACCAAGCACACCCAATAAATTGTTAACTTTAATATCTGCAGTTGAAAAAATCTTTATCCCAAATTGGTGAACAATGTCTTGGTCTTCTTGCCAAGAAAATAGGTATGAAGTAAGTGCCACAAACAAAAATCCAGCAGTTAGCAAACTGATTGCTCCCGCTATTTTGCCTGTTCGTTCGTCCTTTGCAACTTCTGTAACAGTTACCTGCGCTTCTTTATCGGCAGTTAATTGTTCTGGATCTGGAGGAGGCGGCGTTTTCTTTTTTAAACTATTGGCCATGAAAACAAATATAAGCTATGCAACAGCGCTGTAAATGAATGGGATAGCCGATGTGCAAAACTGTTGTTTGTAAAGGGAGTTTTCCACTATTAGCTGGTTCTTTTTAGGCCTAAACCCAGTTGAATCCAGCCTAGTATTAAAAAAAGTCCACCAATTGGGGTGATAGGACCTACCCATGCAAGGTTTGTATTGCCTGAATAAGCCATATAAGTGAGCATATACAATGAACCGCTAAAAAGTGCAATTCCAACCATAAAAAAAACACCTGAATTTCTTATCAGTTTGTTGGGGGTTTTACTATAAATTATTCCAGTAAGGGCTAGTGCAAAAACATGGTAAAATTGGTAACGTACTGCAGTTTCATAAGTAGCCAATGCTTGTTCTGAAACCAACTGTTTTAATGCATGCGCTCCAAAAGCACCAAGCGCTACGGTGAAAGCACCCAAATATGCAGCTGAAACAATGAATTTATTTTGCATTTTCTTTGATGATTTTTAGAAATGTTTTTTCGTTGATATCGGCTTTGGTTAAATGAATTTTTGCTAGTTCATAAAAAGGCAAACGCTCATTTCTTTTATTGGTTAAAAAATCGTGCAATGCTTCGTTGGATAAATTTTTTATTAAAGGTCGATGGTCTTTTTCGGGTAATAATCTTTTTACCAATTCATCTATGGGTTCATCAATCCAAATAGTTAATCCTTGCTGATTCATCCATTTGATATTTTCACTAAAGCAAGGAGTGCCACCTCCTGTTGCTAGTACAAAAGTTTTCTTTTCTTTAAACCAACGTAAAATTTTTGCTTCTTGTTGACGAAAATAATTTTCACCATCTTCTGCAAAAATTTCAGCAATGGATTTTTCTTCATTAGATTCAATAATAAAGTCTAAATCGTAGCCACCGGTTTTTATTTTTTTAGATAAATACCTTGTCCAATAAGATTTGCCACTGCCCATCATTCCTATCAGGAAAATTTTTATTTGAGTGGTTGTAATTGTTTCCATAAAACCAATTTATTTAAAGGCATTTAAGCCTGTAATATCCATCCCCGTAATTAATAAATGAATATCGTGCGTGCCTTCGTAAGTAATAACACTTTCTAAATTCATCATGTGACGCATTACGCTATATTCTCCGGTGATACCCATTCCACCTAATACTTGTCTGGCATCTCTTGCAATATTAGTGGCTATTTCGCAACTATTCCGCTTTGCCATGCTAATTTGTTGTGCGGTTGCTTTCCCTTCATTCATTAATACGCCTAATCGCCATACTAAGAGTTGTGCTTTTGTGATTTCAGTAATCATTTCAACCAACTTTTTTTGTTGCAATTGAAAGCCACCAATGGGCCGATCAAATTGCATTCTTTCTTGGCTATATCGCAAAGCAGTATCATAACAATCCATCGCTGCACCAAGCGCTCCCCAAGCAATGCCATACCTCGCTTTGGATAAACAACCTAGCGGTCCTTTTAATCCTTTAATATTTGGTAAAATATTTTCATTAGGAATCAAAACATTATCGAACACCAATTCGCCAGTTGCACTAGCACGCAAACTCCATTTTCCATGTATGGTTGGTGTGCTAAATCCTTTCATACCTCGCTCAACAATTACCCCTACAATTTCTCCTGAATCATTTTTGGCCCATACTATTGCAACATCTGCTAACGGCGCATTACTAATCCACATTTTAGAACCATTCAAAACATAATGATTCCCTGCATTTGATAATTTAGTTAACATGCCAGAAGGATTGCTGCCATGATCGGGTTCTGTTAAACCAAAGCAACCCAACCATTCACCGCTGGCTAATTTTGGTAAGTATTTATTTTTCTGTTCTTCAGATCCATATGCATATATCGGATACATTACTAATGAACCCTGAACACTTGCAGCACTTCTAATGCCACTATCGCCACGTTCTAATTCTTGCATCATTAAGCCATAACTGATATAATCTAATCCTCCTCCCCCATATTGTGTAGGAATAGTGGGGCCATAACAGCCTAAATCGCCCAATTGCTTGACTATTTGAATGGGAAATTCAGCACGTTGTGCATAGTCTTCTATGATAGGTGAAATTTCTTTTTTCACATAACTACGAACTGTATGCCTGATTAGCTTATGCTCTTCGGTTAAAAGTTCGTCTAACAGGTAATAATCGGGAGATTGAAATTGATCTTTTTTGGCTGCCATTATTTAAAATTAAATACTATTACAAAAGAACCCAATAAATTTGAAGCGCTCCAACAAAATTACAGCGATGCAATGAGTTGTGTTAGGTTTAATAGATTTTTATTTCGCCGCTTAAAATCTAATATCTAATTGATTATTGGCTATTTTACACTAAAAATTCTTTGAGCTTCTATTCTTTTATAATAAAAGATAACACAATAGACAGTTAATAAATTGAAACATTTTTTTAAAATAATATATGCCAATTTTAGTTTACATGTACTTGTAGCATTTTTATTAGGTTTTCATTTAAACTTTTCATGTTGGAAATTGTTGAAATAATGCCTTTGAATTAATAAAATTTTTTATGTCTGAGATTTTTGATACTAGTATAACATTTGCAAAAGCAGCTGATGCTGCGGATACTTTAGCCTATTTAAAAGACGCATTTTATTTTCCACAACACAACGGAAAAAATGCCATTTATTTTTGTGGAAACTCATTCGGACTTCAACCCAAAAAATTACAAGCAGCAGTTGAAATAGAATTAACAACCTGGCGAGAGATGGCTGTTGGCGGTTATTTTGGCGGGACAAATCCATGGCTTAAGTACCACGAATATTTACAACCAAGTCTTTCAAAAATAGTAGGGGCAAGTAGTTCAGAAATTACAGTGATGAACAGTTTAACTGTCAACCTTCATTTGTTAATGCTCAGTTTTTATCAACCTACCGAAACACGTTTTAAAATAATTATGGAATCTGGTGCTTTTCCATCGGACCAATACGCAGTTGAAACACTTGTAAAACATTTTCAATTAGACCCAGCAACAACCATTATTGAAATAGCACCTAGAAATGGAAACAAACATTTAATTGAAGCAGATATTCTCGAAGCAATTACAAATGCAGGAACAGCATTAGCAATGGTAATTATGGGAGGTATCCATTACTATACAGGTCAGTTATACCCTATGCAAGCAATTGCAAAAACGGCCCACCAAGTTGGCGCATTGGTTGGTTTCGATTTAGCGCATGTAGTTGGCAATGTACCTGTAGCATTACATGATTGGAATGTTGATTTTGCGGTGTGGTGTAGTTATAAATATTTGAATGCTGGGCCTGGTGCAGTGGGTGGTGTATTTGTGCACGAAAAATGGGCTAGCAATACCAATACCCCCCGATTAGCTGGATGGTGGGGAAATGATGAGGCAACAAGGTTTAAAATGGAAAAAGGATTTCTACCAAAAGCAAATGCTTCTGGTTGGAACATCAGTACTACCCAAGTTTTTAATTGTATTGGACTAAAAACATCTCTCGAATTATTTGACGAAGCAAGTATTGAAAATCTAAGAAAAAAAAGTATATCACTTACAAATTATTTGGCTTTCTTAATGCAACAATTACCCAATTTAAGTTTTGAAATAATTACACCCTCGAACCCAGCTCAAAGAGGTGCACAATTGAGTTTGTATTTTAAAGAAAATGCAAAAGCTATTCACAACAAAATGATTGAAAATGGTATTATTGTTGACTTTAGAGAACCTGGCGTGATTCGATTAGCCCCCGCTCCTATGTACTGTAGTTATTTGGATGTATACCAATTTTATTGTATCTTAAGAGACCATTTTTAGTATCCCAATCAATCAGAAATTTCTATTGTACAAGTTTATAAACAAATAAAAATGAGTACCCATTGCCATAGCCTAATTTGTTTGGGAGACTCCTATACCATTGGCGAATCTGTTGCACTACATGCTGGATTTCCTTACCAAACCATTCAATTACTTCGTAGCGCAGGCTTGCATTTTCATGCACCAGAAATTATTGCACAAACAGGATGGACAAGTTTTGAATTGGCCGACCATTTAATTAAAATACAATTAAATGAGACCTATGATTTTGTTAATATACTCATTGGCGTAAACAACCAATACCGTGGATTAGATCTAGAAAGTTTTTCTGAAGACCTTAGTTTTCTTATAAAAAAAGCCATTCACTTAACCGGAGGAAATGCCAAACATGTTTTATTAATGTCCATCCCAGATTGGACGATTACTCCATTTGGATTTTCAAATAAAAAAAATAGCACCGCTGATACAATTGCCTCGTTCAACGAAACTTGCAAACTATTGTCTTTAAAAAATGGCTGTAATTTTATTGATCTTACAAAACATACCAATCTAGCAAAAACTGATAGTAGTTTACTCGCATCAGATGGATTGCACTATAGTGAAAAATCTTATGCTTATTGGGCAAAGGAACTAGCTACTAAAATTGAAGAGCGTATTCATCAAAAAGGCAAGTAAGTTTTCATTTCTGTTTGATATTCCTTTGCAACTTTTGTTGCTAGGGTTGCAAAATCTTCGCCACTACTTGCAAAAATAATTGCCCTACTAGCATTTACTAATAAACCACAATCTCTATTCATTCCATACTTAGAAACTTCGGCTAAACTGCCACCTTGTGCTCCCACACCCGGCACTAATAAAAAGTGTTCTGGAACAATGGATCGAATATTTTCTAGGTCACTTGCACGTGTAGCACCCACTACAAACATTAAGTTTTCGGGCGTTCCCCAAGAAGCAATTTTTTCTAAGACTGTTTCGTATAATCGTTTTTCTGAATTGTTTTGCGTGATATGTGGCTCAAGTGTTTGAACTTGATAAGAGGGCTGTACCATTAATTGTTGAAAATCATTACTGCCAGCGTTTGAGGTTAAACCTAAAACAATGCTCCACTTATTTTTGTATTCTAAAAATGGGCGGACGCTATCTTCTCCCATATAAGGTGCAATGGTCACTGCATCAAAAGGCAATACTTCAAAAAATGTTTTGGCATAATGCGCAGATGTATTGCCAATATCGCCACGTTTGGCATCTGCAATTTTAAAATGTGTGTTAGGAATATAGTGCAAGGATTTCTCCATACTCTCCCACCCCTTTATTCCTTGTGATTCGTAAAAAGCTGTGTTAATTTTATAGCCAACACAATGGTCTTTGGTAGCATCAATGATGGCCTTGTTAAATGCAAATACAGGATCGGTTTCCCCCATTAAATGCTTGGGAATTTTAGTAATATCTGTATCTAATCCTACTACGAGGAAACTGTTTTTTTCTTGTATTTGATTAACTAGTTGAGAACGATTCATGCAGCAAAGGTAAATAGAAAGCTTTATTGATACGAATACACTTGATAACCCCATGCTGCAAGTGAAAATGAATGCCCAGCTTTAATAGCAATTTTTTGATTTGAAAACAATTCTGTTGCATCACCTAAAATTGTATTGTCATTAATAGTAACCGACTGTGCATTTGCGCTTAAATTCAATACTACCAATACTTTGCTATTATTGGCAAATCTTGTGTAAGCATATATTTTATCATCTGCTGTAGATACTAATTTCTTAAATCCTGCATTAGCTGCTAGTGCGGCAGAACTAGAATGTAAATTCAATAATTTTTTATAAAAAGGCGCACGGGCATATTTTGCAAAAGGAATGGTATCTTTTTCAAAAAAGGAAATACTACGCAAGAGCGGCTCTTCTTGACTACTATAAACCAAAGGAATAGCCCGTTTAAATGTTTGAGACAATACAGCAAAAGGTGCATGAATATCACCTGGCATGGTTGCAAAATCTGCTTTATTCCAACTATTTTCGTCGTGATTACTGGTAAAACACAAACGTAATCCATTGGCAGGATAAGTTGTATCTACTTGGTTTACTACACTATCTAATGCCGCTGCATTTCTTTTGCCAGAAGCAATTAATTTCATCATAGAAAACTCTGTCCAGCCATAGGTTGCATCAAAACCATCGGTATACAATGATGGCTTTTCTGCTTCTGCTAACATGAAGATATTTTTTTCTTGTTTTAGGCTTTTAATGGCTTTGGTCCAAAACGCATCAGATACACCACCTGCAAAATCGCAACGATATCCATCAATATCTGTTTCCTTCACCCAATAATGCATAGAAGCAAGCATACTATCACACAATTCTTGGTTATTATAATTGAGTTTGCGCGTATCTGTCCAATCGTATTGTGATACAGGTTTTCCTGTACTATCTTTTACATAAAAATCTGGATGCGATTGTAACCACGGATGGTCTGCACCTGAGTGATTAGGCACCCAATCTATCATTACTTTAAAGCCTAAATCGTGTGCTTTTTTAACCAAGGTCTTCCAATCGGCTATATTGCCAAATTCGGGGTTGATTGCTGTATAATTTGCTACAGCATAATAGCTGCCCAAACTGCCTTTTCTATCAACCTTACTAATTGGATTAATAGGCATAAACCATAGCGTTTGTACCCCCATATCTTTCAGCCTTTCTAAATGCTCACTGAATGCCTGAAAGGTTCCTGCTGCGGTATATTGGCGCACATTAACTTCATAAATATTACTATTCATCATCCAAGCTGGATGACCTTCAATTGTTGCAGTATCTAATGCAATAAATTTATTGGATGAATTAGAACAAGCGCTCAATAGGAAGAGCGAAAAAGCTAGAAAAAATAGTTTTTTCAATAACATAACAATCGTTTAGGGTATAAATTTATCTACTATTGTGTAAGAAACACACATTATTAGTAAATATTTTTATACATCCTATTAGTTAGGCTATGTTAACACTACAACTAGGGCATAAATAATGCCTGGTAGCCAAAATAAAAGAGATAATAATAAGCTGATCCAAAATCGGTTATTGATGCCGCCTTCGTGTAACCCAACAGCTAATGGGGGCAACAAAATAGCTAGGATAGCATACAAAAGTGTATTGGTACTAATATCTGAACCTCCTTCATTTTGTTGTTGGTGGTAATTTTTCACCAAAGATTTCACTTCTCCAAAACGTGCTTTTTTTTCTGCTTTTGAAAGGTTGTTAAATGCCTGCATAGCATCTTTCACCATTTTTTCATCTACTTTGGAGGTGTAACTTACAGTAGTATCATTGTTTTTACTAACACTTGGTATTGCTGCATTTGATGTAAATACCATCAAAATAATAAAACTGAAGAAGAAGCTTTTTTTCATGTGATTTTTTTAGGGTGGTAATTGCTAAGTTATGTTTTTGATGTGTTTAAAAAGAATTAAAAAAGTTAAATGTGTTACAAGCTTTTATAGTTAGTAATTTTACAAAAATCATCCCTTTTTTAATAAACGAAAATAGATGTATAAAATATTAACAGTTTCTATCATACTGCTAGCTGCATGTGCTACCAAAAAAACCGACTACAAAAAAGCCGAAAACGCTTTTGATGCAGGAAGAGAATTTATTGATGCTGGATTAAAGGGCGATTTTACAAAAGCTGCTTTTTTTATGATTCCAGATGAGGCCAACCAGCAATTACTTGCCTCGCTTGAAAAAGAATATCGAAGCAAAGACAAAGAAGGTCGTCAACAAGCTAGAACGGCCTCCATTAATATCATTGAAGTTGCTGATATTGATTCAAATACATCTGTAATACAATACAGTAGCTCATTTGAGAAATCAACCAAAAGAATTAAGGTAGTTAAAAAAGAGGCAAATTGGTTGGTTGACTACAAATACAGTTTCAGTACAAAATAGCGGCCCAATTAAATAATTAGCATAGAAACTAGAGAAATTGAAAAAAATAAGCAAGTCGTTCCTATATTTGCAAAAAATAAATAACAATGGAAGCAGTAAAATCAAATGGTAAAAATTGGCTTTGGTTTTTTATATGGTTAGGGATTTTAATCACCTTATTAGTGGTGTACCGTCAATTTTTTTGGTTAGCATTACCAGGTACTGTTACTTATTTTGCTAAATCTTTAGACTTACTTTAATCTATTTCAATTAATAGCATCATTACAAAAGCAGCTCAATGGGCTGCTTTTGGCGTTTAAAGAAAGTATCTTTTAATGATTCTTAATTGGTGGGTTCTTTCGCCCGATAATTTATTTACAATACCCATATTGTCGATAGGATCAATTCGAACTTTACCAGAGGAATGAATAATGGTTGCATTGTTTAACATTAATCCAGTATGGGTAATTTTGCCTTCTGCATTATCAAAAAAAGCAAGGTCACCGCATTTGGCTTCTTGTAAAAAACCTACCACTTCGCCCAAAGCAGCTTGTTGATATGCGTCTCGGGGCAAAGGCATTCCTAAACTTCTATACACTTGTTGGGTAAATCCACTACAATCAATTCCAAAAATTGATTTTCCGCCCCATAAATAAGGTGTATTTAAATACCTGTTGGCTATTTCATTAATAACAGATTGATTTACCGATTCTGCTGACGGTTGATTTAATGATACCACAACATTAAAATGATCATTTCCTATTTGCGTTTGGACATTTTGAAATATTCCTATAGGACAACCCATAGGAATTTGCATAGCAGCTCCATTGCACGTAATCTCAGATAGGTAATTTGCAGTTAGCAGATTGTTGCCATTATTCACCAAAGCCTCTGGAATGGCCGCTAATTGGCTTGTTTGGCACCATCCAATATAATCGTCGTAAATGGATTGAATTTTCGTGAAATCTTTTGTAGCCTCAAGCACTTTGGCCGTTTCTCCAAATAATAATTGACTCACCATTTCTGCACGATGAGACGCTTCTGAACGCATGGGTGATATAGGAACTATGGCTATTACAAAAGACATTGACTAATTTTAGTTCAAGTTATGGAATTTTAGAAAATTGGCATCTAACTACTAAAGCATTTTTTAACGTGTTGCAAAAAAACAACCTAGAAAATATCAGCGATAAAGATCTGCTCGAGAAATTTAAACTCGACCAAGATAGTCAATGGCTAGGTATTTTGCTGCAACGCTATACCCTATTGTTATTGGGTGTATGCATGAAATATCTTAGAAATGAAGAAGCAGCTAAGGATGCTGTACAACAAGTTTTTTTAAAAGCAATTACTGCACTTCCTAAAACAGAGGTAGCATACTTAAAAAGCTGGCTATACACTATTGCTAGAAACCATTGCCTGATGCATTTAAGGGATAAAACAAAATGGGTAACAATTAGTACCGAAACAGATTTTCAAAACAATACTTTCTTTGAACCTTATGACGACAACAAAGAATTAACTATTGCCACCCTAGAAAAAGCATTGCTTGAATTAAATCCTCCTCAAAAGGTTTGTATAAGCTTGTTTTATTTAGAAAAAAAGAGTTATCAAGAAATTGTAAATACAACAGGATTTAGTTTATTGCAAGTAAAGAGTTATATTCAAAATGGCAAACGCAATTTAAAATCATTGGTCATTCAAAAATTGCAGCAATTATAATGTCTGATTTAAAAAACATATTATCCAATAGTAATAGTATAGATGAACAGCTATTTCAAAAATATTTAGCAGGAACTGCTAGTGCAGAAGAACGATTTTTAGTTGAGAATCAAATGGCAGAAGACGCAATGGTAAACGATGCAATTGAAGGATTACAAAATTTTAAAGATCCACAATTGGCTCAAACTTATGTTACACAATTAAACAGTCAATTAAAAAAGCAAATTGATAAAAGAAAAAAACGTCAATCTAAAAGACAAATAAAAGAACAATCATGGACAATCATAGCCATCATTGTGGTGCTAACAATTTCGATACTAACTTATTTTACAATTCACTTACTTCATCATCCTGCTCATTAATCAATATTTCTTTTTTTATTTTTTCTTTGGGTGATATTTCATTAATTAATTCTGCTACTAGTGCGGTCCAGCCACTTTGGTGACTAGCGCCTAATCCCCTACCATTATCGCCATTAAAATATTCATAAAATAATACCAAATCTTTGTTTTCTGGTTGACAATAAAACCAATTTTGTTCTGCATGTAATTGTCTACAATGCGCTCCATCTAATTCAAACAAACTGATGACTCTTTTGGTTAATTCTATGGCCACTTCTTTTAGTGTAATGAAATTCCCTGATCCAGTTGGATAATCAACTGTAAGCGAGTCATCATAAAATTCACCAAACTTTTTAATACTTTGAATAATCATATAATTAATTGGCATCCAAACAGGCCCACGCCAATTACTGTTACCGCCAAAAAAATCAGATGTACTATCACCTGGATCATATTGAATAGAATAATCAGACCCTTCAATATTTATCTTATAAGGATTCTCTTGGTGGTATTTAGACAAGGCCCTAATACCTCCAGGAGATAAGAATTCAGTTTCACTTAGTAAGCGTTGTAATATGGCAATTAAGCGATCTTTTGGAATAAGAGAAATCAATGTTTTCCCTTCTTCTGCTTTTTCTTCATTGGGCCAAAAACGATTATTTTTTATTCGATACTGTTCGAACCAGGTAATCCGTTTGGTAAAGTCTTGTAACTTTTCAAATACTTTTTTATTGATTATTGAAACCGCAAATAAAGAAGTCAAACCCACAATTGACTGTATGCGTAATTGAATAGATTTACTACCAGGTAGGGCTAGTGTATCGTAATAAAATTTATCCTCGTCATTCCACATACCCTTTTCATTCAGGGCTTCTGCAATCAGAACAAAATGTTCAAAAAACTTTGTAGCTGTATCTTCAAAAGATTCATCGTGCATAGATATTTCAAGCGCCATATCCATTAAATTTAGCGCATACATACCCATCCAACTAGTACCATCTGCTTGCTCTAATAATGCTTGACTATGTAATTGAACACTTCTATTAAAAACGCCAATATTATCTAGGCCTAAAAATCCTCCTTCAAATATATTTTTACCATTTTTGTCTTTGCGATTAATCCACCAAGTAAAGTTGATAATTAATTTTTGAAAGATTTTTTTCAAAAAAACAATATCGCCTTTCCCTATTTGTTTCTTTTCTATATTATAAACCTGCAAAGCTGCCCATGCTTGTACCGGCGGATTAACGTCTCCAAAATTCCATTCATATGCAGGTAATTGACCATCTGGTTTCATATACCATTCACGCATCACCAAACTAAGTTGGTGTTTTGCAAAAGTAGGATCTACCATTGCAATCGGTACACAATGAAAAGCAAGATCCCACGCTGCATACCAAGGATATTCCCATTTATCGGGCATCAAAACAATATCTTGATTTTTTAAATGTTGCCAATCGTGATTTCTCCCAAATTTCCGTTGGTCAATTAAAGGTGCAATTCCATCCGATTTACTAAGCCATTTTTCAACATCATAATGGTAATACTGTTTACTCCACAACAAACCGGCTAGGGCTTTTCTTTGAATATTTCGAATATCTGCAGATAATTTGTCTGGCAGAATTTCATCATAAAATTCATCGGCTTCTATTTTTCGTTGAGTGAAAATACTGTCACAATCATTAGAAAAAGGATTATCTAATAACGCATCACTTAAACGTAAAAAAATTGTTTTAGAACCTCCTGCAGGAATATTAAAATGATAGACTGGCGCAAATTTGGTGCCTTCTTTTTTGTTACGAAGGTCATCAACATTTTTTTTAGAAATAATTGCATCATTAAATGCATCTTTTACAAATATTGATTCGTTGGGCGTTCCAAATAATTTATCGGTATTTGTTTCGTTTTCTGTAAAAAAACGGTCATTTGATTTTTGGTAATACAAATAATATTTTCCTAACCTTTCATGGGTTGCACTAACAATACCGTCTTGCACTTCTTTGATGACGGGCTTTTGAATTATATCATTTTGCTTCCATCGATTGTAAAACCATAAATTGGGCAAAACTGTTATTGGGGATGCATTTTTACCCCTATTAATTATCTCAATTTTTATTCCAATATCGCGCTTGCTATATTTTGCATAAGTAATATAAACATCAAAATATTTATTGTCTTCAAATACGCCTGTATCTAATATTTCAAACTCTGTCTCTTGCCTAGTTCTATTTTTATTAACCTCTAAAAGTTGTTGATAAGGAAAGGCATTTTGCGGATACTTATAGAGCATCTGCATATAGTAATGAGAAGGAATATTATCTAAGTAATAGTAGAGTTCTTTAACATCTTCTCCATGGTTACCCTCGAAATTTCCTAGGCCAAATAAACGTTCTTTTAGAATTTCGTCTTTCCCATTCCATAAAGAAATGGCAAAACATAAATTGCCAAAAAAATCTGATATTCCACCAAGCCCATCTTCACCCCAAACATAAGCCCTACTTTGGGCATGATTGAAAGGAAAATAATTCCAAGCATCCCCATTTCCACTATAATCTTCTCTTACGGTTCCCCACTGGCGTTCGGATAAATATGGGCCCCATTGCTCTAAGGGTACTCTTTTACTAGCGTTAACTTTAAGTCTCTGTTGTTCGGCTGTCATCAAAAAAAATTTCAAAAAAATCTATAGAAAGGACTTATTTTTTATCGCTCGATGCTTCATCGTCTAGCTTTCCTCTTTTGTAAGTAACCAAGCCATTTAAAAAATTTCTTAGGATTTGATCCCCTGCTTCTACATAACTTGGATGGTCTGGATGGCGAAACAAATCACCTAAAGCACCTTTGGTAATTACAAAGCCTTCTAAGGATAAAATATGAATCACTTCTTCGGTTCGAAGAGAGAGGGCTACACGTATTTTTTTAAGTATATCGTTGTTGCTTAGCATTTCAATAGGTTTGGTTTCAATGTTTAAAGATAGTTTTTATCAGAAAACGGCTACTGCTTTTCTTTACAATATATTCGCAATCTATTAGTAAGCACTGTTGTAAAATCCAAAAATGACCCAAAAATCGCATCGATACTTTGCAATAAACAAGCCATATAACATGGTTTCGCAGTTTATTAGTTCGCACGATGTAACACTTTTAGGGCAATTAAACTACCCATTTCCTGAAGGAATTCATGCCATTGGCAGGCTCGATAACCATTCCGAAGGATTATTATTGTTAAGTACTAATCCTAAAGTAACTAGGCTATTATTACAAGGAACAACAGCGCATACCAGAACTTATTTGGTACAGGTTAAAAACAAACTAACAGAAGAAACACTCAAAAAATTACAAGTTGGCGTAACCATTGAAATTAAAGGAGGTCTAGCTTATCAAACTAAAGCTTGTGATGTAAGTATTGTTTCAAAACCCATTTGGTTAGATAGCCCCAAACACGAAATTCCCGCACATATCCCCCATACATGGTTATTAATAAACTTAACAGAAGGCAAGTTTCACCAGGTAAGAAAAATGGTTGCAGCGGTACACCACAAATGCAGAAGACTGATTCGCGTTTCTATTGAAAATATAGCACTAAAAAATTGGGAACCAGGTGCAGTTATTGAATTAGAAGAAACCGATTTTTTTTCGAAATTAAAGATTGATAATTGGCAAGAATCATTTTAATTAAGCTAAAATTAAAAACACTTGTTGTTCCCAAAATAATTTGCATGTTTCATTAAATTCAATACTAAATTTTGTTGAAGGCAATGGTAATGTTGCAGGCCCAGGAAATGCAGTGATTAAAAAATTACTGGTTTTTTGTTCTTTTAAAACCAATGTTAGCAAGTTTGTAATTGGAAGTTTTGAAACTGTTGCTTGTAGTAATAAATGTCCCCTATTCTTTTTGAGAACGGGTTTGTTTGGCGTTAATAATTTTAATGCATCTAATGAAACGATACCTATTGTTCCAATTCCTTCTGGAAAATTCAGTGTATCAAATTCATAACTAATATGCAAATAGCCATTTTGACGAAAAGAAGATGTTTCTTTAATCGTTGCGCATTGAGTCATTAAGGATTTTATATCCGTTGCAAAAAAATCATGAAATTTAGAACCAGGAATTTCTAAGTTTTGGTCAATTAATAATTGGCTATATCCACGTTTTATTAAGCATTGTAGAGCATTTTCATTTACAAACGAAAAATGTCGCAAAAGATGAAAAAGCGTTCGGTCGTTATATGATATGGGCAATTGATTTGTCATTGGATCAATACGCTATTAATAAAATTCAAATTGAAGATACGTTTAAGCAGAACATTGAATACTATTAACTTTCTATGAAGACCCAACTAGAAAAAAAGATACCAATACGATCACAAAACCAAGCCCCTTTTTAAAGAAGGGATTTGGCTTTTAACTAGCTACTCTAAGTTCATATTGATACACTAATGAATCTAATTCTAAACTAGCATTGTCGAGGTCTTTTAGCATTTGTTGTTTTGTTGGTTCCGAAAAACCATTCAAGCCTCTGTAATAGTTAATTCCATTGCGTAGATTTTGAAAAAAAGTAGTATAATATTTGCTTCTTTTTTCAAATTGTTCCTGTTGAATAGCGTCTTTTAATTCTTCTTTTAAATAATCGATATACAAATACAATTCAGCAACAAATAAATTAGGTCTTTTTAGTTTTTCAATAATATTTGTTCTTCCATAAATATGGTCTGTCATAATTTGCAATGTTACCAATTTAGAAAAATTTACAATATTCGGCCCAGGACAAATAGTAACAGCTTCTAGCTTATTCACAAAAATTTGATGGTAGTTTATTGCTGCAGAATTACTCAATCCCACGCACAAACATTCTTTTTCTAGCACTTCAGCTAGTTTATCATGTAATTCTTTTTCTGGCAACGCAAGTGACTTTAATTGAGCAATTTTTAGTTGCTGGTATTTAATAGAAGCAGTACAAATAGGCTCTTTGGTAAACTCGGTATTAAAACTTAAATGCTTTTCTGTACATGGGCTTCCTGGTGTGCCTTTAGAAATACGATAAGATTTTTCTTTTTCAGAACTCGTTCCTTTTAAATAATGGAATCGAACGCCAAGTGGCGAATATTTACTTAACATTACATCTTTATCTTTTGATGCACACAATAATTTAAGTGTTGCATCATCTACTGTTGTGGCTTCAGGAACTAATAAGAAAGGAGTCCCCCATCCGGTTTTATCAAAGCCATACTGTTGGTGCAAGAAATTATCTTCTTCAAATGTACCAATTCCGCCTTGAACAGAAAGTATTACTGCAGGAGGTGCCGCTAATTTAGTATTCCCTTTTCTTTCTAATGCAGCATTGTAAATTTCAAATAGTGCATCAATCAATTCTTGCCTATTTTGTTTGAATTCTTCTAGAATTGGACCAAGCAAAAAACCATCAGTTGCAAAAGCATGACCTCCGCAATTCAAACCAGACTCAACCCTAAACTCACTTACCCAAATTCCTTTTTTAGCCAAATATTTTCCTTGAATTAAAGCAGATCTATAATCACTAACTTTAATAACTACTTTTTTATTAAAACTTCCATCGGCATTAATATCAAATTCTCTACAACTTTCTAAATAGTTATATAATCTTGGATTTAGTCCTGCAGAAAATATGATTGAGGAATCCTTTAAATCACTTTTTACATATCCTCTTAAAGCAGATACGGCATCTGAACCATCAGCAATTAATGCACCTTGTTTGTCAAGATTATTTTTATCTAGTTTGGTCATGATATTTACATCGATACTTCCCGGTTTTATTTGTTCTCGGAGGTAGGCTTCTAAGGCAGATTTTTCGGTAGATACATCTGTTTGCAACATTTGACAATAGAGATGCTTTAAAGCACTATCTTCTGGAAGCATTTCGAAATACTTTATAATTTCTGATCCTTTTTCAAATGCAGCATGTTTTATTTTATTAATTTGACCTTGAACAATAGTGTTAACTAAGTTTAAATAATCTGTAACCCTTTTTGCTCTATAATCATCTTCGTTTGTACCTATTGGCCGGTATACTTTGTTGATAGTAGGATAATAATGCGCACGCATCATTTCAATTAAACGGTCTTCTACAATAGACATCACTGATGCTATACCAAAACGAGCAACCTTAATTGGGCTATCAATGGTATAGGCCAAGCCCATTACAGGAATATGAAATTTATGATACGGAGATGCAATCATGGTAATTAAATATCAAAAAAAAGTTATAAAATATTACTCATTAATATTCTTATAGACATATTTTAAACAAGGTCTATAAATAAGCGCTATTAACAAATGTAAAAGCTAATTACTTCCTTTTATATGACATTTATCATACAATTTTGATGACTTTTACAGGGCGAGCCTTTGCAACTTCTTCATCACAATTACAATAATTAAGGGTAATTTTGTCTTTTATTATTTTATGGTACAACTAACAAAAATATTCCATTTCGAAATGGCCCATGCTATTCATGGTTATTTTGGTGCTTGTAAAAATATTCATGGCCATTCATATGAATTACATGTAACACTTTGTACTAGTGAAAATACAGACCAATATATTCCTGCTCCTGGATTTATTGTAGACTTTAAGGATATTAAAAAAATTGTACAAAATTCAATTGTCCAACAATTAGACCACAA
>Ga0304728_1000109_pt1 | contig 63323 bp, 60 predicted proteins | sample C_130625_MF_Meta_FD_190476 | JGI IMG/M metagenome (GOLD analysis project Ga0304728, IMG submission 190476) | Freshwater microbial communities from Lake Croche, Canada to study carbon cycling - C_130625_MF_MetaG (v2) (version 2) | ecosystem: Environmental > Aquatic > Freshwater > Lake | place... | reverse complement strand
CACCCACATCATCAAAGACAGGAACTCCTTCTGTCACTCCTTCAGTGACAGGTACGCCATCAAAGTCAGGAACACCCTCCGCAACACCATCTTTCACAGGAACCCCCTCAGTAACAGGAACTCCTTCTGTCACACCTTCAGTTACAGCTACAGGAAGTTTCTCACCCACATCATCAAAGACAGGAACTCCTTCTGGAACTTCCTCAGTCACAGGAACACCGTCAAAGACAGGAACGCCTTCTGTCACTCCTTCAGTGACAGGAACACCCTCCGCAACACCATCTTTCACAGGAACCCCCTCAGTAACAGGAACTCCTTCTGTCACACCTTCAGTGACAGCTACAGGAAGTTTCTCACCCACATCATCAAAGACAGGAACTCCTTCTGGAACTCCTTCAGTCACAGGAACACCGTCAAAGACAGGAACGCCTTCTGTCACTCCTTCAGTGTCAGGAACACCCTCCGTAACACCATCTTTCACAGGAACCCCCTCAGTAACAGGAACACCTTCTGTCACCCCTTCAAAATCAGGAACCCCTTCTGTCACACCTTCAGTGACAGCTACAGGAACCACCTCTATAACTTCATCAAAGACAGGAACGCCTTCTGGAACTCCTTCAGCCACAGGGACCCCTTCAGTGACAGGAACACCCTCCGCAACACCGTCTTTCACAGGAACTCCTTCTGTGACACCTTCTTTTACAGGAACTCCTTCAGTGACAGGAACTCCATCGGTTACCCCTTCAAAGTCAGGAACCCCTTCTGTCACACCTTCAGTAACAGCAACAGGAACACCATCTGTAACACCTTCTTTTACAGGCACCCCTTCTGTCACAGGAACATCCTCAGGTACACCCTCAAAGTCAGGAACACCTTCTACAACTGCTTCAGAAACCCCTACTGGAACACCCTCTAAATCAGGAACCCCCTCAATAACCCCTTCAGCCACGGTTACACCCTCTAAATCAGGAACACCCTCAATAACCCCTTCAGCCACGGTTACACCCTCTAAATCAGGAACCCCCTCAATAACCCCTTCAGCCACGGTTACACCCTCTAAATCAGGAACCCCCTCAATAACCCCTTCTAAATCAGCAACACCCTCTAAATCACCAACCGCAACACGTACAATTACATAAACTTATATGAATTATATATTTTAAAGAATTCTACCGTGGAGCACTTATATTAAGTACTCCACGGTAAAAGGCCCCAAAAACTAAAGGTCACTCAAAATTCCGAGCTTTTTCTAAAAAGCTCTTTTTGCGCTCTTTTATTAAAAGAGCAAAGGGCACCCCCCCCTCTAAAATTTGAAGACTCAAAATCCAAACGCCCACTTATAGAAATTCGCACTAAGGTAAAAGGAGAATGCCACCTGGTCTTAATCGTCCTGTATCCGATATTGAGCCCATTGTAGGTATTCAGTTCGGAATTTTCAGCCCTGATGAGATTCAGCGTAGGTCTGTAGTCGAGATCACAAATTCTGGCACATATGATGGCAATGAGCCTCGCATCGGCGGACTCTTTGACCCGCGCATGGGTGTACTAGATAATGGTAAGACGTGTCGTAGTTGCGGTCAGACGAACCATTCTTGCCCCGGTCATTTTGGCCACCTGAATCTCGCCCGCCCCGTCTATTTCATCCAGTTCTTCCCAAAGATTATTGATGTGATGAAGTGTATTTGTGTTCGCTGTAGTCGTCTCCTCGTTGACGTGCATCTACATAAGGATGTCGCCCGTCGTCGCGGTGAGGGGCGCTGGCGCACTGTGCTTACGCGCTGTGCCACGATTTCCAGATGCGGCCAAGAGACGGGCGATGGCTGTGGCGCGCGGCAGCCTGACCGCTATGTGCGTGAGGGTATTGCCCGTATCGTAGCCGAATGGGATGTCATTGATGGCCCCGGTGCCGATACGATTGCACCAGAGGCAAAGGCCGGTAAGCAGCGCCAGTATCTCGAAGTAGAGTACGTTCTTCGCCTTTTCCGCCGTATTACTGACGAGGATGTCGACTTCATGGGCCTCAATCGCTATTGGTGCCGCCCCGATTGGATGATCTGCACGACGATGCCTATTCCTCCTCCTCAGGTCCGCCCCTCAGTCATCCAGGATAATAACCAGCGCTCAGAGGATGACCTCACACACAAGCTGTTTGAGATTATCATGACGAACCAGCGTCTTCAGGAGAAGATTACAAATAATGCCGCAAAGCACCTTATCGAGGACGAGCACGTCGTTCTCCAATACCACGTCGCCACTCTCGTTGACAATCAGATTCCTGGAGTGGCCCCCTCGGCCCAGCGCTCTGGTCGCCCTCTCAAGTCCGTTCAGCAGCGTCTCGGTTCAAAGGAGGGGCGCATCCGGTACAACATCCAGGGTAAGCGTGTGGAGTTCTCCGCCCGCTCAGTTATCACGCCGGATCCGAATATCTCTATTGGTGAACTCGGTGTACCCATGAAGATTGCGATGAATCTCACTTTCCCCGAGAAGGTCACGCCATACAACATGCAGCAGATGTATAAGCTCGTTCAGAATGGCGCAGACAAGTATCCTGGTGCAAAGACAATCGTTCGCGAGGACGGTCGCATGATTAGTCTAAAGCACATCAACACGAAGGAGATTGTGCTCCGCATCGGTGATGTTATCAACCGCCATCTCTCTGACGGCGACATCGTTCTGTTTAACAGACAGCCGACGCTTCACCGCATGTCTATGATGGGTCACCGTGTCCGTGTTCTCCCCTACAATACTTTCCGTCTGAACGTTTCGGTCACGGCGCCTTATAATGCAGACTTCGATGGTGATGAGATGAACGCTCACATTCCACAGAGCTACGAGTCGGCCACGGAGCTCGCCGAGATTGCGGCCGTGCCGCACCAGATTGTCACGCCGCGCCACGCAAAGCCAGTGATTGGTATCGTTCAGGACACTCTCGTGGGCTCCTATCGCATCACGCGCCCTCATGTGGGTTTCAATCGCCGCGAGTTCATGAATATGATGATGTGGAATCGGCGTTTTGAGGGCATCGTTCCAAAGCCGGCGTCTGAGCTAAACGGCCAGTTCCGCTTCTCAGGTCAGCAGATTCTCAGCCAGCTTCTCCCTCCAATCAATATTGAGATGGGTAATGGTATGTATAAGGATGATACCAAGAAGAAGGAGAACTTTATCAAGATTCGCGAGGGTGTCATCGAGCAGGGTATCTTCGACAAGGATGTCTTCTCGAAGCCTTCAAAGGGCATTATTCACGTGGCCTTCAAGGACTATGGTCCCACGGAGACAGTGAACTTCATCGATTCGATGCAGAACACTATCGAGCAGTTTCTAGTCTACAATGGCTTCTCTGTGGGGATTTCAGACCTGATTGCCGATGAGAAGACGCGTAAGGATATGGAGGAGGTCGTTCAGAAGCGCAAGGCGGCTATTGAGAACATCCTCCTCCAGATTCACATGGACCTCTTTGACAATAACACGGGTAAGTCGAATCGCCAGGAGTTTGAGGATAAGGTCTTTACGGAGTTGAATAAGGCCACGGAGGAGGCGGGCAAGATTGGACTCGGCTCACTGTCCGATGAGAATCGTCTCGTAGCCATGGTTCGCGCAGGGTCCAAGGGCAGCAACATCAATATCGCGCAGATGATGGCCTGTGTGGGCCAGCAGGCTCCAGAGGGCAAGCGTATCCCCTACGGTTTCACGGATCGCACGTTGCCACACTATAAGAAGTACGATGACGGTGCAGAGGCGCGCGGCTTCGTTGAGAGCAGCTTCATCGAGGGCCTCACGCCTCAGGAGTTCTTCTTTCACGCCATGTCAGGCCGTGAGGGTCTGATTGATACAGCTGTAAAAACGGCCGACACAGGATATATCCAGCGCCAGCTCGTGAAGGCTATGGAGGACCTCGTCGTCCAGTATGACGGCACGGTTCGCGACAGCCGTATGAATATCACGCAGTTCTATTATGGCGAGGACGGCATCAATGCCACGAAGATTGAGTCCGCCAGCCTCGGCCTTGCGAAGCTATCGCAGGAGGAGATTCTGCAGCAGTACGGAATGAAAACGGCGGATGTTGCGGGTGTCCTTGACCCCACGGCCATGCGCGGCGAGGACGAGGATCTTCTTGAGAGCTTCGCCAAGCAGGTCCTCGAGGATCAGCGAATGCTTGTTGAGGGCATCCAGCGCTCCAAGCAGGATGCGCCAATCTTCTCTTCGGTTAATCTCGAGCGCGTCATTAATAATGTCGCAATTAGTTTCAGACTCTCGCAGGAGACGAAGACGGATCTCACGCCGCTCTATGTGCTCCAGGGCATTGAGCGTCTCATTCAGCGCACTCAGGCTAATCACAAGCTGTGGGCCGCGCTGCTCCGCTTCATGCTCGCGCCCCACAAGCTCATTATCAAGGAGCGCTTCACGAAGAAGGCGTTTGATACACTCTGTGAGATGATTATCGTGAAGAACATGCAGAGCTGGGTGGTGCCTGGCGAGCAGGTTGGTATCATCGCGGCGCAGTCGATTGGCGAACCATCTACCCAGATGACGCTCAACAGCGTAGATTGGGACACAAAAATCATGATTGCAAAAAATGGGAAGATTGTCTCCGTGGAGATTGGCGCATTCGTGGACGAGCATCTAGCTGCAAATACCGATGCAGTGCAGGAGTTTCCAAATAATCAGTTGTATCTTGATCTCAAGGATGGGAATGACTGGCAGGCGATTTCATGCGATGAAAATGGTAAGATGATGTGGACGAAACTGGAGGCCGTCACTCGCCACCCTGTTGTAAATGAGGACGGTACTAGTACTATTCTGGAGGTGACACTTGCCTCGGGCCGCAGTGTCAAGGCTACAAAGGGCAAGTCATTCCTGACTAGTGTGGGAGACAAGGTACTTGATATCAATGGCTCAGAACTTCGGGTGGGAGATAAAATCCCTATTGCGAATACACTAGCACTAGAAGAGATTGCTACTCAAAAGGTACTATCAGTCCGCGAGTACCTTCCTCCAACGGAGTGGCTCTATGGAACCGATGTACACGCCGCTCTTAAAGAACTCAGAGGCACCGATCGCCACTGGTTCCAGAAGAACAATGGAACACTCTTTACCATTCCCTACAGCCGCAGCGATGCTTTCCGCGAGGGATTTGTAGATGGAAAGAATACAAATGCTGCGGTTGTGAAGCCAGGCTTTGTATATCCTGCTCGTACTCGTCCAGATGTTTCTCAAATCCCCGATGAAATCCCTCTTACACGCGAGTTCGGCTTCTTCGTGGGAGCCTATCTTGCTGAGGGAATGAGCAACACAACTCAGGTGAATATCACAAATAATGATACCCCCTACCTGGATAAGGTAGATGCTCTTATGGCTGAGTGGAATGTGGGTACACACCGTGTATCAGAGGAGAGACACTGTAAGAAGACGGGTATTAAGGGTCATACCACATCTACCGTGATTCACTCTACGATTCTCGCAATGCTTATGCAGCGCCTCTTTGGGCGCGTGAGTCACGAGAAGACTATGCCTGACTGGGTCTTCCAAGCCCCTGACGAGTTCGTAAAGGGGCTTGTGGATGCTTATATCAGTGGGGATGGGACTATAGAAAAGAAGAGCGGATGTGTCAAGGCGACCTCTGTATCGAAAGAGCTACTAGTTCGTATGAGTACTCTTCTTGTACGCTATGGCATCTTTAGCAAAATTACTCAACATACACCAAATATTGGGCTATTTAATTCAGTTCGCACAAATTACACCATTTATATTCCTGTAAAGTATAGTAGTGTATTTGCAAAGAACTTTCAACTATCTCTTGCAGCAAAGCAACAAATCTTGGATACTCATTTCGTAGGGAATAGTTCAGAGCGCATTTGTCGGCTAGAGACTACTCGTGATATGATTTGGGACACTATTAAGTCTATTCGCGAGGTAGAGCCCATAAGTGGCAGGGTCTACGATTTGACGGTTGCAACCACTCGGAACTTCATGACTCTTGATTGTATAGGATTAAAGGACACATTTCATCTTGCTGGTGTTGCATCGAAGTCGAATGTCACCCGTGGTGTGCCGCGCCTGAAGGAGCTTCTCAAGGTCACGCAGAATCCGAAGGCTACCTCGCTCACGATTTATCTGAAGCCTGAATTCCGTGGGTCGAAGGATAAGGCCCGCCAGGTCGCGCAGGATCTGGAGCTAACGCTCTTGAAGGACATCACAGTGAAGACGGCGGTCTATTATGACCCCAATGACGACCAGACGGTCATTGAGGATGACGCCGAACTCATTAAGTTCTACAAACTCTTTGAGGCAGATGAGGAGCCGGCGGAGGGCGAGGCCACGAAGTGGAGCGCCTGGCTCCTTCGTTTTGAGATGGACCGTGAGCGCATGTTCCGCAAGAACATCAGCATGGACGATGTGGCCTATGTACTTCGCACGAAGTTCGGCGAGGCATTACATTTGGTCTACAGCGACTACAACAGCAATAAGCTCATTATGCGTATGCGCCTACCCGATGAGATGAAGGGCAGTCTTGATGACATGGTGAGCCTCAAGAAGTTCCAGAATCGTATCCTAAATGGTATCGTGTTCCGCGGTGTGCCTGGCATCAAGTCTATCACGTTCCGTGAGGACAAGGATATGCTTGAGATGGTTGATGGTTCCTATAAGCAGGTGACTCAGTATATTCTCGATACTGATGGCAGCAACTATCTGCAGGTGATGAATCACCCATACGTGAATGCGTCGAAGCTCAGCTCTTCCCACGTTCACGATATCTTTGATATTCTTGGCATTGAGGCAACGCGTGCGCTGCTACTCAATGAGATTACAACTCTCTTTGAGGAGGCTGGTGTCAATAATCGTCACCTGGGTCTACTGTGTGACGTGATGACGCGCGCAGGTCGTCTGATGCCATCTGACCGCCACGGTATTAACAAGACGGACATCGGTCCTATTGCGAAGGCCTCGTTCGAGGAGACGGAGAAGATTCTTCTCAACGCTGCGCTCTTTGGTGAGATGGATCCAGTAACGGGTGTTTCAGCGAACATCATGACGGGTCAGCCAATCCGCGGTGGTACGAGCTTCTTCAATGTTCTCCTCGATGAGGGTGCCTTCCTACGCCTACAGGAGGGTCTTCCACCAGTCGAGGGCCAGGATGAAGAAGACGACGAGGGTCCATCGCAGAAGGAGATTGATGAGGCAATCTACGAGGATGACAATGACCTCTGCTCTTCGGCGCATCTGCGTATGAATATTGCAATGCCAAATGGTAATAAGATTATGGAGGAGCCAGATGTGGAAGTTGATGTAATTGATTCCGAGACCGGCTAAACCCTCGCCACTAACTTAATATATGGATATATACATACAGGAAAAACCACCGTGGAAGAATGTGGAATGGATAAAAAGCCCATTTTGGAGCACGGTTCCCGATATCACATATGTGGATTGGATTTCAGATGCAAACGAGATTGCCACAAAATCGAAGGAGGAGATTCGCGATCTTGATAAGGAGCACAAGTGGGAGCTCGCCAAAAAAATGGTGAATCCCTATGAGCTTGTTTACACGCACGATGATGACCGCCTTCCTCCCTCTCTCAGCTTGGAATATCCGCTGTCAAGGTCTTTTTTTAAGATGGTGGAAATCTTGAATGTGTCTGGGTTTTTTGAGGCTATGAAAAATGTTAATAATATTCGTTCAGTTCATGTCGCCGAGGGTCCTGGTGGATTCATACAGGCACTTTATAACCGAGCCGCTTTAAAAAATAAGAACATTGCGAATTCATTTGCAATGACGCTCAAGCCGAATAATCCGCATGTACCTGGTTGGAAGAAGGCCACACAGTTTCTACAGAAACATAAGCAGGTTCGAATTCATTATGGGGCTGACGGAACGGGGGATATTTATAACATCAACAACCAGAAGTCTTTTATTGAGTTTTCGACTCCAAAGGCGCATATTTTTACTGCAGATGGCGGCTTCGATTTCAGTGTAGATTACGGTCTTCAAGAGCAACATGTATTTCATTTACTTATCTGCTCTGTCACTGTTGGAATACGAACGCTTACCAAGGGAGGTCAGTTTATTCTGAAGCTTTTTGATTGCACGTCTCCAAATACAAAGACTCTTATTCTCGTACTTTCAAGATGTTTTGCAGATTGGACGCTTTATAAGCCGGCCATGACGCGCCCATGCAATTCCGAGCGGTATTTTATTGGTCGAGACTTTCGCGGTGATAATACGAATCCTATATTGGAAGCTCTGATGGAAATACAAGAGCACAGTGCAAAATCAATGTATCCGATTCTTCCACAAGAATTCCTGAGAGAGATTCCATTTTTAGATAAGCATATTGAATCTACAACCGCTCTGCAAGTAACCGCAATAAAACTTGCGATATCTCTTATTCAGACCCCTGAGGAGTGGTGGAAGACGTGGTATCTAAAGTGTTTAAAAAAGGCATCAATATGGTGTGAAACATTTAGAGTTCCTTCAATACCTGATGTTACACATATCACAGTGACACGGCTACGATTTCCGCAATATTTTTAGAGGGTTTTATCAGAGAGGGTATGAGTACCAAAACGCGGAAAATAGCTTCCGTGAAAATTCATAGTGGAGATACATTTCAAGTAGAGAATCCTAAGAAGAAATGGACTCGCTCTAAGAAATATAAGAAGTGGCTTGGAAATCTAAGTCGTAAGCAAAAGAAAAATTCTTCTGCTGATGACATGTGTATTGGTCGCCATAGTATATGCAAGGGAGATCTCGGCATTCCGAGAAAGTACATGCCGCAATTTGACACTATAGAGGACCTTCGCAGCTTTCGCAAGTTTATTAAGAAGGTCTATAAAATAAAGAGCGCTAATGGATGGCGCACGGCAAACCAGTTACGCCCCTCGCAGGGTGAGATTAGTAAGCCCCGTGTAAATGCCATGGTTAAAAAAGGTGTACTTGATAACGTCTATTTCCCTCTTGTTGTTTCTGGTGATAATTTTGTTGTAGACGGTCACCACCGATGGGCGGCTTTCAAATTACATAGACCTAATGTGAAACTTCCGGTCGTAGTTATTGATGCACCTATAAAGGACATTCTCGGACTTGCTGTAGCGTGGGGGGCAAAGCACTATCAATTTTAAGTGTTGTGCATTAGCGTACATGACGGTACAACACGACCGCTGCGCGGGTTACTTGCTCCCAAACTTTGAATAAAGTCTCTTCCCAACAATAACCGATGCATCATGCTGCGTTAGATTTCCTGAATCCATGTGATCTAGCATAGCAAGCATAACCTGAAGATTACTGGCATCGTATCCGGCCGGGTCCGTAATCATATCAAAGAGATGCTTATAGTCTCTTACGAATTCTGGCAGGAGTTCTTTTATCTCATCGACGGTTCGCCGCTCTTTCAAATAGTCCTGTGTCCGTGTAACCATGGCCCGCACATAAATAGCACGATCCCTTGCATTAAACTCATGGGGCTTGACCGCTGCTTCGCGGGCCGCATTCTCATAACTATCACGGTCAAGTCTGTTTCCGGAAATAGGCATCTACACACACCACGTATTTAGTTCCTTTAAAAAAGGCGAGTGCTGAAAAGAATGGACGGAGGCAGAGTCAAATTTACAGAGCATCATAATCCTACGGAGTTCGCGGCAGTTACACAACATCATGATGAGCCACTGCCTCCAATACCAAAAGAGGTCACCGTTCTTCGTGATATCATTAATGATTTTAAAAGCGCAATTTTAGATTCACTTACTCCACAAGAGCTCGAAGCTCCAGCAAAGAGTGCTCAGGATATGCATTTGGTTGATTCGGCAATTAATAAACTCCAGACTCTTTCAAATATTCTTACAGCGGTTATATCTGAATCCGAAAGCTTTGATTATACCTCAAATGTGGAAGACGTTGATAAAATATTACAGGTTCTTCACGAGAGGCATATTGACATTAAAAATATGGATGACGAAACACGTAGTTTGTGTATACACTACGTAAATAATGATTTAAATCATTCTATGTTTGATAGACGCCATATGCGGAGTTTGGATTAATCTCCAGTACCGTCTAGTACTGAAGTTAAGTACTCCCCATAACCAAAGCCACTCCGTGGCTTTGTATCATGGGGAGCACTTAACTTCTCGTTCTAGCCAGCAGAGTGGAGTACTTAATTTAAGTACTCCACGGTACTCCACCGTATAAAAGAAGGGTCATAATAGATGGCTCCTAACGAGGGCACCAAATCCCTCCCATATAACTCAAAAAAAGGTTGTAAAGAAGGATATCGTAAGCGTGAGGGATATCGCACATTTCTTGGGACAAACGTACCTGCTCGCTGCGTTCGTTCCACGACGGTTTATAAAAATACAAAGAAACGCCCCAATATTTATATTCCATCTGTGAAAACACTTGCAAGAAAGGCATGTCCTCCCGGTATGATTGAGCGACGAGAGTATACTCGCAAGTTCTCTAACGCAATTCGGCAAAAAGGTTATACAGTTCGTAAATCTTCCGGAACAACTTACGTAGTCCACCCAAAATCACAGGGGTCCAAGGTGAAACCAACCTGTATAAAGGATAAGGGTTCCAAAACGAGAAAGATTGGGCCCCTGCGAAAGGGTGAACTTTCCAAGTATGGTTATTCGTTTAGAACTGATGAGGAGGCACGCCACAAAGCTCTACGGCAAGCAGTCGATGAGTTTGGAGTGCTAGGCGTTTACAGAAAGCTAGATGCTGTTGCCAAACTCAGTAAGACCAGTATCCCAGAAGCTGCGCGTATATTCAAAGCTGATAGAAATTGGGTGAACTCTAAACTTGGGCCTATAAAAGCATTTAAGAATCAATAAGTTCTCATAAAAAATAGTATTTATTATGAGAATATGAAGTATGCCTTTGTAGTGACAGCACTCTTACTGCTTGTTGTTGCAAATGTCTTAATGTTTTTACAGTTCGGCTACATGACGGGATTCGGTGAGGCCTTCCAGAATGCAGTTGGTGCGGCGATGCCCCCATCAAATGGCATGATGCCCCCACCAAATGCCATGATGCCCCCATCAAACAAAATGTCAATGAACGCCGCGTCAGCCCCTAATGCTACGCTAAAGGAGGGTTTCTCATCATACCTACTTGAGGAGGCCGCTGGATCAAAAGACAACTACCAGCCGATGGGTGCCTACGACGGAGTCCAGCTAAAGACGGGCAACTCGACATCGACGTGGCGCTACACAGCCCCGAATGAGGCGCTCATGGGTGACGAGTTCGTTCCTGGCCCCGATAACCTTTTCATGTTTAAGAATAATCAGTGCAAGCCTGAGTGCTGTGGTGCTAGCTTTAGCTGCGGTGGTGGCTGTGTCTGCACGACGCCCGAGCAGCGCCAGATGCTCGCCGGCCGCGGCGGAAACCAGACGGCTCCTGGCGACAATCCTTAAAATCTATCATCGGATTCTTAATTTAAGAACTAAACGATAGGATGTACTCTCACTGCATCATTGGTGCAGGAGTAACTGGACTTTTGTTATTACTCATTCTTGTTGAACGTGGAACACCAGTAGAAACTATAGTAATTATTGACCCTTTTTTCGACGGAGGAGACCTCCGCAGAAAATGGGGACAGGTGATTTCAAATACACCATGGTCCAAGACCTACGAGAGCGTTAAGGCGGCCTTTCCATCCCGCACCATGCCTACCTGGGCTTCAGAGATTCCTTCAGATCAGACAACACCTCTTTCACAAATAGCCAGATTTGTATACGAAATTGCAAAGCCCCTTTTAATAAACACAGTATACGGTACTGTTAAAAAAGTATTATATAGTGAAAAATGGTCTGTAGAAATTCAGCGTGAATTTACGATGTACGCTATAGAAGCATCCAATATATATTTTACAGTCGGCTCCGAACAAAAATCCCTTGATCTCTCAATTCCGTCTATTCCGCTTGAAATCGCCCTAGATCCCCAGCGTCTCCGACAATATATTTTACCAAGTGATAGGCTACTTCTTTTTGGAACAGCCCATAGTGGAGCTCTTATTTTAAAGAATTTGGCAGATCTTGGCGTACCCACTACTGCTGTATATCGCAGTAAGATGCCTTTTATGTATGCTCGTGATGGTGAATATGATGGAATTAAAGCCGATGCAGCCACATATGCTGATGAAATTTCTGGGGATAGATATCCATATATAAAGCTTGTGCCGGCATCATCTATATCAACTGTTATTCGTGAAACCCATTCAGCGAATTGGGTAATATACGCAATAGGCTTTGAACCGCGTTGTACTATTGAAGTTAAAGTTGGTGAATCACGCGTCTCTGCAGTTCCATATCTTTCAACAAGTGGTAAACTAATTGATTGCCCTAATGCTTGGGGATTTGGAATAGCATATCCGAGTCAAGCCCCGGATGGAATTCACTTTGATGTGGGGGTAGCATCATTTATAGAACATATCACAGCGAATTTGGCAACTAAGGGTAGATAGTTCTCCTATGAACACAGTGTCAAGTCTTACAAAAGGAGCAAATAATGCGACAAAAGCTGCGAATTCTGCAATGAATTCGTTATCTGTATTTGCTACAAGCACTATGCCTGGTGCATTAAATTCAATGGCAAATTTTGCCACGAAAACACTACCAAATGCCACGGTATCAGCTCTAAACTCTGTTTCAGACTTTGCAACATCGACTGTCCCAGATGCTCTAAACTCCGTGGCGACGACTACCGTGAACTCCGTTGCACCAATAGCGAATAGTTTAATGCCTTTTTCAACAAATAGTAATAAGAATACGAACGGAAATTCTAATAAAAATGCAAATGCAAATGCAAATGTTTTTACAAATGTCTCTAATTCAACACTCACATCTGCACAATCGACTCTATCAGCCTGGCGCTTTCCATTAATGATATTTCTTGTTCTTGCAGCAGTTGTAACAACCGTAATGGTCGTTTTCAGAGAGCAGATTGAATCCTCATATTCGAATATTGCTGTAGAATTCCGTAAGATTTTTGGAATAAAGACTGCTGATGATACCACAACGCCATCGCACCCCGCTCTCACTAAACCGGTAGATACTTCAATGGATGTCTCACAAGCTAACGCCACTAAATCAAAAAGCATTGTGGAGAAGATTCTCCCTCTCGGAACAAACGAAGTATTCAACGTAAGCTCAAATGATTACACGTACTATGATGCCGAGCCGCTATGCAAGGCTCTTGGTGCGGAGCTAGCCACCTACGACCAACTAAAGACAGCCTGGGAGAATGGTGCTGATTGGTGCAACTATGGCTGGACGAAGGGACAGGTTGCCGTCTATCCAACACAAAAGGCCACCTGGGAGAAGGTTCAGAACGGCCCAGAAGATGAGCGTAGTGCTTGCGGCCAGCCTGGTGTGAATGGCGGATACTTCGATAATCCTGAGATGCGCTTTGGTGTTAACTGCTACGGCAAGAAGCCGGATCAGTCAACAAATGATGAGCGTATTCTAATGATAAATGGCTCTATACCGAAGACAGCCGAGGCATTAAAGATTGATAAGCAGATTAATCAGTACAAGGCCATGGCGGATAAATTAGGAGTACTTCCGTTTAATAATGATAAATGGGATTCTCCAGTCTAAATATAAGCCACCCCTCATAATATAGAATGCTTCAATTATTTTTACCAATTATTTCATACGATATATGGTTTTATATATCGCATGTAATTCTACACTCGAATCCCTTCGTAAAGTATCATCATATACATCATATTGATAAAAACTCGAACTGGATAACCACCTACAAAAGCCACTGGTCTGAAGGGGTTTTTCAAGGCGTTGGCATGTTTTTTCCGTATATTGTATCCACCTATAGTTTATATGATACTCTCTTGATTCTTGCCTTTTTGAATATTCGCGGAATGATGCGGCACGATCCACGATGGTCCTGGTTGATTGGGAATCACCACCTTCTTCACCATAAGTATCCAGGCTACAACTTTGGAGAATACTGGATTGACATTCTCTGTGGAACACGTTATCCGAAAAGGCGCGAATATCAGTATGGTCTTATTTATGTTTAATATTTCTCGTAATGCTCCTGGATATAAATATCAACCCTATTTGACCGCCATTCCTCCTCGTCAATAGGCTCTTCAAGCATGTCATCAAGAACCTGCGTCTGTCTAGAATTTTTTAAATCAAGCTGCCCCCAAACAAATTCTTGAATATCAAAACGCCTATCCTGACCGCGCTCGTCGCTGACATCGGTGGCCCCGCCCCATACTAGCCAGAACTTATCCCACTCGTCTAACGACACCACGTGATAAAAGTGATTCTTATCGTCTTGGTGCGCCCCAGAATTTGGTGCAGGATAATCCCAGATGCTCTCAATGCATGAGAGGCCCATATTATCATAGAGGCCTGTGGCGATACAGTTCGCGAGATGCTTCTCTGAAATCGCCCAACTATATCCCTTCGACTTTATAAAGGGATATAGACCATTATTTACAAAATCACGAATCCATGTGCCCCGCTTGACGGTATGGTCGTCTTCAACCGGTGCGTTTAGCCACTCTTGGAATGACATATACAGTAGTTATACTATTCTATAGTATAAATACCGTCTAAACTTTAGACCGCATCTTAGAATCCGAACCGCCGCTTGTAATCCGCTACAGAGTCCCGAAACGACGGCTTATTCCATAAAATCCACCGAGAGAGTGCCCCAGCCGTATCAGGCTTGTTCCAGCTCTCCCCCATTCCTGAATGACGCTTAATATAGCGAGCCTTGCGCGTGGCGTTCTTGTGTTTGGTATAGTCGGACATTCCTGCTGCCCCAAATGAAATAGTTTTCTCTCTACCATTTTTTTCGAAAACCGCGTCATATTTCTTCTCAGCCTTCCGAGAGCGCCGAAGAGCTTTTAGACGAAGCATCACTGATTAGAGCTCGTTTTTTTGAGTCGCTTCTCGATTTCAAATGTTCTGTTTTCCTTGACAAATTTCAAAATATCATCGGTTTCGTCTTTCCGCGCACCGGGCCGCCTGTAATACATATGCAACATCTCCTCTAATGACTTGAATGTCAGAGCTTGGTGATGTTTCTCCTCATTAACAGTCAGTCGCCCTCCATCAATTTGAATAACCGCCTTCTCGTAATTCGCCTGTTTCAGCTGGCGCAGAATAACCTCTTCGTATCCGTCACGCTCCTTTCTAGCCTTCAAGATTTCACGATTCAGATTTGTAACAGTCGTATCAGAATGGACCCATTGACGTACTAACTTTCCCATGTCTGCCATATTTAATGAAATTGGCGCACTCATGTTACTAAATTGGTTGGTAGTTTTATATCAGTCATCCCAGCCCGCATTTGAAATACAATTACCCCGAGCGTTATCAGTACCGCCAAAAGTAGTAGTGCAAACATTACACAAATAAGTATAATATAAGGAAAAATCTTTTTCAAAATGTGATTAAGAATTGGATCCAGAATTCGTAATTTAATAGTGGTCTGTACCGAATCTTTTTCAAAAATTTCAACCATTTTATTTATTACGTTCATACCTATATTAGTGTTTGCCTAAAGTCTTCAACTGTAAATCGCACAGATGGATCTCGCAAGTCCAAATAAGAACCAAAATGGTACAACAACGGTAAATATTCAAACAATGACACCACTCATAGTTGAGTATCCTTCTACGGACTATCAAAATCATACAACACCCCCGCTAGATTCTATAATATTTAAGAAATACATTGGTGAAATTGCCGTACTCTATGAAGCGTATTCTAAAAAGTGGTTTTCGAGACCCCTAATGGCAACACAATTTCTATCACATTTGATTCATAATTGGAATACTGAGAAGCATGCCCCGTATATGGGTTCAACACCAACTCTTGTTTACCAAGAATGGTACCCGGAACAAATTATAGTGGCCTTCCAAACTTTTACAATAAACTGGAAACTTGAAACGGTGGTTTACAAAAATCCAATATTCACTCCTATCTCCGGGCCGCTGGAAGTTACCTCCGATGAGATACCACATCATTCTACGGATGGTACCCTGTCACTTGAGACAACCCTCCGATCAAGAGCTCTTCGTAAAGTTCGTCAAGCTCGTGTGGTTTATGCAGTTTCAAAGGCACGTGCAGATGCTTTAACAGTAAGGTACTATGAGAAATATGGAAATTTGGAGGAGCTTGATTCGAATTCTGTTCTATCCTCTGATTCTGAGTAAAAATAGTGTATCGCACTATTACAGAAGCAACTATGTCCCCATCCCACAGCAAAGGAATCCAGCCAATGCTTGTTCTAGCCGCTCTTGTTGTAGCGGTTATTGCGGTAGCTTATTTACAGCCAAGCCTATTTTCACAAAAGGACGGGTTCCGCTCAACTCTTTCAGCGGCCTCTAACTATTCGTCTGGTGCTGGAGGCCAAGAGGTTGGTGGCGCCCAGCGTGAGCACGCCGTCAAGACGAACCCCGAGGTCATGTCCGTTCCATCATCTGGTCCGGCTGATTTCGGTTCAGCGGAGTCGCCTGCGGGATGCTATCCCCGCGACCAGCTCACGCCTTCCGAGCTTCTCCCCAAGGACCCTAACAGCACGTGGGCGCAGCAGAACCCGATGGGTACGGGGTCGCTCAAGGGCAAGAACTTCCTTTCGGCTGGTGCCCTCATCGGTGTCAATACGGTCGGCCAGAGCCTCCGGAATGCGAACTATCAGCTCCGCTCGGAGCCGGCGAACCCCCAGGTGCCTGTCACGGTTTTCAATGTTCCGACAATTGAGCCCGATGTCAACCGCAGATCGCTTGAGATCGCCTAACGCTTTTTTTGGAAAAAAGCGTGCCAAAAAAACTTGATTCCGCAATATATTTATTAGGATATTAGTAATATCTTAAGAAATATAGTTTTTTTGCCGAGCTGCTCTTTTAATAAAAGAGCGCAAAAGTCCGAGTTTTTGGGGCCTTTTACAAAAAGGCCGCTTTTTATAAAAAGGCCATTTTGTCAGAGAGGCTCTTATGAGCGACCTTATGTCGTCGCTAAAAGGTGCATTAAACAGAACAAAAGACCTTATTTTTGGGAATTCAAAATACCCTATGGTAAGCATAAAAAGCAATGTCGACGGGCAAACATATAAGGTTCGCGATATGCCAGATAAGCAAGAAGCCGCCGACATGATGGCGCGCATCCGTCTCAAGATGAAGAAACTCAAACTACATCTTGAAGCGAAGTTTCCTGATAAGCCACAGGTCAAGCAACTTTCAAGAAATTTCGATGCCGAAGCCCATCGTCTCGGTGAGGCTACCCCAGCCGACGAATTCACCAGTTTCAGTGTTAATAAAGGTGAATCCGTACACTTTTGTCTCCGACAGCGTGAAGGCGGCGACGAATCAATTGTAAATGAGAATGTCATTACATTTGTTGCCATACATGAAATGGGTCATATTATCACCAAAACTATAGGGCATGGCCCCGACTTTTGGAATAATTTTGCATGGCTGCTAGAGCAGGCCGAGTCAATCGGCATCTATAAAAAGGAGAACTTTACAGCTCATCCTGTGTCATACTGTGGTATGAAAATAACTGACGAACCCACGTACGACCCTTCGAAGGATGGGACTGATATGTCTGTCGGTACAGCAAAGTGAGAACTTTGCTCTAACTTCGCTCTAACTTCGCTCGTATTGCAACAACATGATATTTAACACAGCAACAAATAGATGGCCGAGGTAGCCGATGGTTTTCAATCGTATATTGAATCTATTTTAGATCCAAAGCCGATTGATTCGTTAGATGCTATAAAAGACTTACAGGTCCTTTTGCACGAGTCACCGAGCCAAGAGCCAACCTCTCTTACTCTTAATTCCATATACCCATTCATGAATATACTTGATTTGAAGCTGGCGATTTATGATAGGCTTAAAATGGACGACAAGGCTCTCCCCGACTTCGTTTTTCTAGGAAAGCGAATTCTCCCTGGAAAGAAACTAACGCCTGTAGAATTCAATTGGTCTATTGCATCTGCACCTACTGAAGCAGTATCACTATATCCGCCGTTTAGTCTCACAGGTCCGGATCCACGATTCGCAGAGTCATCTGGCGCACGCATACAAAATGGTCGCACTGAAACCGACCGTGTAACACTTGAGGACAAATATTCTGATAGTATTCCAACTCTGCATGTATATTTGTTTTCGGCGGTCGAGGCATCCATACCTGGCCCTCGTCCCATAAGCGAACATAATTGGAATGGCCGCATATATCCTTATTTTCCTAATCTGCAGAGTGATAAACCTACTGACCTTCAGCGCAAGGTCGCTAGAACTCTCACGCGATCATTTATACGCAAACGCCAGTTTTTTATAAAACTGAATGCTATTCTCACAGGCGGCGACCCAATATATTATATGAGTTTGAAATCAGTGGCCTCGATGCTACTCACCTTTAAAAAGCCAGAGCGCATACCTGGAATTGAAACTATATTTTACACGGTGCCGGTTACAAATCAGATGCCATATATGAGGCTTTTACCAGTTGAGGGCGAGGCCATTTCAAAGGTTCATATGCTTGAGGATGTACCTGACGTAGAAACACCCGATTTTCTTCGCCAGTGGTCTCAGGAGCGGAATCCGACGCCTGAGCGCGATTTCGTACTGGCAAAGATAGCGGTAAACAGGGGTGCAACCCCTCTATATTCTACAATGCGCCTATACGATGACGGCACTGCTGATATCACGTTGGAGCCGCGCCGCGGGGTAGGGTCACTCGATGTAGATGAATTAGAGAATTTCCCAACAGCCATCGTTTCAACAATTGAGAAATTTTCATATTTTACAAAGGCTCCCCAACTCACAAATGGAATTTTTATGTTCGACGTGAATTTGAGAGATGTTATAAAATCGAAAATTACGGGTGATTCAATTCGTGCGAAACTCCCAATATTTTCACCAGTCTTCCAGGAAATTCGTGGTGACGCTGAAATTACGTTACGCTATAAATTGGTGACGAACTTTTTCAAAGAGGACACCGTGGATTCCTTTATAACGATGGCTCGTACTAGCAAGGTAGCAAGAGGCGAGACGCATCTTGCTGACCTTCCAGACCTTGTTGCGGAGCAATTTCAATTACCACGAGAAAAAGCGAGAGAGTATGTTGAGAGAAAATTACAGTCGGCCAGTGATATTATCATGACGAACCCTGAAACTAAAGAATATGCCCTAAATCATAATACGGGTATCGATATTTCTATATACACGAACGAGCACCCTGTTTACAAATTTAAAGTACATGGGGCGAATAGCTATACAAATATGCAGCGGTTAATAACATTTACATCTCTATTAATGAGTCGGTCAGAGAGAGAATTTATGGTACCTGAGGAGCATGTTGTCGAGTATAACTCTGCCGAGGCCGAGGCCGAGGAAGAAGAGGAAGACGTTTTTGAAAATGTTGAGGAGGCTCCAGATGCCGATGCGGACCTTGCGGAGGCTGCGGAGACTGCGGAAGATCTTCCTCCTGAAGATGCCCCAGACTATTTACTTGATTTCGCAGACGACGAAATGACACTGGCACAAGAGCATGCTGCAGAGGAAGCTGCGGCGGCTGAAAAGAAGGAGGGTGAAGTTCTTACAGAAGCCCCTGTGAAGTTTCAGATAAAAAAGACTCCTGCTCCAGCTCCAGCTCCTGCTTCCACCGCTCCTGTAATACAAACCGGTCGTCGTGAAAATGGCCTCGAAACGTATTTTTCAGATCATCTCAAGGCCGCCGACCGCAGACTATTTGAGTTCCAGCAAACAGACGGTTCAGCAAAGACTAAATACGTGGTTCAGTGCGCCTCAAATCTGATGAGACAGCCGGCGGTTCTTAACGAGGCCCAGTTCAAGCGTATGGAAGACGAATATAGGGAGGAGCTAGATAGTGGTGAAATAACATTTTTCAAATTCCCTCTTGATAAGGATAAGGCAAAGGCCCCTTACAACCCTGATCCCAAACAGGAATACTACACAATAATGAAATATGGGTCCTCCTCTCGCGTTCAGAACTACTATGTTTGCTGCAAGTATTTCTGTATCCGTGATGTAATCATGGTTCGCGAAAAGGACTTTCTTGGGACAACTCTAAGACGCCCTGTACCAAATGCCGATGGCTCGCCTCGCACTACAAAGGAGCCACGCACATGCCCTTTTTGCGAAGGAAAGCGTGTCGAAAATAAACGCTTTCCTGGTGTAAATGAGGTTGTTATAGAGCGCAAGCCGAATTCTGGAAGTGGTCGCCATCTTTTTATTCGTTTTCTCAAAAAGACAAATCACCCAGAAGGTCTCTATTTACCCTGCTGTTTCCTAGAGGACCAGCCCATACGTATAGGTCAGCACCCAGCCTTTCAAGACACTGCCCCTATAGTTCAAGCCGCCGTCGCTGCACCAGAGGCCCTCGATGACGAGCCACCAGAGGCCGTTACCGACGAAACGACTCTCTTAGAGCGCATCACAGTCTCTTACGAAACGACGCTTCTTACTGCGCGTACCGCTTCAATTGTCGGTGCGGAGAAACTTCCACTCGACCCTGCCATGAAAAAGATTAGAAAGGTTCTCAAGTTCGATAAGGCTAAGGGGCGACGTGTGGATCTCGAAGAAGAGGCTGGGAAGCCCCTTGCTCCTGAAATTACACCGCCGCAAATTGGAGTCTTGCCGGCGCAAATTAATGAATACTTTTCACAGAACCCCACTGACATTGTATCACGCACGTTCAATCCGCAGAAACTTACGCCAGGGTCTAGAGGGTTTCTGCGGATAGGAGTTCAAAATGGTAGTCGCTATAGAAACGATTCTTTTCTTGCTGCCGCGGCCATTTACTTCTATAAGATGGATACGGTAGAGGAGTTTAAAGAGCTATTGGCAGATGTTATCCAACCGCGCGTCTTTTTGGCAATGAACTATGGTAATCTCGCTCTCGAAATGTACGACCCAATGTGGGTACCACATACCATTGTTGAAAATCCTAGCCGCCTGCCGCCGACTCGCGAGCAGATTAAGAACTGGGCCTATGATTATCTACGAATCAAGCGGCTCACCTACAAGAATGAGGATCTTGTTCGCCGCGCATATCTTTCTTATGATAAATTCCTCTGGTGGCTTGCATCACCGACAACGCGCAAGGAATACCGCCATTTCGCCCACTTATTTTCGCTACCTGGTCTAATGGCTCTTGGTAAGCGTTCAGCCACCCCAGGGACCCGCCGTCCAGGTATAGTTTTCATCGTTCTCGACATTTTAGAGTCAGGGGAGCTGAAGGTGCGGTGTCCCCCATATGCCATGCAAAACGAGGTACTGGCGACTTCAGATATCGGATTCTTGTTTCATCACTATAGTGGTATATGGGAGCCAGTCTTCTATTACGATAATAAGGCGCTACTAGAGGGTGATATGAATCAGTCTTATCTGACGTTTGCAGGAGGGGAAGACAAGTTCCCACCTATTCTTAAGAAGCGAATACAAGATTTCAGAACACAATGTAGCTCTAGAGTGGGCGGTCTAGGTATTTATACGAGCTCTGCAGGAATCAAATCCAATCGTATCGTGTCTCTTTCAACTCTTAAGAAGCAGCTCGCGGCACAGACCCTTTATGGATTTATTCGCGATTCCTATAATCATATTGCGGCCCTAGTATATAGTTTAGAGCCAAAGGGGCTTGTTGCAGTCCCAGTTGTAGATGATGGACTTAGTTTTATAGACCTCGAGTACAAACTAATAATGGACTGGGGCGACTTTGAGCCGGCGACACTAGAGCAGGTTGTATCGTTTTACAGGCGCTTCGTTGAACCCCTTTTTCCAAGCCTTTACACAATACAAAATGCAGTTCGCACAGGTTCAACAGGTCGTATTGAATCGGTTCAGCTTTCAAATGGACTTTATGTTCCTATAGCGGTTACAGCGGATGTTCCAGAAAGCATCGTGCTGCCGCAGCCCATAGAAACAGTTGATGAAATGGAGTGGTCGATAAATAAAAAGATAACGGTGGAGTCGGCTGTTCCAGATCAACTAAACGAGGCGGCTCAACTTAAGGAAAAAGAGTTTGGGGAGAGTTTCGAACATCTTAGAATTACATTTTCGAATTATTTGAATTCACAGGATGGTGGAAATTTTAGAAATGAATTAGAGGAAGTAATTTTCTCTAAAGAATTCCCCTTATATGAAAAACGGCGACGACTTGAAATTAAAATTGGGCCAATTGTGGAGGGATGGATAGCTGAGAAAGATGAGGACGCCCCGCGCCAGATTAGTATTCTCAGAAAGGACTGTACCTTGTTGGCTCAAAAAGATTGTACTGGAATGTGCTCCTGGACCACCGACTCTGGCAAATGTTTAATTCACGTCTCGAAGCCATCAACTACAACGGTAGATGGTCGTGTGGGAGCTGCTGGTGGCGCCATATTACTGAAGCGTCTAATTGAAGAACTCATACGCTTTGGTGGAAGGCGTAAACAAATATTTGAGGGGCGTGTCTCTCAAATTGCCTCTCTCACTGGTGCAATCCGTGAAAAGGACCAGTATATAATTCCTGAGCGGTCATATACCTGGACCGAGATGTTACATAATGATTGGACGAAGATTGGTACAGACGAGCCGGTTTTCCTCGAGGAAATGACTCAAGAGCCTTCTGGTATGACGGGGCCTGCTGGACCAGTTTCAGAGCTGTCTGCCATTCCTGAGAGTGCGGTCGCTATTTTGAACCCGTCTGGGGACGAAGGCTTTACACGTCTACGCTTCTACCCGTCGCCAAATGGTTTGAAAGCCTTGCTCCCACTCTTAAACGTTACCCCTGATAAAATAGGTTTGGCTGAAGGTCAGTCAAAACTAGATGATAATACTATGAAAGGGATTGTACGCCAGTCGCAGCTGCCCGTTATACAGATAGATTTGACCGAGGCCGACGTCACAAAACGCGTAATGGCGAGACGCGCTCAGCGTGACCGTTTCCAGAAATACGCAGTTTTTGTGATATTGGAAGATGGATCGGCTGGAATAATTGTAACAGACCCAGAGGCACCGGCACTTCTTGCCAGCGGTGACTTGACACCTGGTATAAGAGCGATTTTTGAAAATAAGGAGGTGACGAAGACCATATTTTTGATGACCTCTTAATAGGATATGTCAAAAACACGAAAAAATCGCGGGGACACCTGTTATGTTGTATATGGCAATGGAGAATTCAATCCTATAAAAATAAAAGGGGAGAGTGAAAAGAATGACCTCTTAGAGCGTATAAAAAAGCAGGGATTTAAACCTAAATATAGCCTCGTTTCCGCTAAAACATGTAGCAGAAAGGGGACAATATATAATAAAATTAAAGGGGCTGTAACAATCAAATAGACGCCTTTCTGTCATCCAACATATCCTGAATCTCATCGGTCAGCCGATTTAGCCGAAATCGCTGATAGTTTCCGTTATCAGGGTGGAGAATAATCAAATACATATCACTGATTTTCAGACCATAATAGGTCTCCAAAAACCAGCGATAAGTATTAAGCTGCAGGGTATAATGCCAGTAGTTTGAGTTCGGAATATGGTCGAGAGGGGCGTGGCCGCTCTCCCAGCCATTATCCATCTTAATCTCCTTTGACCGCTTCCAATCATAGATTACGTACGAATCATCCGACTTACGGTAGAATACCATATCGATGGACCCGGCGAGCTTGTACTCCTCGCTCCAGACCTCCCACTCACTCCGATAGGGGACGAGATCGCCGCTCACATCATTCCAGAAGTTCGTAAAATACTTCCATTCCTTCGTTGAAAACACGGGTGTGGCGATAATCTCAGGATGGCCGTGGAGAAACTGCTCGATGGCAAGGTGCATGGCAGTGCCGGCCTCCGATGCAGACTTTCCATTTGCGTCCCACTCCGCCTTAATTTGCTTCGCAGTCTTCCCGAAGTATTTATTGGCGGGCCACTTGGGAGAAGACATCATCTTCTTAATAACTGCATCTGCGTCAAAATGGGGAAAGAACTTGTGAATAAATCCGGTACAGCTGGTCCAGCCCTTGTAGGTGCCATTTACAGTGTAGGTGTGAGTGGGTTCATCAAATGAAATACTGTCATCGCGGGGGTGTTTATTTTTGAAACTGAGTTCTTGCCATGGTTGTGGCATGCGGTTAGTTCTATATATAGTTATGCGATGAACCTTTAGATATGTCAGTATTTATGATTCTTTTTTTCGACGAAATTCCATCTGCTGATATCACTCCGCGCTGCGTTTATGGAACAATCGATGCTGCTGAGAATGCGCTGAATAAGCTTATAGGGGGGCTCAAGTCCTTCTCGCCTGCGCTCTATGGAGAGGTTTATCCTTTTGAAAATACTACGGCCCGCGCAGAGATTGCATCGAAGGGGCGTGCGGTTTATGGTTGGGCGAAGGAGGTAGACGATGAGGGGGAAATCATTCAGTATGGGATTTTCATAGAGGAGCTGCCGCGAAAGTAAATCCTATGTTACAATAGAGTATGCCGCCGTCGAACCGTAATAGAAAGATAAGAAATGCCACCCGCAAGCTGCGTGGTGAGGCAAAGTATACGGCACTGAGACGTCTATTACAGGCAAATCGCTTTAATAAGATTCGTAGGGGGTTAATTCCCCAGACGCGCAAAGTCAAGCTCTCTAAAAAGGATAAGGCCAAGATTAAGGAGCTTGTATCGATGAATGTGAATGCTGGGAAGTCTCTAGCAAGACGCTCGGCGCGTCTTGCCTCTAAGAGCAACACTATTGGTAAGAGGGCAAATGTGACTGCATCTGAGCGGTCTGAGAGCGCAAGTAGCGCCAGAGCTGCTACTGCCAAGAGAACTGCGAATGCTCGTAGCGCTGCCAGGGCTGAGCCGGATCTCGAGAGTCTTGCCAACTTATTAGGAAGAACTGTTAAAAAGAGTACGCCATACAAGAGCGCTCCGACGCATCACTTGGCGACGAGTGCTGAGCGCCGCCGCCGTCTCGCCACAATTGCCGAGGGGGAGAATGAGTCGTCTAATCGCAACAAATAAAAACATTTTCAACTAACAATGGATCCCTCATCAGTTGCATTAGTAGCCTTTTCAAGTATATTGGTTGTCGGATCATCCATCGCTATTATTGTTGTAAACTACCGCAGAATTTGCAAGTGTTTCTTAAAAGAGCAGACAGAGCATGTGACTACGGTAGTTACAGAAGCATCTACGGTTATTCAAGTATGGAGTTAGACGGTACCGTCTAGTACTGAAGTTAAGTACTCCCCATAACCAAAGCCACTCCGTGGCTTTGTATCATGGGGAGTACTTAACTTCTCGTTCTAGCCAGCAGAGTGGAGTACTTAATTTAAGTACTCCACGGTAGCATGATTAATTCTAAAGTACCTTATAACCGGTCCACGATAATTTGGAGGTGTTGGAGGTTTCACTATTAGGGTGGGCCTTTGGTCGGGTTGTGCAACCAAAATTGTGCTGCGTATGGCACTTTTTAAAGGCTTTGGCTCTGGAGTTGCAGTTGCTACCAATGGAGCTATGATGCCTCGTCGTAGCCATAAATGGTAAGGAATCGTAATAAGAATTATTACGATTCCTGACACAATGAGTTTAAATGATAGCGAACTGAGAAAGGTAGAGATATATTCTTTATCTATTTTTGCATTTGTAGCTGCATTTTCATCGCTAGTATTTATCGAATTATTTTGATATGGCTCCTTTTCCGGAAGAAGACTCGCACCAACTAGTGAAATGATTAGTCCAATCAAATATAGAATTACTGGAAGTCGCATTTGGTACCGTGTGTTAATATCACTTACAACGGAACTCTCAATTTTGAACCAGTGGTTATTGGTTTAAAAAACTTTTTATAATTTTTTATTACATTCTCAACAGAACTATTTTTTGGCCTTTGGATATAAATAGACCTCATATGTATCTTGAGATGGATTACTCGATAGTATTGCTACGATATCCTTATCTTCTTCAAATTGGGCCATCATAGTTTGTTATTTTTGTGTCATCCTATTTGGTACCGTCTAGTACTGAAGTTAAGTGCTCCCCATAACCAAAGCCACTCCGTGGCTTTGTATCATGGGGAGCACTTAACTTCTCGTTCTAGCCAGCAGAGTGGAGTACTTAATTTAAGTACTCCACGGTAAAGATACATTCTTAGTTGTTTTGTCCTTGTGAATAAGAACCACTTTTTTTTGAGAAGCAAGGTCTCCCCAGAATTTCTCAAGCTCTCGGTTTTTACCCCACACTGTGAGAGGGTCTTTCCACATTTCTAAAACTCTTTTTGACACCTTTCGTGTCTTAGACGGCATACCTATAATAGGATTTTATTAAAAGCCCGCCAAACTCATAATCATCTCTCCCATCTTATTCCCGCCTTCGATCGCCCCACTATTCTTCCGCACACCCCCAAGATTGCTCGAGTTTGAACCAGGAGCGTAGTATAGCAGCGTCTTTCCCTTGTCACGCACGGCCTCGACAATCTTTCTAAAGCGCGCATCAGTCTCCCAGCGCTGCCGCAGGCCTTCCATCAGGATATCATCTTTTTGTGTGGCCCAGGCAGCCTCGTCAAAGGTCGACTTGTACTTCTTAAAGGCCGATGGGCGAATAGCATCACGCACCGCATTGCTCTCAGCCTTCAATAGCTCCTTATTGCGCTTATCAGAAATCGCCTTCTTACCGCCCTCTGATTCTAGCAGGCGAGTTCTCAGGAACTCCTGGTGAATTGAACCATCGCGACTGAAAACCGATGTAGCCACATCGGGCGTCGAGGAGGCAACACGCCAGCGTTGCGCGGCCAAGTAGTGGTCGAGGCTGGGATAGACAACTCCCTCCGCCGCCGGATCCTCAATAGGAAATGGGGCCGAGGGCGCCAGCCACTGCCCTGCACCCTTGTCGCCGATCGCGAGAGTATCTTTCTCGGCAGCCGTATCAAAGAACTGGAAGAGTTCACCAATCGCGTATGTTGGCGCGGAGCTTTCTGTAGGCCCGACTGCGCCTGTCAAGCCTTGAGCTCCAGGTAGGGCTGAGCGAGGGGCCAAGCTCGAAGGAGCAACGGAATCATTCAGCGCCTGTTTAGCTGAAGCCTGTGTCGCCACAGCGGCCGAGGCCCGTGCCTTCAACGACGCCAGACCAGACGTCTCAGTCTCTAATGGACTCGCCTGGCGCTTCCGCTGAAACACGAACCAGCGATTCAGAAACGAGAACTCCTTAATAGCATTGGGCATTGCGTACTTTTCTCCACCCTTCTTCGCCATTTCGTAAGAGACATCGAATGTATTTGTACTATGCTGAAGCTTCGCCTTCTTCAGCTCATCGCCGACAAGAAGCTCGCACCCCACTGAAAGCATTGCCGTCTCCAAGGTCTTCATCTTGACGAGATACTCGCGACCGATATCACCCGTTGTAATGAAATCAATGCTAACAGGGAGACCAAGCGACTCGTCGCCCTCAGGGAATTCATCCTCATCGTACTCTTTCACAATCTTCCAGAGTGCAACATCCTTTTCTGCTCCCACGCGTGCCCCGCCCTTTGGTAGCCCCCGCAGTAGGTTAAATACCTTCTCACCGTCAAAACAGGCGCCGATAAAGTAGCCACCCACCTTCAGATTATCCCCAATATTTTTGATGAACCCACGCAGTGTGGCAGGAGTCTCAAAGAAGTAATGGAGCGCAAACATACAACTCATACAGTCGACACCCTGCTTAAGTCGTGAGGCACCCTCTTGCTCGACAAAGGGAGGCACTGGTCCAGACGGCTTCATCCGCCCCAGAATACTCCGCAGAATATCCTTGTCCTCCTCTGTCATACCAGCCTCCCCATTTACATAGTTCTTCGCCGAGTTTCCAACAGCAAATATCATCGGCGGTACCCCACTCTCACGCCCCCCACTATTTACGAGAGTATCCATATAGCGACCATAGGCGCTGTCGCGCTCCCCGCGAATATTGTCACCTGCGAAGTCTACACCGAGAACAAAGCCCGCCCCACGACGCCGCCAAATCTGTAGATCCGCCGCCACGCCGCAAGCCATATCAATCAGTGTCTTGCCGCGGGCATCCAGACCGGCGCTATACAGAATGCGCTCCTTAATCCACTTATTATGGAAATCGCGCATACCACGTGTAAGCATCTTGTTTTCCGCAGGCGCCTTTCGGTCATAGTATTTCTTCGCGACGGCGCCATGCTCGTCTGTGATGCGATTGAGATCGGCTTGCTCGGCATCAGACGGCTGCTCCGAGCCTGACCGAATCATGTATTCCGTTACAGGGCTATAAATACTATTCCAGTTATCATTTGCCACTGTATCGGAGTTAAGTGTGCGGCCGATGACACCACTCTGAAAGCGCTCTGTCTTATCCATACGCACACGGAGAGGAATCCAGCGCCACCCAGGTGATGCTTTTGGATTATAGGCCATCTCTACAACCGTCTTGTCCTGAATCGGCTCATCCGTGTCATGTGTCTTTACATATGTCTCACCCGTGTCAGGGTCCTCGTAGACTGGAAGATTGCAGATGCTCGCCATCAGGTCAGGAAACTCTTTCGGAGTGAAGAGCACTGGTTTGTACTCTTTCTTCCCCTTGCGGTCGCGCCGAGGGAGATCCTGTAGATTAAGAATAACATCGCGCGCATTCTCTGTGCTCGAGCCTACAAAGAGACGTAGCGTCTTATAACTGACCGTTTCACCAGTATCGGGCTGAACCCCCACTGTAATCTTGTCACGTGTGGAATCTGCAACCCGCTCCATCTTTACGAGGAAATCAATGGTATTATCCTTCGATGGCTTCCACTTGAACTGCTCGAAGAAGGTTGCCCCAGCCTCCGCCGGTAGAGGGAGCTTATTCGGTGTAAAGATGAGACCATCGCGATAGTAAGGCTTCGCCGTATCGAGGCACCGCGTGGCCTGGCGAAAGATACTCACGTCATCTACGCGACCAAAGAAGAAGTCCTTCATTGAGACCTGTAGCTGTGTGAGCGGCGTGAGGCCCTTAGAGAGCTTCTTCGGACCATCGCCAGAGTTCCATGTAGATACCCACTTTTTCATCTGGCCGTGACGAGATGCGAGATGCTCCTCTGGCGACGGCTCCTGAAAGGGTAGCTGGCTGACATCCTTTTTGTCGGCCGCGAGAAAGATGTCGAATAGGAGAAACTGCTGCGTGGGCTCCTTATCAATCGTCAGCGTCACCCACTCACCGTCGACAAGCGACTCGCGGCACTCTGGCTGCTCCAGCCCCGTTCGATACACATTTCGCATACTCATATCAATGAGGAAGAGTTCGCCCTTTCCGTCACAGAATCCCACACAGCGAAGGCCGTCGGCCTTATCGGTAACATTGTAGCCGTCGCGAATATTTGGGACACGCGGCTCGCGCTCTTTTACCATATTCCGCATCTGAAGAGTGATTGGCGCAGGCCCACGGAATCTATCCGTACCGATGATGGCGCGATAGGAATCGAGGACCTTGCGAACATGTGACTTGCGAATAAGAAGTGTATTCTTTTGGATGCCACGGAGAACCTCGCCGACGTGCTTGACGAGGCGCTTCATGGCTGACTCGACTGTATCGTCGGCCTTGCGTAGCAGCTCCACTTCAATCTCATATGATGGCACGCTCTCCATGATGTCCTGGTCGCGAAACTTGCGCTGCCACCGGTATTCACCTCGTACATCATACTTCGTCGAGCGCACAATCGACATATCGATGCGAACACCATCAGTCTCGAAGGTCCAGCGGCGAATCATGCGGAACGCCTTCGGGACGCGCGACCAGTTTTCGAGCAGCTTCTTTATCTCTGAGTCATCCTGTGCCATGGGAATCTCACGACGCTGCTTGATACGGAGGGCATACTCTTCAAGGTCGACGTTCTTTGTGGCGACTGCGCGGTCCTTACACATCGCTGTGAATGGCTTTCCAGCAACGATATCATCGCGACAGTATTGCTGAATAACGCCCAGGCCAGTCAAACTAAAACGCACATGGTCCTTTGTCGTAATAGTCAGACGGTCCTCTTGCGGCATATTGGTATAGCCCTTGGCACGAAGGCGTTTTGCCACAGTGAGAAAGGTCGTAGAATCTACTTTACCCTTTTCGCCGAAAACTGTTTCGAGTTCGTAGTCGGGGTGGGCGATCCACTCCTCTATTTGGCTCTTTATTGCATTAGCTTCGGCGGAAAACAATTCCATCCGATGATTCTATTCCAGACTATAGGTTTAGCTTTGAGTGGCTGAGGCTTCAAATTTTTATACTGTGGAGTACTTAAATTAAGTACTCCACTCTGCTGGCTAGAACGAGAAGTTAAGTGCTCCCCATGATACAAAGCCACGGAGTGGCTTTGGTTATGGGGAGTACTTAACTTCAGTACTAGACGGTACCGTGTTCTGCCGAAGTTAATAGCTCCATAGGAGCTATTAACTAGGGCCTACAACACAACTGTTGGCATGTAGCCGGTAGGCCATTTAGTTCATGATTTCATTCATCTCCGTCGATACCGCCCCTGAAAACGTATCATGTAAATGACGAATCGCTTCGGCACGACCCAGTACTACAGCATAATCGGCTTTCTTCGGCTTTTCAAGCCGGGAGCCGAGGCTCAGATTCATCTGGAGAACCTTCGCCTTCATTTCCTCCATTGTTCCGTCAGCAATAGGCCAGGTGATTCGCCACTTCTCGGCTTCACGGTCTGAGGCCCACTGACTTAGCTGAGTACCGACTGACTCTTCACCGGGGCGGTGAAAGATTGCACGAGAGCCAACTGAGAAGGCCCAAACCGGCTTGCTTGCAGACCACGTGCGAGGATCCTCGGGGACCCAGGAGATTTTCTTATTTGCCTCGTCGATAAAGACAATCTGAATCTCGTAAAAATAGGCAAGGGCCTCGTTGAGAAACTTAGTATCCTGCGGGGGGCTGACATCCGCCGATTGCTGGAGAGCAAGTTGCTCGATAATCTTGGGGCGGGACCAGCGCCGCCCCCGTAGCTCGTTTTCCACTCGAACCTGAAGTTTGAGAATGGTCTCGCGAATAATGCTGCGCCGGATTGGAGCCGAGCCAGCCCTGAACTCTGCGTTCGTTTTCCAGAGGATGGCTGCAAGCGGACCGGGAGGCTCTAGAGGTGTTGGCGCCCAGCCACAAATAGTGGCGGGGACTTCCTCGGTTTCATTTGTATCAGAGCATATCCGAATGGGAATGGGAGAAAGTTTTTCATTCCGATGAGGATTTTTTTCCATGATGGATTTTAAAATGGGGTCCATATTCTTATATTGATATGGTGACTCGTGTTTAGGCAAGTAATAAGTCCTGGGCCTCGCGCTCCTCGGTATCACGAGAGGCCTGGTCGGCCCGTACAGTACGACAGAACTCCATATAAGTGGATAGTTCTTGAAATGTCTCCGTTGAGAGTTTCACGAGATCGAAAAAAATGCCATTGCTATTTTCGGTGTATTCCACATTATTCTTTTTTAGGATTTCATAAATCTTAAATGATTCAGTCTTCGATAGAGTTTTAAGGTCATCTAAAAAATATTTGCGACGTTCATATTCTTCATTTGTTAAAGTTGCCATCTACGGTGTTATTCCAAAGTTAAGAGTTACTTTGGGGCGCATCAGTCATCCTTAGAATCCTCTCCCTCTTCCTCATCTGCTTCATCGTCGGTGGCATCCATGGCTGCATCATCTCCGCCGGCGTCATCGTCATCGGCTCCAGCATCAACTCCGGCATCTGCATCGGCTGCGTCGGCGACTCCATCGGCGACTCCGGTGTCTTCTTCGACCTCATCATCTGTCGCATCTTCTGTTCCAGTATCTTCGCCAGCCTCGTAAACATTCTTCTTCACTGCTCTACTTCTAGACTTGAATAGACCAACACTCAGAATATACTCATCATTCACCTGAAAGCGGGACTTCTTGATTTCCACCTCGACCATTTCACCGACCTCGACACTCTCAAACTCCTCATTCCCAATATTGATGTCGCGCGGGATGATGATGCGAATTGCCTTTGCGTACTCGACATAGAGGCCCATCTTATTCTTGCGAATCACCTCACCCTCAATGATAGTGCCATCGGGGGGATTGAGAACCTTTCCCTCGGCCTGGATGTGAAAGAGAAGATTTCCTGTGAAGCGACCACGCTCAACCGACCCCATTGAGCGAGACATGATACGAATGCCGTCAGGGAGTACATATCCATTACGACTACAGCGACCTTCAAGACGGGTACGGAGCTTTTGTTCCAGAATATTATCAATCGATGTAATTTCCTTTCGAAGATCCTTTGGCGTCAATGTCACTTTTTCTTCGAATACTGCAATATACTCCATTCTATATGAGAAGGGGAGTATGTGTATTCAATTTTTACTTGAGCTTGTGCTTACTCTTCACAGCCGAAATCGGTCTATAGAAATACCGTTTGCCTCCGCGCTCCTTCTCTAGTTTATCGACCATGCGTAGCGTTATATTTTTCAAGGTACACGCCTTTATTACATTCTGAAACTTGCGGAAGCTATCGATTAACTTTTCCTTCATTTTCATAACCTCGCGCTCAGCTGCTGTCATTTCCTCCTTCTTCTTTTTCTTCTTCTCTTCGCGTTGCCGTAAGCTGCGCTCCTCTTTCTCGTTTAGTACTGCATCTATGATTAAAAAGGGAGGTAGTCCAAGTCCAACAATCATTGTCCGTATTTGTTTCAGCTGCTCCTTATGGTCGGCAATTTTACTAATATTTTCGCATTCCTTGCCCTTTTCCAACTCCTGCCCTGCATCAACGACACGGTCACTCGTTTTTAAGACAAATTTCGATTCCTTAAGTTTCGGTATTATAAAGCCGTATATGGGACCAGTCGTCGTCTTATTCACCTGTAGACCATTATAAGGGTCAGTCTTATCGGTTTCAAATAATCGAACAACTGCTTCGGAACACGGCGCCGCGCCACACTCGTACTTTATTGCGCCAGTCTCGGTGCTTATATATCTGAAGGCTTCGGTTGAACCTTTCTTAACACGTTGCTCGATACTAACCGCCTCAACTACAGGGTCTCTCGCGGCGGCCAAAATCTTGGATTGTTCCCCGTGTGAAAGACTCTCGTCCCATATGATTTCCAAGAATACTTCAAATAGTACATTTAAATACTTGGTCTGTTTTTCAGCATCATATGCCCCTGAATTTTTAATATGCTCGTACATCCACGATATCATTGAAAGAACATTATACTCACGTTTATATTTATCACCACTATAGCGCTTATCAATCGCTGCAATAACCTCGTCTGGGATATCTAGAGGCGACGTCATCGTTACTATTGACTGCGCCCATGTAACACATACCTTCCAATATTCTACACCTGAGGAGGGAGGGGCTACAGCCTCTGTAGCGGGAGCCTCGGCAGCCTCTGCAGGAGCCTCTGCAGGAGCCTGTGGCCCCAAGGTCGTCGTCGTTATTTTCGCCGGCACATATGCATCGCGTCTAACTGGTACACTCGCCACACGAAGCGCAAGAGGAATACGAACGTCCGCCAGGCGTATAGGTTGAAACAGGTAGAAGCCATTGCGGTATGTAATATATCCTTCCTGTGAATTCACATTAACTCTGAACGACTTATTATCAATAATATTTGTAAGTAGAGTTTTTATAGCAACAGCTGGGATACCCTTATCAATAAAAATGTCCTCTAGAGAGCCGCTCTGTATAATGGGCTGACCGGTTTTCTCGAATATGTCGCGAATAATCTGCTTCATCTGTGATTCGCGCCATCTCATTGCATACTCATCATAGGTTGAAATATCAATATTGTTATGTTTTTGTAGCGATTGAATATTGACAACCTTAGAGCAAGCATAGGGGCATTCCATCCAATCACATATGCTGCTATAGGGCGTGTCATTCAAAGATACGTCTTCACGAATTTCCGAGCGTGAATCTTCCATGCGGTCAATTGGGTCCATATCCTTTGCATAAATTGCAGGAAAGTTCAAGTTACAATCAAGGGCGTTCTCTTTTAATGTGCGCGTGACCTCTCCCATTTCCACAGCCTTTTTCATTCCCTGACGATACATATAGAGGTCGGCAGTTTCGGAATTATCACCATATGTATTTGTGAGAAGGTGAATCGTACAATTCCTCTCGGCAGCCGGTAGCAGCGCATGACTACAAGTACGAACACCACGTCCTAGAACCTGCTCCATCTTATTCAAGTGGTACCAGGCATCGAAGACGTAGATTTCACGAATAAATCGCAAGTCGATACCCTCTGATGCAACCTGTGAACCAATCACCACTTTTATGTCCTTACCGTATATGTTCGACTCTGAGCGGGCGGCCTTAATCGATGCAGCATTATTCGGTGACAGATTTATTTGGCCCGTTAATAAGACGTACTTTGCTGGAGCAAAGCGATGATTCTCAGCGTGGCCGCGCTCGCGGTTACTACATAGGGCACACTGACGCCCCTGTCCGTCGATAGGACCATTCATAAAAAGGGTTTTGTCTTGTCCGTATGGTGTGTAGCCATTTGCCTCTAAACAAAGAGCGAGAGGGAGCGCTCCAGATTTAATAAATCGACTGTAAATGAATATGACACCCTTCGTATCTGGAATACGATTTATTATAAAATGCGCCTTTGGGCTAACGCGCTTCAAGTTTGCTCGCGCCATCCATGAAGGATCCTCGCGCGGCTCGAAACGGCTTAGCGACCCCTCTTTCTTTTCTTGAAATACTGAATCGAACCCTGTATCACGAATTCGGCCCTCAGGAGTGTCGCCAGGATATAGCCAATTCCCAGACTGAATCATTTCATCGAGACTTCTCAGACTGAGACCGGCGCGCTCAGTGACGGTGTCAGCGATTCCCTTAATAACTCGTAGCTCATCGGGTTCATAAGTCACTGGAACGAAGGGTAGGCGAAGCAGACCAGGAATCAACTTCTGCATGATGTCCTCGCCGATAGGGCTTATCGTCGGCCATGCATCAAGTTTGGGGCAGGCCGCATCTTGTGGGTTAAATCTTATGGGAAAGCTGAGCGGGTTTTCGCCACGCATAAAACTGAGATAGGCGCTTGTGATGTTTCCAAGCTTTTCCTTTCCCCCTGGACGAAAAACAGTGAGCCCCTTTCCAGGAACCATCTTGAGTTTCGGCATAAAAATGTCCTTCTCGGAAATCTCGGCGCGCTTATCGTTTATCAGGAGGAGATTCATAAGGAATATGATTTCATTGTAATTATTATACATTGGTGTTCCAGTAAGAAGGAGGAGCTTCATTCCTTGGGCTACGCGGAGAACGTTCATGAGTTTGGGCGTAAGACGCTTTCCAGCTGTTGATTCTGAAAGCTCGTTGTCTCCTCCAGCAATATCGAGATTCTCTTCTTCGGTTTCACCAGGGGAGTCGCGTAAATTATGGGCCTCGTCTATAATTAACATTTTTCCATCAAATTCATTTCGAAGATCTCTAATTTGTTCCTGGGTGCGGCGTTCCTTATCAGGAATTTTTTCAGAGCGTTTTAGAATTCCCTGGATGTAATTATAGAATTGCGTGTAACCGAGAATTTTGTAGCGAATGTTTATAGACTGTTTGATACGGCGAATAACAAGATCGCGGTTGCGCTCGAGTTCCATTCCAGTTCGCACAAGGTACGAATTCCCAGTACATCCAGTTGCAGTATTATATTGTCCGTCCTCTTTTGGAATAACAAGAGTTTCTTCATCGAATATAGTCCTGCGAAATCCGGGTTGGATATTTCTAGGAGCAATGATATAGACATATTCCTTGGGATAGGCACGTAGATGCTCTTCAGCAGTATTAATAGCGGCACACGTCTTTCCAACACCGACCCCGTGATATAGAAGAGCGGATGCATAAGGGGTTTGTGGTGATAGAAATCGAGCAATAAACCGCTGAACTGGAGAAATTTCAAACTCCTCATTAGAATCACACGGATTCTTTTTATCGCGTTGCTGAATACCAAGACTATCTTGTAGATTTTCAGCGAATTCTTGTTTCACCATTATTTTATGAATAAAGGCGGGGTCCTGTGTATCAGGATAAAGACCTGCCTCGGTCTCCCATGTATTTGTTGCGTCACTTGGGAATAGCTTTCTGTTCTTGAGAGCCTTGTATAATGTATCGCGAACTGTCATATCGAGTTCACCATACCATGCATCAAGCAACTCTTGGTTGCTGTATGCATCAACCGATTCTCGGTTGCTGTCTGCATCCATCTATACTTGGATGTCTAATTATTAGTGGTATTATACCGTGAAGATTATATTGTAAAGACTTCACTGTATAATATAGTATGCCGCGACGTAAAACGTCTCCGTAGGGTGTTTATGATAAACATTCAACGGTAGCAAAAATGATAGCCTTATTGCCAGAATTATCGATTATTCTTTGACTTTCTTTGAATCCGAAATCTTTATAAAGGGCACAGGCCTTATCGTTATCAGCAAGAGCATTTAACCATATACAATGACCTTCTAATGTTTTCATTATTAATTCTAATAGCCCTCTTGCATATCCACATCGCCTATATTCACTGCTAACACCAAGATATGCTATTTCATATTCAGCCCTACCCTTTTGATTCTTATAGGCTATAATAAAAGCACATACATTATCTGAAGGGTCGATTCCTATATACGTATTTGAAAAGTCGGTTATCGATTTAAAATAGGGGATTTCAGTTTTATCAAACATAGAATTGAAACAGGTTGTAAGCGATTCCATGTAATTCGGAGAGAAGCCGCGAATTCGTAGCGGGGGGAGGTTTGTCATACTAATTTAGCGGCCCAAACTTAAACGGGCAAAACTGTTGTAGAAGTTTATTTACACGGAGGAGTGCATCGCGCTTTTCTGGATTATCTTTTCGTATTAATGAGAGCGCCTCATCGAGAGAGCACCACTTAATATTTCCTATTTCTTGAACCATATGCGTATTTGACTTATCAAACACGGGCTCCTTGTTATTATGAACGTACATTATAAAATACTTATGGCAGTATTGAATATGGTTTGAACCATAGAATATTTCTTTAACGGTGTCTAGATTCTTTATAGGGGTGAGATCATACTCTGTTAATCCGGTTTCTTCTTTCATTTCTCTCATCGCACACACATACTCTGATTCATGCGGCTCTCGACGACCCTTTGGAAATCCCCATTCTGGCGTCGGCCAGTACCAGTTCACAGATGCAATAATAGTAGCTAGACTTGGGGTGGCCGCACGAATTGTTGCAAGTTTAGTACGTGAAACTTCTTTTTCATGCCGATAGGGATTTGAGCCCTCTACTGGAGGACCCCAGAGTTTTTCCCAAAGTACATCAAAGGGGTCATGAATTAGCTGTTGCTGCTCTTCCCGGGTCATACCATGTACCTGTTGAGTGATGTATGTTATATCGTCGGTTTTGTATTTTCCACGCATAATATCAATATATCCGAGACTGTCACGACGCTGGATTAGAAGATATTCTATTTTGGATTTATCAATCGCCTCTAATCCGGTCCAGGAATCAGATTGAAGTAGATTTTCGACCTGATTCCAGTCAGTATTAATACGGAATAGAATTGTTCCGAAACTTGTTATAGGTAGAGAGCACTGCTTTGTATTATGACCGTAGTCGCCACAATTCGTGCAATATATCATTTGTAGTTTAGACATCCTTAGAATATAGACGGCGTCGCCGTTTAACTGGGAGCTTTTTTTGGAAAAAAGCTCGGCAAAAAAACTAGGGATTGCTAAGAGCGTCTTAGTAAGTGTGAGTTTTTTGGGGCCTTTTTTTAAAAAAGGCCAAATAGTCTCTAAAAAAGCTCGTTTTTTGGGGCCTTTTTTTAAAAAAGGCCAAATAGTCTCTAAAAAAGCTCGTTTTTTGGGGCCTTTTTTTAAAAAAGGCCAAATAGATGAAGCTCCCCCCAGCCGTATGGGGACCTATATTTTGGCACACAATACATATAACTGCAATCGGATATCCACAGAGTCCCTCATACGCACAAAAGCGCGCGGCCAAAGAATTCTACGAGTCACTGGCATTTCTCATACCTTGTCCCGTCTGTAGAGAGCATTACGGAACATACTTACAGAAATCACCCATATCACCACATTTAGATACACGCGATGATCTATTCAAATGGACCGTTCAGCTTCATAATGAAGTTAATATAATCTTAGGAAAGCCCACAATGCTTGAATCAGAAGTTGTTTATTTTTATAGACGTGTTGGGGCTCGTGGTAAGAATGTTGTAATAAACCAAGATACAATTGACGAAGTTGATATGCGCTCCATGATAAAGGGTGGTCTTATGGGAGCCGGCACTGTTTTAGTGGCAGGCTCTCTCATCTGGGTAGCGTGGTGTGCCAATATTAAGTAGCCTCCTTTGGAGGCTACTTAATATGGCCTACACCACACCAGTACCGTCTAGTACTGAAGTTAAGTACTCCCCATAACCAAAGCCACTCCGTGGCTTTGTATCATGGGGAGCACTTAACTTCTCGTTCTAGCCAGCAGAGTGGAGTACTTAATTTAAGTACTCCACGGTAGCCGTTAATTCCGGTACATACCAGTAGATGGGCGATAAGTATCAAAAACATAATTTTGATTTTAAGCCTGAGCGTGCGAGTCCCGTAGAGCCTCGCGTCGTCACCAGAGCACCTAGTTCATTGTTTGGAAGCCCAATCACTATAGAATCATCTGGTAAGTATTTAACAATCGCTCTCAAATACAGTTTTTTTGCAGTCATGTTTTTTATGTTTAGTCTTGTATTTTTGATAGTTCTTCAAAGCATGGGATTCAAGACATTTTCATTCCTACCCGATGATGGCGGCGCAATTCCAATTCCATATTTGCCAACAAATCGGCAAATTGCGTTTCCAACCAGTATTATGGCGGCAGATGCTTCAGCAAATCTTATAAATTTAGTTTCAAGCAAATATACCGTATCATTGGATGTTTTTATTGAAAGTGATTTTGTTAACCAATCTGTCCCAAGAGTACTCCTCTATCGCTCTGCCAATAATGTAGTTCTAACTGCAAGTGACACCTCAATCGAAGAGATTATCTTAAAGATGCCGCAGACAAATTTCATCTTATATTTGGACCCTTATACAAATGATTTAATGGCAGAAATAATATTTTTACCTACGACAAACGGCTCTCCAACAGGGTCATCCTCAGGCATACCATCAGGTATACCATCAGGGAGAGCAGGGGCTCGGCCCAATCAGATTCAAAAGACCGCTGATAGGACTCTATTGGACTCTCTAAATATTACAACAATTTCTATGCCACCTATTACAAACGTGCCTATCAGAACGCCCTTTAGAATTACAATGATGCTCTCAGAATCATTACTTGAGGTATATATTAATGGGGATCTACAAAAGTCTGTGCCATTCCTCGGAAATACTATGAGACTCGTACCAACTGCCACACCCTTTTATGGACCCCCTACAATTGTAGGACGCGCCGTTCATGTTTCTAATATTTCTTATTGGAATACGCCATTGAGTTCAAAAGCTATTCGCACGTATGGCAAGGAGACCCTGAATGCTGCCGTTTTTAGCAAGTAGTAATAGAATGGACCGCATGGTTATATTTATAGTCTTAGGGCTAATACTTTTAGTCGTAATACTATATTTTCTTCTACGGCCGACACAAACGTCGACGACAACACTAAAAAATGGGCCGTTTAAGTTGTCATCAAAGACAAATGCTCTTAATACTTCAGATTTCTCATCACAGGCGCTCGCAAACGCCTTCGCCACTGACGGACAAGGCAGTTTTCAATGTTTTGTGATGTTGGATGCCCTGTCTCGTACTGGAGGGCACGTGGATTGTGGTCTTGCCTCTAATTCGCCCGATTGCCGGTCAGGCCTTTACCCTGTTTGCACCTGTAATACTATAAATGATTGCACGAATTGTAACCACAGTGGTTATCAAAAGGTATTTACTATACATGGTATTTATACCCTAGAAGTGATGAACGTACCTGATGCGAGCCGGCCAAACGGTATTGCAGCCCAACTAACGGTTCGCACGAGCACCGATACAGACGGAGTTCAAGTTACACAAGTGGAAACTGTAAGTCTACCTCCGATAGATCAGCAGAAATGGGTTATGATAACTATTGCGAGAGAGGGTCGGCGTATAGACATCTACTATAATAACTCACTCGTGCTTTCAACTAAAATGCAAAATGTGATTTCCACAATTACAAATGGTACGCCACTAATTGTAGGTGACCCATTACTATCCGGTCAGATTGGTGGCTTAACCTTTTTACCGAATCGCCAGTCAATTAATGATGTTAGTGCAACTTATGCGAAGGCTACCAACACTCGTGGAGACCCTACTATATTTATAACGACGGCAAATGCGCTAACATATGATATTGAATCGCGCCCGCCTACTTCGTTTGTGACGAAACTCTGCCTCGACGGTTCATGCCTATCATTCCCTAAGTTAGGTGCCCCAGATGTATCATCATATCCGAATATATTTAATATAAATACCTCTAGGTCTGGTATTCCTTTTACAACACAATATGCATAAGGCCCTGTTAAGTCCCAAAGTTATTTTAACACATATCGGTAGGAATGGTTAGTGCAGGATTTATCATACAAGTTGCACTTGTTGTGGCAAGTCTTGTAGTTGTGTACTATATGTATGGTTTTATAACGACGACTCCTGGTCCTAAGCCAACTATCGTTGTTGGAAATCAAATAGTCGCCACGGCTGCCCCGCCAGCTATAACTTCAATTCCATCGCCATTTGAGGGTGGTGATTACAGCGTAAGTTTCTGGCTTTATGTCAATAGCTATAATGTGAATCGCAACTCTCGCAAGCATATCATAAGCATTGGCGGTACAAACTTCACGACGCTCTTTATAGCGCTTGGAGCCTTTAAAAATACGCTTGTGGTGCGCACACATTCCCGGGACTCGAGCTCAAGCACTTACACACCGTCATCCAAGGACTCTAAAGCTGCGCCGTCTGGAACTTCAACGCCAAACTCCCAGGCAATAACCGATGGCTCTCTTACAACATCTGATGTTACAACATTACTAGCTCCTATGGCTCTAGATGATAGTATATTAGATAATGCTTCAATTTGTGACTTAAAGTCAATTGATTTCCAGCGCTGGGTGCAAGTGACTGTTATAATATCTGGGCGTACGATTGATGTTTACAATGATGGTAAGCTCTCGCGTTCGTGTATTACCGGATCCTATTTCAAGGTCGACCCGAGTGGAGTAAAGGCGACCCTTCTACAAAATGGTGGATTCGATGGCTATTTATCAAAAATACAGCTGGCAAATGTGGCGCTGAATCCGAGTGATATCTATCAACTTTATACGGCTGGACCTTAAATTAAGTACTAAATGCTAGATAGAAACAGATGGGTAGTTCATATAGCTCAGTGAATACTACATCGAATACTGCATCATCGCAGGCAGTTTCGAGTATTCTCACCCTGCTTATTGTTGCAGCTTTAATTTTTTTCGTGCAATTCATATACTATATATTTACGAGTAAGTCACTAAACTTTGTGACACTTGTTGATAAAACCGTACTATCCGATGCAAACATGATTACTATTTCACAGAATCCGAATAACTCCGATTCAATTCCAATAGGTATATCTGTAAATGAACGAACCGGTATTGAATTCGCATATTCATTTTATTTATTTGTGAATCAAAGTACCTTTGATGGAATGGATAGGTTAAAGCATATTTTCCACAAGGGTTACAACTCGCCGTGGCCCTTAATGGGTCCTGGTGTATTTATGCTTGGAACAACAAATACGATGAGAGTTATCATGAATACGCAGACGGGTCCATTTACATATGTAGATGTTACAAATATCCCGGTAGGAAAGTGGGTTCATGTTGTTCTTAACTGCTACAAGAGCGGTCTTGACGTCTATATAAATGGAAACCTAGCTACGCGACTCCCGCTCACTGGAAATATGCCATACCAGAACTTCCAGAATATTGTTATATTTTCACCGAGTAACAGACAACTCAGTAAAGTTATTACACCGTCTCTTCCGTTTAATGTGAACTTTGGGGGGCCAATCTCGGGACAGCTCAGTGAACTGAAATATGCCCGGTATGCACTATCAATAAATGAGATTAATAGTCTTATGGCTGGAGGCCCTTCGAAGGTTGTTGCAGTGTCAAACTCTGAGACGCCACCCTATAATGCTGATACTTGGTGGACGGACCAGCACTGATTTGGTCTTTTTGGAAAAAAGACCCCAAAAACTAGATGCCTATAGTAATACTAGCAGCATCGAGTTTTTTTGCCGAGCTTTTTTCCAAAAAAAGCTCAGGCCTTAAAGCTTTTCAGCATACGATTTAGAGTCAATATGACCGGTGGTGGTCTCCTAGTTATGATAGCCTACGGAAGTCAAAATGTTATCTTAAGTGGAAATCCACAAATGACGTATTATTATAAAATCTTCAAGCGCTTTTCGCACTTTTCCATGGAAAGTGTAACAACCGCTCTAGACGGTCCCAATCAACTCCGCTACGATCAGTCAATACAACTTCGAACAAAAATACAGCGTGTCGGCGACTTATTATCAGACGTCTATTTTTCATTTCAGATCCCAGACATTTACAGTAGATATATAACACCTGGCGACGGAATCGCTACACGCTCATCGCAATATGACTTTTACTGGTCACGATTCCTCGGAGCTGCCATTATTCAGAACGTGGCCTTTTTTATCGGCGGTCAGAAAATCCAGGAGTTCGACGGCACGTATTTACTATCAAAGGCGCAGCTCGAATATGATAGTGATACTTATGCAAAGTGGGCCATTTTAGTTGGAGATACGCCAGAGCTAACAAACCCCGCACTCGGTGCCTATACTAGCGCATCAAAAACAGGATACCCGACCGTTATAAAAGATGTTAATGCCATCGGTTCACAATCAAACCGTCCCAGTATAATCGGTCAAGATATCCACGTCCCGTTAAACTTCTGGTTCACGGATGCAACCTCGCAGGCACTCCCTCTCATTGGTCTACAGTACCAGGAATGTGAAATCCAGATAACGCTAAATCCTGCAAACACGCTGTATTCTATTCTCGATGCCTCTGGCTACAGGGTTGGACCCGATTTCAAGGTCGATGGACGCCAGGCAGATATTGATTTGAATAATCCGGCTTATGGTGTGGCCCAGGACATAAGCGGTCAGCTTAGAAACTTTCTTGTTGATGTGGATTTCACGACGGAATTAAACACATGGTTTCTCAATCCTCGGATTCAGTCGACGTATGTTTATTTATCAGACGACGAACGACAGACGTTTGCAAAACAGCCTCTCACCTACGTATTTCCACAAGTTATGAAGATTCCTTTTGAAGGTATTCATTTAAATCGACAAACGTTTGATTTGGATATTCATAATCCTATAACACGCTTTATATTTAGTACTAAACGCTCTGATTCAATTTACAGAAATGATTTTAGTAATTATACGAATTGGTATACGTATCCCTATGCGCCTCTGAAACAGACCGCAAGTGCTGATCCGTATTTAAGAACTGGTGCCACAAGTGGTCTTTTGATTCCAAATGCGCAGAAGGATATTATAAAACATGTTAGAATTCTCTGCGACGGTAACGAAATTCAGGAGCAAAAGGCTACAGATTACTTTAGCAAAATCACCCCATTTAGATATACTTCTGGAATTACAAATGCTGAAATTCCAATTTACACCTGGGCGATAACAAGTTCTAAAATTCAACCATCTGGATCCTTGAACGCGAGTCGAGTGAAGAACTTACAGGCTGAAATTGAATTTCACGCACTTCCAATTGGAACGAACTACACCTACAATTTAACAATTTACGTTGAGAGTATTAATTTCCTTGTTATTGCTTCCGGTTCTGGTGCACCGAAATATGCTGTCTAAGTGGGAAACCGATAACCTCAATAGATGGGTGCAGGCACCAGTGTTATTTCTGCAAATGGATTAACAACACTTCAAGGCAGTGTTAACTCAAGTCTAGATAGACTAAAGCAATACCAATCTGACCCAGATGCAAAAAGTTTATCAGGTTCCTATTATAACCTACAACAAGCCATAAATGCAACAATAAAAGATATAAGTGGCGCCTCATCGAATACTATAGCAGCAGAGCAAAGTGGTTATACCACACAAATGATTAATTTAGATGCGCAGCGTGATGTTGTATTAACAAGGATTAAGGGCTATACAATCTATGACACATTACGACAGGTTTCTTATTGTATAGGCATGGTATTTGCAGCGATTATTATAACCAACTTTATGGTATCAGAGCCCTGGTATTATAAATTGTTTTTTTATGCGCCATGGGGTATGATTTTTTATCCGGTTGTATTACTCTATTGCTTATATGACCCGCCAGTGTGGCGGGCGCCACTGTTTCCATTAGTAGAAGTATCGACAAGTATGCCAGCATGGTTAAGAAATCTGCAATTTATATCATATAGCCCTCTTGGCAAGATACAAGAGGGTAGTGATGGCAGTACAACATTGCGCGCATTTACTGCTCTTGTGGTCGCATTTGGTATAACGGTGCAATTTCTAAAGTGAAGCCGGCATAAACACTGGTCGCGATAAAAATATAAGAATGTCGCAACGTAATCTAAATTATCCGTTGGTGTCTGTTATCACTCCAACATATAATAGACGTACTTTTATCCCCACTCTTATTGAATGTTTTCTTAATCAGTCATATCCTAAGGATCGGATGGAGTGGATTGTTTTGGACGACGGCACCGATTCGGTAGAGGACATTTTTACGGCTCATAAGAGCAAGCTCCCCATGCTCCGTTATATTCGTAATGAGGAGAAGCAACTTATTGGAGCAAAGCGCAACCGCCTGAATAAGGAGGCCACAGGAACGATTATTGTGGCAATGGACGACGATGACTACTACCCTGCCGAGCGTGTTAGCCACGTTGTCACGAAATTCAAACTCCACCCCCAAATCGAGCTCGCGGGGTCGTCTGAGATTTACATGTATTACACGGACATCAAGACTATTTACAAACTTGGTCCATATAACAAGAATCACGCGACAAATGGTACGATGGCCTGGCGAAAGTCATATGCTCTAAAAAACACTTATGATGAGACTGTGACACACGCAGAAGAAAAGTCATTTCTCGAGGACTATCGAAATCCGATGATTCAGCTCGACCCTTATAAGGTAATGCTCGTAATTTCGCATTCTGAAAACACGTTCAATAAGACGAAGATGCGCGACCAGCCTGACAACCCTTATGTTAAGAAGACTACGATGAAGGTGCGCGATTTCGTGAAGGAATCCACGTTGAAGAAATTCTATGCTGATTTAGCCTAAACAAAAATGATAAAATACAATACAGATGTCTAGTGTGAAAGAATATATCCGTCACCTTCATACAGTCCATGTAAATAGTCTCAAGGAGGATTCTCCAGGGGTTGAGCCACCAGAAGGTGCTCTGAAACTCCCTCTCCACCTTCACCAGAAAATTGCTCTAAATAAAATGGAGGTTCTCGAGTATAATTTAACAAATGGTTTTGAAATCGCAAATGAGCGGATGTTCTCGAATTACGCAATTCTAGGAGATTCTGTTGGAGCTGGAAAGAGTTTGATGGTTCTCGGCCACATCGCTCGGCTTAATCAAATCCATAAAATTAATAATAACAATTCAATTCTCCCTTCCTCTTCTTCTAATATTTTCAGTATTGTAAAGAAACCATATACCGACCTTTCAGAGGCTGGCTCACTTATTATTATACCTCACACCCTTTTTCGTCAGTGGTCCGATTATATTACGAAGCAGACGAATTTGAAACACTTTTGTATCGCTCGTGTAGCACAAATAGAGGACGAGGATTTTTTCACGAATCTTTTTGCAGCCGACGTTGTTCTTATTAGCAATACTATTGTGAAATCATTTCTTCCGAAAACGCATAAGTCGAATGTTCGCTGGAAGCGCGTTTTCATTGATGAGGCCGATACCATTCATATTAGCTCGACGAATACAATGCCCCTTGCGCGATTCTATTGGTTTATTACGGCGTCTTGGCTAAATCTCGTATACATTCACCACAGTCTATATTTGGATAGACAGTATATTGATAATAATATATTTAATTCAGGCAGTCTTTATTCTCATTTACAGGACCATTTCAAGTCACGTATTAATAAGGATGTTTATTATATTATGGAGGCATTTAATATAAAATCATATTCATTTTTAAAAGATATTATCACGACGTCACATATAAATCGTTCCCATATTATTGTATCGTGCTCTAAAGAGTTAATTGAGAAATCGATTTCGTTGCCGCCTCTTCATCGCCAGATAATATGGTGTAGATCCAGCGTAACTAATCAGATTATCAACCATGCAGTTTCGACTGATATTCAGCAGATGCTTCACGCTGGAGATACTGCTGGTGCTCTTGAAAGTCTGGGGGTCAAGGGACAGGATACAACGAGTTTAATCGAGGCAGTTACACTCAGTATTAAAAAGGAGCTGGTACGCCTACAGAAAACGTATGCCTTTAAGGAGTCGATGGAGTATTCCACTCCGCAGGCAAAGGAGTTAGCGCTAAAATCTCTCACTGAAAAAATACAGAAGACCAAGGCGTCTATTATGGGTATTCAAGAGCGTATTCAGAACTTTGCCACAGAGGTGTGTCCCATTTGCTACGAGGAGCCGAACGACCATCTGATTACACCGTGTTGCTCGCGTATTTTTTGCGCCACCTGCCTGCTTCTCAGTCTTGCGCGTAACTTAGATTGCCCGCTCTGTCGCACTGGAATCCATCCGTCAACCTGTACGAAGCTTTTATTAAAGCCTACTACAAATACAATTGAACCGGTGGATGCACTTCCAAAGAAGCACGAGGCGCTTTTGAAGCTTCTTGCAGATAATCCTAAGGGGCGCTTTCTCATTTTCAGTCGCTACGACAATCCTTTTAATGCTATTGAGAAGGGCATAGAGGACCTTGGGATTAAAGTTCGCAGCCTGAAAGGCTCGAAGGACACAATTTCGGCAACTCTGCGCGCCTTTGATACAGGGGACCTACGCTGCCTTCTACTCAACTCACAATTTGCGGGAGCGGGTCTTAATATTACATCGGCCACCCATGTGATTCTTCTTCACGCGATGACACACGAGGAGGAGAAGCAGATTTTGGGTAGATCTTATAGACTGGGTCGCAAGGGCCCTCTGAACTTTATAAAGCTGTTGAATAAGGATGAGGATAACTACAGCGAAGGCTCATAGAGCCTGAGTCCCATAAAGTGAATCCAAATGTTGCAAACTTATAGCCTGATAGCGTCTTATTTTATCAGCCTTTAAATTTCCAGCCTGTATTTCAAGCTCTGCATACATCGGTGCAAGGCGCACAGGTACCGAGTACTTCTCGGAAACTTCACACAAAAGCTTCCAGGCGTTAAACATGGCTGACTGCTTTGTGAGAACGGGCGTGTACCGAAACTTATCAGATGTTAGTGGCTCTGCACCAGGAGGGAGTGGAGCCTCTTGCGCGAGACGAAGACTTATGGTTTTTAGCTTAAGTCGTAAAGAAATCGGTAAAATCGTCCAGCATTGGTAGAAAAAAGCCCAGAAATCCCCCTGATCGCTCGTCTTATATGCATTAAAAATATCAAGATACATTTTCCAAGCGGCTGGAGTATCACCGAGAGATGCTTCAATACGCTCTGGGATGTTTTCCAGACAGATGAGGCTGGCAAGATTGCCCTCATTATTTTCAATATCAAAATCGAGCATGGGGTCCCAGTCACCCCAGAGGGTCCAGGCAGCAACGGGCATAACTCCTTCAGGGATTTCGATATAGTCCTGAGCGACTTCGAGTCCTGCAATCTGCCTCTGAAGGCAGCGGAGATCGCCATTAAAAGTCTCAGGGATGTCGGTTTTTAGCCAGAGCTTCAGACGGTCAGTTGTCACGTTCTGGATTTCAAACGTTAGACAGAGTTTTGCTATTTGCTGGAGGGTGCGCGTATCGATGGTATTACTGATAAGAATAAGAGGACGTCCCTCATGTGACTCTTTACCCTTGAGGTAGGTGTGCAGCTCACTAAGACCACCACGCTCTCCATTTGAAAGTCCATCAATCTCATCTAAGAGTACGCCAATACCACCCTTTGAACCGGATTCCATCATCTGCACGATACCGCCCTCTCTGAGAAGTGGTAGAATCGTTTTACGAAATGAGGTACCACTGCGAGTGTGACTAGCATTAAACTCGATGGGGCGGAGAGCGGCTTGGCGAAATACTCTGAGGGCGAGGGTAGTCTTGCCGATGCCTGGGGGACCTAGTAGGAGAACAGCGGGCTTATCACGTTTTTGTATCCATTCTAAGATGGAACTTTCCACCTCAGGATGTAAACATACTGTATCTTTCATTACTTATTTAGTTGGGTCGTTTGTATTTAAGTCGCACCAGAAGGGATGGGCGGCTGATTATTTAGACACGCTGAGCCGTCATAGACGCCTTCCCAGGTAACACCCTTTGTAGCGCATTGCTTACAGAGTTCGTCGATACGTTTTTGACCGGTTAGAGTTAGGCTTAAGTCAAATATAAACTGCGAGCCGGTCTGACCGGTATTATTCCATTTTTTAAGGCCGCCTGAAGTATTGCTTATACCGACTGTATCTACGCAAACAGCTGTTCCAGCTAGAGTGACAAGCGATAGGAAATCAGGACATACGTTGATTGTTGGGGGCCAGGGACCGCCTTTAACTCTAGTAACTACATCGCCGGATGGAGTATACATGAAGAGGCCGTAGAGTATTGAAATAGTTAAAAAGCCGGCACCAAGGAGGCCGGCGGATACATATTTGCCGGCCGCCACATTAAAGTATACGCTACCAAGAATGGTTGCCATTGAAATAAGAAGGTAGAATATGAAGGATAGTTGCATCTACTCTGCTCTTTTTTAAAAAGAACTTTTAACGGTTACTAGACGTTACCGATTTCCTTTTATAAATACAAGCTCGAAATCATTCCATAATTTATTTCTATATACTGGATACATTACATCGTTCATAAACTTAATATTATATTCTTCTGGTCTTTTATTTTTAAATGTAAAATCAACGTTTTTATAGTGCTGCAATAAAGAACCTATATTCCAATTTCTTTCAATTATTTTTCTAGACATTAAAACTTCTTTTTGAAAAATGGCATCGTCAAATGTTTTTGCATAATTCGTTGTACTGAATATTTCACAATTAATTAAATATTGTAATGTATCTTTATCAACTGAAAAAATATATGATTGAACGTGTGATGCATTTAATGGATTTGTCATGGTATTAATTGTACTTCCAAACAACTTAATATTATTGTGTAGTCCATTTATATAAATATCAGTCCATTTATCCTTATAATATGACGGGATAAATGGTCCGGTCACAGAAGAATTTACAAATATAAAATTATCATAATTCACATATAAATTATCGGTCAGTAAAGCATCACTCCAGCCTCCGAAATCATAGCCAATATTATCTCTTAATAAAGTTTTTACATAATGGGGAACAGTAAAAATATTACCTTTTCCGTTTGATATTACAATAAAATCAACGTTTGGATCGTAAAAAATGGAAGTATTAATAAAATGTTTTACTCTATCATTATAAACGTGAAATACATATAATACAAGGACTTTAGTCATTATATTAAAATAAAAAATGTATTTAAGTATACCGTCTAGTACTGAAGTTAAGTACTTGGCGGTATGCTATATTTTTTAGGAAATTATAAACATCCTAAAAAATATATTTTGTAAAAACCTCCGAGTTTTTTGGGGCCTTTTTCCAAAAAAGGCCAGCTGCAAAAGCATCGAGTTTTTTGGGGCCTTTTTCCAAAAAAGGCCAGCGTTTAGCGACCGAACTGCGCGACGGGCGTGGGAACACCACCGCCCTCGAAGCCAAGCTCGATGTAGGCCGTTAGGAAATCCTGCTGGGGCCACGTTGTAGAGGCCAGGCCCGCAACGCCAAACGTAGAGGCACCGTTTGGTGCAACAAGCTGAACGCGGCGGAAGACGCGCGTTGATGAAACAACGGTTCTGCCTAAATCCTTGAGGATGCCCGTCGCGACGGAGGGGCCCGCGACAAGCGAGCTGTAAAAGCCCGCGCCAGCGGCGGCCTGGCACGCCCATGAGACCGTTGAGAACGTCGACTGGCCGTCAACGGGGTTGTACGCATAGAGTTTCGTGCGGCAGTCCGCAACAGGGATGTAGTAACCGATGTTCTCAGAAACCTGGCGTGTGGATCTAAGAAGAGACGACATTGTATACCTGTTTATTAGAAAATAATTCCAGGGAAATATTTTGGCAGCAACCGGTAGTATGGGAAGTATCGGTCCAGGTTTTGAATTACCTTATACCTCAAAAGCGCCTGCCGGACAAAACGGACGCGTGACATTTGATACAGAAGAGGAGACCCTCGCTTCATCGATTAATAAGATTGTTCCCGGATTTGTAAACGATACATCTGTCGAACGCAGCTTTCAAACTGACATGCTCCGGGGAAACTGGGAGAAATCGGGAGTGAGCGGTGCATTTTTTTCAGGTGATAACATGGAAGTTATTCAAAACAGCATCCGTAAGAATGTTTATGAACGCAGCAAGCCGAAGGGCTACGTAATTGATAAGCAGTCAGTTGATGAACTGAAAATTATTATGCGGGCCATTTATTTACAGTATGCCCGTAATCTTCCTAATGGTATCGCCGAACAGGTAGCGGATTTGAATCAAAAGGTGATTGATTGGTCTGTTCCGCACATACTGTCGGCCGTGGACCACTATTTCTTTTACATTAATGACATCAGCCATCTACCGATTCCTCTGGCGCATATGCAGCATTTGAGTAGTGCCGGAACAAAAAGTCTTCCTGCGAATCCTTTCATTTAAGAGTGGCCTTTTTGAAAAAGGCCCCAAAAACTCGGGACTGAAAAGGCCCCAAAAAGAGCTTTTTTTGAAAAAAAACTCAGCAAAAAAACTCGATGCTGCCAGTATTACTATAGGCATCAAGTTTTGCGTAATTTTCAAAAGTCGGCGTTTTTTTGGCGTGCTTTTTTTCAAAAAAAGGACCTAGATGAGAACCGGAGTTTGCTCCATAGATGGACGCGGTCGTCCTTCAGAGGACCGCTCCTTTATACAGGATGTCTCCGGAGAATTTTTAATTGCCGGTGTCTTCGACGGTCACTCTGGTTCATTCACCGTAGACTTCACACTAAAAATATTTCCCCAAAAATTAGTCGATCTCGTAAAAACCGTCGGAAATAATGAGGCAGGTCTACGTGCCGGTCTGCATCGTATTTTCATAGAACACGATAAACTTATTGCGAAACAGGGCGCCCTTTATTATAAAGATAGCGGCTCCACTGCCACTGTGGCAATTATAACGGAGACCCACTGTTATATTGCCTATATAGGTGATTCACCAGCCTTTATATTCAATCCTGACACCGGCTCTGTCATAACTGCGATAGGAAAACACAATCCTGACCGAGTAGATGAAACAAGTCGTATTAAACAAAATGGCGGCTTTGTAACGGCTGAAGAGGATGATGCCCCACGTGTTGATGGATGTTTAATGGTCTCGCGCGCCTTTGGAGATTTCAGTCTAAAATTTAATAACCCAAAGGTTCCAGAATTTAATAAAGATTGGGCGAAAGATTTTAGAGTTGTGGCGGATCCTGAAATTCTAGTAATTCCTCGGCCGACGCGAGGGTGCCTTCTAGTTGCTTCCGATGGCCTCGTCGATACACCGTATGGTAATTTTCGTACGGCAAATCAAATTGCTACAGAAATCTTGGGAATTGCCCCAGGCCTTACGGGAGACCTGAAGGCTATTGCGAAACAGCTTATTGATAATCAAGTAAAAGTCTTTGAACCTGATTCACCAGCTGACTACAATGCTGATGATATTATGATAGTTATGGTTGATTTCAGCAAGGTAGTAGGCGGCGCGACAACTCGTAAGGTACGGCGGCGAAAGCGAGCGCAAACTAAAAAGAACCAAGGCTATGCCTCAGGACTACCTAAAACGTTTATGATATAGGTATTTAGGGTAATATTTGTATGAAAAGTTAGCGCGAGTAGCAGAGCTACTCTCGCGCAATACAACATAAATCCCAAACCCGCAGCTCCTGTAGCTCAGTTGGTAGAGCGTGGTGCTTATACTACGGTATACTTATGTCACCAGTGTTGAAAAAATGCAACGCCAAAGTCGCGGGTTCGATCCCCGCCAGGAGCAATTTGCGCTTTTAAAAAAAGCGCGCCAAAAACTTAAATTCATAGTATATTTTTTAGGATATTATTAATGTCCTAAAAAATATGAAGTTTTGGGCCCTTTTCCTAAAGGGTTACGCCTTTTTTACGGCAAACTTCTTCTTCGCACCAGATCGCTTCTTGCCATCCACATCAGCCAGCGCCTCCGTGCGAGCCTGTAGCATCGCCTTCCAGGCGAGCAGGAACTCATCCAAATCCTTCAGCCACAGGTCCTCAGCACGCGTTCCCTCCAGTAGCGCCACCGAAGCGCGCGCAACCTCCACCGCCAGCTCCTGCTCCTTAACCGCCGACGCCTTCACACGGTCCATCCGCATCCGCAGCAGATACTCATACGCCTCGACCTCATCACCCATATCAGGCTTCGAGATAGGCGGCAACGAGTGCTTCTTCATCATCGCCACAATCTCCTCATCCGTCGCCTTTCGGAGCTCCAAGCTCCCCGCGAGAACAGCCTTGATGAAGCGCGCCTTTGCATCATGCTCCACTGCCTCCTTCTTCAGCCGCTCAATCTCACGCTTCCTGCGGAGTTCATAGGCCGTCAAGCGCGGCCCATAGAATCCCTCTAGCATCGAGCCGACACATGAGTACTTTGTAATCGTCGAGTTCACATCAAAGCAGACCATATTCGTCGTCCGCACAGTGTTCGTCAGGCGGAAACGCTTCTCAAACTCCTGCGTATTAGCCCGAGCATCATCATAGTAATCCGAATCGAGATAGAGGTCGAACTTCACCTCGATATGATTATACAGGTCGTCGAAGTTCTTCAGCACCGGCTTGCCATCCTCTGACTTTGCCGAATCCATCTCCGTGTTCGTACAGAGCTCATCGAGAAAGGCCTTGTAGTCGTGGGTCCACGTGCCAACTGGCAGCTCCGAGATAGACACGACCTTACGTGCATCGTCAAAGGTATAGAGACCCTTCGTCAGCCAAACGCCGTCAGAGACCTGCTGAATGGGACCGCGGAAGCCAAACCACCACGGACGCAGAGCAATATTCTCTAGGGTGTCCCGCCGACCCTCCAGGCGATCGCGGAGAAGCCCCACGACATCCTCAGGCTGGTGAGGAGGAATATCCGTGCTGAAACCAGTCCCGATGCCGATGCAGCCATTGATTACGAGCATGGGAACAACAGGGAAGTAGTTCTTAGGCTCAACAATCATACCGTCGTCGTCGAGGTGCTCGAGAATCCCTGAGTCCTCCTTTCGGAAGATGGAATCCACGATGTGCTCGAGGTGAGTGTGAATGTATCGCGGAGAAGCCGCGTCCTTACCACCAAGGAGACGCGTACCAAACTGCCCCACAGGCTTCAGAAGATTGATATTGTTGGCACCAACATAGGTCTGAGCCATCGACGTGATAGCCGCCGTGAGCGATGCCTCGCCGTGGTGATAGGCCGCGTGCTCTGAAACATAGCCGGCCAGCTGCGCCACCTTGATTTCGGAGCGCAGTCCACGCTTCAGACAGCCGAACATGATCTTGCGCTGGGAGGGCTTGAGGCCATCCATTAGTGACGGGAGCGAGCGAATATTATCGGCATTGCTGTAATGAATCAGCTCATCGTGAATGAAGCGTGAGTAATCGACGCGACCCTTCTCACCAATCACGAGGGCGCGCTCAGGATCATACTTTGAGAGCCAGCCCTTTCGGTCATCGGCGCGCTTCTTGCTGAAGGCGAGCGACATGGATTCATCGGTCTGAGTATCCCAGGCATACTTGATCTCGTGGAGATTGCGGAACCATTCCTGGGCCTCCACCTCCGTGCTCGTGCCGAGACCCTTGTAATACTTGAGATGCCAGCCGGCGGCTGTGCCACCGTTTGCCGCCTTCCACTTCTCAAACTCGACGGCGGAATAGAAGCTGACGACATCGGAACGACGCGTAGCCTTCAAAAGCGGAGTGGCGAGAGAGCAGAGAAAGCCGGCGTGCATGAGCGAGGGCCACTCGGCATGAAAGAGATTCATGAGGAGACCCTTGATATGCGACCCGTCCAAATCCTGATCCGCCATCACCATCACGCGACCATAACGCAGAGACTTCAGGTCCTTATATGTCTTACCCTTTTCCAGACCGAGAATCTTCTTGATGGCCGTGAGCTCCTCATTCTTGGCGAACTTATCGGCGGACACATCACGAACATTGAGAAGCTTTCCTCGAAGCGGAAAGACGCCCCATTGCTCACGACCGACGACTGCGAGACCGGCAATGGCTGACGAGGCGGCTGAATCTCCCTCTGTAAGGATAAGCGTACAGTCGCCTGACTTCGCCGTGCCGGCACAGAGCGCATCAACGAGCTTCGGCATACCGCGCAGCGTCTTCTTCTTAGAGCCGTCCGTCTTCTTTGCGTCCTTGTTGGCCTTGGCATCGAGAATCGCCGCCGCCTCCTCGAGAAGGCCGAGCTTCACGAGGCCTGGAACCATCTTTTCCGTCTTGAAAACGGAGCCGAACTTGGTGGCCGGCGTCGTGAGCGTCTCCTTCGTCTGGGAATCAAAGGCGGGATTCACAATGGTAGCATTCACGAAGAAGATGACCGAGTCCTTGAGCTGACCGGCCTTGATAGGAATCTTCTTCTTTGTTGCCAGGTCGCAGAAGTCTCCGATGACGGTCGTGACGACCTTATCCACGTGCTTGCCACCCTTCTTAGTATTGATGCCATTTACAAAGGAGATGTGCTTCTCATCAGGCACGGAATCCTCATTGAAGAGGGCGCGAGCCAGGACTGCGGCCACCTCCCAGCGCTCACCACAGCGCTCGTAGGCGATAGGGGCATCGGCCTTAACAAAGAGCTTGACGAACTTCTCGAATGTATTTGTGGCAATGTGCGAGCCGTTCCAGGTGACCTTGACATCCTTGCCGGCCATCGCTGCCAGCTCAAGGGCGCGCGTCGACATCACATCCGTCATGTCGGCAACATCGAGACCAGGAAAGCGGACCATATCGGGCTGATAGCTGACGCGGACGAAGCCCTTTGCCTTGTGCGCGCCAGAGCGCTCATCGCCATCCTTCGGACGGCTGTCAGCCTTAATGGAGGGCTTCGTCGAGACCGACATGTTCTTCGACCAGGTCTGCGAATACTTCTGCCCGTGCTTGGGTGAACGAGTCTCCAGTGTGAAAGACTTACTGAAGATGTTCGTCAGCTTTGCACCGTAGCCGTTCTTACCGCCGACAATCTTCTGCTCGCCCTTGTCATAGTTCCCGCTCGTGAGGAGGTGACCGAAGATTAGCTCGGGCGCCCAGACGCCCTCCGCAGGGTGCATCTCAATGGGAATACCGTCGCCGTCGTTCTCAACTGTGATTTCGAGCTGACCGTCCTTTGACTCCACGGTGATAGCAATAGTCTTGATGGGCGTACGGCCGGTCTCCGTCGTGGAGCGCACGAGGGCGTCGCGCGCATTCACAATAATCTCATCAAAGAGCTTGTAGAAGCCAGGATTGAAGGCCACGGTCTTGTATGTCATTTTACCCGCAGTGCTATCATAGATCCAGCGGGACTCAGTGTGAGTATCGGTAGAGCCAATATAAGTATCAGGGAGCTCGAGAATGTGCTCGCGGTGGGTATGCTTCTTGTATACAGTAGCCATTTTAGTGTCTACAAGGGTGGGGGCTGGGGCGCGGTTCAAATTTACAGAGGTCCAAATAAAAATATTTACCGTTATAAATATAATGCGATTCGTCTTATTATCTAGATTAGGCAGTATTTTGCGATATTTGCGTCTGCTGTGATATTCTCATGCTTTAACAAGCACGAGAATCTTGTTAGTTTTTGCTTTTGCAAAAAACGAAGCAGATTCTCATGCTTTAACAAGCACGAGAATCTTGTTAGTTTTTGCTTTTGCAAAAAACGAAGCAGATTCTCATGCTTTAACAAGCACGAGAATCTTGTCATTATTCCACCCAGGGCTATACCGCTCCTCGTGATTACACACAATAAAATAAGCCTCAACACACTCAGGCAGGACACTTTCAAGATCACGCTCAAAATCAGATTCAGGAATGTTTCTATAAACGTCCTCAACAATCATATAACCGCCACGATTGATATGCGGCCAGCACTCCTTGATAATGCGAATCTGGTCTACATAGTCGTGGCTGCTGTCATCTAGGATTACATCGAAGCCTCTCATGTCAGATCCGCTCCCGTCAGCGATACATGCCTCCATAATTGCACGGCCAATATCCCCATCCACCCGCACATCAACGAGCCCCGTGTAAGGTTTATTATGAGGAAAATTAAAAGTTCCTACGTTATCGAGAAAATTTTGGTCGCGGTCAAAAAATGAGAGTCGAGCCTTCTTAAAATAATTCCACCATACAACAACCGAGCCACCACCCGCCACACCGATTTCGGCGAACATAATTGGCTTATTTTTGAGGGGGGCAAATAACATTGAATACACTGCCGAATATGGATGACGATGGCCTCCCTCTGTGGTATTATAAGGTGACTTGTCAATGCCACAAAGTTTCCCTAGCTCGCAGATTTCAGTGTAAGCCCTCGTGGAATCCATGACAATATGTTGTATGCGTTTACGGGCGTACATATAATGATTTGAATGACCGCTTCATTTAAGTCTTCTTTTAAAGTAAGTATGCGAGGTGGCTTCTATCCAACTGCAATGGGCTCTATACTGCGTTCAGGACCATCATTTATCACATCAGCAATGATAACTGCATTTAAACTTATAAGGGGCGACAAGGAGCGAATGGCCTCTCGGGCTCGGACTCGTAACAGCCGGGCTCATAGTACCCGTAAGGTCAAACGCACACGCAAGTAAATATAAACTCCGGCGTTATATGCCTAAAGATATCTTCAAAATACGCACATAGAACAATGGCCTTGGTCCGCCCGAACGCAAATGGAAATCTATTTGAGATCAAAACAGTTCAATCCGGGGCTTTCCGTACCCTCATCGAGGCGCTGAAGGAGATCCTCACTGAGGCGAACCTCGAGTTCGACTCGCAGGGTATCAAGATCATGGCCGTAGATGAGACCCACACCGTACTCGTCTACCTGCGTCTAAACTCTGACCGCTTTGAGACGTACCACTGCCCTGCAAAGCACGTACTTGGAGTAAACATGATTTACTTTTTCAAACTTATCAAGACAATGGCAAATAATGATTCACTTACTCTTTATTTGCCGGCGAACAATCCAAACAAGCTTGGAATCCGGATGGAGAACTCGGAGAAGTCGACGGTCACGAACTACTTCCTAAAGCTCTTCGACACGGATGTCGAGGATATTCAGATTCCCTCTCTCAACTTCACGAGCATTATCCACATGCCTAGCACGGACCTTCAGAAGATCTGTCGTGATATGAATGCGCTTGGAGAGAAGCTCGACGTTGAGATTACCAGCTCGGCCCAGGACCTCATTTTTAAGTGTATCGGTGATTTTGCCGAGCAGGAAACTATTATATCTGAGAACACGACCTCGAACATGAAGGTTCATAAGCAGGCGGGGTCGACTGCGGAAATCGTCCAGGGTATCTTCCAGCTCAAGCACCTTGTACTCTTCACGAAGTGTACCTCGCTGTGCCCGTCAATTGAGCTCTATCTCAAGAACGACTATCCACTCATTCTACGTTACACGGTGGCGAATCTTGGTGAGGTGAAGCTCGTGCTAGCCCCGATGAAGAATAAGCAGGGAGTCTAACCTTACTCCAAAGCCTTAAAAACATTAAAACTATTCTGTTTTCCCAAATATCGTACAGCTATAGGTTCTTTTCCATATTCTTCATACATACCTTCAGCCCCCTCAGGTATTTCCTCTTTCCAAGGAACTGAATTATAGTTCTTTGAAAAGAGTGTCGGCTTCCCTTTGAATGCATAACCACTATAGTTATGGCGAGGGTCATTACGGTGCGTATGTTTCCCTACAATTCCAGTGGGTGCAACATTTCTATGGGTGTTTGAAAACTTTCGGTAAAAGGCCCATCGACCTGCATTTTTCAAATTCCTTCTTGTTTTAGAATTGGCGTAAATATTATTATTTATATTAAAATTCGAACTACGGCCCTTTTTATGTGTTGTGCTATTTAAAATATTTGGTCGACGTGGTGAATTAGGGTAAGCGTTAAAATTTAAATTATTCCTCGCATTTACGGTTCTACCTCTTACGGGGCGTGGGCTAGAATTCAACTGTGAATTTTCCACATCCCTTATAATTTCCCGCGCGGCATTGTCATCTGGGTTATGTATCAAAGCATTCTTCGCATTGTCATATTTCTCTTTTGCTCTTCTTAACTGGACCTCTTTAGTGTGAGGGATTATACGGCCATTTGGAGCCCGAGGCATAACTATTTGGGGTTAGTAAAATTGATCTGCCTAATTATAATCTTAATAGAAAGGATGGCCTATAATCAAAATATCTTTGATGTTTTGAATATGAGTCAGGCTGTGAGTAATGGGCTAGACCCCGATAAGCGCCATTATAAGTGTATTGAAAAAGACGGTCATGTTACGTGTAGTAGAACGAGTGAAAATTCTGCAACCGGCATGCATGTTACGATTTCTAAGGGCTGCCCTGAAATCTTCGATAAGTGGGCTCTTTCCTATAAGATTGGAACCACCGTAACTGTAAAAAATCTCAACGCCAAATAGGGATGGTAAAGGCTACGCGAAAACTGCGAATATCAACAGGGAATAGAAGCCAAATTTTTCGTTCTCATAAACGCAACTTAAATGTTGCGAGACGGCGCGGGATGGCCTCTTCAAGTGTCAAATCAATGGCTGCCAGAGTTCGAAACTTCACACGAAATGCCAAGAATAAGGCGAAGGAGGCTCAAACTTCCCGCGTTAAAATGGCAAATATCGTTGTCAAGCTTCGGGTTATGAATAATCAGCTGAAGCTGGCGCTAAATATATACAACGGCCGAGTTGAAGAGCAGCAGGAGGGTCCATTAATTGACGCTGTATCAATGTTCCTTGATTCTATAAAATCAAATGTCGAGGATAATGAAGACGAATTAGAAGGGTTTGTTCCCGATGATGATCTAGGGGTCTATGAGTACGTTGATGAATTTACAGAGTATATCGATGATGATATAATAAATGGTTACAAGAAGGCATCTCTATCGGATATTAATAACCGTGTGAAAGAGTCGTACATAATTCTAAAAATACTACATTTGGCTATTGAATCAAATGCCCGTAACCTCAATGAAGCGATTGCAACTGATTCTTCTGACCGTTTGGCCGTAGCCGTTCATAATATGATGGATGGTGTTGAGCGTATGAATAATGACCTTTAAGACACAAGAGTGTCGTCTTGTATGCTACGGCACAAGACTTTCACATTTTCTTATCAACATGAGGCGTGTAAAGAACATCAGCAGCTGTAAGTTTTGGATGAAGAAGACGAATACCCGTCGGCTTATTAAAGGCCGAGCAGTCCTTATTCCAGAGCTTAATAACATAGAAACCGACCTTTGAAGTGCCGTTTGGACCATTCATGATTTTGGGACTAATACTTACTCCCACAATTTTGTCTGCAACAGCATTCGTAGTTAGATCCAGCATCGCGCCAAGAATATATGCCTTGTAGAAATCGACACCATCATCCGGGCCACCGCGGAGACTATATGAGCCGCCGCGGATATTCTGGTAATTCTCCCAAAGGGGTGGAACAGGGTCGCGCATACAGAAGAACATGCCGCGCTTTAGTTTATCTCCGAGCTCTTGGAAAACTGATAGAATCTCCTGAGTATTCTTCACCTTTGCAATGGGCTTGAAGGTGTCGATGGACCACCTCTTTTCCTTTGGTGCATGGAAATACAATGTCCACGTACCAGTGGGTAAGGGATCTGATAATGATATAGACATCTGTCTACTACCTCTGGGAATAGATTAGAGTCAATTTTTTAAATAGGGACGAACCTTAACTCACGTGCAGCGGCGGATTATCACTAAGTCCAGTTTCAAATGAATCGCCTATTGCATCAATGTAACGAACCGTATGCTTTTTGGGATTTATATAGTTATTTGTTAGCGTGGCCCAGAGCATAACTATATCTGTAATTGATGGCGTGGAGCCAGCATTAACGAAGCGCATTTCCTCTATGAAATTCGTAAGATCCGCTACGACATTTTCCTCATGAATAATTTCAATTGATAGGATTGGCAACGAATACTTTTTATAATTTGCGTAAATATCGGTATAAAATAATGAACGGTCAGCATCATATGCTAAACGGTGCTGATGGACTGGGATGTTACCGTTATAAAGAACTGGCTGTGAATATCCCTTACAGAATAGGTAGATTCTAGGGGAAAAGGCAATGTGATAGGCGCTGTAACCCTTTTCTAAGAATTTACTCACGTTACTTACAATCGATGTGTAGACTGTAAGAGCAGACACTATATATGGATATAAAAGAGATGGGATAAACATTATTTCTATCTCTTTTATATTAAAAACCTTTTAAGCTAAGTTGGTTAGCATCCCGCAGTTATCGGTGTTATTTTAAAACTTGGCGTATTAGTATTTGTCATTGGCGTGGTTGCCGGTGTTGCGGGGACGTCAATAGAAGCCGGCAGAGACACCGTACTTGGTGTCGGCTGAGCTACAGCAGTGTAGGGGCCTGGAGGATTTGTCGGTTGACATGATTGTACTGGAGCAGCGTTAGATGCTGTAGAAAGAGTCGTAGCAGCTACAGGCGAGGTATTCTTACTTACCGCCGCGCCAGTTACAAGTGTAATATAACTTATAAGTAATACAAATATCGGCAGCAAAACCATCGCCCAGCCAACAATTTCATAGTCTAAGTACCACAGAATAGTTACAAGACTTATGGCGACTACTCCTAAGAAGAAGTGGCTTGATATGCTTGTCTTACGACTTTGTAATACATCATTTAGAAGTACTCCAATAAAAATAGCCGCCGTGAAAATTATTGAATACATTTAACTATTATATGGTTAGATTCAAACCCGCTTGAATAGAATACGCTCGCGGGTTGCATCCCAGACTCCAACAACTGCATCATCTGGCTCGCCATCTGCATTCTCAGCGTAGACCTGGTTAGAGGAATCACGGTAATAATTCTTATTTTTGTAAGTAAACTGCTCGACTGATTCACCCTCCTCTTCCTCCTCGGCCTCCTCCTCTTCCTCCTCGACCTCCTCCTCGACTTCCTCCTCAACCTCTTCCTCCTCCTCAGCCTCCTCGACAACCTCCATATCAACATTCTCAACAATAGGAATCGTATGGTCCTTTGGAGGCTCATTTAGATTAATCTCGAGCCCAGGCATTGCACTCACAGTCCAAATATCGGGGGATAGCTTTCCAATGTGATTTACATGGACCGTCTCCGCCGTCTCGGCCTTCTTCATCTCCAGATTCGTAAGACGCGCATCAATGGTCTGAATAGACTCTAGAACTGATGAAAGCTTGTCGGATACACTTTCAGACTCAGGCGTCTTCGTCATGTGGATAAGATCCGCAATCATTGAAAGACGCTCGTGAATCGTGGCCTCTAGTGAGCGGAACATATCACGTACCATAGATTCTGATGACATACTTTATTCTATAATAAAAAATGTCATCAATTTTTAGACCCCTAACTTAACACTTAATTCCCCGCTTAATCTGAATATTCATTACAGAATCAAGCGTACTTTCCTTATCCTTCAGGGGCTTTGTACGCTTTAGACGCAGACCCTCCTCAGCCTTTGTCGTCTTCTCCTGCGTATTCCCCGTAAGAGTATTCTTCATACTCGAATCAAAAAAGTCAATGGGTTTTGTGTCGATGGACCCAAGGATACTAACCATTGGCGGCATATGCGTATCAACGCGCACCTTTCCTTGGCGAACCGTGGCGCGATATGACTCAATCGTTAGAGGGCCTCCAAAGAGCTTTAGAACCTCGCGACCAGGTGCAGGAAACATGCGCCCATTTCCACTGCGGTCATAGAGCCGGTGAAGAAGCGCAATACGCTCCCAGCGGACGTGAGGGTCAATCGTCTCATTTAGTACGTACGCAAGAGCACACTCGGGGCAGCAGAAGTTGCCATAGACGTTATAGACTCCGTGGACCTCGCGCTCAGGAATAATACAAGGGATTCCTTCAAAGGTGTGCGAGCACCAGAAGCAGGCAATCTCAGTTGACTCAGGAAGCTTTTTTGCCTTTGAATCCTCGGCAAATGAAACCATTAGCTGTACCTTCGCAAAACACTGCATGGGTCGCGACTCCTCTTCGTAGATTGGCGAATTGGGGATTGTCACAATCTCATTTTGCTGGGTGACAACGACTTCCTGGTCGCCGGCGAACATATCCATTGAAGCTGGGTTATACGGCTCTGGATCCGCAGTATTCTCCTTTGGAAAGACCATGTCGTTAGTGTGAATCGGTAGATGGGCGATTAGAGGGCGACGGGGTTCCTGTAGAAACGAACCCTCGATTCCGTTAGGGGTCACTACCGCCACGACCTTGATAGGCTTTTTTGAACGCTTCTTTGGCTCAGGGGCTGGTACATCCTGGGTGACAGAATCCTCTACAACCTTCTTTTTTCTTTGACCGGCCATATTTCTATCATTCAAACGTGCTAAAATGTTTAGGTGCGCTGCGCTTTTTCAAAAAGCGCGCCAAAAACTCGGAGTTTAAAAGGGCGTGAAGCTATTATAGAAGCCCTTTAAAGGTTATAGTTAATTCCATATTGTTTGAGAAGTGCCGGTAAATCATGAAATACTCCATCATAAAATAAGAGTCCTCCCGCAAATGAAATTAAAAAAGTGTCTTCCCACTCAATCCCTCTTATTTTCGATGCAAATAATAAATATTCGAGATATAGTGACAAAAATACTTTAAAAATAACTTCTGTAAAAAGGTAGGTCTTGGAATCAACTGACTGCTTTTTTAGAATGATTAAAAAGAATTGTGCCACAATCATTAGTTTTAAAACTAAGAAGATTATGTGAAACACGTTCATACTACTTTGGCCTTTTAAAAAAAGGCCCCAAAATATGTGGTGGCCTTTTAAAAAAAGGCCCCAAAATATGTGGTGGCCTTTTAAAAAAAGGCCCCAAAATATGTGGTGGCCTTTTAAAAAAAGGCCCCAAAATA
>Ga0304728_1000108_pt1 | contig 63621 bp, 50 predicted proteins | sample C_130625_MF_Meta_FD_190476 | JGI IMG/M metagenome (GOLD analysis project Ga0304728, IMG submission 190476) | Freshwater microbial communities from Lake Croche, Canada to study carbon cycling - C_130625_MF_MetaG (v2) (version 2) | ecosystem: Environmental > Aquatic > Freshwater > Lake | place... | reverse complement strand
GAAAAGTGACTGGTTTGACCCAACTGATATGCGTAGCCCAGAAAAGCAAAAGGCTGCTTACTTGAATCACTTAGCTGCTAAGAAAAAGAATAAAAATATCAAAGAACAAGGTGTGGCGGAAGAGTGGAGTCAAAAATATAAGAGCAGTATCAACTGCTCACATCCAAAAGGTTTTAGTCAAAAAGCTCACTGTGCTGGCAAGAAAAAGCACAATGAAAGCATGATGACAATGGAAATGGTTTGCGAAGATTGCGGCATGTGCCAAACACACGGTAATCTTAGCGAGATCAAAAAAGGTCAAAAAGACAGTAATGGAGTTACAAAATGCTGGCCTGGTAAACACGCTGTAGGTACTAAGAAGGGCAAGAATGGCGGCCAGGTACGTAACTGTGTGCCCAATGAAGGTGTATCAGAGGATCACGAGATCCAAATGGCATCTAGTGAATTACAAAGCATTGCTAAAAACGCCCAAGCATTACTACATATGGTTCGTAAATATAGCGAACAAGAAGGATTGGACGCTTGGCAACAAAGTAAAATTACCAAAGCCGCTGATTATTTAAATGCTGTGCTACAGAGTATTAGTGGTGAGCAAAATCCGTTAGAAGGGGTAGGTATTCCATCATACGGTGTGGGCGGCTATCGCAATCGTGGTGATGATGAAAGACATGATTTAGATGATCCAGAACTACAACGTAATCGTCAAGAAGTCACATCCTACAATATCACTATCAACGGTAAGCCTATCAATCCTAAACCAATATTTGGACGTAGTGCTACAATTGCATGGGGTAAGGAACAAGTTGCCGCAGGTGCAGATCTTTCTAATGCAGTAATTTCTCCAGTTAGAGAAGGTGTGGCGGAAGGCTTGTTGAATGAATTTGCAAATGATAACGATGATGACGACTATGATGACGAGGAGGATGGCTTCCCAGAGATGTTTGAGGCCCCATTTACTGCTGTTATTAACGGTAAAAAACAAACTGGCACAGTGATAATTTATCCTGGAGAAGTTACCTCGGCAGAATGGCATCTCAAGGACACAATCTATATCAAAACTGGTATGGATAATGTATACAATACCAGTGACTTTATTACACATGCGGCGGAATACATTCAAGAAATCATCAAATTGGATGGCCGAGGTCATAATTATGTAAAGCATCTAAAGCGTCGAGGTCAAGGTGTGGCGGAAGGTGAAGAAGATCCGCAGTCTGAATTAAAACTGATTAACCAAAAACTTAAAGATGCGTATAAACAAGTTCGTAACAATTCTTCTGTGTCAATTGGTTGGTATATGTCAGAGGTAAAAGCATTAAAAGCTCGCCGTGAAGAATTGATTAAACAATTGAGGCAAGGTGTGGCGGAAGGCGATGCTTATATAGAATCACTTAATGTTATGTTAGAGAGACAATTAGAGCCTACTATGGACCTAGACACTTGGAATAATAACTTTCAAAATGCCGATCCACAGAAGTATCATCAATTCAAAAATAAGACTCCCGAAAAAAAAAAGTAATGGCAACAGCGGCCTTATATAAAGCTCGCCAACCTAAGATTAAGAAAAAATGAGACTTAATGAGTTTGAAAAAAGTGATTATGAAATATATGGTCAACATAAGTTAGATCGTATACTAGTAGACCTCTGCCAACAGGTAATACAAAGACAGCAAGATGACCCTGAGAAATACGGAATGGTGGCGGCCTGTGTCTTAGATCCAAAAAATCAAACTGTCTTATGTGTTAACGAAGCAGCCGAAGATGGAACAAAAAAACATGCAGAGCGTGTTGCCATAGAAAGGTATGTTGAAGAGTATGGAGATATACCAACAGGTAGTATCATCATTACCACACTGAGTCCTTGCAATGAAGATGATACAGAAATGGCTACAAAAAGATATGGCAAAAACTGTACAGACTTGATCAATAATAGTAATGTTCGAAAAGTATATTGCGGATATATGGACCCAAGTCAACACAACGATCACGAAGAATACACTCTAGAAGAAACTGCCAACACTGATGTCAAAACATTGTGTAAAAAGTTTGCTGATACATTCCTAAAAGATAAGAAAGCAAATGAATTTGTATTAGAGCTAACAGAATTGTTTGATGCCAAAACGGCATTCCCGTTGAAATGGGATAACCAGTGTATTGGCTCGCCAATATGAAATCAGGGAGTAACAAATGAGAGCAAATGAATTCCTGCCAGAAGCACTTAAACCCAGTCAGTATAGACATTTGGTCAAAAACTGGGATAAAAAAAGATACGCGGATTTATTTGATGGAAAATATAGAATTTACATTCCACTAGAAGCAGATAACACCAACGATCAACCTGCAACTTATAATCCAGCAGTTAGCCAAGAGGTAGAAAAAGCAGGATATAAAATTGACGACTATGTCAAGGGCATAGCCAGTAAAATTGAAAACGGCCGTGTTCGACAAATTAAAATTGGCAAATTGTTATCACCTACAACAGCGCAGACATTTGCAAATGATCCCGTAAGGCAAGCATCTAAAAGTTCTGAAAAATTAGTGGCGATTTCTCGACATCCGTATGACATTGGGGGAATGAGTACCGATCGCGGATGGACTAGTTGTATGAATCTCAAAACAGGAAGTAATAAAAAATATGTAGATATGGATGTCAAGTCGGGCACAGTAATTGCTTATTTGATAGACTCAAATGATAAAAATATTCAAAATCCGCAGGCCCGCATGTTGATCAAACCATTTGTTAATATAGCAGGCACTCCTGATATAGCATTTGGAGTTGAAAACAGAGTATACGGAACTGCACCCCCATCATTTAGCAAAACTGTGGTAGCATGGGCCGATAAAATAAACCACAGTCGTAAATTAAACGGTATATTTGAATTAAACCCAGATTTATACCATGACAGTAACCCAGATGACCAGGATGATCAAGAGCCTGAACGTCCATTAATTGCTGTAGATCAAAGCGGACTAGGACAACAAATACTACAGGATCCAATAAAATTTGTTAAAGATCACCCCAATGCCAGTGAAGCAACATTACAAGCATTAGTGAACTATAATCCAGGGGTTATCCAGCATATTAAAAATCCTTCTCATGAGATTCAAGTGATTGCTGCGAACAAAAATCCATATTATTTTAAGTATGTTGAGAACCCATCTCCTGAGTTGCAATTAAAAATGGTGAGCCGTGATGGTGATAAACTTGAATATATCAGAAACCCATCGCTCCAAATTCAGATGGCCGCAGTTACTAACTATGGTGGTGCATTAAAATTTATATCTAATCCATCACGTGAATTACAACTAGCGGCTGTGAATAATAATGGCAATGCTATCTCCATTATTAATAATCCATCTCATGAAGTGCAATTGGCCGCTGTTCGTCAAACTCCAGATTCAATAAAATTTATTAAGAATCCAGATCCTGAAGTAAAAGCATTGGCCGATCAATTAATAAAAAATAGGAATTAAAGATAAAACGACTATTAATAGCATTGGTCAGAGATCAAAGACCTATATTTTGCATGTGAGAAAGCCGGCAGAGCTTAAGAAGAAATAAAATCAAGCGCCGATTTACCTTTAAGCCACGTTGGCTGTACTACGAAAAAACAGGGAAAGCTCATAGTTAGGGGTCCTCGGATGCCCTGTTAACCACTTGACACGATATTTACCATAAATATATCCATGTATAACTTTATAAAACAACTACAAGAAGGTAGAGTAATTAAAAAATTAGAGCAGGTAGTCTTACCCTATGCTCGTGACGGTCTTGGTCGTAGTTTGAGTAAAAAAGCGGTAGATTATCATTATGGTAAATTATACGGTGGCTATGTAGATAGATTCAATGCTGGAGAAGGTGATCCAGACTTTAATGAAGCTGGTGCTTTTTTACACAGTATATATTTTCCACAAATGCAACCGCCAAAGGGATCAAATGAGCCAACTGGTAAATCTCTAGAATTTATCAATCAGCATTTTAAAAGTTTTGATAAGTTTAAAGAAAAGTTTGAAAAAACTGCCATGGGCATACAAGGTAGTGGTTGGGTGTATCTTGCTCGTAATGGGGAAATTAAAACCATTGTCAATCACCAAATTAAAAACGATATTATACTATTAATAGATTGGTGGGAGCACTCTTGGAGTTTAGATTACCAAGCGGACAAGAAAGGTTACTTAAATAATCAGTGGAAAATTATCAATTGGAATATCATAGACGCCCGTTTGTAAAATAAACATTGACACTGCTCCTTGTATAGCGTATACTAACTAACAAGGAGATTTTTTATGAGTAAAGCGTTCGGAGCCCCAGAGCAGGCCAAAATTAAACAAATCGTTGCAGAGGGAATGACGGTAATGCAGGAAATTCAAGACCTAACTGAAGGTCTCAACGAAACCATCAAAGCTGTGGCGGAGGAATTGGAAATCAAGCCCAGTGTTATTAAGAAGGCAATTAAAATTGCACAGAAAGATACATGGGATCAAGTGTTCCGTGAGTTTGATGATCTTGAAACTATTGTTGATATCAGTGGTCACAGTTTCCGTCGTGAGGATAAATGATTGAAATATTTAAATCAACACTGAAATGGATCAAAGATGATTACCGCACTAATCGCGTTCGTTTCTGCATTGAGCTTGTTGCTTGGGGCATTAGCATTGGGTGTTCTATTACCATGGCTCTCACAGTCCCCAGCCCGCCCCTACTTGCTCTTTACCCTATATGGATCATCGGTTGCGGTCTCTATGCTTGGGCTGCTTGGACTCGGAAATCTTTTGGCATGTTGGCTAACTACATGCTACTTGTAACAATAGATTCCGTGGGACTAATTAGAATGCTAAATAATTTATGAGTAAGGTTGAATCAGCCATAATTGATTATACAAGGGTCAGTGAGCCATTAAGTCACAAGGAGAAAGAATATGTCATATGTTGATGCAATATGGGACCGCGACAAAGATATTATCAAAGTTGTCGAACGCGATCCAAAAAAGGGTAGAATATATCAAGAATACCCAGCTAGATATGTTTTTTATCACCTGGATTCAAAAGGCAAGTACAAATCAATTTACGGAGAATCACTTAGTAAAGTAACTTGCAAAACTAATAAAGAATTTCAGAAAGAATTACGCATACATAGTGATCGTAGATTATTTGAAAGCGACATCAAGCCTGTATTCCGTAATCTAGAAGATAACTATCTAGGCAAAGATGCTCCTACATTAAATGTAGCATTCTTTGACATCGAGGTGGATTTTGACCCCGAAAGAGGTTATAGTACACCGGAAAATGCTTTCATGCCAATCACCTCAATATCAATACATTTACAATGGTTAAATACATTGGTATGTTTTGCTGTTCCTCCAAAGACACTAACCATGGACGCGGCAACTGAACAGATTAACGATTTTCCAAATACATATCTATTTGAAACTGAAGCAGAAATGTTGGATGCATTTCTAAATTTGATCGATGACGCAGATGTGTTAAGTGGTTGGAATTCAGAAGGGTTTGATATTCCTTACACAGTTAATCGTGTTACAAAGGTATTAAGCAAAGAAGATACCCGCAGATTTTGTTTGTGGGATCAATTTCCAAAGAAAAGAGAATATGAGAAATACGGGAAACAGGCTGTTACTTATGATCTTATTGGTCGCGTTCATTTGGACAGTCTCGAATTGTACCGCAAATATACCTACGAAGAACGTCATAGTTACCGACTAGATGCAATTGCTGAATACGAACTAGGCGAAAGTAAAACTGTATACGAAGGCACACTTGATCAATTATACAATAATGACTTCCGTAAATTTATCGAATACAACAGACAAGATACTGCTCTGTTAGATAAGCTAGATAAGAAATTAAAATTCTTAGATTTAACAAACACTCTTGCACACGAGTGTACTGTGTTGCTACAAACAACAATGGGTGCCGTAGCAGTTACTGAACAAGCCATTGTTAATGAAGCCCATCATAGGGGACTAATTGTTCCATCTAGAAATCAACGTGATGAAAATGCTGCTAATCAAGCTGCCGGCGCATATGTAGCATATCCTAAAAAAGGATTGCATGACTGGATAGGTAGTATGGACATTAACAGTCTATATCCAAGTGCAATTCGCGCATTGAATATGGGACCAGAAACTATCATAGGTCAACTACAACAAGATGCAACTGACCAATTTATTAGTAAACAAATGTTAGTGGAAAAGAAATCATTTGCAGCAGCGTGGGAAGGTATGTTTGGTAGTTTAGAATACGAAGCAGTAATGCGCCAAGACAAAGCATTTGAAATTACTATTGATTGGGAAAACGGCAATACAGATATATTAAGCGCCGCAGAGGTGTATCGAATCATTTACGAAAGCAATCAACCGTGGATGCTTAGTGCTAATGGTACTATTTTTACCTATGAGCAAGAAGGTATTATTCCCGGACTACTAAAACGTTGGTATTCCGAACGGAAAAATATGCAAAAAAAACTTAAAGCCGCAATAGATGCCGGCAATAAGGTTGAAGAAGAATATTGGGACAAACGACAACTAGTTAAGAAGATTAATTTGAATAGTTTGTACGGTGCTATTCTTAATCCAGGTTGTAGATTCTTTGACAAACGGATTGGACAAAGTACTACACTTACTGGCCGTGCTATTGCTAAACATATGGCAGGAAAAGTAAATGAGATTATTACAGGCACTAATGATCATGTAGGTAAAGCAATTATCTATGGTGATACAGACTCTTGTTATTTTTCAGCGTATAATACATTAAAGATTGATATTCAAAAGAAACTTATTCCCTGGGATAAAAATATTGTTATTCAATTGTATAATACAGTTGCAGATAATGTTAATGCTACATTTCCACAGTTTATGTTAGATGCATTCCACTGTCCAAAGTCACGTGGGGAAGTTATTAAAGCAGGGCGTGAATTCGTTGCTATCAAAGGCATCTTTATGACTAAGAAGCGATACGCTATATTGTACTATGACAAAGATGACAAAAGATATGATACTGAGGATAAGACAGGTAAAATTAAAGCCATGGGGTTGGATCTTAAACGCAGCGATACCCCAGAATTTATGCAAAAGTTCCTTGAAGAAATTCTAACCAAAGTATTGAATGGTTCTCAAGAAAAAGAAATATTAGAGCGTATTGGAGAATTCCGTACTGAGTTTAAAGCTAGACCCGGTTGGGAAAAAGGCAGTCCTAAACGTGCTAATAACATTGCGGAGTATCAAGAAAAAGAGCGTAAAGCAGGTAAGACTAATATGCCAGGGCATGTACGTGCTAGTATTAATTGGAATACGCTTAAACGTATGAATGGCGACAAATACAGTCAACAAATTGTTGATGGTATGAAAGTCATTGTATGCAAAGTTAAAACTAACCCACTTGGATTTACAAGTATTGCATATCCAGTTGATGAATTACGTTTACCTAAATGGTTTCAAGACCTGCCATTTGATCACAGTGAAATGGAAGCTACAATTATTAATAATAAACTTGCCAATTTAATTGGAGTTTTAGAGTGGGATCTGGACTCTACTACAGAAGATAATACGTTTGGCAAATTATTCAGCTTTGACTAAAATATTTCTTGACATTATACCTAAATCTAAATATACTTAACAAAAGGACTATACTATGAAAGACATCTTACAAGACATCGTGAGCCATACTCACAACCTCGGTTTCCTAAACATTGTAAAAATTACAGGAACAGACGAATCTACAAAAATTGATTCAATGGCAGACGACCGAACAGTGGTTATGTTTGGAGAAACTACAAATCCACAGCCGGAAATGATTGGTGTATTTGGTATGCCACAATTAAACAAATTGAAATATAATTTAGAATGTCCTGAATATAAGGAAGATGCCATTATTTCGTTGCTAACTACTACACGTAATAACGAAACTACTCCTACAGGTTTGCATTTTGAAAATAAGGAAGGTGATTTTAAAAATACATACGGTTTCATGAATACAGAAATCATTAATGAAAAAATTAAAACTACAACTTTCCGTGGTGTTAAATGGGATGTAGAAATTACTCCGTCAGTTAGTGCTATTCAACGTTTTCAATTCCAAGCTCAAGCAAACAGTGAGCATGATACATTCTTAGCTAAAACTGATGGCAACAAACTGAAATTTACTTTCGGCGACCAAGGTAGTCATAGTGGTGAATTTATTTTTGCAACTGACGTGGTTGGTACTTTGAACAAGTCATGGACATGGCCTGTGTTACCAGTATTAAGTATCTTAAAAATTGCCGATGTTAATAATACTAAAATGAGCTTGTCAAACGAAGGCGCTGTACAAATTGTTTTAGATAGCGGCTTAGCAACTTACAAATATATCATTCTTGCTCGAACATAATGATAAATCCGCCAGTTAATTTATCTCCGCTACAAAAAGACTATGCAGTCTTTTTGCCTGCTATTAGTAGTTTTTATAGCACCTATATTGCCAAACAACGATTAGAAAAATTTATTCCTGATGATCGTATCCCTAAAGGGTTTGATCGCGGTATCGAAGGTATGAATTTTCTTAATGACGAAGAAGGATACTTTACTTACAAGTACGGTCTTTACTCTGCTGGTCACGCTCAGTTAGATATAGAAAAGAGTCTAGTACAAGAATCAATGATTCAAGACCGTGACCGTTCTAAGACAATGATATTAGGTGATTCGGGTGGCTATCAGATTGGTAAAGGTGTTCTTAAGTTTGATTGGTTAGACTTTGAAGGCCCAAAAGCTAATGCCGTTCGTAAAAGCATTCTAGAATGGTTAGAAGTCACTGCTGATTGGTCAATGATGCTTGACGTTCCTACATGGGCATGTGATCATATTCATAGTCCAAAGACAGGGTTGAAAACATTTGATGATTGTTTGGAAAAAACAAGATTCAATAACGCATACTTTTTAAATAATCGTATGGGTTCAACTAAATGGCTTAACGTGTTGCAAGGCAGTGATTGGGATACTGCTGAAAAATGGTATAATGGTGTAAAAGAATTTAGTGACCCTACTGGTCCATATGCTGGCAAAGAAGCTGAAGGTTGGGCTTTTGGCGGTGCTAATATGTGTAAAATGGATATTGCTCTTAAACGTCTAATGACACTTAGAGAAGAAGGTTTGCTGAAGGGCAAAAACTGGATCCATTTTTTGGGTACAGCACAACTCGACTGGAGTTGTTACTTAACTTTGATTCAACGACAAATTAGGAAACATATTAATGAAGAGCTTACCATATCTTTTGACTGCGCCTCACCGTTTATTGCAACAGCGCATGGACTCGTATACACAAACGCAGTCCACACACCAAAAAGGTGGAGTGTTATTATGGACAAAGCCCCAGATAACAAAGCCCTTGCAGGAAGCAACATACCATTCCCATTCGAGTCAGAAATTGGCAGAAGATTGACCATGGAAGATATTGCCTATTATAACTTAGGCGAAAGAAAAACTGATGCAGAATTAGGAGTAGATGCCAAGGGCAAACAAGTTAAATTTGATCACTTACTACCTAGCCATTACAATGTTGTTCCTCGTCTTAACAAGCTAGGCAGGATTCCAAACAAAACAAGTTGGGATAGTTTTGCCTATGCTCTTATGATGGGACATAATGTATTTTGTCACATTGTGGCCGTGCAACGTTCTCAGCAATTGATGGACATTGAAATTGCCAAGGTCAAGGACATTCTTTCATGGAAACATTGGAAGAAAGTTAAAACTCAAGATATGAGTGATGAATATTCAGATTGGGTACCACGTAATATTTTATATTTTAGCAGTTTTGTAGAAGACCTGTTTAATACTAAAACTAAAGACGAAGCATTTGAAATGATTACTCAAGCAAGTCCTTTTTTACGTAGCTTAGAAGGTTCAAGGCTACAGGGTGGACCAAAAGAAACTACTTATAATAAATTAATGATTGTTGAGGATATTACTAACCCATCTGAAATAGATTTAGAAAATCCAGAAGATGAAAAACTAAGAGCACTTAGCGAAGAGTTGTTAAACAGCAATGACGCTATTTAAAATACCAAAAGAAATGCAAAATCTAAAAAATTGGCAAAATAACATGTTGTACAGTATTACATTATCTGCTATAATATTGTTATGAAACGAGATTATACTTTAGGTGAACAAGATAATGTTCAATTTTTCACAGGCGTAGAAGTTGAACATACATCTGCATTCGGCATGAAAACATTGTTTGTGACAGGTCTACAAACTGTTGACAATATTGCAACAAACTTGCAAGGTTGTGAGCATATCTTTTTTGGTGCCAATCACAGTTTTAATCCTACAGATCACGATGAGTGGAGAAGTTGGGAGTCGATGATTGAATTTTTTCTAAAAAAAGAATATCTATGTAGTCTTGATATTCCAATTAATCTAGCAGAAGAGTTTCTAGAAACTGGATTAAATGATAACGACAATTTTATTCCACAAATACGGATTCCTATTCCATATTTAAAATTATGGAACTATAATACGATGCTTAAAATTGATGACAAAAATTTTAAAGCAACGAATCCTGGTGTATGGTCGGTGCCAATGGGTGCCATAACTCAGCGTAAATATTTTACCCCATGGCGCAACTACAAAAATGACGAGGTTCTAAAATGATTAACTCAAAAATAACAAAACAAGCAGTACAACAAACCACAGAAGAAAAACTATTCAAAGTGCTTGAAAGCATTGATTGGAAATTGTGGGAAATTTATAACATGATGAAAGACAATCTGTCTGAAGATACAGATGCTCCTAAGAAATGATTGTTAAACAAGACATACGCCCTAATAAAATGATATGGGTTACTTTACAAAAAGAAGGTGTTCATTGCTACCCAGCGGCAGCTACAGACCCTAACCTAGCAACAGGCGATGAATATGATGTTAGTTTTTTAGCTAACAAACATCGGCATATATTTCATTTTAAAGTATGGTTAGGTATTACACATAATGATCGTGACGTGGAATTTATTCAATTTAAACGTTGGTTAGAGAATCTTTATACAGATGCTACACTAAGTTTAGATTACAAAAGTTGCGAAATGATGAGTGATGATTTATACGCTCAAATTTCACAAAAGTATCCCAACCGTGAGGTTTGGATTGAGGTCTCTGAAGATAGAGAAAATGGTTCATTTATCAAATATTAATTAAACATGGCACAACCTACATATATTCAAAAAACTCTTCTAATGAAGCCTGAGGTAACTAAAATCTTCGACGATCTCGATGCCTGGTTAGATCATTGCAGATTTAATTTGTTGGACTTTAATCCAGCAGATATGTATCGATCGCAAGAGCATCGCTACTTTGCTAATCGTGGTAAGCCACGTGAGGGCTACAAGGGCAAGAATCCTCGCTTTGAAAATCGAAACAATGGCGAACGTTTTTCTCGTTGATTTAGAAAGCGTAGAATCTAGGTACACTGGGCAGTGGAAGACCCATGTACCTTCTCTATTACAAAAGGCAGGACACAATGTTCGAAATATATCCGGACCCGAAGATATTCCTAAGGCAACTACTCCAGGAGCTTTTCTTAACTTTGGTGGGACCAATATATACAAGGCTAGTCAAGTTGAACAACTTGGTCGTCTTTTCTGCGCCGGAGCAATTAGCCCTGGCGATCATTTTGTGTTCTCAGATGCGTGGCATCCAGGCATTATAAACTTAAAGTACATGAGTGAACTGCTGGGCATTCCAGTAACCACACATGGACTATGGCATAGCGGAAGTTACGATCCACAAGACTTTCTAGGTCGACTAGTCGGTAACAAACCGTGGGTTAGGCACGCTGAGAAGAGTTTTTTCTATGCGTTCGATTACAATTACTTTGCCACAGACTTTCATATTACAATGTTTTATGCAAATCTGTTAAACGATTATCCTACAGAGAATCCTTGGTTTAGTGAACACCTTGATGAAATCTTAAAAGGTGAAGATCCAAGGTTTGTTCGAACAGGATGGCCTATGGAGTATATGGACAATACATTAACTATGTATAAGAATATGCCCAAGCGTGATTTAATATTGTTCCCACATCGCATTGCTCCAGAAAAACAAGTTGAGATATTCCGTGATTTGGCCATACATTTACCACAATATGAATTTGTTGTTTGTCAAGATACACAATTAAATAAACACGAATATCATAATTTACTAGGTAAATCCAAAATAGTGTTTAGTGCTAACTTACAAGAAACATTGGGCATTAGTTGTTACGAAGGTGCAATAGTAGATGCTATTCCCATGGTGCCAAACCGGCTGTCTTACAGTGAAATGTATTATGATGGATTTAAGTATCCTAGCGAATGGACACAGGATTGGGATAGCTACTTAATTCATAGGCAAGAACTGTGTCATCACATTATTGTTACAATGACTCATTATGAAAAACGTATTCCTCAATTACGCAAGCAGACACAAGATTTAACAGAAAATTTCTTTTCTTGTCAATCTTTATTAAACAAATTAAAATAAAATGTCAATTTTTCTCAATCTATTAGATCGATTAGATCGAAAACGTATTGTATTAGATAGACAAAGTAACAAACCATACTTAGAACGTTATTATTTGTTTCTTAAAGATAGAAAACGGTTTCCTTTTAACATATTTTTACACAAATTTTTAAAATCAGATCCAGACGATGTTCATGATCATCCTTGGTCTTACGCTACGCTTATCTTAAAAGGTGGATATTGGGAATGGATTCCTCAGTTTGATAACGATGGAAAGAAGGTAACTGAATTGGCAAAATGGAGAGGGCCTGGACATTTTAGAATATCACCTGCAACTTCTTATCATAGAATCGAATTAGATCCTAATATAACTACATGGACGTTGTTTATGCCTGGGCCACAAAAAAAGGAATGGGGTTTTCTTGTAAACAATCAATGGATGCACAATGATCAATATTTGTCAGAAAGAAAAAAATGAACGCAAAAGAAAAAGAAGTCATGGACATATTGCAAGAAGAATGTGCTGAAGTAATTCAGGCGGTTAGCAAGATTAATCGTTTTGGTGCCGATAATGTAAAACCAGGCAAACCCAAAACGAATAGAGAACATCTTGAAGAAGAATTAGGTGATATGCTGGCAATGATTGACATCATGATGGAACTAGGTATTGTATCATGGAAAAATCTTGAAGTTGCAAAAAAAGACAAAATTATAAAACTTAAGCAATGGTCTAATATTTACGTACCACTTTGAGGAAATTTAGTTATTAATTGATCTGTTTTATCCATACACGCTCTCATACCACACGTATGCAAAGTTGTAGGAAGAGTTATTTTATTAAGAATTTGTTGTTTTTTAGTATTTGATATTGGCTCTGGATTATTATTCCAAATATTACCCAATGGTCTATCATTACATGCGCTCCCAGTAATCCATCCTAGATGACTAATCATTAACCGTTCAATACCTACATTACATAGCATACCGGTATACACTGGGTTTTCTGCTATTTTGGTTTCATATCTTTCTTGAAATGTAGTTTTGTTAAAATACTGTTGTTCTTCTTCTCCACGCATAATACGTAATTGTTTTTCAGTGTACGGAAACATGCCTGCCACAGGATCTGCCTCATTATATAAAACATTTTTTGAAACAATTATATTAAATTCAATCTCAATATCTAATGCACGTTGTACATCTTCATCAAAAAAATCAGGACGTATAGGAACCATAATATTAATATGTTTATTAGATTTTTGAAAAGATTGTATAATAAATTTTATAAGTTTTGGATTTTGCCAATAATGATAACTTAAATGTAAAGAGTCAATGTGAGGTTCGATGGCCCACCAATCTAACCAAAGTTTACCACCATTAGTGGTTAAATCTATAGTTCCTCCATTTTCTTTACATAATTTAAGCATCATAGGGAAATCAAACATATCTAATGGTTCTCCCCCATTAAATATCCAATCAATTTTTCTACCCAATGAACTATAATGATCAATCAATTGTTGAGTAACTTCTATATATTCAAGAATACCATGCGGCATTTCTCCGCCTCGTAATTTAGTAGGACAATACGAGCATTCCGCTGTACAATAATTGTTAAGCATCCAATTAATTTGTGTTCTCATTTTTTACCTTTTATGTTGACAAATTTAAATAAACATGTATATAATGTATTTAATATATTCCAGGAATTATAAATGTCAAAAATAAAAATAGCAGAACTTTTTTACTCAATTCAAGGTGAGGGGAGGTATATGGGAGTACCCAGTGTCTTTCTTAGAACCTTTGGCTGCAATTTCAAATGTGCAGGCTTTGGTATGCCTCGTGGTGAATTGAGCATGGAGGCTGCCGGTATTGCCGCTACCCATTCATTGATTACACCTTTTCAAAAGTATGAAGACTTACCTTTAGTTAGTACAGGATGTGACAGTTATGCCAGCTGGATGCCTGAGTTCAAAGATCTAAGTCCATTGTTAACTACAGATGCTATCGTAGAACGTATTATGGAAATTATTCCACACGGTGAATGGCGGGATGAGCATCTTGTTATCACAGGTGGCGAACCGTTGCTGGGTTGGCAAAAGCAATATCCAGATTTACTGTCACATCCTAAGATGGCTGGCTTAAAAGAAATTACGTTTGAGACAAATGGAACAATGCGATTAACTTCTGCATTTAAGGAATACTTAACAGATTGGGCATTTGGTGGCGACGAGCGAGAAATTACATTTAGTGTAAGTGCTAAACTTCCTTGTAGTGGTGAACCATGGGATGATGCAATTAAGCCAGAACGTGTTTGTGAATATGAACAAGTTGGCACAGCATATTTGAAGTTTGTTATTGCCACAGAGGAAGACTTTAAAGATGCAGAACGTGCTATTGCTGAATATCGTAATGCAGGATTTTTAGGTCATGTGTACCTAATGCCTGTAGGTGGAGTTGAAAGTGTTTACGCAATGAACAATCGCAATGTGGCATTGTTAGCAATGAAACATGGACTAAGATACAGTGATAGATTACAAGTTCCGCTTTTTAAAAATGAGTGGGGTACTTAATGGGTATCTTAGATCAAGCAGTTATACCAATTACAGAAAAAACTATGAAACAATTTATTAAAAATCTATTTGGCATTAAAGATGCGGTGCCAATTAAAAAAGAAGAACCAGTAAAACTTTCCGCAAAAGAAATTGCTACCGCAAATAAAGAACCGTGGGTCGCTGTATTAGATACACATGTCAATAAAGATAATATTCGTAATGGCTTTTTTGAACTTGATTGGAATGAGTACTTTGTGTTACAATTAAAAGCTAATGGATACAAAGGCGAATCCGAAGAAGCAGTAGTAGATGCTTGGTTTGGTGAACTATGTAGGAATGTCGGCAACGATTCGGGTGTTAATATGAATCAACGAACTGCTGGTTTTATTGATGTAAACAATTTAGGTAATGGAAGAAGAGAGATTTCTTAATGACGCAAACATATATTCTTGTAGATACTGCAAATACATTTTTTCGAGCTCGTCATGCAACTCGAGGCGATCTTAATGACAAGATTGGCATGAGTCTTGCTACGGTATTGGGCAGTGTTCGCAAAGCATGGAAAGACTTTAAAGGTGATCATGTCATCTTCTTTTTAGAAGGTCGCAGCTGGCGTAAGGACGTATATGCTCCCTATAAACGCCAGCGTACAGAAGCTCGTGCTGCCCAAAGTCCAAGAGAGGCAGAAGAAGATCGTGTGTTTTGGGAAACATTTGACGAGTTTAAAGATTACGTTATCAATAAAACTAATTGCACAGTTTTACAGCATCCGCAATTAGAAGCAGATGATTTAATTGCAGGTTGGATACAAAGTCATCCATCCGATATGCACGTTATCATTTCAACAGATGGGGACTTTGCACAACTTATCGCACCGAACGTGCGTCAATATAATGGCGTGATGCAGATTACAACTACACATGAAGGATACTTTGATGAAAAGGGTAAGCCTGTTAAAGATAAAAAAACTAATGAGAAAAAAGACGCACCGGACCCAACATGGTTACTTTTTGAGAAGTGTATGCGTGGCGACACCTCCGACAATATCTTTTCTGCTTATCCGGGAGTGCGTGAAAAAGGCACAAAAAATAAGGTTGGTCTCCGTGAAGCCTTTGGAGACCGAGTAAATAAAGGATTCGCGTGGAACAATCTCATGCTTCAGCGTTGGTCAGATCACGAGGGCAAAGAACATAGAGTGTTAGATGACTACAATCGTAATGTGGTGCTTTGTGATTTAACAGCGCAGCCAGATGATATTAAAACGTTAATCAAAGAAACCATTAATACAGCTACTACAGCAGAAAAGAATATTTCCCAAGTTGGTATTAGATTGTTAAAATTATGTGCAGAATACGATCTAATTAAGATTAGTGAACAAGTACAAAGTTATGCAGAACCATTAAATGCAAGGTATATAGCATGAACACCGTAATTTCAAAAGTACTAATACCAAATAAAGAATGGATCCTCGAAGACTCGGGCAAAAAGATAGGATCTATTGCTAAAAATAAAAAAGACTATACTTTTTTACGCAACGGTCAAACATTTAATATTAAAAATTATAGAGATATCGTTGATAAATTAGATGTTATTACTAAACACAATTTTGAAATAGATCCACTTACACATTTTATATACGATTATCCATGTAGTTCAAAACCGCATGATGCTGTATATGATATTAAAAAGAAATTGCCATTATTTGCTAAAAGTTCAAAAAGTAAAAGTCAATATTGTGCAGGGTATTATATAATTCAATTTCACAAAGGGTGGGTTAAGAGTTTTTGTCCAAAATTAATTACGATAGATCGAAATCCAAATCGTGGTCCGTTTAAGAATGAAATAGAAATGAAAATTGCATTAGCCAGTGTTAATAAAGAATGAAACCTATTAATGTATTCCCTATAGAAGACTTTTTAGATAAAGCAAGAATTGCTAAAAAAAGTGGACAAAAATCGTTAACACTAACTGCTAAAGAATATAGTGATATGTATGATAGTATCAGCATGGTAATGACTCGATTAACTGGAAAATTAGATCAAACATTATCTACTATTGTAGAAAATAAGGGTCCGGATAAAATTGAAATAAAAATGGATGGTGGAAACTTCTAAAATTTTAACTAAATATATGTATATTTGGAGATACGTATATCATGAGCAGGCCAAAACCTAATGTGTTACTAGAAGTTACTAATAAAAAAACTTACAAAACCGAACAGGTGTTAGAGTCTGAAGCTATTTGGGCAGTATTTTATCAAAATAAACCAATCAATTTAAAAACCACTAGCATTGTTGCACATCAATTAAATCCAAAATATAAAAAGGTAAGTTTTTCCAATAGTGGACATGCCTTTAACTTAGCTGAAAAATTAAACAAACTTTTTAATACTCAAGACTTCTCCGTTTATAAATTAAATACTGGTGAAAAAGTCAATGATATCTCAGAAACATGAAATAACCAAAATAGTGTTAGAATCTAATGGGATTCTGTTTGACGAGAAAAAAATTAAACAAACTATACCACTTTGGTGGCATAACACTAGAACTAAAAGTAAAGGTGGACTCGGATTAACCGAGCAAGGCTTTGAGTGTTTAAAACGAGCAGATATAAAATATTACGAAGTTAAATTTGACGAACCCATTTTCTTTACAAATAAATTAGCAATATGGATAGATCAAAATCTTGAGTGTCCATATTACTTAACTTCTAAACAAATATACCTATTTGGAGAGAAAACCGCTGTTCAATTAGTTTTATTTTCCGGAAATATTGCTAAATTTCAAAGAGCAAAGGAAAGATTTACAGAAAAATTGCTTGACATATAAGAAGATCTTTGTTATACTATACACTGTAAATAACTTACTTCAACTGTTTTTTAGAAAGAAACACTATGTCAGAAAAACTCTCCGCAAATCGTACTGTTAGCCCTAACGAAGCTAAAGCAGCCATCCGTAAATGCTTGAAAAAGCAACGTCCAGTGTTCATGTGGGGTCCCCCCGGAATTGGCAAATCCGACATTGTTAAACAACTCGGTACTGAACAAAATCGAAATGTTATTGACGTTCGATTGAGTCTTTGGGAACCTACAGACATTAAAGGTATTCCTTTTTACAATAGTCAACTCGGTACTATGTCGTGGGCTCCTCCGTTAGAATTTCCTAGTGACCCAGAAGATACTTCTATTTTGTTCTTAGACGAACTTAACTCTGCGGCTCCTGCTACACAGGCAGCAGCATATCAACTTATTCTTAATCGTCGGGTTGGTACTTATCAACTACCAAAGGGCGTTAGTATTATTGCTGCTGGTAACCGCGAAACTGACAAAGGTGTTACTTATCGTATGCCTGCTCCGCTGGCAAATCGTTTCTTACATCTAGAACTTCGTTGCGATTTTGAAGACTTCCATTCTTGGGCAGTACAAAATCGCATCCACGAACAAGTACTAGGTTATGTTGGTTTTGCTAAACAGGATTTGTACGATTTTGACCCAAAGAGCTCTAGTAAAGCATTTGCTACTCCCCGTTCTTGGGTATTTGTCAGCGAATTATTGGAAGAAGATGATGTTCCGGATAACACACTTACTGATCTAATCTCAGGTGCTATTGGTGAAGGTCTTGCAATTAAGTTTATGGCACACCGTAAGGTTGCCAAGCAGATGCCTAACCCAACTGATGTGCTAGCAGGCAAGATCACTAAATCTGCTATTAAAGAAATATCTGCAATGTACTCGCTAACTATTAGCTTGTGCTACGAACTTCAAGAAGCTGATCGCAAAAAAGTTAAAAACTGGGATTCAATGGCAGACAATTTCTTCGGCTTTATGATGGATAATTTCCCAACTGAGCTAGTTGTTATGGGTGCCAAAGTTGCATTAACTGGATATCAATTACCGTTTGATGCCAGCAAATTAAAAAACTTTGATAAATTCCATGATAAGTATGGAAAATACATTATCCAAGCAATGGAAGGTTAAAAAACCCCGTGAGGGGTTTTTACTTGCTATTATGATAAATTTAATGTATAATATATATTCGAACACTAAAAGGATTTACTATGTCTAAAGTAATGAAAGCAGAACGCCAAAAAAAGCAAGATTGGCTCAATAAAAAATTTACGCCTAATGAAAAAGCTAAAATTCTGGATAAATTGATTACTGCTAGAGTTGGCTTATTGCTTCGTCATCCTTTCTTTGGAAATTTAGCAACTCGTCTTAAAATGGTAGAAGCTGACACTTGGTGCAGTACGCTGGCCACAGATGGCAGGAACTTTTATTTCAATTATGGTTTTGTAAACAAACTTACTCCCAAGGAAGCAGAGTTTGGATTTGCACACGAAGTATTACATAACGTATTTGATCACATGGGTCGACGCGATGGGCGAGATCCTGTATTATCAAATATTGCCGCAGACTATGCCGCAAATCAAATTCTTAAAGACGAACGCATTGGTACAGTACCTAGTTTTATTAAAATTTTCCAAGACGACACATATCGTGGAATGAGCTACGAACAAATTTATAATGACTTGTACGAAAAAGCAGAAAAGATCGATATTAATACTTTAGGTGAATTGCTAGACGAGCATTTAGACGACAGTGACGGTGAAAACGGCCCTGGCGGCGACCAAGACGGTGAAGAAATTGACGGTAGTGGTAAAGTACGTCCAAAATTAACTGCTGAAGAAAAGAAACAGATCCGAGACGAGATTAAAGAAGCAACAATTGCTGCCGCACAGAATGCAGGCGCGGGCAAAGTGCCTGCAGGTATTCAACGTATGATTACAAATCTCACTGAACCTAAAATGGATTGGCGTCAGTTGTTACGTATGAACATTCAGAGTATTCTTAAAAGTAATTTTAGTTTCAGCAGACCTAATCGAAAATCACAACATTCGGGTGCAATTTTGCCCGGAATGATGAACGAAGAGACTATTGATGTTAGTATTGCTGTTGACATGAGCGGTAGTATCAGTGACAAAATGGCTAAAGACTTTCTAAGTGAAGTTAAAGGTATTATGGATGAATATGCTGATTTTAAATTAGACATTTGGTGTTTTGATACTGAAATATATAACTATGCTCAATTTACTGGAGACAATGCAGATGATATTAATGCATACGAATGTAAAGGTGGCGGTGGTACTGATTTTGATGCTAACTGGCAATTTATGAAAAATGAAGGCATTGAGCCAAAGCGATTTATTATGTTTACAGACGGGTATCCTTGCGGTAGTTGGGGTGATGAAGATTATTGTGAAACATTGTTTGTTATTCACGGAAACGAATCCATAATTTCTCCATTCGGTCAAACTGCTTATTATAAATAAAGTAGTATATAATGTCGCTAAATAGAGGAACAGTAAATGCATTAAGTGTTTTAGGATTTAGAAAATTATCTTTTATTCCGGAGCATTTTTCTAAAATTGCTATTCATAGTAGGATAGATATTACAGATGTAGAACATTGGATTGAATATAACTTAAACAGTAGGTATTCAATTCAACAAAACTATGTTTTAAATAATTCTAGGAAAGTTCAGCAAGTAACAGAAATTGGTTTAGAAGATCCTAAAGAATTAACATTGCTGTCATTGGGCTGTCATTACTTACATATAAAATAAAGGAAATATAAAATGGAAAATCAAGAAACTGCGCCAACAACTGAAACCCAACCTGCTCAACCAGAGTTAACAGTAACTGACTTAACAAATATTCGTTCACTCATTGATGTTGCTGTTCGTCGTGGAGCATTCGGTGCTTCTGAATTATCAGCAGTAGGTGCAACATTTGACAAATTGAATGCGTTTGTAAATGCTGTCACTCCTCCTGCTGAACAAACACCTAAAGAATAATAAGAAATAATATGTCTAAAAATACCAAACATGTAGGAAAGATGAAAAATAATGCCGCAAGAATTGCGATAATATATAGAACACTTCCTGGTGATGCATCGAGCGCATTAGTGGTAGGGACTAATGGATTGCCAGATGCATATCATGATTCATTAATGTCGTTACTCGAAAGTGATGCTGGGCAACAGGCTAATGAATTAGCAGATCTGTTATCTGTACGAAGATTCCCGGATGGGGGGCCAATGCTAAGTTGGTTACATACTAACGGGCATTTGAAAAAAGTTCCAACTAATATGGTATTGATGACACAAAATGCAAAATCTCAAATTCAATTAGACGAACTCAATACAATGATCGCTGAAACAAGAGGTGTTACTCTCGAGGAGCTAGCAATCACTGATGGTAATACTTTACCTAAAAAGAAAACAACAAACACAACCACTAAAGAAATTGTGTTACCTAAAGATCCAGAAACAAATACTCTTCCAACAAATGCCTCAGATATGAGATCATTAGCTGACAAGTTATTTAAAGAAGCCCAAAATTTACGTAAACAGGCTGATGTTTTAGATCCTCCAAAGAAAAAAACTAAACCAGTAGAAGCTTAATGAGCAATCATCCTGAGTATGCATATCTCGATGCTCTTTTAGATATATTAGAAACTGGGGAGCATCGACCAGACAGAACAGGTGTTGGTACTATTAGTAAATTTGGTATGCAAATGCGATTTGATTTAACCGAAGGATTTCCTGCAATCACTACTAAAAAATTAGCATGGAAATCTGTTGTTAGTGAACTATTATGGTTTATTGAAGGCAGTGGAGATGAAAATCGTCTAAAAGAAATATTACACGGCGATAGGTATTCTGATAAAAAAACCATATGGACTGATAATGCCAACGCTCCATATTGGGTTAACAAAAAACTACAACGTCATGCCGGCGATCTAGGTCGCATCTACGGTGTTCAATGGCGGCGGTGGCGTAAGCCATTAATTCGTATCAACACTGTTGGACTTCAAAATTATGACCAATTGCTTGAATTAATCTCAGGTATTAAAGATGATCCATACAGCAGACGACATATATTAACTGCATGGAATCCAGGAGAGATTGAATTAATGGCATTGCCTCCATGTCATGTTATGAGTCAATTTTATGTTAACAATGGCAAACTAAGTTGTCAAATGTATCAACGTAGTGCTGATTTTGGATTAGGTATCCCATTTAATATCGCAAGTTACGCATTGTTTACCCATATGCTTGCACAAGTATGTAACTTAGAAGTAGGAGACTTAATTATTACAATTGGTGATGCTCACATTTATAATAATCACTTAGAACAAGTAAAAGAACAGTTAGCTCGCAAACCATTCCCATTGCCTACATTGAAGTTGAATCCAGATATTAGTATTATTACAAATTTTGAAATGGAAGATATAGAGCTGATCGACTACAAAAGTCATCCTAATATCTCAATGCCAATGGCTGTATAATAACTTAAACGACTAATACTTCAATAACTCCAAAGCCCTCGGATTGAGTTCCTAGGGCTTTTCCTATGATAGCTCCACCAAATACATTGGAGGCAGCAATTCCATATCCAGGTATGCTACTAGTAACGATTAGATCACCCTGTTTAATATGGCCCTGAACTTTGCACGGAACACGGCCTTTTAAGGCAATATAGGGGTGAGTTTCGTCGTTTCCGGCTTCAGAATTCATCATATATGCTGGATTTTTACTCACTATGCCCGCTACCCTTGTATCAGCAAATGTTGCGGTAACAGTAACTTCTTTCTCTCCGCCAATTATCAAAACAGTTCCTACATCGTAGACTGCATCTGCTTCATAACGTTCAGCCAAGTCTGCATAAAGTGCAGATGACGCAATAGTTGTTAAGATTTTAGTACTAGGATTATAAGTAATACCTGAATCGATGTAAGCTAGATTAGTAGAAGAACTTATAAAAGGTACGTTAAACGATACGTTAGTAATTGTGTTAACACCTATAATTCCTTTAGTATAAGTAGAAGTTGTTGAAAGTAATGAATTTAATGATTCTGCTGCGGTTCCCCAAAAATAACTACTAGTCGTTAATCCGGTTACTGCGGCTCTACTAGATCCAGTTATAGCATCTGCACCAAATAAAGAAATACCTTTTACAATTTTTGTAAATCCAGGATTGCCGGCAGAAGGGGCTGTATAAGTAGGATAGTTTGGTGATTCTAAATAATCAGTATACATGTTATACGATTCACCAGATACTATAGCAACTACCGTATTATCTACTCCCACAATAGCTTTGATATTATATATCGGAATATCAGGAGATCGAATATCATATTCAAAATCTCCTCGCCAAGTTGCTTTTAAATCAGCACCAGATAGTGGACCTATTAATCCGTATTCAGTACCTGTCCAGATTTTTAATTGAGCATTAATAATATCATACCATAAATCGCCAATAGCTGGCGTAACATTTTTTGAAAGGTCCAATGAATCTATTATTATTGTAGGTACAGATCTCCAATGTAATGAATCATAAACATTTAAAGATTTATATTCAGAATTATACCAAATTTGACCGTCAATTGGTTTAACTGGCGCAGTAGTATTTGAAAAATTTTCTAATAATTTTAAGAAATTTTCATTTTGTATTTCACCATACCCGGCATAATTTCTACCTAAAAATTGTAAATCTGTAGTTTGATCAATTGAAGCATCTTGTACCGTAGCAACAACTATTCCATTTGTTTTATTAAGAATATATGGCATCTTTTGTTCCTTTATGGTCTTACCGCAGTAATACTTAATTGTCTTGAATTGTTAGAACCGGCAAATACAAAATTAACTGTGTAAGTTGCTGTTGTAATAGAAGGTTGAATTGTATTAGTAATCATAGTACTAGTAGTATATTCACCGGCAATATTTAATGTAGCTGTACCAGCAAAGGTATTAAATGGTGAAACTCCTGCATATGTAAATGTAGAGGAAGGTATGCCACCGGTGACTTTAACAAAGAAGTTAGTACCCACAGTTACTGGATTTAAATATGATGTACTGGTTGAGCTTGTACTATCAGTTCTTATCACTTCATTCCATACGGTTGATTGTATATTAGTATAAGTTACTGTACTGGTCCACAACCATTTTACCTGAGTCGTAGACCCAAGTTTTAATAGAGTTTCTGTACCTGTCCATCGATAAGGTATTATTTCATTTGGTTCCCACCAAGGGTATTGTTGCTGACTATATTTTTGATACAACGTAAAAAGTCTTACAGATGTTTCAGTATTATAACTACATATTACTTTTGCCTGAGAGCCCGGTCGATATGTCTGTATATCAAACATTTTTGCAAGATCTTTTGAAATAGCAAAATTTGCAGCATTGTATGCTATAAGATTTAAATTAGTCGACGTCCAGTCACCAGAAGTAGTAGTTGCAGTAGACGAGCCAAATGGAGTGATATTATAATTAGCTGTGAGGTCAATATTTGCATGACTCTTTACATCCCATCCATCAATGAGCAAGGTGCCTAATACTTCTAAATCATTAAGTATTGTTATTCCATTAACAACACGACTCGCTACTCCACTATATTGTCTGCTAGAATTAGGTAAAAGCAAAGCTGCATTAGCAGAAGACATCAAAAATGATGCAGTAGTAACTATACCAATAGTTGATCCATGTGCAAAAATAGAACCAACTCGTTGTGACACCCCAGTGTTATTATCTATAATATTAGAAGATGTTGGAACTATTCCAAAAGTACCCAATAATCCAGATGTTGCAGGACCCACTAAATTAAAACTGTCACCATCCCATATTTTTAATTGGGTATTAATTGTATCATACCAAAAATCACCAATGGCAATTGTGGAAGTAGTAGGTGCCACTCCACTAACATGTGATCCGTATGTTGGCTGAAACGATACCCCATCATATACTGTTAATCTATGGTTAGTTTTATTATACCATAATTGCCCAACCAATGGACTAATCGGACTGATTGACGAGGTAGATGCAGAATTAGTTAATAATTTAATAAAATTACTATTAATATATTCTCCATAATTATTAACATTTTTGCCCACTAATGTTAGGCTGGATGAGTAATTATCAATATCGCCCACTGCAATATTTGATAAAACTGTTCCATCTGTATTATATATTGTATAGGACATTTTATATTTTTATATGGTAAAAAATTGATGAAGTTACTGATGCAGTTGTTGAAGTAGTAACATTTAGCAAATACGGAACCCTAAATGTTCCACCTGAGCCAACTCCGTATCTGGTTCCTATTACATTATATAAATTACCATAGGTACCCACTTGCTGATATGCGGTGCCGTCACATAATAAGAAAGAACTCGAAACAGTCGATGTTCCAGACGGAATGATCATACCTGTGTTCATTATTGCAGAATATATATCAGATAAAAAGTTTTTCTTGGAAATACTTTGAAGATCTGTTGCATTAGTAGAAGTATCTAAAACTAATAGTGTTTGATTTGCATTAGTAGTAGAAGTAGATCCGCCAACCGGAGAATTAATAGCCGACCTATCTAATGTAGTTGTCATTGTTACAGATGTAGAACCGTTAAATCCTACTGCAAGTGTTGAGGTTGAATGTCCGGAAATTTGAAAATATCTAGTAGTTTCTAAGGTTGTTGCAGTTGTAACAGATCCAAAAATTCTAACATATGTAGTTGCACTACCTATATTTTTTACAAATATTCGTTCAAACGGCATTGCTGCTGACCCAATTGCCTGTGTTTGTGTACTGGGAATAATATTAGCACCAACAGTTAATAAATTAGATATTGTTGTTAACCCTAAAACATTTAAATTACCCGATACTGCTGCATTACCACCAATTGATGCAGATCCATCCAACGTTAATCCTATGGTACTTACTGATGAAGTTGTTATTCTTATATTATTTTTAAAAGTAGCAGTACCACCAACTGATAATACTACATTTTCAACTGTTGAAGTATTAATACCTATGTTACCGTATCCATTCGATCCATTGAAAACTATATAAGAGTTATTATTAATTCCTATTTTTAACGAAGATGATGAATTATTAAAATTGATAACAGCACCTGAATTAACTGTTGTATATAATTCTAATTCCTTGGCGGCAACTCCGGAGGTGCTGGGTCTTCTAACAAATAAACCTTGAGTAGATTCAACAATGAGTGATCCTCCTATTAGTTGTCTTTGAGAAGACGGCCACGTGTTTTTTAAAACTTCGCTACCTTTAACTAGTACTCCATTTGAAATTTCCAAAGACGATGCTCTGTCTGCTAACCCATTAAATTTTGCAGAAATTTTATAATTAAGATTTATACCAATACTTAAACTAGAAAATCCATCAATAACTGTTCTAGGAGTAAACACATTATAAGATATTATCGATATAACTTTGCCATTAACCCAATTTAATAATACCGGAAACAACTCTCCAAAATTACTTTGTAATGTAACACTTTCGACACCTGTTTTAGCAATACCTGTAGACACAGACGGACCTACTAATTTCCATGTGTTACTATACCTAATAAAAACTTGAGTATTACCGGTATCGACCCAGACATCACCTTCTACAAGATTTACACCATATTCAATACTAGGATCATTTGCTTGTTGATATATTCCATTGGCGCTTGGCCAGCGGGCACTTGAAATTTTACCATTACTAATTCTTAATACACCCCGTGCAGGATTACTAGTATCATACCATAGTTGACCTGCTATGGGACTTTCAGGAGCATTGGGACCAGCAAAATTTTCTAATAATTTTAGAAAATTCTGGGCCAGTATCTGTCCATATCCGGGATACCCTTGCCCAACTAAATTTAAACTAGTGCTATAATTATCAACTATAGGACCTTCAATAACTATGACATTAGTTTTGCCAGGATCAGAAAATTTAAGTGTATATGCCATAATTAAATTCCATTATTACTTAAACTTTGAATTCGTATAGTGTAATCAATTTGAATTAACCTATTCAAAGATTTTTGTACAGGGTGAAAAATAACGTGAGTTAATAATAATCCTGAATTTGGTCCGGAAGAACTATAAGATTTTAAGCCTAGTTCATCAAATACATATGCATCATCAGATAAAGTTGCATTATCAAACGCACGTTGATCACTCGGTTCTCCAAAATCCAGTAAACAACTTACTAAGACATCGGTATATGCAGTACCTGAAAGATGTCGAGTTTCCATAAAATTTCTTGCAGGATCTAATGAATACGACTGTCTAGCATCTACAGTTTTATAATAAGTTTGATTATATAATGCTGCAACATTACCTGTACTATTAGGTGTTAGATATGTAATAATTCCGGTTGGATCGACTCGAGTTCCCCCGTTTCCAAATACCATTTCTCCAATACTACCTTCGTTTTGATTCGATATACTTTGTGCCAATGCAATAGAAAAATTTTCGTAATGGATAGCATTACGTTTATCAACATATACTTCTTTACTAACAGGATCAAATATTTTAATATGACCCTGAACACCAACTCCACCTACTTCGTTAGGTTTAGATTGCGGAGGTAGTGTAGTATCGGTCGACGAATTGCTCATGTTATTATCTTTCATAATGATATTTATCCATATAATTTATTCAGCAGTTAACTTCCATATCGGAAAATGTTTGTTCTTGGCCATTTTTGTCCAGTGTTAGGGGAAACACCCAAATTAACTTTTGGCCCAATAAATCCATTATCGGGTCTTTGTTTATAAAAATACAAATATCTATTTGGTGATCCTTGTAAATCAGTTGGATCAGATAGTCCTAGGTTATAACTAAAAATTTGTCCAGTTTTTGCAGTCGATGTAATGTATTTTAATGCATCGGATTGTGATGCCCGTGGATTTGTTTCTAGAAAACATGCCAAAACTCCCGTAACTTGTGGACTTGCCATAGAAGTTCCTGATTTTTTTTGTATATAAAAATTAGTATTTCTACTATCAGGCACAGGGAATACATTAGTTGTAGTATTTACACTGCTCATTATCTGTTCTCCTGGAGCATATATATCTACTCTTGGACCACAATTACTATACGATAATTTTGAGTCAACTGCCCCGGCACTAATTGCTCCTACACAAATAACACCGGGAAAAGCAGAAATTGAACCTCTATTATAATAAACCGTACTACCAAATGCAACATAATAATTATTATATTCATTAGATGCTATGGTACTATATAATGATATTTTATGAGAACTATTGCCGGCCCCAGACACCACAATAACCCCCATTTGCATTAAATCATACAAATCCGCTTCAAGAGCTGCACTTCTTCGTAAGGTATTAATAAATCCTCCAGCATTATAAATTCCCCAATTAGTTAATTGATTAGAAGTAAATGGTCCGGTATATACAGTACCATTGTAGCTAACTGATGTACAACTAGTTAAATTAAACGAATATGGTGTTGGCCCGTAACTGTGATTAGTTATTGTGGGATTTTTAATACCTGTAACAGGATTAATTAGTTTATTTGTATGCCAAACTTTAACATAATCTAAAAGATAATTACTGTTAACCGTATACGGGTTTATATTATAAATGTTAGAATCGTGTGCCCATCCTTGAGTATTCCCGGCTGTGGTCCCCGCAACATGGGCGCCGTGATCATTATTGGTATTAATATAAGGAGTATACTCGTAGGTAGCAATTTCCCCACCTGTTACTTGAGGATTTAAACTAAACCAATTATATTGAGTAACTCTACTGCCACCTGTTCCGTCTACATTGACTGCATATTCTGGATGAGCAGGATTCATATGTCCATCTACAATGATTACATCAACATTTTTTCCACTTGCTGTTACATTAATTAAAGTATTATAAAAATATTTTGTCGCACCATCTTTGCCCCAACCTGATCGTTGCACTCCTTCAACGCATCTTAGAAGTCCCCAATTTTTTGGAGAAACATTTGTATAATATACATCTGATTTATCCCATATTACAGGTGGAGCGCCTTCGGTCCATGTAGGAGTTAATGTTTCTTCACCTATATCTGTATGAGTATTTTCCAACGGAATTATTTTTGTTCCCTGTTCTTCCATGCTTAACTCCACAGCTAATACTCTAGGATCTTGAGATAGTTGATATGCTTCTTGTTCAGTTAACATGTAATTTGTATTTCTACTTACAGGACGACGATGAGTTATATCCACTTCTCTATCGGGTATGAAAAGATTTCCGCCAGGTGTTTCCATATCCTTATAGAATCCGTCTAAGTCTTCAAAATTATGTAGAGTTATAACATATTCTTTCATATTAGGCTTCCAATTGCAATAATGTTAGTGTTACATTGACAACTGCTGAGGAAGAATCTTTATTAGTAACTGACATATATAATGTAGTTGTTACCGGTGACTCACTATTGAATCCAAATACACCCGGAGTAATTAATTGAGTCAACGAGCCTGAAGTTGTGATAACTTCAGCAATAACACCAGTGCCCGGTAGTGCATCTGTTGCGTCAGTTCTAGTTAAATCATTAGTTCTAGCCGCTGTGCTGGAATAAATTCTAACCCAGGCAGGACGATCAGTAACAATGTTGGATAATAGATATGATTTATAAGCTACAATTTGACAATATCCTGTAGTTCCGGAGGTTAAATTTCCCGTAGTTCCGACTAGATTTGATCTTGATGTTAACCCTAATCCCGTGCCAATTGACGCAGGTTGCCATTCGACTGCGGTTGAATTCCACAATAATGCTTGTCCATTAGTAGGAGTATATGTTCCTGTAGTATTAACGTCAATAAATTCGCTGATACTAGTTGCGGTATAAGCAAGGGGGGCTCCTACCAGTAATGAATAGGCGCCACTTGTGGATATTGCTGCACTGTTAACCCAAGTGGTATTATAATTATTACCATCTATTTTAGCTAATACTTGACCGGTAGAACCACCAACGGGTACTCCTAACCCATTAGTACCAGGAGTGCCAGGGGTGCCTGCGGCGCCTTTAAATGCAGCCGATGATGACAGTTCCCTAATTATTTGAGTTCTAAGAGAACTCCAGGCAACTCGCCTAGTGAGGTTGTTATCCACTATAACAAATGTTGTAGCATTTGTTATAGTAGATAGCGTATTTAATAAAGTAATATTTGGCATGTTAGTATCCTTCCAAGTTTTCGCCGTTTTCGTCAGTCAATGCAATACCATTGGCATAAAGTATTTTATCCCCTCCATAGAAATACATATCCGGCAATGTAGCAGAACGTTGACGCAAGAATTGTGCTCTATTACCCCGTGTATCAATTGAATTTGAGTCACTGAACAATGAGGTTGATGTATTTTCGTTCCATAATTTGCCTGTTCTCTGAATAACAGTTATTCGTGTACCTGTATTAATTGTTTCATTAATATTTAATATTAAAGTCTGTGTTGCAGTAATTATACTAAATTCAGGTAAAAGAGTAGTTATGCTATTTGGTTGGGCATAATACGAAACTGATTTATCATGGACGTCTAGTGAAGTTTTTCTTAATCGGCGACCGCCATAATAAACTTCTACTTGATCAATTGCTGCTGGAGGATTTACCATTGTACTGGTAGTTAACAATTGTATTCCGCTTGAGAAATTAGAAACTGAAGCAGGTAAAAATACTCCAGACACATCTCCCGATGAATTCACACTATAATTAGTAAGAGTGTTTGTTAATGTACTGATAATATATGTATTAGTGTTTGAACTATTGATATGTTGTATATTAATATTTTCTTCAGTATTAATTTTTTGATTAATACTTTGATCAATAACTGTTGTGTACTGATCTGAAAATTTAGCAGGCCCTGTTCCTAATGTGCCTCTTCTTAACCCACTTAGTACATTACCATCTTTAGCAGTGTATTCAATTCGTTCCCCGTCGAGTAATATAACACCGGGTAATCTTAAAGTAGGATTAGGCTGGAATAAATGATCTCCATCTTCAACAAAAATTTGAGTATCAGTATATTGTAACGGTTGTGATAATCTAGTAGAAAAATATGTTGACAATCTTGAAAAATATTGACGATTGAACATATCGGAAAACATTCTATAACCTAGTATAAGTTGACCAACAGACGGAGGGTTTACAACAGTAATAATAACATTAGCGTTGTTTCCTATTTCTATAGATTCAGCGAATACAATTGTTCTATAATCATCGAGCACTTTATAATCATAACCTGCAATTAACCACTGATTATTTGCTGTAATCCATACAAATGAGTCATTATATACTATGCCGCCCCTTAAAGAAACAGATCGTGCATTATTTAAAGTAAACCGTTCTGTTCTAATCATTGTATTATCATGGTCAGTAAATGAAGTTATTTTTACAGTACCTGTACTAATCGCCGATGTGAGATTTAATTGTGTACCAGTAATGATATATTCATAATCCATTAATGGCATTACAGCTATTGCATCTCCATTAGTTATAGTGGGTAAAGCAAGTGTAAACGTTTGATTTATACCATTAATTGAAAAGTCATATCCAGGACGAAGCTCTTCTCCATTTACAAATACTTTAACATTATCTAAATTATACACAGAAGGTCTGCTATTAACGGGGTCAATTGCAAAAGTCGTTATGTTGTTAGAGATTTTGTAATAAGTTACCCATGGAGGTAATAACCTAGTTCTAGTTGATGTTGTTAAAATCTCAACTATTACTTTATCACTTACAGGTTGGACACTTCTAATTGTAGAATCAAGTGCAAACGTTGACGTTGACGTTGCAACTGTAAATAATTGTTCATGCACTCGATTAAATTTAGGAAGTAATCTATTAAAAAACCATGCTTCAACATCATATATATTCCCAGGTGTTAATCCCTGTAGTTGAACTGATGCTCGGTTGTTCGTTGATGATACCGGTTTTAATATATATCCAAAAGAATATCCTTGCCCAATAGCAGTAGACGGACCCACTTCAATGCCATTGAATAGAACATATACACTTCGTACATCATCAATATACAAAGAACTTTCAACTACAATGACCCAATTACCAGGATTAGCATTATCATAATCCGGAGTAGTTGATTTGAAATTACTATCGGTTGTTGCATCCGACCCGACTGTAATATATGTATATCCCACACGTATATTATTTGGTTGAGCCGGTATTACTATTTCATCTCCTATAATAGAGTATTGTGTGTTCTTAGTAAAATTTTCAGAAGCTACCCTGTCAAATTTTATTCCATTACCGTATACTAAAAATCCAGCAGGAGTTTGATATAAAAAGTTTAATTTAGCTCTGGTATTAGATAAAGTTTTTCCTAAAACTCCTATTACACCAGTCATTACAAATGGGTAGGAAGGAGTTGATACGGTATAAACATTAATACCCAATGCATCTCGAACCTGCCCCGGAACACATTCTTCTGGTGCATAACTATCTATAGCATTTAAAAAATTATTGCCATCAATAACAATATCTTCTGGTCTGTATCCTATTATTTTAGAATTGCTAAAGTCAGGAATTGAATCTGAGTTTATTAGGCTATCTAAATAACCATTTGTTCCCGGATTAGTTTTCCAAAATTCTAATTGTGTGGAACCATATATTGATACTTGTAAATTGCCAGATACCATAACAACGGATGGGTTTAAAGTATATACTGTTACTACTGCCCTATTTTTACCGTCAGTGGATGGTGTTATCTTGTATACAATAGGATTATTCCAAGGAGGCAATGGCCAAGTAGAATAATCTACGCTGCCGCCGGCAATTCTGTTATCTCCGCCCGGAGCACCAGTACTTACAATTGTAGAAGCAGTAGTACTTAAAACAATTTTAGCTTCTTTTGCAGTATTATAATATACTCCAGTTTGGATAGTTATTGAAGATGTAGATGCCACTGTTACAGTATTAATATATTCTAATAATCTACCATTTAACGGGATATTTTTAATAATACTTAGTAGTCTAAATGCAGGTGGTATTTTTGAAGCCGGTGCCTCGCCAGTTGATTCATAGTAATATGGTATATTTGATACTGTTCCATTAGAATTATAATAAGGTTCGTCCCAAAATGCAGATGCTGTACTACTTACCGCATATCGTAAACGAGTAATAATTGTATTATCATTAACAATCTGTTGTATCTCATATCCGGTACTAAATGAATCATCGAGGAACGCCTCTACGTCAGGAAGAGGCTGGGCACTATAATAAGTCGGTGTTCCCCAATATATAGGTGCGGTAGAAGTGATAATGATTCCACCGCCTGTTGTTTGCCCGGTAATTCGGGCCGGCGTATATAACCCTGTATTTGTAGGAATTCTTGTTAAATCTTTATTAAATATCGCTGGATCAAAGAGTTGCAGATAACTATATCCCATTCCGGAGACCACTGACGAAAATCCAGTTACTGTATTATCTGTTTTAATTGCTGTCCATGTTGAGGTAGTCCCACCTAATGACGAGCTAAAATATGGAAGAGGAATAGTTATTGACACTACTCCTGTGGTTGTAAAGTTAGTGTTAATTCTGATTCCACTGATTCCATTTCCATATAATCCACGTACCCCCGTTAATGATATGGAATCATTTACTTCGAGACTTGTACCAATCAATCCTGAAAGAACAATGGTCAATGTAGAATTAAAGGCTGTGCCGGATGAATATACCCTAATGGGATATAAGGTAGGAGCACCACTACTAAACGATATGCCATCTTGAAAAACTGTTGATATTGTTGTATTCTTTCTAAAATATTCACCAGGGTTGCTACCTACTACTGATAGTTGCATTCCGGCTACTAGCCCTGTTGAATCCGCTAGTTGGACACCTTCGTACCCTTGGTTCAACGGAGAAAGAAATGTATCTATTATTTTATAATCACTAATTGAATCATACCATGATATAGTATCATACGGAGTATCTAGATTATCCCAATTTGAAGATTGGTTAAATGTAAGTCCTTGAACTACTGTACCAGGAAACTCTGCTCCAGAGATTAATAATGGTAATTCGTTACCTGGCATACTATCAGTAGGATCGTATAAGGCAGTTATTCTGTCAATGGCATTATATAATTTTATATTTTTAACATATGAAATTTTAAATACTTGACCAAACGACGGAAGCTGATTTAAAAATATAAATTTAGCATAATGTCTAATTTCTTGAGGAGTTAACGAACTATTAACAACACTTGTATAATATCTATAGCGATGGTCTACTGGTTTTTCTCCTTCCCAAGAATTTTTAGGAAACATTGCGGTAACATTGGTCGGGTTACTTTTAATGTCGGTTTGATAATATTCAATTGTATAATCTGTAGAAAATATTAATTTTCCATTAAGCAACGGAACAATTTGTGTTTTGTCTGCAGAAGGCAACCATGATAATGTGAATTTATTGGTTACACCGTCACAAATAAATTCATCAGATGCATTTAAATCTGTTAAATCACCAACTAATGAAACTCTATCAAATTTCATACCAATAGTATTTTCTCTAACTGTATCATTAAGCATTATTACTGATACTCTAGCAACATCGGTAACTGCTCCTCCACCCGTAATAGTTACGCTAGGTGCAGTTATATATCCACTACCTGGATTGGTAACTATTACTTCATATAGACTACCATTTCTAATATATGCATCTGCGGTTGCACCGGTTCCTGTATCACCTGTTGCGGAAACAATGGATACTATAGGTCGTTGTGTATAACCTGATCCTACATACCCAACCTTTATTAATCCTACATATAATTTATAATTATTATTCCAATCTTTCCAAGGAGTTGTGGTTATTAATCCTGTAGTAGCAGTTGATACAGGGACTATATCAAAAGAATTAGTTGTTCTGTTATAAACTGAAGGGAAATCAAAATCAGTTGTGGATAAATTGGCCTGTTCTAAATTGCTATATATTGATGAGTAGCTTCTTATCTTAGTACGATACGGTTTAATTTCATTAATGTATTTTTCAAAATATAACTCATTGTTCAATTGATATACTGGATGTTGATTCAATAATCCGATATTATGTGTTACATTAATAAATGATGTTTTAAATGCCCAATCTAATAATTTTTGTTCAGTTAGGGCATACTTTACGGCAGTAAAAAAGAACAAATTCCAGTTTATTTTTAATTCATTAATAAAAATATTATCACGCAATGCCACAAGAATATAATATATTTCTAAGTCGGGAGTCTCATCATATGAAGTTTCATCAATATCAGATTTATCATATGCATATTTTCCTAAATTAAAATCCCATAATGTGTCAAGTAATTTAATTGTACCATTTTCTTTATATATAATATTATATGAAGGTGTAAAATTTCCATTGTTGGATGTCTTTTCAAGTATAATAAATGAACCGTCACCTCCATTGTTAACTTGTACATAATTACCAACTTCAATATCAGTAATAGAAGGTAGTGCAAATAAATCTGATATGGTGTAATTAACTGATTTAAATTTATTAAAAGTGTCAGATTGCCAATCAATTATTTTCCAAAATAAGGTAGTATTATATTGTTGAGTATGTACTTTAACCCAAGATCGTTTTGTATAATCAAAGGCGTGTTTTGTCCATTTATTTCCACTTGTACTATTAATTTTTACAATGGCAGTATGTGGTCTTACAATTGCACGTATAGGACCGCTAGGAAACTCATTTCCCGAATTAGTTATTGTAACTGAAACTAATTTTCCATAATTATCTATTTCAGTTACAAATTCTGCGGAGATAGCACTATCTGTAAGTACAATAATTTTTGGAGAAATAATATATCCAAACCCCGGATCTGTAATAACTACACTTTTTATTTTTCCATTATCTGCATAACAAATTATTTCAGCTTGTTTATATTTTATAGTATCTATTCCAAATAACGTATCAAGATCTTCAACTAATACATCATATTCATAAGATGCTGCTACGGGGATTTCTTCTTTCTTATTAAGATTTTCAAACGAATAAATTCCAATAATTCTATTCTTTAACAATACAGAATTTACAAAAGATACTAAAGTACGTAATGCTTCTATTCTATTTTTAAATAATGTTTGTTGAGGTCTAATACCTATTCCATATCTATTTCTATCAGTTAATGATATACTAGGAACAAGATTGCCTAAGGAGTCATGTCCTATTAGACTGTCAAATAATTTTTTCTCTAATAATGTATTAGGAACTGATTTGAAATCATTCTCATTTAATAATACCCATTCCGTATGTTTTGGTATAATTGCATTATTATCAATTGCAATATTTGCATTAATTCTATTACCAATTAATAATGATTGTACATTAGCAAATGCGATTGCATTGGTCGATAATATTTCTATGAATTTTAAACCATTAGATACTGGATCTGCAATATAACTAGCAACCTGATATCCACTTAATCTTCTATTTTTAATTCCAGGTAATGTAACCTTATTTTTAACCCAGAAATAATATACATTTTCAAAAGATCCTGTTACATTATTAAATAATTGTTTAATTGAAATTGCACTATTGTTAACATACTTCGGTTGTCCACTAATACCATTAATTAATCCTTTATTAGTATCTGCCTGAGCTGCCCATTCACTGGGTAATAAATCTGATTTAACCCATTCATATACATCGATAGTTGCTCCTGGAAATAATTTACCCCAATTATTTTTTCTAAATATTTCATCGCCTTGTTCGTACCATTGATATTTTGCTGTGCTTAGATCCCACCATAGTTGGCCAATATGATCGTCTATCCAACTAGTTGCTGAATCAACAATTATTCCTGCAAACCCGATTGAATATGTTGCTGGATCAAATGCTGCCCTATATGTTAATTCTTGATCAGCAAGTCCTGCAATTTTACCTTTTAAAGGATCAATAATATCTAAGTATTCTATAACTTCTTCTTTTAGGGTATCAATTAATGAAATTCGATGTATTCCAGAAACATCAACTGTATCTTCCTGTTTTCTTAATAATTTCCAACTTTGGCTAGCTGTATTAATTTTATTAAAAATATAAAATTTAGATTGATCAGTATTACTAACCACATCAGCTGCGGGAGCTCCAACAAAAACATTATCATTAGTAACTACTAACGAAAATCCATATTTACTGCCGGATATCGTTCCAACATCATTTAATTCATCTGCCTGAATAAATTTTTCACCAATTTTATTATATAGGTATACTGTTCCGCCATCGGGTACACTACCATAAAATTTAGTTGATGAATTATCAAATGTAGTTTCGCCTATATTAGAATTTTTATCAAATGTTTGAGTTTTACTTCTATTCTTTCCCAGTGCTCCAACACCGATAGTATTATTATCTTTACTAATAGATATAGAATAACCAAATTTTAAATCACTAGCTGGTAGTGGATTACTTATAATTTGATCTAATGTAAACGTTGCAGCCAATGCTGTTCGTTCCTCCATATGCTGAGCATAGTCTTCTGGATATAATGTATTATTTCGTACTATTAATTCATCAAAAAGACTTTTATCAGTATTACTAAATGCAATATCAGACGTTATTGTAAATGCAAGTCCTGCTGATCCGTTATAGTTGAGTGCTGTAACAGTCAATATATGTGTGCCCTGAGTAACAGATATTTCTCTACGAGTACCCGAAACTCCATATGCGTATGCAATTAATTCATTGTCCAAATACACAACTGCAAAATCATTAACGGATATTTCAAATATGAATGTACCGGTTCGATTAAACATAACAGAGGTTGAAAAATGTAGCACTGGTGCGCCGTCTGCATTCCATACCGCATGTCTCTGCATAAAATCATTCCATGAATAATCAGGATAGCCTGGACTTATTGGAGTTGTTGCTACAACAAATCCATAATCAGTATCTGTGCTTCGTCGAGCACCCCTTAGGCCGTCTGCTAATTGTCTAGAATCTAAAACATTAAACTTTGTTCCTAACCCATTTTCCATCCAATATCTAATGTCAAACTCGTTGGGATATAATTGTGCGTCAGGGTGATTTTGATATGCACTAATTACTCTTGCCCTGGAATCTACTATAGGGGTTCCTTCATTTAATCCATCGTTAATAACTGCATCTACTGCTCGTTGTGCATCATAAATTGCTGCATCTTCAGGATGCGCTGACCTATATGTAATCCAATATTGATTAAATCCTGCAAGGCCATTAGTCATCCAGTATAAAATTGTTGTTTCCCCATAATATACAGGAGCTAATAAATTTTCTGCAAGAGCCAATATAACTTGGGCACGAGATGCTACATACTCAACTATATTTCCCAAATTTTTATATATTGCAACTTTACCATATGGCTCGTTGGAGTTCTTGGCATAAGGTGCAGAAATTAACATGTATGTTGCATCATTTGAAATTGCAATATCGTACCCAAATTTGCCATTTGCTCCGAATGGGGAGTTAATAGTTTGTTCGAGCTGTAACTTATTATTATAAGTTTGTACTACTCCTCCCGTTGTAGATGCATTATATTCGGGCGCACTGATTGCAAACCCTCTAATACTGCCCACAATTTTATGACCCCAATTACTACCATTAGTTAATGTTACGGCAACAGAGGGGCGTACCGATAATACATTTGTTAAATGTGCAAATCCTGTAATTGTTGCTGTTGAAGTTGCATTAGTTGCAGTTGTTAAATTTAATTTATAAGCAAAAACATATCCCGTAGAAGAACCAGGAGCACCTACTAATAAAGTAGTCGAGGTTGTTGCAACAACTTGATTAATAGCAATTGAATAACCAAATTTGGAATTAGTTGCCGTAGTAGTCAATTGACCATACGGATTTACCAACACAATGTTAACATCAATCTTTCCATGATCTTCAGATCTACTACTAATTTTAACTAATCCCTCATTTTCCCAAGACTTTATTGCACCAGTACCTGTGCTTAAAATTACAGTACCCGTGCCTATTGAATGCGAGCTAATTGAACTTGCTAACGGTGCACCGGTGATATATAACTTTTTACCTATATCGTATTGTAGAGCGTGACCAAAGTCACTAACATGAGTTGAGGAAGCATATGTTTTATCATTTGAATTTAGGACATAATCATATTGACGTTTCCATTCATTGTTTACTCGATTGTAAACTTTAACTCTGCCATAATTATACATTGCAGGCGTATGCCAGTTGGGTGATGACACCAGCAGTACTGGACTATCGTCAGATGCCCAAATAGACGATCCAAATTCTTGATCAAGTGGGGTACCTGCTGTGTTTACAACAGTTACCTTGTAATTTTTAATTTTTTCATAAACTTGCCATTTATTATCAGTACCACTATCGATCCATATCTTATCACCTATATTAAATTTCAACAGGTCGCCAATTTCTGATAAGTGGGCAAGATTTGGATATCTAACATTTTCAAATCGATATAATCCACCATAATTTATTAATTTAGCATTTTCAATACTAGTCAGCGAGGAGGCAACTGCAAATTGATTTATAGATGGAATAGCCGTAACGATATAAACCCCATTAACTTGTTCATTAAATCTGACTACAGAAATAATGTCGCCTATAGTAAGATTATGATGTCCATCAGTAACAAATGTTATTTCGCTAGTCGGCGCACTGACAAATACTCCGGTTACTTTTGATAATTGTTTAGTATATCGATAAACTGCCCAGTCACTATTCTCTAAAAATCCTAGCCATACAGTAATCCCATCTTGTATCATGGCGTTATTTGCAATATCTAATAAACTGTTTTTACTATATGCCGTGGTTGTAACATCATCAAGGCGGACATAACCCGCAGTAGTTAATACTATATTGTTATTAATTAATGTTCCAGAAATGGACGGTATTGTATTAGCTGCAGAATAATCATCAGGAGTCAATAACAACTTTGAAGTTGTTACATAATTAATTAATGGATTAGCATCAACTGGAGTGTTATCAACAAATTTAACAACGTATGGATTTTCTAAAGCAGTTCCCTCAGGTAACGTAAATTCTATTTCATTATAAGTTTCAAAACTTCCATAGTTTCCTATTCTAAATGCCCATTCTTCTTTATATGATAATTCTCCCTTATTACTAAATTGCTCTGCTTTTGACAGTTTATTAACTGCATTTTTAGTTCCTTTATCTTTTATAAATCCTTGATAAAATTTATATTGGCTAATAGGGTTAGAAAAAATATTATTTAAATAACTTCTAGGAGTATATCCAGTAAGATGCTGTGCCAATCGTTGCTGACCAGAATCAAAATTATCAATATTTAAACTATAAAAATCTTCAAATTGATCTACCTTATAATCAAAATTAGGTAACAGTTTTGATATAGGTTTACTGGGCAACTGCGCCCATTTAGTAAAATTAAATTCTTTAGAAGAATCAATTTTTGTCAAAGACTGATAATATTTTCCATTATATCGCACAACTGCACCAGGTACGTATAGTTTATAAGATTGCCAATCAGTAATATTAACATCATCAAAAACAAACCCAGGACTGAATAAATCACCATTCCAGTTTTTAGTTCTAAATCCCGAAAGTTTAATACGTTGTTGTTTATAACCCGTAGTAATATCATATATAGTATCATTGAATACTGTATAATTATTAAAAACTAATGCATGTTCTTTTTGTACAGAATTTAATATTGCAAAAAATAATCCTTCATTAGCATCTGTAGTTTTAATGGTACAAACAGTATCTTCTCTAGACATAGTAAATCTATCGATAGGATATGGTTTTCCGTCAGCTTTTAATAAATTATATTCGTATTTTTTACCAGATATATCATCCACTACAGAATTAGGAAAATTATATTTTAAACTATTTGCAAAAGGAGATAATGTAATTAAATTGCCATCTGCAAAATTTTGAGTAGTCCAATATAAAAATTCTTTGCCTGTAAATTTCCAATTTAAAATTTCGTTGAGATCAGTATTAAAGTCATCAAAAATAAATCCTTGTTTTTCAAGAAATGCGCCATATCCTATGATTATATCATATACTTCTTGTACTGAAGAAAATACAGTACCATATGGAATTTTAACTATGACATTTTCAAATGATTTAGAATGTTGTGCAGATGCTCCCCCCGTAACTGGTAACTCTGGCAATTGCTGATATAATGATAGATCAAATGATGTTTCTGCATTGTGCCCTATCTTAACTCTATAAAATCTATTATTATATCTTACTAATTGCCCTTGTTTATAATATCGTGTAGTAGATGAACTAGCAGATGTTATATCAACTGAGCTCAGGCCCGCATTAACATTGTTTACAACATTAGACCAATCAGTAAATTCTTCAGACACGCCGCCAACTTTAACTGCACCATCTACAGAAGTTTTTATCGGTTTTAATATTTCAAAATAAGGATTTTTAATATCGTATCCTTTAATTTTAAAATTACCATTAGAACGTTGAACTATAATTCCGGATATTCTAGAAGTAGTAATGGGATTGCTAACATTTAAAATTAAAGAATAATCTTCCGACGGTAATATAACTCCAGGACTTGTTGATGTTGGATTAATTGAATCAATAATAATTTGCAATTTGTCTTTAGAAACAAATCCAGCCATCTTATGAAACAAATTAATATCAAGATAATCTATATCCTGTCTTAATTTTTTAATATAATGTTGATTATCTCGGCGACCATTTTCTGCAACATAAACTCCATAACCAGCAATCTGATTATCATTTTCGCCGTCAATTATTAAATTTTTAAGATTTAAATAATTTGTATTATATATAACTTGACCTGCTGAATTTATTGTAGTTCTACTTAAATCATATTGTGTGGCACAAAATTGCACAGGATTAAGAATAGCCAGTGCCGCACATACTGCAAATGGATAATTACTTGTTAATATGGTCCAAGAATTATCTACAGGCCCGCCGCTTCCAAATTTCCAGTTAGCAGTTTTATCAAAATATGTATTATCTAATGTTAACAGATTAATTAAATTTGGTAATAGATTTCCATTAACATCAACTGGAATAATATTTAATAGTCCTGGGCGAGCATAATTGGGAAGATACGTATTTGTTCCTCTAACATATCCATTTTGCAAATCAGTCCATAATAGTGTATTAGTTGATCTATACGGCGGAAATCCGTAATATCGAGTCCACCAAGAGGGCCGATCAAAAAATCCAAGCATCCGAAAAGGGACCAAATTTGGACGCGGCGTCTCATAAAAATAGTACATAAATCTAGTTATAGAGACAGGTTTCTTAAATATCTTATCAAGTGCTCCGTCATAATTCCAAGTTTCTTTACGTAGGGGATCAAATGTACTATTGGTTGTACTATCTAAACCATACGTCCCTGCCCATGTAGAAAAATCAGCTTCAATTATTTTATTAAAATCATCTTGATTATAATTTAAATTTCTAAATATCCCAGGTTGTGCTGCAATGGAATCATAAATTTTATTATTAAATCTAACTTTAATATTATTATAAACACGTTTCTCATATTCTAAAATGATATTATCTCTATAATCTCCATATGGTAGATAAAAAGAACCATCGTGTGCCAAAATAACGAATTGAGCAATAGTAGTGCTTACGCTTACACTTACAATTGCAGGAACGGTGGCAGGATACATTCCTAATTTAGAAGGAGTGGGGGGAATATAACATCCGGTTGTATCTAAATAGCAATCGATAGTTAATACGTCATTTACAGCCAATGGTACTATTATAGTTATTGAATTAGTAGTATCATCAAACTGGTATTCATTTCTAGTACCAATTAATTGAATACCGTTACGATATACAATAACTGATTGAAAACTTAAACGATTAATATCAAAATTAAAATTAATCGGGTAAGAAACAATTGTAATATCAGTAATTGTAATAGTTCTTACAATTTTATTTTTTCCATATCCTAACATATCAGACGTTCGATATAAAGAATTAATATCTTTTCCGTCATTTATAATAGTTAATGCTAAATCAAGTGCATCAGATGGGGACAAGTTACTATCAATTTCTTTAATTACTCTTAAAAAATTTAATTTAAATTGTTGATAATCCTTACCAGCATTTCTTATTGCGTTTACTACATTATGTTCTTTTTTTCCAAAAAAGAATTGTGCAAATACCAACGGGGTAGAGCTAATAACTAAGCGAGATCCGTATTTTGTGTAATTCGATATATCTCTTAAGTTATTAATAATACTACTACTGGTGTTATTGATCATTGTTGTCAAATGATCTGTTAATTCGCCCAATGTTAAACTATTTAAAGATTGATTTAATGGATTATGTGATAAACTAATAGGAGTTTCATAATATCCATTCTTATTAGGCATCTGGTCAGTAAAGATTTTTAATAATACAACATCATTAGCAGAAAATGTAGAAGATGTTGTTACGTTGACCTGTTTAGCTGATGAAACTACTGTAATAGGAATTTTTACATTATTAATATATGCAAAAACAACTATATTTGTATTGATAGGTAAATCTAAACAAGTTAATGTTAATGTGTTTGTAGTAGCAACAATTGTTTGAAATTCTATTATAGGAATTTTATGTTCAACTCCAGGAGCCCATATATTAACCAGTGTACCATTTAATTTTAAAAATGTATCTCCTGTTGAGACCGCGGAGGGTATATTATCTGTTGTAATTAATATAGTATCTGCTATAAAATAATTTTTAAACAGATAGCTATTACCATTAGTTTGATATTTTAATGGAAATCCTAATATAGTATCATTGTTTCCTGTTCCTATTTCATATCCAAAAATTTGATTTCCTGTAAAATTATTAGAATCATTAATTTCTGTATAACTAATCCCAGCAGCATTAAACAAATCAAATAAAGGTGGTTGATTTATTTTTGTATGTTGTTGTGCATATATCCATTTAGTTGAAATGTTATCAAAATGCCAACTGGTACCGGACAAAGTAGATCCTAATTTTACAGTTAACGAATTTGAATTTACTGGCGTACTATCTAGAATTAATTTTAATATTGGGATCGGGCCTGTTATATCAAAATTAACTTTATATATTTTTCCACGAACATCATAATTAGTGTCAGCATTAAAAATTATTCGATGCCCTTGTTGAAGCTGAATCCCATCAACATAATATCCATAAGAATTATGTACTTGTGAAAATACATCAACTGTAGTAACATCAATCAAATCAACATTTTGAACACTTGTAATTCCAAAGTTATATAATTTTAAATTTGCTCTAAATTCAATGATGGGACGTTTTGCGATAGTATCAAGTGGAATGATATTAGGTAAATTGTTTATTTCATTTGAAATTTTAATAATGTCTTTATGAAACCATCTATTATATTGTGACCAGGAATTCATGTCAACACTGGCTCTATTAATAGTAATATATTCAGGTGTCAACGGTACCGGTCTATCTGCATCAAAAGAATAATTATCAAAAGTAGAAGTGTCAAATGTTTCATTTAATACTGTGGATATTAGTCCGTATGATGATAAAGAATTAAACTCGATTAATATAATTGAAGACCCGACTCCTTCTACTATATACTCTTTATTCCTATACTTTAATTCAACGTTGGAAGAAAATAAAAGTTTCATGCCATTACTTAATGCATATCCATTACTCATTACATATGATTGTTTTCCAATTATATTATTTTCAATTGTAAAATTTTCTAAATTACTAGGAAATTGAATAGCCACAGGCCCGATAGGTAGCCAACAATAATTGTTAAAATTAACAAGTTTATCCCAATCAATTAATGGGTCAAAAGAATATGTGTTAGATTTAAATAATTTATTAAGATCGTTAGTTAATCCCCCCTGATTTTTTATTTCATTAATTAAGTCATCATATGCAATTACATCAGTTATATTATTAATTGAATCTTTTAAAACTAATGCAGGTTCGAGAGCATAGCTATTTCTTAATTCGGAAGTATCTGTTAGATAAGAATCAGTTAATGGATTATAACTTGGTGTTAATTTAGACCCCACGAACCCGTCAATTCGTTCAACTTGGGGCGTTTGAATTAATTGATCAATTGTACTGGCTAAAAATTTAGAATTTTTAGCAGTTCGCAAAAATTCTGGTAATAAATTAACTGATTTTTTATTGTCTGCCATTTTTAAGTTCCGCTCGATGTTACAATTAATGATTGTGAATTTAATTGTGATGCGGTGATAGCATCAATTATTTCAATGTCTGAAACAGTCGCACTACTAATAAAAATTTCATTAGACAAACATGTAATTTCGTATAGGCTACCAAAACTTCCAATGTTTTTAGGAGTAATGATAAAATTAGTTATATCAGGCGATAAGGAATTCATTACATACGTCGACAATTCACTAAAATAAAATGATTGCCCAAACTCCCAATTTTCAAGTACAAAAAATTCATTTATTGCGGTTAATATTCTAGTTTTTAAATCATTATCAGTAGTGGGCTTTTGTGAATTTCTTACTGCTTTAAATTTAGCTTGTAAACTATTTGACGCATTAGATCCAAACAATATCTTATATTTTACTGAATGAAAAATAATCTCATCGCTTATTGATTTTATTGGCTCTAAATATTCTAAATAATTTTGTTCTAATTCGCTACTAGTAGGGGTTAAAGGTTCAGTGGGTATATTTCCCAATAACCAACTTCTAATTGCATTATCATATCCGGTAGTTAATACATAAATGTCCATGATATTTGATTTGCTAGGATCTACTCTACGAGTGGAACTACTATTATGAACATATTGAAAACTTAAACCGCTGCGTCCTACTCGAGCAAAATATTGATTAGTATATACTAATTGTTGCAATGTGTTTGACCAATACTTAACTACGTTTAGTGTGGGATTATAAAAATAAAATAAATCTCCATCAGCAACTGCATTTGAACTGTTTATAACAGCTATTTTATAGGTAAAAAAATCTGATTCTGTATCAAAAGACAGTATTCCGTCAACTAACGTATATCGCAAGCCGTTTGTTGTTTTTTTAAAATACACAAAATTAGTTTTAGCATTACTAACCAAATCAACATGCTCGGGATTAACAATACTAGTGAAGGCATCGGGATCTTCTATTTGTCCTGTATTATTATAATTATAGAAACTTACTTTTACTTTGTTAGGCTCTACATATCCGTCTGGTTCAATTATCGGGCCATCTATTTGCCACTCATAATTTAATCCAATATTACTAGAAAAACTGTTACCTTGCAACCAAATACCTGAGATATTTCTATAAACATTATTAATCTTTGCATTAACATTGATATAGTAATCCCCATTATTAGCAGTAACAGCAGCAGAAGGAGCGCCTGACCCACTTAACCAAGCTCTATTTGATTGTGGTTGTGGGTTAGTTTCAAGAACTACAATTTTATCTTTAATAATGGAATTGGTAGAAAAATCATAATTTATAGAACTAGTATCTATATAGAAAGATGTATCGGACGAACTTTCAAATATAAAATCTAAATTTCTATAACGGACTTTATAATTTTTTCCTGTCCAAACAAATGCAATTATCCAACTACTGTCCAATCCCACATCGTCAACATTACCTTGAACAGATAAATTAAAATCATTTATAAGATTTAAATTAGAATTTAAAATTATTTCCCATTGTCTAGAACTAACATTTATAGTTAAACCAAAATTGCGTTGTCCCATGCATAAATTGACAATTTCAGTCTCAATTGAATTATTTAATATTTGAACAAATTTTGGAATTACTTCCACTGGAATTGCGCCCGAGGGGATGCGTGATGAAAGAATTACAGGACCAGTTCCGTTGTCTAGTTTGCCGGCTCCATTATTACTGCCATCACCGATAACTTGATAAACAGAGGTCCACACATAATCTTTACCGCCATTGGGTACTATCCCGGATACAGGAATTGATATTAAATTATTATTTTGATCAAAATATTTTCCGGAAGTAGGAATAAATTTAATTAATGATCCCGGTAATGCATATCGTAAACCAACATCTGAGTAATCCCCAATAGACACAGGACTTGCAATTGTTTTAAAATACCCGCTACTTTGACCGGGAGTTTTATTAATTTCCATCCAGGATAGTTGTAATGACACCAATGAAGGATTACTATAATTATTAAAATAAAACGATCGCAAGGCAGGGGCTGCTACTATGGGTGCTAACTTATTTTTAACCACTGCAAGTACTTGATTTTTGCTAGTAAATTCAAATTCAAAATATGATTCTGACGGTTCTTGATATAAAATACCATCATTAGCAAATATATTAGTTTTACTATAATTTCCGGTTATGTCTGATAAATCAAAATATTTGCTCAACCCACTACTGACTCTATTAATGCTTTTTATCTTTAATATATCAGTACCTGCACTTAACGGAGCAATATTGTAATCTTCTCCAGTAATCATTCTATTTTGCAAATAATAGTTTTGAGGTGCTTTAGTTTGAATGCTAGCGTTGCTTTCTGGTCCTGCACTATTATTAACAGTGTATTGTAAACTAAGTGTTAATTGCAAATTATGAGATTGTCCTAATGAATTAGTATATGGCAGCTGAATAACAACTCCACTCATTTGTTCAGGTTTAATTACATATGCTTTACCATTACTTTGTCTGTAAAATAATTTAAAATTACCTTTAGGTAAATCACCAAATACTCCATCTGCAAAATTCAAATCTATTTGATCATTATCTCTAGGGCTGATTGCATAAATGGTTCGTAAATCTTTATTGAGACTATTATATATAACATTATTGTTGTTGGATGTTGTAGGAACATCTGTCCATAGCGTTGAATAGTTACCTTTTGCATCCAATTGCCATAACCAAACGTCAGTATCATTAATATCAGGGGTATTAATACCTACAATTTCATTTGGAACTGGATTATCTAATGAGAATGAAACAAGACTCATAGTGCCTTGTTTAAACATGGTAAAAAATCCTGTGTCAGGACTACCTGTTCCTTGATTGTCATTTTTATAAACAAAACTAAATGCACTACCTGGTTTAGGAGGTGCTTCATATATGTAGGTATTATTGTTAAAAGTACATGGAGTTACTTCAAATCCCATAGATACTCCATCAATATTTTTATTATAAGTGAATAACGGAACATCTGTTGTTGAATTATTAAAATAATATTGTTCTGTTAATATACCATTTAGTGTTTTTCTATCAGCAGGATTTCCAAAATTAGAATTCATTGTAGAATTTATTATATTAATAAATTGCTGATACCAATTGGAATTAGTAGCATCATTCCAGCCAATTGTGGTATTGGCCAAGTTAGTTCCGTTTGAATCAATTACACTATCAGTTGTTGCTATTGCTGTAATTTTTAAAAACCCAGTCGAAGGAACATTTCTCTTTGGGCGGTAACTAATTAATTGTGCAAGTCGTAATATACTATCTCGACGTTGTGCAGTTTCTAAAAAGTTTTCACGGGCATTTAAATCAATACGAAAACTTAAATTTTGTCCTAGATATGCAATAAGATCAATTAATGCAATATATTCACTACTATCAATAAAATCATTAAAATCTTCAGGATAATTTTCCTGAAGATAAGATATCATAGTGCGTTTTAATGTTTCAAAGTCGTAACTTTTAAAATCAGCATTGCGAAATGATTGGTATAGCTTTGTCCAATCCTCGCCGGCTAATAGTTTTGTGTTGGTTGAAGGAATCATAATTTATTGTAGATACCATATTTATTGAAATAATTAACCATATATATTATTGTGCCGTTAACCCAATTTTTTGATCAAACATTAATTTTAATGTAGATGTTTGATCAGTATTACGCATACTGAGAGCAACTTCAATCAAAAAACCTCTTTCATATTCATTAACTTGTATTTGAGTAGGATATACTCTGGGATCAAAATTACAAATTTCACGAATATCGTTAGTTAATAAATTTTTAATTTCGGGAGTTAATGGTTCCATTAATATATCCCATATGATTGTACCAAATTTAGGATTCATTAATCGCTGTCCCTTTCGGGTATTAAAATGATTTAGCAAATCTTGTTTGATTAAATCAAAATCATATAATTTAGATCCTCTGTTGTCTGGATTTGTCGTGCTAAATCCTTTATAATAATGTGTTAAACTATTAGTATGTTGACTGTTATAATCAGTTACATTAATTTCTAAATTCTTATAAGGCATGATGTATTTATTATCCGCCAGAACCAGTCTTTATAGGGTTTCCACTGCCATCGACTAAAATGCCGCCGGCACCTGTACCCACTGTTTTACTTTGTAGTTGCCCAAGGAAACATTCATAAAATCCTTTTTTCTTAGCATATATATCAGGGGTACAAAATCCCACTGCATGTATTGCTTTTTCAACATAATCAGGAGCAGTTTGTGCTGCTTTACATCTATCTAACATATACTTAACGCTAACTTCAGCTGCTATAGTTGGGTCATTTAATAATTTTGGATTAGATAATAAATCTTGACTAATCATAGCACCGTATCTAGCATAATTACTTCTACCAGTTAATTGAATATATCCTCGACCTATAAAATTGCCGCCGTCACCCGGTTGTGTGTTTCCTAACCCCTTACCTTTTGATGTTGTATAACCATACAAAAATTCAGGTAATGAATTATTGGGATTTCCTGCATATTTCTGTGCAAGATCTTTATCTCCTTTAAACACGCTGGGAAATACTTGTAACAATCTATCAGCAGAATAATTAAATCCCTCTTCTACTAACTTCCAACGACATTCTCCTCCTGCAATACCCAACAATGCAGCCACTGCATTTGGACTTGTAATTCCGTATTTGGCACATGCCGCTTTAAGGGCGCCGATGCCTGCCTGGGCACCTGCTGCATTAATATCTTTAGCATATTCCGGCGAACATGTTCCTGGAATAACTTCAGCTGAATTGGCAGGTTCTTGTTTACCAACGGCGGGATTGGGGGGAATGCCAGCGGCACTTCTATCTGCTAATGTAACATCTGTAGCTTCTGATGAGTATTTTATTGGGTCAATATTTTCATGTTGGGGCCAAGGTTCGTGTGTTGGCACACGTTGCATGATAGTTTTAATTGTTCCTGTATTATAGAATTTTGCATCACTCCATCCATACGGAACTTGTTTATCTGGTAAACTGAATATAGGAAGTTTAGGCGGAACATCTGCAGAACTTGCTATGTTAGGTGCTGCTGCACTGGGTCCGTTTAAGTGAATATTTGACCCCGATACTAGTATATTACTATTTGCACCCAGATTAAGAACCCCTGCGGTACCTACATTAATATTACCTTCAGCAGCTATACTGAAGACGCCCTGTGCTGCTAAATTAACAATAGCACCTGACTCAAGTTCATAATTTGACCCAATTGTTATGTTTGCAGTATCTCCTATTGTTTCATTATGTGATCCCCTAACAGCAATTTTTTGATCTCCATCGACTACTAGGTAGTTATATCCAGTAACATTAGTTTCCATGTTTTTTCCGGCAAATACATTTATGTTACGGCCTGCTTCAAAATTGATATCTCTATCTGCTCTAAAATTAAAATCTTGTTTAGTATGGATACTAACACTATCAGTGGCAAAAATATCAATTTTTCCATTTGAAGTTAATTCAATCCAAGCAGTGCCCTTACTGTTACCTATGTAAATTAAATCATGACTGTTGTGCATTAATATTTGATGGCCGGTGCGTGTTCTTAATCGAACAAGCTCATTTTGTCCGTTAACATCACCGTCGTCCATGACAAACGTACTTCCGCCGAGCCTACTAACAGGCGCTTGTTTATTTCCTTCATACCCTAACTTACCTGTTTTTGCACCAGAGCTAGTATCTAACGGACCAGGTGTTGATATACCAAAAACATGACTAGGCAGTTCGCGCCTGGCACTAGATGAAGTCACACCGCGGATAGTGTCCAATAGTAATCCTTGTTGAACTAGTCTATCTGCAAATGGGTGTACTGGTTTGTCAAATCTTTCAGGGTTAGGATTCTCTAATTTTTTTGATCCTTTATGAAACTCTGCAACAGGCAAATAATCAGTACCATATTTTCTACGTTGTTCTTCAGTGATTGCTACTCGCTTACTGGCTGCTATTCCCGGAATCATATGATTTTGGAATATATCATTAACACATCCTATCCAATATCCTTGATTAGGATCTCCATCAATGAATATAACCATAACTGTGGTTCCTATATCAGGAGGTATTGCCCAAAATCCGTAACTTTTTTGTACATCATTAAAATCACTGCTGTTTGTTCCTTCATGTCTGATTGATGTACTTCCTGCAAATGGACTTAGATAACGAACAGGATATGTTTCACCTTGTATTTTAGTTGAGCCAGGCAATCCTTTAATTAATGCAACTTCCATTCCTCCCATATAGGTTGGATCAAGATGATTTGTAACTTCAGCTAAGAATGGGCCCGGAGATGGGAGTGGTGCTCGTTTTCTTGTTTCAATAGACATGTTATAATTTATTTTTTATTGTACTAACTAATTTATCCAATGGACTAGACCCATTAGAGGCGCTTCCGAATTTTGAACTTATTGTATTAGATATCCCTTGATCAGGAATTGATATATTTCCAGTCAGTCCTGACAGTTGAGATTTAGCACTTGCTAGTTTATCAGTAGCAGATGCTACATCAATTGCATTAAAATTTCCAGTTAACTTTAAAAAAGAATTTAATTGATATGATGGCGCAGATGCTAGTGCCGAATTAACTAAATCAAGAGGTAATAGACTACCTGATATATTTTTAACATCACTAACACCGTATAAATTTGCCAGTCCAATTGCCCCGCTTTTAGCAGTAACTTTGTTAACATATGTCATATCAGTTTCTACTGCCGGAGCGGTTGCATATGGAGGACTTGGTGGGATATTCTTCATGTTGTTAGGAGAAATATAATCCAACACTATCCCAGCTGCTGCAGATTGATTAAGATTAACACCAGCCGGTAAATTTGTTCCTATATTTCCTATTTGTCCAAGGACGTTACTTTGAAATCCCGAACCCAGTCCTGATAATTTAGAAACATCTAATCCTACTCGAGCACCAATTGCACTGGGGTCAGACAATGACCCACCAAATGCAGCAATTTTATTTCCTATACCGCTGACCAACGACCCAACGTTTCCACTTAATCCATTTACTACCCCAATGGCCGATGTTCCTAATTCTTTATTTGCCCCTATCAAATTAGTAATTGCGTTTGAATTTAATGTTGTTGGATTAATAGTCGACCCAAATTTAATATCCAATCCCGTAGGGTCTGTTATTGCTGATGGTAATTTAAGTGCTGCTCCTTCTCCTATTCCAGATCCTATATTTGATATTTTAAGAGAATTTGTAATATTATTAGAATTAATTAAACTAGCTAACTTGTTTATCGAATATGGAGATGGAGTATTTCCTAAAATAATATTTGAAGCGGCTGCTAGCGAGGCACCTGATCCAAGATTAGTTTGTGTAATATCAGCAAGTCCTGCCGAGTTTAACCGTATATTAGATAAAATATCAGTTGGTAGTGGATTTCCTATATCAAGAGCACCTGACGCTAAATCACCGGCCCGCAAAGTTACACCAGGAGTTTCCGCTAGCATTTCAGTATTTAAACCGCCAAATCCGCCGGTTGCATTGGTAAAATTACTTAATTCGTCTGGCAGGCCGGGACTAGGCAACCCTCTACTTAATTGTTCCATAACTGTTGATGAATCAATACGTTGACTAGGTGATTCTGCTCTAGTAGTATCAGGGATTACTGAATTTTGAGGATCAACACTTACTATTTTTAAATCATTAGGATCAGTCGGAGTAATATTTAAATCTAATATTTGTCCTGGTATGCGTATAATCTCTAAACGTTGTTTAAACTCTCCATTCTTGAATGTACTTGATGCTTTTTGAACAGAATATACTCCACTAAATGGAATAAGTTTTGGATCAAATTTCATCATTCCTGTATCAGGATTTATATCAATAGGATTTTGAAAATTTATAGTGATTAAAATTTGACCATATATATGATCAGCTTCACCATCTGTAGTTTTTCCTCGAGAATCGGGGGTTGATACATAATTGCCTACACCACCTGTGGCTATATAAAATGGATCGCCTGAAATTTCTATCTCACCGGTGATCATACTAGCTTTAGAATCTATTATAGCACTATGCATCTTCTTAGACATTTCAGAATATGCATCAGTTTTAGGTTGTCCTGCATTTCCTCCAGTTTGTTGAACAGGAGTGATTTCTGTTTTTGAAGGAGGTGTCGGCATCTGCTGACTTTTTACAGTTTCTTGAGATATAGAATTTTGTTTAACATTAACACCATTGTCGGGTGCTGCACCTGTTTTAGCTGACGGCACATCTTTATTACCCATGGCGGCAGGCACCGCTTCAAAAAACAAAGTATTAAAATTTAATTTAAAATTTATTATATCTATATTTTTTCCTGTATAGATATAATTGTATTGACGAAGACTTATTTTTTTTAAATTAGCAGCATCAATTTGTGATTGTCCATATGTTGGAATTTTGGTATAATGAACTTTATACGGAGTAACTACATATGTAAAAGTTTGATAAGGATTTTTAGTTTTTTCGTCATATATATCTAAATTTTCTGTTTCTATTTTAACCATAAAATAGTCTAACATACCATATTGATCTATATTCTTTTTTACATCGCGTAAAATATCTCTTGAGTATTCACTGTCACGAACAACTGATGAAATTATTTCATGTATATTTGCACCTTCAGGAAATTGAACTACTGTTTTGTTTGGAGTATATTTAACAGCCTCGGGTTCTTTAGCTTGTTGGCTAGGGCTGGGTTGAGTTGACCCCTGTGCATGATATGCAGTTGCTTTTTCAGCAGTAGCAGGATCAACCATTTTATATAAAATATTATCTTTTAAGATTTCTGCTAATTTTGAACTTGCAATTTTATTTTGAGTATCACCCGTCCACCCTTTTCCGTCTGCCCAAGAAGGAAATTTTACTTTATATATGTTATGCTTATCGGTAGTAGAAACTTTGCCATCTTCGCCTTCTATAATAGACACTTGAAAGTTCATATTCATCATAAAAGTATCTAAAATTTCCCCAACAGTATTCCCATGCATCTGTATAGGTTTTTTAACTACGTTTGGTTCGCCAAAAGATCTTTCATTAAACGGCACTGCTGAACATCTATACCTTGTACCTTTTTCACTTATGTCAACTTCAATTCCAGTAAGCCCTAATGGAAAATATCTAGTTGCTTTGGGAATCTTTACAGGATCAGGAAAATCACCTTGGTCAGGATATCCCCAAAAATCCATTTTTAACACAAAGCTAGCTTGTAGATATGATGCATATCCTGCAGATATTGCTGCAACGTGTAATGCTTCAATAAAACCGTTAATACTATATGGCTCAATTACTTCAAACTTAATCTGTGTGGGTAATGTGGTGCCACCGCCTGCGGTAAATGCCATTAAAGTATCTATGCTTATGTCTTCAATGAACATGTCAAATCGTCCTGGACTTTCAGCATTAAATCCTTCAACCATTTCATTTCCATAATTTCTTAATGGTTGTTTTTTTTCATTTTCTGATATATCCAATCTCCTAGGATCAACAAATCCCGGCGTTCCCCTGCCGCCACTTTGGGGTGCTGAGTTAATTCCGCCTGCGGTAGTGGCTGTCATTTTTGAATTGCCCTTGCCTCCAGATTTTAAAATAACTAATTCTAATTCACTTTCTCTATATTTTTTAGGATCAGACAAATATCCTTTTTTTAATCCAGCTAGGGTAAAATTATAAGTTATTGATCTATAAGAATTTAAAACATTAGGCTCGCCAAGTTGATCTACTGCAACTTTACTCGCATCACGTTCTCCTTTAGAAGAATCAGTAAAGGGGTAATTCTCTCGAATTACCTTATCCATTTGACGTTCATTCATATTAACCTAATACTTGTTTTAATGTTGATGCTTTAGGAAGATAGAGTTTAACTCCTGCTACTAAGTCAAATACCGGATCTTTAATAATAGATTTATTTCTTACTGCAAAAACCCACCATAATTTAGCATCTTTATATAAGTCGTAGGCTAATAAATCAGGGCGATGCTCGTAGGTTGCAGTTAACTGAAATAGAAGATCATCAGTTTGATTGGGTATATCTCTAAAATTAATAACATCAAGATAATTATTTGTTATTGATGTATTATAATAGGGACTGGTCTTTGCATAGGTAGTCATTAAATAAATCCTTGTCTCATAAATTCACCTGCGTTATAACCTGTAACAGAAAATCCTTGCATTTCGGCTCTACTATACATAGGCATAAGGGTAATTGCAATTGTAGACACTACAGGTACTGAAGTTTTACCAAACGTTGGATCATTTATTGTAAAATAATCCACATTATCCGGCATCTCAATTCGATAAGATGTGATAGCCACTGGTATGTTATATAACATGCCTATACCATTAGCAAATAATCTACATACTGGAGGTGGTGCACCACTGTCTGAATCTTTGCCAAAGCGCATTCGTGTTAAAGATATTAACAGATGTGAAGTTGCAAGATAAATTTTTGCTTCAGTGGCAGTTTCTACAGAAAATTTGCCAGAGATTGATATAGGAGAAATATTACTACGTTGATAAAAATTAGTTGAAAAATTTGAATGTAAAGGTTTCATTTCAGCATATTCTGCTTTGGCTTCATAGGACACTGTGGGTGTGTAGGGGAATATTATCCCTCCATTATTTTTTAATTCGTTATTTGGGCCACTGTGTAATGTGGTAAGATATTTGGGCGGAACCATGATCCTAACTCTATGATCATCGCTGGCTGTATTGCCATTGATGTCTGTGATAGAAATATTTGTAACAGGATCTGTGGGCGGCTCTGCTCCTTCAGGAATCCCCTGAACTTCTCTTTCTCCAAATTTATCTGTCATAATCTATAATTCCTTATATAGTATATTTAACCAATAAATAAAACACCATAATAACCATTGACAAAAGCAGTTTTCATGTTATAGTTGTCAATATAAGGATAATAAAAATAATGACATTAAGCATAATTCCACCCGTACCAACGCATACAGGAAGAAAAGTAAAATACCTAAATAATCGAGATTTATTAGCAGAGATACATCGTAGCAAATGCTCTTTTTCATCATTTGCTAAACCAGAATACAGTCAACATGATATAATTTTGACTAATTTAGATAAAATTAATATCCGAACTGTGGCAGATGCTAAACGTAATAAAGCAAAACGATTAGGAATAGCAAGTTTTGCCCTAGCAAGAGCAAGCGGCGATAAAAAAATTAAACTAAGCGAATGTATTCCGGACTATAAAACTGTAGACAAAACTAGTGTAGTATTTAGGATTATGTCATATGAACATATTCCATTAGCACCAGGAAGAAAGAAGACTACTAAAACAACTGCAGATAGTCATGATAAAGTAAATTTTCCACCTTTTCAACATTGGAAATTTAATGACGAAGACGAATTAATATGTGTAGGTAAAAGTCATTGGAAAGGTACTGTGGAAAAAGGTAAGTTTTCAAAGGATCATGGACGCATTACTGAAAATCTGGGAAAGATGTACATCAAATTAAGCGAACGATATGCACAACGATCCAATTGGCGTGGATATACGTATGTGGAGGAAATGCGCGGACAGGCAGTATTACAATTAAGTCAAATTGGATTACAATTTGACGAATCAAAATCAGAAAACCCATTTGCTTATTACACAGCCGCAGTTACTAATAGTTTTACTCGTGTATTGAACATTGAAAAGAAGAATCAAAATATTCGTGACGATATGTTAGAGTCACATGGGCTAACTCCAAGTTTAACTAGACAGAATCAGCAAGAGTACGCAGAAGAAAACGCACGGCAAGCAGAACTATACAAAAATTTCCGTATGCCGAAAAGCGAAGAAGAAAATCCCGAAGAAAACGAAGAAACTGACCTTTGACTTTAGCCATTCTATCTGCTAAACTCGTTGTTAGGGGAATATTTTAATGGCATTGTTTAAGAAAGTAGCAGTATTTACAGATTTACATGTTGGCCTAAAGTCAAATTCTGCAACCCATTTAAGAGATTGCGAAGAATTTGTTGATTGGTTTATTGATGAGGCTAAAAAAGCCAGGTGTGAAACTTGCATCTTCATGGGAGATTGGTCACACAATAGGAATAGTCTTAACTTGTTCACTCTCAATACCTCATTGAGTTTGTTAGAAAAACTAGGTGCAGCATTTGAACAGTTCTACTGGTTCCCAGGTAACCATGATTTGTTCTACAAAGACAAGCGTGACATTCATTCGAGTGCTTTTGGTCGGCACATTCCAGGCGTCACTGTTGTAGACAGTATATGGACCCGGGATGATGTTACACTTGTACCTTGGTTAATAGGTGATGAATGGAAAGGTATGAAGGACATTAAAAGCAAATATATCTTTGGTCACTTTGAATTACCTAAGTTTTTTATGAACGCTATGGTACAAATGCCTGATCACGGAGAACTGAATGCTGAAGATTTTAACGGCCCCGACTATATATTCAGCGGTCACTTCCACAAACGTCAAACTAGTAATCGAATAATATATATTGGTAATGCATTTCCACACAATTTCTCAGATACAGGGGATGATAAACGTGGTATGATGACATTAGATTGGGGCGGAAAGCCTAATTTTATTGATTGGCCCAACTGTCCCAAGTATAGAACTGTAAAACTCAGTGATCTAATTGACGATGCTCCTAATATAATGAAATCAAAGATGCATATCAAAGTAAATCTTGACATTGATATTAGTTACGAAGAAGCAAACTTCATTAAAGAAACTTTTATCCGAGATTATGATATACGTGAGATTAGTCTTATTCAAGATAAAACCAACATGGATGGCACTATTGAGGACAATCCAGATGCAACCTTTGAAAGTGTTGACCAAATTGTCACTGAGCAGCTAATAAACATTGATAGTGATCAGTTTGACAAATCAACTTTATTAGAAATTTATAATAATCTATAATGTTTCACCTACAAAATATAACTGTAAAAAATTTCCTGTCAGTGGGAAATCAAACACAAGCCGTTGACTTTGACAAGCAAGCATTAACACTGGTATTAGGATCTAACCTTGATCTAGGCGGAGATGATACCGGTTCTCGTAATGGAACAGGTAAAACTACCATTGTTAACGCATTATCGTATGCATTGTATGGTCAAGCCTTGACTAATATCAAAAGAGAAAACTTAATTAACAAAACTAACGGTAAGGCTATGTTAGTTACTGTTGAATTTAAGAAAAATAATACAAAATATCGAATCGAGCGGGGACGTAAACCTAATTTATTAAAACTATTCGTTAATGACACTCAGTTAAAGACTGAAGAATCCGAAGATGACAGTCAGGGTGATAGTAGGGAAACACAAAAATCTATCGAACGTATGCTGGAAATGTCGCATACGATGTTCAAACATCTAGTAGCACTCAATACATACACTGAGCCGTTCCTGTCTATGAAGGCGGCGGATCAACGTGAGATCATAGAACAGCTACTTGGCATTACGTTGTTGTCAGAAAAGGCCGAAGCACTTAAATTATTAATAAAAGAAAATAAAGAATTGATCACTGTTGAACAGTATAAAATAGAAGGCATCAAAGGTGCCAACGAAAATGTACAAAAAAGTATCGATAGTTTAGGTATTAAGAGTAGTGCCTGGGAAAATAAAAAGACTTCGGATATAGAAAATATTGGTCGTGCTATGATGCGATTGGAAACAGTTGATATTGAAACAGAATTATCAGCACATGCCCAACTTAAACTTTGGTTTGAACACAATACAAAGATAACAAATCTTAATAAACAGCGGGCAACTTTGCAATCTGCTGTGGGTCAGGCTGAAAAAAATCTAACAAAGTATACACGAGAATTAGGAAGTCTAGCAAACAAAACATGTCACGCATGTGAACAAGAACTTCATGATCATAAACATGAAGAAATGACCAATAATGCTACGCAACATTTGGTCGAAGCAACAAAATACTTTGATAAAGTATCAATAGACTTAGAAAAGATTGTAGATGAAATAGGTACAGGCGAGATTTCTAGACGTCCGCAGACATTTTATGAAACTGAGGCAGAGGCATTAGGTCATAAAAACAATTTAGATAGTCTTGAAAAAAGTTTAACTAATAGAATTGACGAATTAAATCCATATGAAGAACAAATAGAAGAATTAAAAAAGACTGCTATTCAAGAAATCAATTGGGATATTATCAATACATTAACTAAACTTAAAGATCATCAAGATTTTTTGTATAAGTTATTAACTAATAAAGATAGTTTTATCCGTAAAAAGATTATTGATCAAAATTTAAGTTATTTGAACAAACGATTAAGCTATTATATCGATAAACTCGGACTACCACACATTGTTATTTTTCAAAATGACCTAACTGTTGAGATCGCACAACTAGGACAAGATTTAGATTTTGATAATCTTAGCAGGGGTGAACGTAATCGATTAATTTTAAGTATTAGCTTTGCGTTTCGTGATGTTTGGGAAGGATTATATCAGGGCATTAATTTATTGTTTATTGATGAATTAGTAGATGCCGGTATGGATAGTGCAGGGGTTGAAAGCGCATTAGCAGTTTTGAAAAAAATGGCTAGAGAACGAAATAAGAATATATACTTGATATCGCACAAGGATGAATTGATTGGCAGAGTGAATAATGTATTGCGTGTGGTTAAAGAAAACGGATTTACTTCATATTCAAACGATGTAGACTATGTCGACTGAAGAACTAATTAAGTATAAGGATATGTATTCGCAACTTATGTCAGAAGTAGTTAAGTTGCACAATACACATCTGGTGTTTATTAAAAGTTTGGGGAGAGATTCTGGAGAAATGACCAGAAGACACATCCGTCAAATTGAAAGTATTTCAACACAAATGAAAAAACAAGGGATAAAGGTTTACAGAGAGAATTTAATAAATGTAAAAGCTGCGGAAAAAGCTGAAAAAGCTAGAATCAAAGCAATCCCAAAAAAACGTGGAAGACCACCTAAAGGAAGATAAATGTCATCAACACAACAAATTAAAGATCAAATGGAAGAATTTCTCGTAGAGGACGCAAAGTTTACAGCAGGTAATGCTGCTGCAGGTACTCGCGCACGTAAGGCATTGGGCGAACTAGCTAAAGCTGTAAAAGCTCGTCGAAATGAAATTACTGCTGAGAAGAATGCCCGCAAGGAAGCCAAGGTAACAACATAATCTATGACTTGGTACCATAAAGGTGTAATAGTTACAGAACTGCCTGAAGATTGTGTGGGGTTTGTTTATCTTATCTCATGTAACACCTCTGGTAGGCTCTATGTTGGCAAAAAATTAGCAAAATTTGCAAAAACAACCTATAAGACTGTACAATTAAAAAATGGTACCAAAAAGAAAAAGAAGATCCGAAGCAAAATTAATTCGGACTGGCAAACATATTGGTCTAGTTCAGATGAACTTAAAAAAGATATTGAGTCTCTCGGGCAGGAAAATTTTACAAGAGAAATATTATTTTATTGTAAAAGCAAAAGTGAATGTACTTATATAGAAGCAAGAACCCAGTTTGAAAGAAAAGTATTGGAATCAGATGATTATTATAATGGACAGATAAGTTGCAGGATACACCAGTCTCATATAAAAGGCAAGATTTGATAAATATTAGTGCCAGTCGCGATGCGTCAACATCCACTGACTCTAACAGTTATGAAGGAACTATCAGCATGCCTATTTACCTCTATGTAAAAACCCACAACAAAACTGGGTTAAAATATCTCGGCAAGACTATTTCTATCGATCCGCATTTATATCAAGGTTCGGGCACCGTTTGGAGGCGTCATATCAAAAAACACGGATATGATGTAACTACTGAAATTTTGCTCGAGACTACTAATCCATCTGAAATCAAAGAAGCTGGGATATACTATTCAAATTTATGGAATATTGTAGAATCTAAAAATTTTGCTAACATAGTCCCCGAAATGGGAGATGGTGGTGCGATGCCATGGTCTGTTGAAAGTAGACAAAAACTATCTAACACAAACAAAGGCAGAACATACACCGACGAAACTAAAAAGAAGTATTCAGAAGCACAAAAAAAACAATCACATCATTTAAGTAAAAAAACAAAAGAATATCTAGAAATTCCAGAAAATTACAAAAAAAGATGTAACCAACTAGCAGCTAATTGGAATATTCCAGGATACCGAGAACGGATGTCTAAGAAAATGTCCTCTCTAAAATGGTGTAACGACGGTATTAGAAATTATCGAAAGTCTGTTATTCCAGAAGGAATGGTTGCGGGTAAGTTACATCGACATGGCTCCCACATTATAAACAAAATTTAATCGGTATAAAGCTCGCACCTGCTAATTTCTGGTGCCCGGATACCTGGATCTAAGATCACAGGGAGGGAAATCTCTTGCCGATAAGAGTGCTCATCTACTACCCGAAAGGATGAAGATCGCATAATTGCTTGCGGTTTAGATGTTTGAAGATAAAGAATAAGCAAAATGAAGGGATAGTATGCCCTACGTTTATGTATATGTTAGTGTATATACATAAGCCGCCGCTGGATAAAGACGCTGCTCGTGGTACAGGCCAACCGCCACTGTAATGCAGTAACACTAAGTGATATGTTCAACTCGAATAATGTTTCTTTGCCCTACCTGGGCAAAGTGTGACTGAACAATCTGAATAATATTAAATATCCTCTTCGAAGATAATAAATGCTCTGAGTGTAAGCGAAAGAGCAAATGAACGCAGTTCATTTATAAATAACAAATACATTCAGGACATTCATATGGACATGCACCAATTATCTGCTAGGTTAAGACAAATAGAAAATTCTCCTAAGCAATCTATATTTGAAAGTATAGGGCAAGGCGATCAATATTTTCGTACTTGGGAAAGGGATATTCACCCTGTACTATGTGAAGTTGCATTACAACCTGATCAAATTCAACAACTATTTAAAAGCATAGAAACAGGTGCAGGTAGAAGTATGCTAGGCAAAGCAGGTGATGCTGTCAAGGGTGCTGCGGATAAAATTAGTGATGTGTGGTTTAATAAGTTTGGAGGTATGCTACAAAGTAGTGGTCCTGTTCAAGCATTTGATCAAAAGTTTGAAGAAATTAAAGCAAGTATTGCAGCAAAGAATCCTGAACTAGCTGCAAAGTTAGCCAAGTATGGTGAGTTTGCAAAAGCAAATCCCAAGCTACACAAATTCTTATTAGGCATTGCAGGTTCAGCAGCAGCCGCATTAGGTGTAGCAGTTGCAGGTGGTATTGGTGCAGGGGCGTTAGCAGTAGGCACAGGAACTGGAATTGCTGTGGGTATTGTTAACATTGCTGACCGTTTATTGCAGGGTCAGAAAGCTAGCACAGCAATTGGTCGTGGTGCCACAGCAGGTGCTGTAGCTGGAGTAACAGCAGCCGCAATGACTGGTATCGGTAAATGGGCCGCAGGTCTGCGTGAAAAAGTAATACCGATCGGTGATACTGGACTTGAACAAATAAGTTATAAGGCAACACGAAAGTTGAGTTCGTTTGGTATGGAACATACTGAGATGACTCAAGGGTTTAATGTTACTGTTGATAAAGATGCTGCAATGGCAATTAAATCGGCTGTGAATGCTATGCAGAATGGTGATAGCTCAGCATTCAGTCAACTCCAAGATGTTGCTCTATTGATCCATTCTGCAGATTACAAAGCACGAATGAAAGATATTGCAGGTGCTGCTAAGGACCTTGCATTTAACAACGACAGCCTGTTGCAGTGGATCAAAGGCCTAACGCAGGCAGCATCGTCCATTGGCGGAGCAGTAGCAGGACAGGCCGCTGGAGAGAAACCTGCACCGGTAAAAGAATCATTAAACAGAAATCAATTAAACGAATTATTTGGCATCACGGGCAACAAGGTAGATGCTAGAACATTAGAGAAAGCCTGGACAAAAGCAGATAGTCCAACTGACAGTGAAGAAGTCGCCAAAATATTACAAAGTGCAGGAGTTGATCCTACTGTAATTTCTAAAGCATACACAGATATGTCACTACCGGCACCTGTAGGTAATGTTGAACCAACAATGAATGCAGAACCGGTAAATATTAAAGACATTCTTGATCAAATATTAAAATTATTGCCTCCAGATCAACAACAAGTATTAGCATATCTTAAGAAATAATAGGAACTTATATGAAAATTTCTCAACTCGTAGCAACAAAAACAAAAACACCATATTATGAAAGTGTTGCTAGCAGATTACCAAGAGGTATTAAAAATCAAAAACAACTTTTAAATCTTGGATACAGCATTGCAGTTAAAAATATTGGATTAGCAAAAGCAAAAACATTAAATGAAAACTTTGCTGTTAAGTTGATTAATTCATATCATCGTCAATCATTAAATGAAGGCGTAGGATCATTCTTAGGCAAGGCTGCTGGACATGTAGTCGGCGGCCTTGGAGCAGCCTGGCGTGATGCTAAGGCAGGATATAAAGCTGCAAAAGGTTCATGGGATGATCCGGCAGATGGAGCAGCACCGGCAGGAGGAGCAGCACCGGCAGATGGAGCAGCACCGGCAGGAGGAGCAGCACCGGCTGGAGGAGGAGCAGCACCGGCAGGAGGAGCA
>Ga0304728_1000105_pt1 | contig 65878 bp, 87 predicted proteins | sample C_130625_MF_Meta_FD_190476 | JGI IMG/M metagenome (GOLD analysis project Ga0304728, IMG submission 190476) | Freshwater microbial communities from Lake Croche, Canada to study carbon cycling - C_130625_MF_MetaG (v2) (version 2) | ecosystem: Environmental > Aquatic > Freshwater > Lake | place... | reverse complement strand
CCAGTAAAGACACAGATTATCGGCAAAGAGACAAACGCTAAAAAAGAATCATCAATTAGAGTCTCAGACGATATGAATTATAAGTTAATGGACCAGATGACAGAGTACCGTCCTGAGCACGAGAAGTTATTGTGGAATTTACCATTAGCCGGCTCAGCGTTTAAAAAGGTGTATTTTGACCCAAGTTTGGATAGGCAAGTAGCTATGTTTATACCAGCAGAAGACTTCGTTGTACCATACGGGGCTTCAAACTTAGATACCGCAGAGCGTATGACGCATATTATGCGTAAAACTAAGAACGATGTTAAGAAATTAATGGTTGCTGGGTTTTATAGAGACATAGAATTAGGGGAGCCTTTAGCTGTTTTAGACGATATAGAGAAGAGAAAAGCCGAAGAACAGGGTTTTTCAGCTATAAACGACAACCGTTTCCGCATTTTAGAGATGCACGTTGACTACGATTTACCGGGGTTTGAGGACAAAAAAGACGGTAAAGAGACAGGAATTGCCCTGCCTTATGTCATAACTATAGAAAAAAGCACTGGTCATGTACTTGCTATTCGTAGAAATTGGTATGAAGAAGATACACTAAAGTCTAAACGAATTCACTTTGTGCATTATCAGTATGTACCGGGGTTTGGGTTCTACGGGTATGGTCTCATACACCTTATTGGCGGTTATGCTCGTAGTGCTACTACTATGTTACGTCAGCTTATTGATGCGGGAACTCTTTCAAACTTACCCGGCGGACTTAAAGCAAGGGGACTTCGTGTTAAAGGGGACGACACGCCGATTAGCCCCGGAGAGTTTAGGGACGTAGATGTACCGAGCGGTAGTATTAAAGATAACATTATGCTCTTGCCGTATAAAGAACCAAGTCAGACGCTATCGCAGTTGTTTAATTCGATTGTTACAGAAGGTAGAAACTTTATTTCCGCCGGTGATTTGCAAGTATCTGATATGGGTGGAAATGCTCCAGTCGGTACTACCTTAGCTATTCTTGAGCGCACCTTAAAAGTAATGACTGCTATTCAGGCACGTTTACATTACTCTATGAAACAAGAGTTTAAGTTACTTAAGCATATTATTGCGGACTATACACCAGAGGAATACGATTACGAGCCAGAAGAAGGTAAAGCTTCAGCAAAAAAATCGGACTACGATGATGTTGAAGTTATTCCAGTCAGCGACCCAAATGCAAGTACGATGGCACAAAAGATTGTGCAGTATCAAGCGGTACTTCAGTTGGCTCAACAAGCGCCTCAGTTATATAACCTTCCTCTCTTACATAGACAGATGGTGGAGACACTTGGGGTTAAGAACGCCGCTAAACTTATTCCGATGTCGGACGACCAAAAACCTACTGACCCAGTTACGGAAAATCAGAACGTCTTAATGATGAAACCTGTCAAGGCTTTCAGCTACCAAGACCATCAAGCGCATATCACGGTTCATATGGCAGCAATGCAAGACCCTAAGATTATGCAACTGTTACAAGGAAACCCAGTAGCCCCGCAACTACAACAAGCTATGATGGCACACGTTAATGAACACATTGGGTTCCAGTATCGTAAAGATATTGAGAAACAGTTGGGTATTAGCTTGCCACCACAAAAAATGGACGACTCAGGAATAGAAGAAGACGTTAATATGACTCCGGAAATAGAAGCAGCCTTGTCGTTAAGATTGGCCCAAGCCGCTCAGCAGTTGCTACAACAGAATCAAAATCAGCAAAAACAAGCGCAAGCCGCTCAGCAAGCGCAAGACCCGATTATCCAGATGCAGCAAAAAGAGTTGGAGTTAAAAGCACAAGAACAGCAACGTAAGTCTCAGAAAGACCAGACCGATGCTCAACTTAAACTTAAGCAGTTAGAAATTGAGGCTCAGCGTATTCAGAGCCAAGCAGCTACCGCACAGGCTCAACTTTCTGCAACAACAGCAAGTAATGCACAGAAAATAAAAGCTCAGCAACTAGAATCCGGAGCAAAGTTAGCAATAGATGCAATAAATCGGGAACGTCAGCATAACCATGCTATGACCGCTAAATCCTATGACCACGCATCTAAAAGAGAATTAACTCCAGCGCAGCAATCCTTTAAAAAGGAAACTAAGTAATGAACGAGTATGACTATCTCTGTAAGGAATTACAGAAGCAGATTGATGGAAAATCAGAATTTATTGCCGCAGGCAATTGCAAAGATTTTGAAGAGTATAAGCATGTAGTTGGGGTTATCCGTGGTCTTGCCCTTGCTATTGAGTTAATCAAAGACCGTGAGCAGAAACTAAATAAGGATGATGATGAGTGATTTATTAATAAGTGATGCAGTAGGTAACATATCACAAATCCCTGCGAAAGCAGAGCAAAAGGCAACACAGCTTCCAAAGCCAGCAGGCTACCATATTTTATGTATGGTTCCAGCAGCTGACGAAGAGTTTGAAGGGGGTATTTTAAAGTCAGACCAGACTATGCACTACGAGGAAGTATTAACTCCGGTGTTGTTTGTGATGGATTTAGGACCTGACGCTTATGCAGATAAAGAGCGTTTTCCAAGCGGACCACTGTGTAAAGTAGGAGATTTTGTTCTTATTAGACCAAACTCAGGTTCACGAGTAAAGATTCATGGTCAAGAGTTCAGAATCATAAATGACGATAGCGTAGAAGCTGTTGTTCAAGACCCCCGTGGGATTACACGAGCATAAGGAGATATAAATGGCAATGGAAGAATTTGGAACATCCGTCTTTAAAGACGGAAAAATGGTCCCAGTTAATGAGGATACAGAGTTTGTATTCCCAGATGAAGCAGAAACTAAAGTCACTAAAAAGGCTAAAGAAGAGCCCGAACTGGATATTGAAATTGTAGAAGATACGCCCCCAGAAGACCGTAATCGTAAGCCAATGGAACAACCTCCGGAAGATATAACGGAGGATGAACTGGCCTCTTATGATGAAAAAGTTCAAAAGCGTATTAAAAAGCTAGGTCGTGGATACCACGATGAACGCCGTGCTAAAGAAGAAGCTTTTCGTATGCGGGAAGAAGCCCTTCGAGTTGCCCAAGTTCTTGTAGATGAAAACAGGAGATTGCAAGCATCTTTACATGAAGGTAGCAAAGTTTATATTGAGCAAGGCAAAAATAGCGCTGAAACCGAACTTGGTATGGCTAAAAAGGCTTTTAAAGAAGCTTATGAAGCCGGGGATGGTGACGCACTAGCAGAAGCACAGCAGAGAATGGCAGAAGCTACTCTTAAAATGGATAAGGCTCAGAACTTGCGCCCTATTGCAATACAAGAGCAGCAATATAATATTCCTCAACAACAACAGCAGCAGCCTCAAGACTCAAAACTAGACAATTGGCTAGAAAATAACCCTTGGTACGGTGGTGAAAGTTCAGAAGAAGATGAGATGACTGGTCTCGCTTTAACTAAACATAACCAGCTTGCTCGTGAGTTTGGTGAAAAATATGTTGGAACGGACGACTATTATGCTAAGATTAGTGATACAATCCGTAAAAGATTCCCCGATTATTTCGGGAGCGAAGAAAAAACTGAAGTAGAACCGGCAAAGACAGATAGTCCACGCCGTGCCAAACCAGCAGCAAATGTAGTGGCTCCGGCTACTCGTTCTGCCGCACCAAAAAAGATACAACTAACGCCAACGCAAATTTCAATTGCGAAACGCTTAGGAGTACCCTTAGAGTTATACGCCAAGAAGGTTGCCGAACAAATGAATGGAGATAGATAATGAGTACAGGAACAATAACTGTTGCAAACAAAACTAGTCGTGAGCAAGAATCCCGTGATAATGAGGTGCGCCCTATTAACGTATGGACACCGCCTGAAACACTGCCAAAAATTGACCCACGAGAAGGTTGGACTCATAGATGGTGCAGAACTTCCTTAATGGGAGCCTCTGACCCAATGAATATCTCCAAAAGCCGTAGGGAAGGATTCGAACCTGTGAAGGCAGAGGATTATCCTGAAGCTATGAGCCATGCGTCCATTGATGGACAATATAAAGGCTCAATTGAGATTGGTGGTTTAGTTTTATGCCGTGCCCCAAAAGAGATGATGGAGCAGCGTGCTAAACATTATGAGCGTTTAGCTAATTCTCAGATGGAATCGGTAGATAATACTTACATGCGTGAAAACGACCCCCGTATGCCTATGTTTAAAGATAGGTCTACAAAGGTTACTTTTGGTGGTAAGTGATTTTAATTAATTTAATTTTGGAGGTTTAAAATGGCGACATTCTCAGGTCCTTATGGACTAAAGCCACTTAACCTTATCGGTGGTCAGGCATTTAATGGTGGGGTGATTCGTGAGATTCTACTTACCAGCAATAATAGTGCCCCTATTGGTAATGGAGATTTGGTTCAAATTGGAGCATCAACAGCTGGACAACCAACAGTTGTAACTGCTACACCTACAACATCTTCAGTTGGTCTAGTTGGTGTTTGCGTAGGCGTACGTTATCAATTGGCTGGACAACAATTAGGCTATCCTTTATATGCTCAGTATTTACCAGCTAACGCTGTGACTGCTGGCTACACAAATATTTATATTCGTGTAATGGATGACCCAGATTGTTTATTCCAAGCTCAGTCTTTAGGTTCAATTACCGTTGCTTCTATCGGTAAGACAATCGCATTGGCTAACTTTACAGGCGGTACTGGAAGCACAACCGTTAATACAACTACTGGTAACTCAGTTATTGCTTTATCGGCTACTGTAGCTAACACAAGCGCTCTTGCTTGCAAAATTGTTGATTTAGTTAACGCTAACTCTTCATTTGGCGGCAATTTCCCATCTAACCCCGGTGATGCTTATACGGATTGTATTGTCAAAATAAACTTTGGCGTGCATTCATATTATCAATCCGCCGGTACATCTAACTAAGGAGCTAAAAAATGGCTATTTCACGTTCACAGCTCCTTAAAGAGCTATTACCCGGCCTCAATGCCCTGTTTGGTCTTGAGTATGCTCGCTACGGCGAAGAGCACAAAGAGTTATATGAGACTGAATCTTCTGAGCGTTCGTTTGAAGAAGAGACAAAATTGTCTGGATTCTCTGCTGCCCCAGTTAAATCTGAAGGCGCTGCCATTGCTTATGACAATGCGCAAGAGGCATGGACAACTCGTTACTCACACGAAACCATTGCTTTAGGTTTCTCAATCACTGAAGAAGCGATTGAAGATAACTTGTATGACTCATTGTCTGCTCGTTATACTAAGGCTCTAGCTCGTGGTATGTCTTACACTAAGCAAGTAAAAGCTGCTTCTGTATTAAACAATGGTTTCACTAACTCAAGCCAGTATTACGGCGGAGATGGCGTTCCTCTGTTCTCTACAGTGCATCCACTAGTATCTGGTGGCACTAATGCTAATACTCCTTCAACCCAAGTTGACTTGAATGAAACTTCTTTAGAAGCTGCTGTTATTCAAATCGCTGCTTGGACTGATGAGCGTAGCCTCTTAATTGCTGCTAAACCTAAGAAGTTAGTTGTTCCTCCTGCATTGCAGTTCGTAGCTACTCGCCTACTTGAAACTAAGTTACGTGTTGGTACAAACAACAATGACATCAGTGCAATTAACAACAACGGTACTGTTCCTGAAGGTTACACAGTTAACCACTTCTTGACCGATACTAATGCTTGGTTTATGTTGACTGACGTTCCTAACGGATTGAAGCACTTTATCCGTACTCCTCTCCAGAATTCTATGGACGGCGACTTTGACACTGGTAACGTACGTTACAAGTCTCGTGAGCGTTATTCATTTGGCTGGTCGGACCCACTAGGTGTCTGGGGAAGTTCTGGTTCATTCTAATCGAATGCTCCTACCCAATAGAACCCCGCTCACAAGGCGGGGTTTTTTAATTTTAAATTTTCTTCGTAGTGATGTATACGATGGCAGTTTGAGCACAGCACAATACATTTTTTTAATTCTTTGTACGCTTTAGAAAATTGACCGCCGGTTATTAATGAACTAAGGTCACCTTCTTTTTCTTTGGGATTTACATGGTGAAAGTCAAAAGTTGCTGGGTGGTCTTCTCCACATCTTTCACACCTAAGAGTGGCTTTAAAAGCAGCCCATTCGGCTCTTTTTTCTTTTTTTGTTTTGGCTAATCTTATTTTTTCTGATACTTTATTTTCTTCGTAATGTTTTTTTGAATACTCCGCATGTTTTAACTTTCTAACTGCAGGGTCTTTATATGGCATTTTTACAGGGGGTAAGTTTTAACAGGCTCGTGGCTCATTAAATCCACATTACAAGCCCACTTTACAGAGTCTTCAGGTGTTAGACCCATGCGCATACATACCTCTGCCGCCATTGCCCCACTGCCAATAGCCATAAAAGTTCTAACTCTTTCCCACTCAAGGTCATCCCCACAAGCAAATAAACCTTCGTTTGTAAGTTTTAAGAAAGAGCTATCTGATTTTAATTTTGGTTTTACTTTACTTTTTTTATTTAAAAACTCTATAACTTTTTCTGCGTCTACGTAATTACCCGCAACGCCAACCCACCCACCATCTATTGCAAAGACCTTATCTTCAAAGTATTTAATGCCAGTGTCGGTATCTGAAAATTGACTATCTGCCACTAAAACTTTTTGTTTCCAATCACCAAGAATAGTAGTCATGTTATTTAGTTGCCAGTAAGTAAAGCCCTAAATTCGAAAAAGAATACCCGCTATATACGACTGCCATAGACATGTTTCCTTTTATTCCTTGCTCTAGTGCAATATAAGCGTAGATTAATCCAGTCACAATAATAAGCCAAGAACTCATAAAAATCTCCTTTTTATACATTTTAGCTAAAAAACATTAAAAAACATTACACAAAAATAAAAAATAGTATAAACTACTGGTAACTGGGTGATTTCTTATACCGGACTGCCCCAGCAGACGATGCAACGATTGGTATAAGCAAACTTTTGCATAAGGGGTTTTATAATGGCACGAGCAACTTTTGAAGGTCCAATTCTATCAGGTGATACTAGATTTGGCGCCCTACGTAACGTAGGATACGCTGGGTTAAACCAATCAGGTAATTTATTATTGACAAACGTAACGGCAAATACTGCTAACTACGGCGGAATTTCTGGTCAATTTGTTGATTCAAACGCTATTCCAAATACCTCTGGCGTTGTTTATGTACCGTCTTCTTCTACATTCCCATCAGTTGTACAAACTATTCCAGCTGATACAGCCACTAACATATATCGTGGGTTTGTTGCATATCTACCAACAAATAGCCGCATTATTAATATGCTTGTTGATGTTCAAGCTTTAGTTACTGTTACAGGTACACTAACATCACAAACTGTTTACATTTCAAATAACTATACAGCTGCCGCTGGTACACCTACTTATGCTGCTACAGGTGCAATTAGCGCTGTTGGTCGCCAAGCACTAGCTACATTTACAGCTACTCAACTAGCTAATATGCAAGCTACGTCTACTGATATTCTTCAGAGCGGACAACCAAATATTTCTCAGGTTGTATTCACTATTGCAATTGTAGGTACTACTCTTTCCGCAGTTACAGCGGGTCAGTACATATTTACAGTTCAGTATACACAAGCTGATGGAAACATTGGTACAGCTACAGCCTACCCATACGGTAACTTTGATTAATTAATCCGGGGGGTCTACGGACCCCTTTTTACAACTTAGGAGATTAATTATGGGTATGCAATATGATGTAAAACAAGCGCATTTAAACGGCAGCGGTATTATGGTGCCTTTTGGCACCCGTATTAAGGGTATATCATTAACTGGTACTGCCTCTGCTGGGCAATTAACTATTTTTGATACCACAACCGCTCCTGTAACTACGGCTACTTATGGTCGTTCTGGGACAACTGTTACTATTACGCAATCGGCTCATGGTTTAGCAACAGGACAAACCATTGGTATTGACTTTGCGGCGGGCACGGGCGGAACGGCTACTAATGGTACTTACGCAGTTACTGTTACAAACTCTAGTACATTTACAGTTACAGACATTAACAGCGGGACTATTAGTGCCTCACCAACACTTGTTTATTCTACAGGTAAGTGGCTAATGTCATATGATATAGCGGCTGGAGATTCTTATAATAACGCACCATTTATTCCGGGAGAAGGCGTAAGAGCTATTACTGGCGTGTATGCGTATATGGTTAACCTAACGGCAGTTAATATTTATTATGGCTAAGAAAAAAGGTCCGTCTCTGGCTATTGGTAGGGGTGAGAAGTTACCCGTATCTAAAGGGGCTGGACTTACCGCCAAAGGCAGAGCTAAGTACAATGCGGCTACAGGGTCTAACTTAAAGGCTCCGCAACCACAAGGGGGCGCAAGGAAGAAGTCGTTTTGCGCTAGGATGTCAGGAATGCCCGGACCAATGAAAGACGAGAACGGCAAACCTACTAGAAAGGCTGCAAGTCTAAAGAGATGGAAATGTTAATGGCACTAGACGACTCCACAAAATTAGAACTAGTGCAGCTAATTAAAGAGGCAGTACAGCAAACTATAGATTCACATCCATTAAATCCAGATGAGTTACAATGGGTTAGAATGGCAATAAAAGCAGAAGCAGAACGAGCAGAGTTACGTAAAGCAATAATCCATAAGTCTTTAGCCGGTTTAGTTTGGATGATGTTAGCGGGCGCAGGCGCATGGTTAGTTGATTTTGTTTCAAATCATTGGAAATAATATGCCAAGTAAAACAGCAAAACAGCATCGGTTTATGGAGTTGGTTGCGCACAATCCTAAAGCAGCAAAAAGATTAGGCGTACCTCAATCGGTAGGTAAAGATTTTGCAGAAGCAGATAAAGGTAAAACATTTAAAAAGGGCGGTATGCCCGCAAGTATTAACAAACCAAAAGCCCATCATACAGAAGGTGGGGTTCCCAATTATAGTCTTAGTAAACATGTAGGTCTAAAAGGAGGCGGTATGGCAGAGTCTAAAAAAATGGTAGGAAAAGAAGTTGCATTTATGAAGAAAAAGGGAGCTCCGGCTTCTATGGTAAAACACGAAACCGCTGAAATGGGTATGATGAAAAAAGGCGGCAAGGTTAAAAAAATGTCTAAAGGTGGTGGGATTGAGTCTAAGGGCAAAACTAAAGGCAAGGTCTGCTAATCATGGCTGAGCAAAAATACGACCCAGACGAGTATAAGGGCAAGCCTACGGCTAAAGAAATAACCGATAAAATAGCAACGGAAGAAAACAAGCAAGACCGTGAAGCTATGATGGCTCCTTTACGTAAAGCTAAAGATTATGTCGTAGAAAAGTATAAATCTATGACTTCAGACACTCCTCCTACAGCCACTAAAAAAATGGCTAAGGGCGGTAAAGTTGCTGGTCAATTAGCTACTCGTGGTTATGGTATGTGTAGAGGCGGCAAGACAAAATGAAAGCTAGTCGGGGCATGGGAGCAATTAGCCCAGCAAAACAACCTGATAGTTCCAAGTCCGCCGTCTTATTAAAAAAAGGCGGTAAAGTAAACGCAGCTGGTAATTACACTAAACCTAGTCTTAGAAAGCGTATTGTTTCTCAGGTTAAATCCGCAGCAACACAAGGCACAGGCGCAGGGAAATGGTCAGCTCGTAAGGCTCAATTGGTAGCAAAGAAATACAAAGCCGCCGGTGGGGGGTATAAAGATTGAAAGCGCCACAACAGTCTTTAAAAGCTTGGGGGGACCAGAAATGGACAACCAAGTCAGGTAAGAAATCATCTGTAACGGGTGAGCGGTATTTACCAAAGAAGGCTATTGATGCGTTAAGTCCGCAAGAGTATGCCGCAACTACACGGGCAAAGCGGGCGGGTAAAGCAAAAGGTAAACAGTTTGTAGCACAACCGAAAAACATAGCAAAGAAAACCGCAGGGTACAGATAATGAACGAAGACACCGAACCGTTATTTAGTATTGATTTACACTTTATTAAAGGTGTGATGTTTGGGTTTGAATTAGTTACAGACGAAGACTTTAGTTATTTTGTATTAGACTTGTTTATACTTAGAATAATGTTTATACGTTAGGGTATAATATGCTAAATAAAATACTACTGTGGCTAACTAATTGGTATATGCCAAAACCACAAGATGTTGTGGGAGTAGTAGCACCCGTTAAAAAGCAAGTTGTTAAAAAAACAACAACTGTAGCTAAAAAAGCGCTTGTTAATATAACTGCTCAAAAAGCCGCTAGTAAAGCAAAGAAAGCTAGTAAATGACTACAACAGGTACCTCCGCATTTAACCTTGATTTAAGTGAACTTATTGAAGAGTCATTTGAAAGATGCGGTCTTGAAATACGCACGGGTTATGACTTTAAGACAGCAAGACGTTCATTAAACATACTTACTATTGAGTGGGCTAATCGTGGTATTAACCTTTGGACTATTGAACAAGGCACCATACCAATGGGGCAGGGGATAAACACATATGACTTACCAGTTGATACAATTGATTTACTCGAACATCAAATCCGTACTAATGCGGGTCAACAGAATAATCAGACCGATATCACCATCAGCCGCATCAGTGTATCTACCTACTCTACAATTCCTAATAAATTAGCGCAAGGGCGACCAATCCAAGTTTGGATTAACCGTCAAAGCGGCGCAACGTACCCTACAGGCGTAAATAACCCCAAGATAGTAGTGTGGCCTACCCCTGACCAAGGAACGATAGCAAGCCCGTATTATACGTTTGTATACTGGCGTTTAAGGCGCATTCAAGATGCAGGTACAGCTGTTAATACACAAGATATTCCATTTAGATTTATACCTGCTGTGGTAGCAGGATTAGCTTATTACTTGTCTATTAAATTAAAAGGGGTAGACCCACAACGGATTATAAGTCTTAAACAAGATTACGAAGAGCAATTTGCTTTAGCCGCAGCGGAAGATAGAGAAAAAGCGCCCGATAGATATATACCTCGTGTTACGTTTTTAAGGTAATGCAATGACTACGATGTTTACCTCTGGCAGATTTTCAATTGCTGAGTGCGATAGATGTGGCTTTAGATTTAAACTCACGGACTTAAAAAAACTAACAATTAAGACTAAGCAAGTTAGCATTAAAGTATGTCCTGAGTGTTGGGAACCTGACCAGCCACAATTGCAATTAGGTATGTATCCGGTCAATGACCCGCAGGCTGTAAGAGAACCACGTAGAGATAATAGCTATTATCAATCTGGGAATACTGGTATTATTATAAATGAATCCGCTGGGGATACTTTAGATGGTTATGGAACTCCTAGTGGGGGTAGTAGACAGATTCAATGGAGTTGGAACCCGGTAGGGTTTAAATATGATTTTGGGGAAACACCGAATAGTTTACAATCTATAGGTGTAACAAATAGCGTAACCGTAAGTTAAGGAGCATAAAATGGACAAAAAAGAAGTAAAATCAATTGCAGATACTGAAGTGCGTAAGCATGAAAAAAGTATGCACAAGGGTTCTAAACCAACTAAAATGGCTAAAGGTGGTAAAACGCAAGATGCTATGAAAGCTGTGGGGCGTAATATGGCTAAACTTAAAAACCAATTTGGGAAATAATCATGGCTAAATTTTCTAACAAAGTAATGGGTAAGGAAGTTGGACAAGCTTCCGTATACGCTACTCCACATACAATGGCAGGTACTTCATTAGGTCCTAAAGACGCTATGAAAGCCGTATCTGGTGCTGTAGACCCAAATACATTAAGTGCTAAACAAACAAGACCTTCCTCACAAGCTATGCGTGTAAGCGCAGGAGACCCCGGAAGAGATGATGTTAAGACTTCTGGTATTAAGATGCGTGGTACAGGCGCTGCTACTAAAGGCTTAATGTCTAGAGGGCCGATGGCATAATGAATTACGTTACGTTGTACCAAACAATTCAGAACTACGCTGAGAATACGGAATCGCTCTTTATATCGAGCATTCCTACGTTTGTACAACAGGCTGAAGAGCGTATCTTTAATACAATACAGTTTCCTTCGCTACGCAAAAATGTAACGGGGACTCTAACTTCAGGTAATCAATACCTCTCTTTGCCAAACGACTTTTTAGCTACTTACTCACTGGCTGTAGTAACGGCAGATGGCTACGAGTACTTACTTAATAAAGATGTTAATTATATTAGACAGGCTTATCCTAAAGCAACTGATACAGGAACACCTAAGTATTACGCCTTATTTGGCCCACAATACACCTTAAACACTGAATTATCAGTCATTATGGGGCCTACACCAAACTCTAGTTATCCTGTAGAGTTGCACTATTTCTTTTACCCAGCCTCTATTGTGCAGGGTATTGTTACCTTATTAGGCACTATTACTGGCGGAACTTTATACACTAGCGGAACGTACACAAACATACCGTTAACAGGTGGTTCTGGTATGGGGGCTGTAGCTACATTAACTATTGTTGCTGGTATTGTTACAGGCGTAACTCTAACTAATGGTGGACAATTTTACATAGTAGGGGATACCCTAAGCTTTAATGCAGCTAATATCGGTGTCGGTTCTGGTTCTGGGTTCTCTATACCCGTGACTGCGGTTAATAATACAACTGGGACTTCTTGGCTTGGTGATAACTTTGACCCTGTTCTCCTGTATGGTGCAATGCGGGAAGCCATGATATTTATGAAGGGTGAGCAGGATATGGTCACTTATTACGAACAGAAGTTTACTGAAGCCGTAGCCCTAGCTAAACGCCTTGGTGATGGTCTGGAGCGTGGCGATGCTTATAGAGATGGTCAAGTTAAGATAGGGGTTAGTTAATGTCTTTTACCCAAGGCCAAACTACAATATTTAAAAAGAATCTTTTAAGTGGCTTAGAAAATTTTGCCGTAGGAACTACTTATGTTTATAAAATTGCACTTTATACATCTCTGGCTACTCTGGACAGCTCAACTCTTGCTTATACTACTAGCAATGAGATTGTTGGCGGGGGATACACCGCCGGAGGAAAAACCTTAACTCCAATAGTGCCAGCAGTTGATTTTATAAACAATACCGCATATATTTCATTTGATAATGTAGTTTGGACAGGAGCATCCTTTACTACACGAGGGGCTTTGATTTATAATAGCACAACGTCTGCGGCTATTTGTGTGTTAGATTTTGGTTCAAATAAAACAGCATCAGAAACATTTACTATAACTTTCCCTTCAGCGACTTCAACAACCGCTGTTATTCTTCTTAATTAGGAGTAATTATGACAAACGAAAAAGCAAGCTGCGGTGATAACGCTGTAGCCTCATTACAAGCAAACGTAACTATTCCCGAAGGAATGGGTATAGAAGGTTTTTATAAAGTAGTGTGCCGTGATGCCGAGGGCAAATTAAAGTGGGAAGATGAGTTTCCTAACTTAGTCGTAGCTGTAGGTAAACAGCTGATGTTAGATACCTTGTTAAGAGGCTCTTCTTATACTGTTGTTGGACCGTTCCTAGGCTTAACTAAAGTGTCTTTAACTCCAGCAGCTACAGATACGATGACTACCTTAGTGACTACAAATGCTGGTGAGTTCATTAACTACACAGTAAGTAGTTCAGCGGTTCGTGGCACAGCGGTGTTTACAGCTTCTACTTCTACAGGCACAACCCCAAGTAACGTCACAACCTCTGCTGCAGCCTCAATTACTTATACAATCACGGGCGCTGGCGGAACAGTTTACGGATGCTTCTTGGTAACCGGTACAGGTGCTGTTAATACGCAAAGCTCAACAGCTGGTACGCTTTATTCCGAAGGTAACTTTACTACATCTAAAATAGTAACGGCTGGCGATACAGTATCTGTAACTTATAGTACAACCGCAACTTCGTAATTAGGAGCCAATCATGGCATTAGTATTAAAGGACAGAGTACTAGAGACCTGTACTTCTCCCGGTACAGGTACGATTACGTTATTAGGCGCAGTTACAGGCTACCAAGCATTTAGCACGGTAGGCAACGGTAATACTTGTTACTACGCTATAGCTGACCAGAATGGAGCTAATTGGGAAGTAGGTATTGGTACTTACTCGTCTGGAACATTAGCCCGTACCACGGTGCTCTCCTCATCTAATGCTGGCTCTTTAACTAACTTTAGTACTGGTACACAGAACGTATTCCTAACTTATCCTAGTGAGCGGTCTGTCAATTTAAGTTCAGCCGCATTAACAAGTGGTCGTGTTGCTTATGCTACTACGGACGGTCTACTAACAGACTCAGCCAACCTTTTATACTCAGGTACTGACTTAACTGTTTATGGTGTAAGAGTGGGGCGTGGAAACGCTGGGGCTACTAATAACACCGTAGTTGGTGCTAGTGGATTGGCAAGTATTACAAGTGGAAATAACAACTTGGCTCTTGGTAATTACGCTATGTATTTAACTACATCAGGCTCTTACAATACTGCTGTTGGCTCACAAGATGCTGGAACATATGGTGCGTTGTTTAGCAATAGTTCAGGTAGTTACAATACTGCTATAGGAACTGCGGCATTAGCACAAAACACCACCGCCTCTAACAACACAGCAGTAGGCTATCAGTCTTTATACACAAACAGTACAGGTGGTAGTCTAACAGCAGTTGGAATGAATGCTTTAAGGGCTAATACTACAGGTGGAGGTTCTGTAGCAGTTGGTCGAGAGGCTTTAGCATCAAATACTACAGGGGATGCAAATACTGTTGTTGGTGGGTATGCTTTAAATCAAAACACATCAGGTGCATATAATACAGTTCTCGGTTACTCAGCCATGAACTCAAACCTTACTGGCACAGACAACGTAGCAGTAGGTTATCAAACACTTTACGGCAATACAACATCTTTTAACACTGCTGTTGGTTCTGGGGCGCTATCAACAAATAGTAGTGGAGGCTCTAATGCGGCTTTAGGCTACTGGGCTTTACAACAAAATACCACTGGCTCCTTTAATACTGCCCTTGGTAGGTCAGCGCTAGAGAAAAACACCACCGCCTCTAACAATACAGCAGTAGGCTATCAAGCAGGGTATAGCAATACCACGGGAACGGCTTTACACGCATTCGGACGTAATGCCCTATATAGCAACACAACGGGTGTTGCCAACGTAGCAGTTGGGGGGGAGTATGTTGCTAATTCTGTTTCTGCGCTGAGTGGCAACAGTACGGGTTCATACAATATTGCAGTTGGTACTGGTGCATTAGGCTCCAACACCACCGCCTCTAATAACACAGCAGTAGGTTATCAGTCTTTATATACAACAACTACAACAGATAGGCAAACTGGTATAGGTTATTTTGCTGGAAAATCAAATACTGGCAGTAATAATTTATTTGCTGGTTCTTTTTCTGGATACTTAAATACAGGTTCATATAACACTATTGTTGGAGATGCGGCAGTAGCATCTACAGGTGCTGGTTCTTATCTAACTGCTATAGGACAACAGGCTCTATTACAAAACACAAGTGGTTCTTACAATACTGCATTAGGCGTAGAAGCATTAAGAGCAAACACCACCGCCTCTCAAAACACAGCCGTAGGTTATCAAGCAGGATATGCAAACACTACAGGTATAAACTTAGTTGCTATTGGTTACAGAGCAGCACTAGGCAATACTACTGCTAACTACAACATAGCAATCGGTGATTATGCTTTAGAAAGCACAACCACTGGTAGTAACAATGTTGCCATTGGGTCGGGCGCACTAGACAAGAATGTAAGCAGTAATAACAACACCGCAGTGGGCTATCAAGCAACATACTGGAATGCAGGTGATGGCAATACAGCAATGGGTGGAAATGCACTAAAAGGCTCAAGTGGCGCTGTCGGTCGCTGGAATGCAGCATTTGGAGCAGAAGCATTGAGCAGTAACACCAGTGGCGCTTACAATGCTGCATTTGGTGCCATGTCTTTAACCTCAAATACCACAGGTACACAAAACGTTGCAGTTGGAGGTAGTGTTCCCGGTATTTCAAGTGGGACATTAGAGTTAAATACAACTGGTAGTTATAATGTGGCTTTAGGCTCTGGCGCTTTGCGTTCAAACACCACCGCCTCTAATATTGTAGCCGTAGGTTATCAAGCCTTGTATAGCAGTACTGTAGCGCCAACTCTAGTTGCAGTAGGTTCGCAAGCGGCATATTCATATACTGGCGGTGGCTCTAATCAAGGTCAGGTATATATTGGCGCAAGCGCAGGATACTTTAATACAGCAGGAATTGATAATACTTATGTAGGTGGTTATGCAGGATATAGAGCAACAGGTTCTTACAATACTGCATTAGGTTCAGGTGCATTAAGCGTAGCAAATGGCGGTGCTTCTGGCTCAAACAACACAGCAGTTGGTTATCAAGCACTGTACGCAAACACAGCCGGAAATTCTACAGCCGTAGGTTATCAAGCACTAAGAGCAAACACTACTGGAGGTTCAGATGCGTTTGGTTTTCAAGCACTTACTGCAAATACAACTGGTGTATCTAATAACGCTTTTGGTTTTTATTCTTTATTAAGCAACACTACAGGTTCGTACAATACGGCTTTTGGTCAGCAATCGCTTATCAATAACAACACCGCCTCTAGTAGCACCGCAGTAGGTTATCAGGCTGGCTATAGCCTTGATGGTGCTGGAAATAACCTTTTTGGTTATCAATCTGGTTATGCTATTACAAGCGGTTCTAATAATTCGTGTTTTGGTACTAGTTCTGGATATGGTTCTCCAGTAGGGGGTTCAAATTTAACAACTGGCAACTCCAATGTTTATGTTGGCTCATATGCTTATCCGTCAGGCGCAAGCCCAACAAATGAAATCGTTATTGGGTATAACTCCGCTGGTAAAGGTACTACCACAGGATTTATTAATCCCGGTGCTGGTGGCGTATATCAAGGTAACAATTCTTTATCGTGGTCTATTACTTCTGACGCAAGACTTAAAAAGAACATTGTAGACAACAACACAGGTCTAGATAAGATTACACAAATTCAAGTGCGTAACTTTGAATACCGTTTACCTGAAGAAGTTACCGACTTACCGCAAAGTCAAGCAATTAAAAAAGAAGGCGTTCAACTTGGTGTTATTGCCCAAGAACTTCAACAGATATTGCCTGAGTGTATTAAGACTGAAAGCACCGGTGTTATGTCTGTAGACTCGGACAACCTAACTTGGTACATGATAAACGCAATAAAGCAGTTAAAAGCAGAATTTGACGCATACAAAGCAACCCATCCTTAAGGAGAATTAAAATGGCAACAGTCTTTACAACACGCATTACAGCAATGTACACAGTACAACAACCTGACCCAAACTATGTGATTAATGCACTATGGGAAGTAACAGGAGTAGACGGCACTTATACTGCCTCTATCCAAGGAAACACACAGTTTGACTCTACAGACCAGACTACATTTGTGCCTTACGCAAACTTAACAGAGGCGTTAGTTATTAGTTGGATTCCTAAGAACCAAATAGACAGCGCACAGGCTTGTGTACAAGGGCAGATTGATAGCCTAATTACACCACCTGTTAGCCCACAAAACACAGCATTGCCTTGGGCAACCGTATAAATTTTTAAACCGTAGTACAACTAGGAGAATAGAATGGGCGAGAAAAAAACAACCCCAGTAACTATTGATGATGTAGATTACACCCTTGAAGACTTAACCGAGGAACAGCAAAAATTGTTTCAACATTGCATAGACCTTGACCGTAAAATTGCTTCAGCTCAGTTTAACCTTGACCAGTTAAGCGTGGGTAAGAACGCCTTTTTTACCATGTTAAAACAGTCTTTAGAGGTAATCCCTGAAGTAACAAACTAATATGTTTGGATTCACCTCTTTTGCTCAGGCACCATTTGCTGCATTAGGGGTGGGTTATGACCTAGCGTTATCCGAAAATGTAACAGTAGACAATGCGCAAACAATCACTGCGCAGTTCTTAGCCAGCTTTACCGACAACATAACCTCAGACAATACCCAGTCTATTCTGGCGCAGTTTGCTGCTTCTCAAACAGAAAACGTAAATATAGCAGACGTTGTTGTTGGTGGTATTTCATTCTTAACAAGCATTACAGAGCCGACTACCATAGACAATGCACAGTCTATCTTGGCGCAGTTTAATGTAAGTAGGGCTGAAAATTCCGTACTTGATACCGTACAGACAATAATTTCTCAGTTTGTAACAAGCATTACCGAAAACTCAACCCTTGCGGATACTCCGTCAATTACCGCTCAATACTTAGCCAGTATTGTAGAAAACAGCACTTTAGCTGACGCACCTACTATCTTAGCCCAGTTTGCCGCAAGCGTATCCGAGAGTACTACCTTAGATAATGCTCAGTCTATTCTTGCTCAGTTTAATGCGGTTGTAACCGAGAACACTACAGCCGCTGATGTTATTCAGATTATTGCAATATATGCGCTTGCTATTACTGAGAACGTAACTTCCGCAGAAACAGAGTCAATTCTTGCGCAATTTCAGAACTCTATTACCGAGGCGGTCACTTTAGCCGACTCAAGCACCCAGCAGTCTAATTTCTTACAAACTATTACCGAAGCCATATCACTTTTAGATTCCCAATTTCCTCGTGGTTGGTATACAATTAATGATAATCAAGATGCTAACTGGGGTTATAAACAACAGACGTTTACTGACATAGCTAATTTTGGGGGAACTCCGTTTGCTTCATTATCATTTGCTGGATACGCAGTTGTTTCAGGTAATGTACCAGACCCAATTATTCCTGACACAAACGCTAACTGGGTACAGATTAATAACAGCCAAACGCAAGGCTGGGTAGAAATAAACAATAGTCAATAAGGATAAATTATGGCAAGTACCTATTCAACCTCATTAAAATTAACCCTCATAGGAGATGGCGACCAGACAGGTACTTGGGGTCAAACCACCAATGCAAACTTTGGCACTCTCCTTGAACAGGCTATTGTTGGACAAACTACCATCACAATGGCTAATGCCGACTATACCCTAACAAACTTAAACGGTGCTTTAGATGAAGCAAGAAGTGCGGTAATTATAGTTACAGGTACTCAAAATGCTACATATAGTGTAATAGTGCCAGCTGTTCCAAAACTTTACATGGTTACTAACAGCTTAACTTCCCCGCAAGTTGCATATATAAAAATGTCAGGCGGTACTACAACTCAAGTCCCTAACGGACAGACTATGTATTTGTACTGTACTGGAATAGTAGGGGCATCATGGGGTGTTTTAAATTATGTGCAGAATGCTCAGAATCTTGTTACTGGTGGAACTATCACTACAGGCGCTATTAACTGTACTTCACTTACAAGCACAGGCGCAATAGCTGGTAGTACAACAATAACAGCTGGTACTCAATTTTCAGGTCCGGGTACAGGCATTACTGGTTCAGCCGCTGGGTTAAGTGTTGGTGGTACTTCGCTAAATGTGACTGGTATAGTTGCTGTTGTTAATGGTGGTTCAGGCGTTACTACATCTACAGGAACAGGAAATAACGTATTAAGTACATCCCCTACTTTAGTAACCCCTCTTCTTGGAACACCCCAATCTGGAAACTTGGCTAACTGTACTGGATATCCGTCTGGCTCAATATCAGGTAATATTAATTTAGCGACTCAAGTTACAGGCACTTTAGCAGTAACCAACGGTGGTACAGGCGTAACTACATCCACAGGTTCTGGAAATAATGTTCTTAGTAATGCACCCGCTTTAGTTACACCTCTTCTTGGAACGCCTACTTCTGGAGTTTTAACTAACTGTACGGGTTTGCCCTTAACTACTGGAGTTATTGGAACTTTGGCTGTAACAAATGGTGGTACAGGTGTGGTTACTTCTACCGGTTCGGGGAGTGTAGTTTTAAGCACTTCACCTACTCTAGTAACTCCACTTTTAGGAACTCCAACTTCCGGCAACTTAGCTAACTGTACGTTCCCAACATTAAATCAAAATACAACAGGCAATGCTGCAACAGCAACACTAGCTACAAACGCTACAAATGCCACAACAGCCGCAACAGTCTCAACCACAGTAGCAAGCGCTGCGGTAGGTACAACTCAATCTCCCGGAGATAATTCAACAAAAATTGCAACAACAGCTTATGTAGCTACGGCTGTAACTAATGCTACAGGTTCGTTAGGGACTATGTCTACCCAAAATGCTAATAATGTAGCTATTACTGGTGGAACTATAAATGGCGTAAGTGGGACAAATGCAAGCTTAACTGTAGGCAACGCTACAAACGCTACAAACGCTACAAATGCCACAAACGCAACTAATGCAACAAACGCAACTAATGCAACAAACGCAACAACCGCTGCAACAGTCTCAACTACAGTAGCCTCTGGCGCAGTAGGAACAACTCAAGCTTATGGAACAATTAATACAACCATAGCAACTACAGCATTTGTACAAGCAGCTTTATCATTTGTATATCCTGTTGGGTGTATTTACACTACCACAGTTGATACCAATCCGGGAAGTGTGTTTGGGTTTGGTACATGGATAACGTATGCTGCTGGTAGAGTATTAGTCGGTGCCGGTGGTATATTTAGTGGTACAGGCGGTTCTGCTGACGCAACTTTAGTAAGCCATAGCCACGGTGGGTTAACAGGCACACAAAGCCAAGACCATACACATAATTTTAGTGGCAATACAGATGTAGAAAATCAAGGTCACATTCACCAAAATGCTACAACAGGTGGAAGTGGGGTAGTTGGTCCATATGGAGGTCCAGCCCCAGATTTAGAAGAAGGCGCAGGTCAACCAAACGTCTCTTATGGGGATATGGGCACTCCAAATGTAACACATATTCATGCTTTTTCTGGAACTACAAGCGGCACAAGTGCAAACCATCAACACGGAATAACGGCAGAGGGCGGAAGCGCAACAAACGCAAACATGCAACCATATCAAGTAGTTTATATGTGGAAAAGGACTGCATAAATGGATTTACTAGACACCATATCAAAAATGTCTAGCCTGTTAATAGCGTTTGTTACGCTGGTTATTGTATTGGCAAAGATGCACAATCAGATTGCTGTCCTTGAAGAAAAAGTAAAAGCTTTATTTGACTTGGTAAATAAAAAATGAATATACAAGACGTTCTAAAAGCGGTACTGCCAATTGTTGTAGCGTGTCTTGCGTGGCTTCTTGGACAAGTGTCGGACTTCTCTACACGGCTAACTAAGATTGAAGGGCAGATGCCAGCGCTAATTACTAAAGAAAATGTGCCAACTGACTCACCTTTGTCTGCCGAGGCAAGGCATAGACTTAAAGAAGAAGTTTATAAAGACATCCATCAACTGCAAGTCAAGGTGCAATTACTTGAAGAACGAGAAAAGAGGAAATAATGTTAGGACTTGATGCAATACTAAACATCGGTGGTAAGTTAATTGATAAACTAATCCCTGACCCAGAGGCTAAGGCTAAGGCACAGTTGGAGTTAGCAACCCTAGCCCAAAATGGCGAGTTGGCTCAATTACAAGCAGATGTAAGCGAGCAACAAGAACTGACCAAACGCTTACAAGCTGACATGATGTCGGACTCTTGGCTATCTAAAAATATTCGTCCAATGACGCTTGTATTTATCTTAATGACCTATACCACCTTTGCTATGATGAGCGCATGGGATGTTGAGGTAAATAACAACTATGTAGAGTTGCTTGGGCAGTGGGGTATGTTAATTATGAGTTTTTACTTTGGCGGCAGGACACTTGAAAAAATCATGGATATGAAGGGTAAAAAATGATTTCAAACTGGGATAAGTCGTTTAATATGGTCATAGCCCATGAGGGCGGTTTTACTAATGATGAGCGTGACCCCGGCAATAAGTTACCAGACGGGCGCAAAGGTTCTACAATGTGGGGCTGTACTCAAGCCAACTGGGAGAAGTACATAGGACATGAAGTAACTCAAGACGATATGAAGGCGCTAAAGAAAGAAGATGTTAAACCGTTATATAAAAGAGATTATTGGGATGCAGTTAGGGGTGATGATTTACCTGCTGGGGTGGACTACGCTGTTTTCGACTTTGCTATTAATGCTGGACCAGCCGCTGCTCGTAAGATGATACAAAAAGCGCTAGGTGTAACTGCTGATGGCTCAATTGGTCCGGCAACATTAAAAGCAATCCAAGACGCTGAAGGTAAAGACCTGCTTGAAAAGTTTAGCCACAGTAAAGAAGCGTTTTATAAATCACTACCAACCTTCCCAACCTATGGCAAAGGCTGGCTCAAGCGGGTAGCCGATGTACAAACATCTGCCTCGACTATGATAGGTTGATATGCCATTACAGAAACTACAGTTTAAACCCGGAATTAATCGAGAGGGTACTAACTACTCTAACGAGGGTGGCTGGTATGACTGCGATAAAGTGCGCTTTCGTTCTGGTAATCCTGAAAAAATAGGTGGCTGGGCACAACAATCGCCTAACCAATATATAGGTGTAGCTCGTGCTTTGTGGGGATGGGTTGACCTGTCAGGTAATAACTTCTTAGGCATTGGCACTAACCTTAAATATTATATTGAAAAGGGCGCTGATTACTACGATGTAACGCCCATCATTACAACAAGCACTTTAGTTAATAAATGTTCCACTGCTTTCTCTACGCTTAATGGTGGTATTACAGCAACTGCTACAACTTTAACTCTTACTTCTGCGGCAAGTTTTCCGTTAACAGGTGGCATTATACGGATTGACTCTGAAGATATTTCTTACACAAGCAAAGCTTCTAATACCTTAACTGGATTAATTCGTGGTTTAAACAGCACAACTGCTGCCGTTCATAACACAGCTGCTAACGTAGGTGGGTATACCGTAACCATAACGGATGTAAGTTATAACCCGTTTGCTGGAGATTATTTAACTATTACAGGTGGAACACCTTTTGGTGGTATTACGTTATCAGGTGAGTATGTAGTTACTGAAGTTCCGTCTGCCTCTACTTATACAATCACTGCGGCTACCTTTGCTACTTCTTTAGTAAGTGCTACTGGCGGTACTATTGTTGTTGCTTATCAAATTCCTGTAGGTACAAACGTAGCTGTGTTTGGTACAGGTTGGGGTACAGGTCCTTGGAGTCGAGGCGCATGGGGCTCTGGGTATACATCAATACTACGCACTCAATTACGTCTTTGGTCTAACGATAACTACGGACAAAACTTATTTATTGCTCCCCGTGCTGGCGCTGTTTATTATTGGCTTGCTTCCAGTGGGGTAGCTACACGGGCACAACCTTTAGATACTCTTGCTACTGCGGCTGGAAAAGATGGCGCTTATGTTCCTAACAATGTTTTACAGGTTATAACTGCGCCTATTCAACAGTTTGTTATTTGCATGGGGTCAAACCCCTATATTTCTGGAAGTCCTAATTCAACATTTAATCCGTTACTTGTACGCTGGTCTGACCAAGCCGATGAATATGAGTGGGTACCATCTGTAACTAATCAGTCAGGTGAGTTTGCGTTATCTAATGGCTCAGAGATTATTGGCGCTAGAACAACCCGTCAAGAAATTCTTATTTGGACAGATACCGCATTATATTCCATGCAATATCTAGGCGCACCATATGTTTGGGGATTCCAAATTTTAATGGACAACTTGTCTATTATGTCTCCTAACGCCATGATTACAGTTAATAACGTAACCTACTGGATGGGGCGTGATAAGTTTTACATGTATTCTGGTCGGGTAGAAACATTGCCTTGTACTATTCGACAGTACATTTTTCAAGATATTAACTTAGACCAAAACTATCAGATATTTGCTGGTTCTAACGAGGGCTATAATGAGGTTTGGTGGTTCTATGTAAGTAACGATACTGCGGGAAACACAATTATAGATAAGTATGTCATTTTTAATTACTTAGACCAAGTTTGGTACTATGGCTCTATGGGTAGAACTGCTTGGTTAGATTCTAGTTTACAGCCTTATCCTTTAGCAGCTGACTATAACAGTAGACTTCTTTACCATGAAAATGGCGTAAATGACAACTCAACAACTGCAACTTTACCAATAGATGCCTATGTACAATCTTCTGACTTTGATATTGGAGATGGTCACAACTTTGGTTTTGTATGGCGGATTTTGCCTGACGTTAATTTTAATGGTTCTAATGCTAACGCTCCGTCTGTAACAATGACTGTATTACCTCGCCAAAACTCTGGTACGGCTTATGGTCAAGCTGATAATCCTGTAGTACAAAGTTCTAATGTCTACAGTAACACGCAAAACTTCTATAATGTTCAAGAGTTTACAGGACAGGTTTACACAAGGATTCGTGGTAGACAGATGGCGTTTAGAATTGAATCAAACACCGTTGGAGTAGCTTGGCAACTAGGCGCACCTCGTATTGATATTAGACCTGACGGCAGAAGGTAATGGTTACTCCTAATAAAACCATACGTCCGCTTCCTCCTAAAGCACCAAACCTGCCTATTGGTCCGGTCAATTACGCTCAAGACTATATCAATCAGTTATTGAATGTACTACGACTTTACTTTACTCAGGTAGATAACTTCTCTTTATCTACGGCTACGCCTAATTCTGGAACAACAGCAGGTAGACCGACTGAGTATCTTTCTGTAGGACAGTTTTACTATGACACAACGCTTGTAAAACCAATTTATTGGAACGGAACCGTATGGAAAGATTCTGCTGGAACAACGGTTTAATATGATAAAATCAACATAATTATGTATAGGGACAGTATATGGCTGGAATTCTAGGAGGTAATGACGAGCTTTTAGGGAAGAGCCTAGATATTGCACATATTGTTGCAAGGGGCGGTGAAGTTCCTCCTATGAGTACGGGCATTGCTGGGGCTAGGGGAACTCCAGAAAATAAAATAACTCCTGAAGCTCGTATATTAATGCACGATTTTCAATTAAGAGGTATGCCAATTAAAGACGGCATGGCTGGAGTAGCCCAAGAATTAAAGCAGGGATTAAGAATGTATTGCCAATCTAAAACTATTCTTGCTATTAAAAAGCTTAGTCCCACAATAGCGCAAGTACATTTTTTTACTTTAGATGATGAAGCTACATTTAAACATTTAGTTAAGTTTTGGATAGATAAATTAAAACAGGCTGGCGGTAAAGTAATTTATGATAGCGTAGCAGACCCCCATATAATTAAAGCCCTTCAAGAAGCTGGAGTGCGCCTACAACAACCCGATAACCCTAAATATAAACTAATGGGTTATCTATGAACCAATCAATACAACAAACTACGACTCAAAAAGTAGAAGCTTTAATGGGTAAGTTTAGGGCGGCTCCACAGGTTAAGTGTAAAGAAAATCATTACTTTGGACCAAGTTTATATATTAAAGAAGTAATAATGCCTGCTGGGGCAATTATTATTGGTAAGCCCCATAAATTAGACCATATGTGCGTTATGTTGCAAGGGCGTATGATTATAGTCAAAGAAGATGGTGAAAGAATTGAACTAGTAGCGCCAATGACATTTATGGGAAGTAAGGGCAGAAAGATAGCTTATATTATAGAAACGGTTGTATTTCAAAACATTTACGCAACTGAAGAAACCGATATAGAAAAGTTAGAAAATATGTGCGTTGAAAACACCCAGCCATTGCTGGAAGAGGAGAAATAATATGGCTTTTGTTGACGTAGCTTTGGCAGTCGGTACATATATTGGAGCTGACGCTCTTGGGGCTACTGCAGCCACTATGATAGGCGGAGCTGCTATAGGCGCTGGCGCTGGTGGAATATACTCAGGTTTAACTGGTGGGAACATTGGTCAAGGTATGTTAGGTGGCGCTGCTTTAGGTGCTGGCGGCGCAGGTCTTGGTATGGCTTTTGCCCCTGAAGTTGCTGCTGGCGCTGCTCCCGGAGTGGTTGCTCCCGCTGCTGTTAGCGCTCCTGTTGGTACTCTAGGTTCAGGTTATGTTACGGGAACTGGAACTGGGTTAACAGGCGCTGGGTTAGGCGCAACTGAAACTGCTGCTGCCGGTACTTTAGGCTCAAATTATGTTGCCCCCTCGGCTATTGGTGCTTTAGGTACTGGTGAGGCAGGAGTTGGCGTAGGTTCAGGTTACGTTGCAGGGCCCGGAACTGGACTAACAGGTACTGGACTAAATCAATTGGGCGCAACTAAATCGCTTTTGGATTATTTACCGAGTGCAAAACAAGCTGGTTTAGGTTTAGGCGCTTCATATCTTGCTAAAAATTTAGGTAAACAAAATACTATTAATCCTCAAGCTGCTCAAGAGGTACCAGAGGCACTACGTTACTCGTTTAATAGAAACACATATCAGCCAGCAAATGCTCCTTATTATGGAACTCCACAACCTAATTACCCTAATAGTCCAGAAGCTAAAAGACTTATTGGGTACGAAGAAGGTGGTAGTGTATCTTTAATTGAAGAATTATTAGGTAAAGCAACTCCAAACCCAGTACCAGAAGGGTTACGTTATTCGTTTGATAGAAATACATATCAACCAGCGGTTAGTCCTTACCATGAAACATCGCAGTCTAGCGGTTCAGAAGCTAAAAGACTTGTAGGATATGCGGCGGGGGGAATTACTAATGCAGCGCCATATGATATGGCTTTAGGGGGTCCAGCTCCTAATATAAACTTTGCTAATCCTGCACAGTCCATGATGGGAACTTCACAGTATTCTATGGCTACAGACCCAACAAATGGGAACATTGCTCAACGTAATATGGCTAAAGGCGGTATTGCTAGTTTTGCTGGCGGTGGCGTACCTATTGAATTGCATGGCACAGCCGATATATCTGGGCAAGGTAATGACAACGGCTATAGTGCTGCTGGTAGTGGCGGTGGGCAACAGGGTGGTTATGGTGGCGGTATGCCAGACCGATTTAATACTACTGGCGGAAACACAACTCAACAACCACAACCATTTCCAGCTGGACATCCACTAGAACGTAATCAAGCGTTAATTGGACCTATGCCAGAACGCCCACCCGGATTCCAAATTGGGCAACAACAATTCCCGCAAGTACAAGTTGCACAACAACCAATGCAACAACCAGTCGGATGTATGCCACAGATGCGGTTTCCTCCACCAATACAAGCTTCGGCGCAAGACTACCAACTCCAAAACCAAGGAATGCTTGGAGAGCCTATGCAAGCAGAGCAACAACAACAGTACCCAGTAGGCGCTAAACTAGAAGGGTATGCTGTAGGTGGGGTAACTAAAGCAGCCCCTACGGCTAGAACTGCGCCAACTGTTAGAACTGCTCCTACGGCTAAAACTGGTAGCGCTCATAATGTAAACGCTATTAATCAGTACATAACTTTGGCTAAAACTAGTCCTGAAGGTTTAACTAGCGTTACTAATGCGGCAACTGCTGGAGACTATAATGCTAACTACGCTTTAAATAGTTTAAAAAGCCCAGACGTTCAGATGGCAAAAGGCGGTATTATGCGTGGGGATTTAGGTGGTTACTCAGACGGTGGACGTATGCTTAAGGGTCCCGGCGATGGCATGAGTGATGATATCCCAGCTACAATAGGACATAAACAGCCAGCCCGTTTAGCGGATTCTGAGTTTGTAATACCTGCAGATGTAGTTAGTCATTTAGGTAATGGGTCTAGCGATGCCGGTGCTAAGAAACTTTATTCTATGATGGATAATGTACGGAAGGCTCGTACTGGTACTAAAAAACAAGGTAAAAAAATTAATCCAAACAAATTTATGCCAGCATGACTTTAAAAGTTCAAACCGTAAATGTGCAATATATTACACAAATTTGGCCTATGGTTGAGCAATTTATGGTTGAGGCGGCAAAATGTTCGGATGATTATAGTGCGGAACAAATTAAAGTTTATTTAACTACAGGTAATTGGCTTTTATTAGTTATAGTTGACGAGTATAATCAAACACATGGGGCGATTACATTAACTTTTAATAATGAAGCTAATTATAGAACGGCGTTTATTACGGCTATAGGTGGCAAAAACATTGTTAATGACGAGTTATTTAGTGAAGTACAACAAATTTTAAAGTCGGCTGGGGCTACTAGGATTCAAGCATATGCAAAAGATTCTGCAGCTAGATTGTATGAAAAGATTGGGCTTAGCAAAAAAGCCACATTAATGGAGATAAAATTATGATGTTGTTTAAATACCTTAACCCAATAAGTTTAGTTAATTTATTTACGTTCAGTTTTGGTGGTGGCGGTGGTGGGGGACAACAACAATCCGCTCCAACTTCTCAACAAACTACAGTTAATCCAGTTGCGGATTGGGCTTTACCTACCGCTTCCGCTTTAATTGGCTCACAAATGAGCAATGCGTATAACATTGGTCCGGGTGGAGAAGTTCTTGGTTCTAAAGGATTTACTCCTTTTGGTGGCGCAACTAATGCGCAAGGTAATTTTACTGGCGCTCCTATAAGCCAAGACCAATATAATCAACAGTTAGGCGTAGCTGGTTTAGGTGTAGCTGGTCCAAGTGGGCTACAACAACAGTCTTATCAGGCTGGACAGAATTTACAAATGCCGGGTCAATTTGGCGATGCGTCTAATATGGCTCAACAAGCTGGTCTTGGCGGTTTAAATGCGCAGTATAACCCAATGAGTGCAGGGTATAACCAAATTCGTGGAGCTCAAACACAAGCTGCTCAGATGGGATATGCGCCGATGAGTCAAGCGGCTATGGGTTACGGACAAAACATGCAAGCGGCTATGGGGTCTGGGCAAAACATGCAAGCGGCTCAATTAGGTAACTCGCCACAAGCACAAGCAGCCGCAATGCAAGCTGCTCAAATGGGAAATTCACCGCAAGCGCAGGCAGCAGCAATGCAAGCGGCTCAATTAGGTAACTCGCCACAAGCACAAGCAGCCGCAATGCAAGCTGCTCAACTAAATAACGCTCCAGTTAATCAAGCAGCTCAATTTAGTGGACCACGAGATGTAGGCGCACAGAATGTAGGTACACAGGATTACACAGGGCAAAATGTATCTAGTTACATGAATCCGTATTTACAAGGTGCGTTAGACCCACAACTTGCCGAAGTACAAAGACAGTATGATATTACTGGCACACAACAAAGAAGCGGTGCAGCTAAGTCTGGTGCATTTGGTGGAAGTCGTGAAGCATTAATGTCTGCTGAGAATCAACGTAATGCCGGTATAGCTAAAAATCAAATAATTGGTCAAGGGTATAACCAAGCATTTCAGAATGCTCAACAACAGTTTAATGCACAACAACAAGCTAGTTTACAAGCCCAACAGGCTAACCAAGGCGCTAATTTACAAGCAGGTCTTGCTAACCAAAATATGGGCTATAACACAGGGTTACAAAATGCGCAGTTGCAACAACAGTCTAACCTTGCAAATCAAGGGTTAATGGGGCAATACGGTTTACAACAAGGTCAGTTTGGTCAATCCGCAAACCAAGCAAACCAACAAGCGCAAATGCAAGCTAACCTTGCAAATCAATCGTTGGCAGGGCAGTATGGACTACAACAAGGTCAGTTTGGGCAAGCTGCTAATCAAGCAAACCAACAGACACAACAACAAACTAACCTTGCAAATCAGGCATTAGCTGGTCAATATGGTATGCAGCAAGGGCAGTTTGGACAAGCGGCTAATCAGTTTAATGCTGGTAATCAACAACAAGCTAACTTAGCTAACCAAGCCTTAATGGGGCAGTATGGTTTACAACAAGGGCAATTTGGGCAGGCAGCTAATGCGGCTAACCAACAAGCTCAAAATCAATTTGGTATGGCTAATTTAGCTAACCAACAACAGGCTAACCAAGCTAATCAAGCCGCTCAAAACCAATTTGGCATGGCTAATCTAAGTAACCAGCAACAAAGCAATTTAGCTAATCAAGGAATATTAGGTCAGTATGGGATGCAACAGGGGCAGTTTAACCAAGCCGCTAATTTAGCTAACCAACAATCTAGAAATCAAGCAAATCTTGCTAACCAACAAGCACAGTTACAAGCTCAACAACAGAACATTGGACAGCAACAATTTGGCGCTAATTACCGTCTACAAGGTTTACAGCAAGCTAACCAAGCCGCTCAAACTTTAGGTGGTCTTGGCACTCAACAACTCGGCGCTCAGCAAGGGATTATTAATACTCAGAATACTCTTGGTACTCAGCAACAACAGAATCAACAGAACCTCATTAATCAGGCTATTCAGAATTACGGTAATCAACAACAGTACGGTACAACTCAAGCTACAAATATTATGAACTTGTTGCGTGCTACACCTACAACATCACAACAAACTACATATCAAGCAGCTCCAAGTGCAATAAGTCAAATTGGTGGTCTTGGTGCTACGGCTCTTGGTGCTTATGGTGCGTCAGGTGGATTTAAAGCCAAAGGTGGAGTCATTAAAGAAAAGAAAATGGCTAAAGGTGGCATTGCAAAATATGATGTGGGTGGTAGCGTAGAGTCCTCGTTAAGTGATATGCCTAACGATAAACTGGCTGAGATTGCTCGTAGTAGCGAGAGTCCGTTTATTCGTGAGAAAGCAAGTGAAATTTTAGCTGAACGTAACGCAGGCACTGCCGTGTCTAAACAACTTGGTAGTGCTGGTATTACAGGCGCAGGTTCAAGCAGTATGGCTAACATGGCTGGTGGTGGGATTGTAGCGTTTGTAGATGGTGGGCTTAGTGAAGAAGAAATGAGAGCAGGGTCTAATCCTAACCAAGCTGAATTAAACCAGTTTTACGCAGGGGCTACAGATAGTGAAGGTAATCCAATAGCAGCTCCAGCATTAGCTGGTCCTAAAGCTGATACTAACAAACTGTCTCCTTACTATGCAGACTATGCGGCGTTAACTGGTGATAGAAAAGATGTAGGGGCTAATTATTTAGCTGCTTTAAAAGCCGCTCAACCTGACGCTAAGCAGCAAATGTGGGGTAGGTTAATGGAATTAGGGGCTAACACAGCTGCTGGTACTTCCGCTAATCCCTTTACTAATTTAGCTCAAGGCGCTGCTAAAACTGTTCCCGGATTTATGGAAGATATTAAAGACCGTAGAAAAGGCGAAATTGAACAAGCTAAAGCAGCCTTTGATATTTCTAATGTGGAGTATGCAGATAAAGTTAAGTTGCTCACATTGGCTCAGACAGATAAAAATGCTTTTGATAAGATTGCAGCTGAACAAGGTATAAGTGCGGCTAGACTAAAAAATGATTTGGCAATTGCTATTGCTCGTGATGAAACCGCTATAAAAACTTCACAGACTTCTGCTAACGCTACTGTAGAAGCTGCAAGAATTAGAGCGGAATCTGCGGCGGCGGATAGGTTGTCTGCGGCTGGAATAGCGCAAGACACTAAAATGTTTAGTGCTAAACTTGATGCATTTAAAAACGCTTACAATACGATAGTTAAGAGTAAAATAGATAAGATAGGTATAGACAAAATGACTCCGGCTGATTATACAGATGCTGAAAATATAGCTATGAGAGCGGCAACTACATTTATAGGAGCCAGTACTAAAGACGGAAATAGTAAAGATGGAAAATCCAAACCAATAAAGTTAGATTAAAGGCTAAACAATGCCTATATACGAATATCAAGGTCAAGAGTACGATATATCTACTACAGACCGAGCAGAGGCTAAACAAAAGATATTAACTTATCTTTCTAAAAGCGCACCACCTGCAGAACCTGAAGGCTCAGTAACATTAGGGCAACCAAACCTATACAAAGAAATTTCAAATATACCTCCTGAGACAACGGAAAAGGGTAAGGGTGTAGGCATTGCGGATACTGTATCTAAAGCTATTTCTTCTCCTCTAAGTTTTTTAACTGGTGAAGATTACTCAAAAGCTTTAGAAACCCCTGCTGTTGGTTCATTAGCTAAAGGCGTAGTTGGGGCTAAGACTGGGCTGATTCAAAATAAACTTGCTATTTTAATGGCAAACCGTGAAGCAGATATACGAGATTACGGTTCAAATTTTGAAAGAGCGCCTGAAGATAAGTTATCTAGAATACAAGAAAGAGAATCAGCCATACAAGGCTACATGCAGGACTTAGCTAATTATGGTATGCAAAATAAAGAAATAGAAGCTAAGTATGGTAAGCCAGAAATATCAAAGCGTTTAGATGAAATAACGTCTAAGCCCGAATATAAAGATGCAAGTTTTGCTGCTAAAACAGGTTTATACCTTGGTGAAGTAATAAAAAACCCAAGCGAAATACCATCTTATATTGCTAATATTGGTCTTGAAAGTTTGCCACAAACAGCAACTATAGTTGCTGCCGCATACGCTTCTAAATTAGGAGGTATTTCTCCGGGAGGTAGAGCTGCCGCCGCTGGAGGAGTTTCTGCGTTTAATGAATTTGGTGGACAGTACGCTGAGTTACGCACACAAGGTATGGAGCATGAAGAGGCTTGGCAAAAAGCTGCCGCTAAATCTGGGGTAATTGGTTTATTTGATGCTGTTTCATTTAAATCCGCAGGAAAAGCCGCAGAGTCTCTTTTAAATACTACCGCTAAAAAAACTCCTGCAATTGAAACAGCTAAAGCTTTAGGAAAAGAAACAGGTAAACAAGCTGGATATGGCGCTGCTGGAGAAGGACTAGGCGCTTACACAATAGGACAACCGCTAGACCCAAGAGCAATGGGAGAAGAAGCTTTAGGAGAAATAGCTGGTGCTCCAGCTGGTGCGGCTACTACCTACGCAAAAGAACGCATGGAAGCCGCTCCTTTAACAACTGCTCAGTTAGCGCCTGAATGGATTAAAGACGAAAAGGGTAATTTAGTAAGAAAGCCTGTTACTCCTGAAACTCCCGAAGTCCCTGAAGGCACCGTAACTTTAGAGCCACCACAACAACAGCTTGGTTTATTTGCTCCCGAAGAATTGCCAACCCAAGTAGACCAAAGCGCTTTAACTGAAAAACAACGAGCAGAATCTGAAGTTGAGCGTAACATATTTGCTTTGCAACAACAGGAACAAACACCCGAAGTTGTACAACAGATTGCAAGTTTACAGGAACAGTTACCTAAAGGGCCCGGCGTTACCCTTGATGCACTAAAGGTAGAGTACGAAACTCTTAATCGTAAGCGTGAAGCTTTAGATACACAAATAGCGGAGTTAAAAAGTCAAAGAGACGCTATTCCTAAACTTGACGATAAGTTACCAATTACTGCGCAAATAAAAGCCGTAGAAGCCCAACAACAAAGTGCTATTGCCCGTAATGAAGAGATATTAAAAGAAGCAAGCAAATTAGGTACTCAACTAGAACCCATAGAAAAAACTGGGCAACGAGAATTAAAACCTGTATCTCCTATTGTTGGTAGTGTAATTAGCAAGTTTGGGTTAGCGCCTAAAGCACCTATAAGAAATGCAATTAAAAATCTAGATATGACTGACCCTGAAGATAGGGCTACATTTATAGATGAAGTAAATAAGCATGTGATTAAAAAAGCTAAAATTGACATGAAGGCTGTAGAAAACTATTTAAGTTATTTTGAGGAGACACCAAGTGAGCCAACTACAAATATCCCCGGAGCAGTTGAGCCAAGCGTTCCTGTGCCTGCACAACGGATGGAGACCGCCCAAGGAATTACAGCACCTATCGCAGGAGGAGTGGAGAGTGATATCGGAGCTACTGTGGGAATTGCAGGAGGAGAAGCACCTGCTTCAACGCCTAAACAAGGTGCATTAACACCAGATTACGGAAGAGCAATAAACCCTAATACGCTTGAAGTTCTTCAACAACCGCCTGTAAGTTTTGGAGATTTACCAAGTAATATAGAAAGACTTGAACGTAATATATACGCTTTGGGGCAACAAGAACAAACGCCAGAAGTTGCACAACAAGTTGAAGTATTGCAAACACAATTAGAATCTGCAAAACAGCAACAACAGCAACAACAGCAACAACAAGGCGCAGTAGAAGAGCCAAATTATAACTACGGAAGAGCAATAAACCCTAATACAACTGAAGTTCTTCAGCAACCGCCTGTAAGTTTTGGCACATTGGTACTTAACGCAACTAAAATTCAACAAGATGTAGCCGCATTACAGCAACAAAAACAAACGCCTGAAGTTAAACAACAAATTTATGCTCTACAAGCGCAATTATCTTTACCACCGTTTGTAGCTCCTGCGCAATTGCAACTACAAAATGATGTTGTTCATAACAATTTATCTACTGACGAAAAACAAACTCTTGCCAAAGAATATGGGCAAGATGAATACAACGAAGTTGCCAAAAATAGATTTGTAGAAGATTTTATTAAAGCAATTACTCAAGGGTACAATACTGTATCTAAAGAAGTTGCTAAAATAATTAAACGTATTCAAGCCGCTATACTGGCTGCGGCTATTGTTATGAACCCAATTAATGTTAGCCCTCCAGTACAATTTGGTATACCTACTCAAACTATTACTACTGAAGTAAAAGCTAATTTACCCGCAGAGGTTACTAATATGTCCGAAGCTGGGCAACAAGTGTATGCAACGGTACTACCTGCTATACAAAAAGAATTACAAGACAAAAATAAATTTTTTATTATTACCGATAAGCCTACCGCAACTACTTTTATTTTTAACCCAGATGGTAGTTTATTACTAAGCAAAAAAGTGCTTGTAGGAAAAGGCTTTGGGGACATCTATAAAGGTAACAACAAAGTAGATTCTAATAAAATTACTCCGGCAGGTTTATTTGATTTAGGTTTAAGACAGTATGGGGAAAGTGGTTCTGGAGAATATGATACCGGAAAAATATTTGTATTAGATAAAGCTATTGACGGCAAATACTCTATAACAATTATGCACTCTGTATGGGAACACGAAACCGATGCGCAAATGCGTACAAAGGCATTACAAAAAGAAGGCGCAGAAGATTCTAGATATTCTTTTGGGTGCATTAATGTAGATAAAGAAACCTATAAGTACTTAGTAGATAATCATTTGCAGCAAATGGATGGTTCAAAAATATTTATTGTTCCTGATAATCAAGCTACAGTAGAAGATGTAATTAGTGCAAAAATAGGTACTGAAGATATTTCTCGTCAAGCTACTACTCCTGTTACAAAAACTACTAATGTGCCGGGTCGGGGTACTGTTCCAGTTTCTTCAACAGACCAATTAGCTATACGTAGAGAAGATAGTAAGACTTCAATGATTAAAAAGCTTAAAAAGCCGGACGGGTTTAAAACCCTTACACCATTGGAAATAGCTGAACTTAAAGAATTGTTTGGGGAAGATGCTACTAAAAGTATTGCTCTTTTAAGAAGTGGGCTTACTCTTGATGATGTAATGAAAGCCCTAGGTATAAAAGCGCCTGTTACACCTACCTCTGAAGGTAAATCTTTACTTGCAAATTTAACTGCTGCTGGTGGGGCTAAGCCTTCTAAGTCGCCGTCTGGATGGTTTACCGAGGAAATTGAAGAGGCTGATAAAGCGTTCTTAGGTAATACTATGGGTGACAAAATTAAAAATTACACAGGGTTATCTAACATATTATCTTTTGATGATAGTTTTATGAACAAGATGCGTGATGGGTTACTAGAGCTTGGAGCGCAAGGTAAGATTGTAATGAAGGATGCAGTTGATGCGTTGCGCCGTTTAGAAATTACGCAAGTGCTGTATCGTGGGCAGTTGGCTACCGAGGCTATTAATAAAGGTAAGTTAGTCTATGAAGCTGACTCCAATCGTTACCACGTAGAAGACGACCCTGATAACATGAATGCTATTAGAGATGAACTGCAAAAGCTTTCTAGTCGTGTAGGTGTAACTGCAGATAAAGCTCTTGAGATAGCAAGTAAAGGGTTTGAAGCCAACCGTATACAAGATGTATACGACAAAATGAATAAAGGCAAAGGCGAAATTACTCGTACAGAAAAAAAGATTGAAGACTTGCAGCGTATAAAACAACGCACTAAAGCAGAACAAAAAGACCTTAATACTAAAAAAGCTTTGTTAGAAAATCTTAAAGGCAAAGTAAAAATGTATGAGGGGCAGTCTCAACACATGAGCCGTAAGGAAGCCCAAGAAGGTATGGCTATCTATAATGGTACTCCTGAAGTTAAAGAGATTGCTCGCATATGGCAAGTAATGCGTGAACGAGTTGTTGCTGAATTAGTAAGAAGTGGGGTTACGTCAGAAGAAAAAGCCGAGGGATGGCTTGACGAGATGGCGTATGTGCCATTCTTCAGGACTATAGAAGAACAAAAAGTTTCTGGTACCCGTATAATGAAAAAGGGTCTTGGCGAATCCATGAAGGAATACGCATTTGAAGGCTCGATGTTACCTGTAGAAAATACAATTGGGAACATGTACCAATGGATGCAGTGGTCTTATGCTAGAGCTATTAGCAACCAACATCAGCAAGTTGCGCTTGACCAGATGCGTGCGGTATTCCCTGATATGGTTAAAGATGGTAAGCACCCTAAAGGCAACACGATTGTTATTTATAAAGATGGTACAAGGCGTGAATATAGCATAGCAAACCCACTTATAGCGCAATACTTTCAAGGTGTTGGCAACATGGTGTTTGGAACTAAATCAGTAGCTTCTCAGTACGCTAACTTATTTACCAAAGGTATTACATTAACTCCGGGGTTCTCTGCCACTCAGTTAATCCTAAAAGATACTTATGAGGCAATGCACACATCGGGGGTTAAAAACCCTTACGGTATTATCTTAAACATCTTTACAGAAATGGCTAAGACGGCCCTCAATACAAGTGAAGCTAGAAAAGAGTTAATCTCTCGTGGGCAATTAACTACCCGTGAACACGCTATGGCAGCTGCCCATGATGCGGATATAGCAACTAAATTGGAAGTAAAAGAAGCCGCCGTACACCGTAAAGTTATTGGTATATTAGGTAAATTTTCCGCTTTATCTGATAATTTGTTGCGTCAAGCGGTATACCAGCAGTTAATAAATGAGGGTGTTGGTAAAGATGAAGCTGCAGATAGGGCTACAGAAATATTTAACTATCGTAGAGCAAGTGGTAGCACCACATTGCAGTTTGTAAATAACTACGTGCCTTTTATGAATGCCTTTACAGTCTCTACAAGGGTGGCTATGCGCACAGTATCGGGCAAAGGCATATCTGCTCAAACTAGAGCTGACGGGTTATCTACATTAGCAGGCGCTACAATATTAATTGGGGTAGGTAATCTTATATATATGAACCTCGTAGGAGACGAGGACGAGTATAAGCGGATGAATCGTTTTAGAAGGGATAAGTCATACGTAATCCCCGGAACTGGTTTGTCTATTCCATTGCGTGAAGGCTGGTTCATAATGGATAAATTAGCGGCGGAGTACGCATATAACTTAGCAGAAAACTCGGCTATTACTGATAAGCAGATGTTTAAAGATGCTATGAAAAAAGCTGCTATACAACAGATAACCCCACCCATAGGGGGAGTATTTACAGCTCCTATAGGGGTTGCTCTAAATAAAGATATATACGCTAACAGAGATATAGTTAATAAAGCGCAAGAGAAGATACTGCCTGAATACCAGTTTAATAAAGGCACTTCTGAAATATCTAAAGTAATTGGTAAAGAAACTGGGTATTCCCCACTAAAGATTGACTACTTTTTAAAGACTTTCTTTGGCGGTTATATGGGTACAATGGCTACAATAACTAACTCGGCAATTGCTGATATAAGAAACAAGCCACGCCCAGCCGAGGAAAATGAAAATATAACTGCTAGTGCATTAGGGTTCTCATCGTTTATTAGTAAGCAAGGTACGCCTAACGTAGTGCCAGATTTATACAGAGCTGCCCATGAAGTAGATAATATTCTACCTACTGTTAAGAGTTTAGCTAGAACTGATAAAGAAGAAGCTAGACGACTTCTAGAAGAAAAGCGGAATGATATTAGAATTGGCGCTGGAACAGCTGCTTTAGAAAAAACATTTGCAGCGCTGAATAGGCAGGAATCTATTATTAGGGAAATGAAATCTACTGATAGATTGAAAGATGGGCGTTTAGCTACTCGTGAAGTTAAAAAAGAATTAATTGATAAGATTAATTTAGAACGTGAATCACTAATGCCAAAAGTAATGGAAGCCCGTAAAAAAGTTTTTGAGAAGTAAAAAAAGCCCCGAACTTGTCGGGGCAAACCTAATAAATTAGGATAAGGAAAAGTAAACTAGAAGTTTACACCTGTGAATATACCCTATTTTTATTTAATACGCCAGAACCTTATACCAATTAAATTATTTTCTAGCGTTTCTTTATACCTTAATCTTATATGGTGTTTCCTAGATTCTATTAAAGTTTCTTTAATTAAAGGCATCGTGTCTAAAGCAGGTATAAAAAAGGAAGACCCCAGCACCATTTTGTGCCATTCAATGATGACTGGGATTCCTTCGTTAAGAATCACCTTTTGGCTCTTCTTTCACTACCGTTAACGCCGCTATAGCGTTGTCGTCTACTAGTTTCAAAACCTTGTTGTCTATCCTAATTGCATTAATTGAAGGACTGTTTAATGCCGTACCTTTTGCCATAGCTTTTTTACCTAGGGTGCCACCAGCCCCTATTTTGCGTAGCTCAGCCAACGTACTCTTATAGGCAATCTGTTTCTCCGTACACCATGCTTGGAAATAGTCAGCATCTATATACAGAGTATTTGTATCAGGCTCAAACCTAGTGCGTAAATCTCCGTATGGTTCTAGGATAGGCGCTCTTGTAAGCCCTGTGCGTTTATCTGAAGCGTCATCAACTACTAACAAGTTGCGGTTGTGGCTATTTAAGAACATACCTAATGTAAGCAATGGGTCACGCTTAGCGGACTTAACGCTATCTTTCAAATCACTAAAGTATTTAACTGCCCATGCCCATACAGGTATAACGTCAATATCGTGTAGTCCAAGTTCCTTACCGATAATAGCGCCAACAAACGCCGTAGCTGCTCCTGAAGAATAGAACCGTTGCTTAGAAGATAGATTAGCCTCGGTATCAAACTTTACTTTTGTGTCCTTGAGTAGTTGTTTAATTCTATCCAAATTAGTTACTGAATATTCCATAATAATATCTACAGCCATACCATAGTTATTTACCAAGGTTTCTTCAAACAACGCATCTGCATCTTCCTTAGTCATACTAGTATCCGCAGATATTTCTACCTCTACAATACGTAACTGCTCAGCTTCAGGAGTAGCCTTTAGCGCCGATATTTTATCGTGCATACTAGAGTTACCTGAGAAGAACGATGATAAAGCCCATCTTGTGTTGTTATCACGCATCTCATTTGAGCTTGCTTTCATACGATTATTAGACCTACCTTGAGAAATACCATAGGCAATAGCACTAGCGGCTTCTTTAGTCATGTCGGTAACTTCATCTACGCATATAGGGATATTGTTATACACGCCCATTTGATGAAACTGAGACTTAACAGTATCTCCCTTAATAAGCATCAAATCATCAGGATGCCCGTATATGCTATTTATAACTCTTTGTATAGTTGTTTTTCCAGTACCCGATTCGTTTTCTGTAATTGAATAAACCAAACCTTTTTGTCCTGTAAACTTCATAAAGGGCGTGCCTAATCCAGCAAAGAATAAAAAGGCTCTTGCCTCCTGCCCTGTTTTACCGTAGTTATTTACCACTCGTTTCCACTCAGGTAGTGTACCTTTAGGTTTCATCCAAGGCGCAAACATCATAGTCTTACTAGACGGTGGAGAGTAATAAATCCCTTCAGCAGATATTTCCCTATCCCCTACAATAAATTTAGTATCGTCATCGCACCATCCAAATTGGATGCGCATTAGTTCAGCTTTATCTCTGTCTTGTAGTTCTTTTGTGTATGCCGTTATGTAATCCATTATTGCTCCCATTTCTTTCAAACTGCCTATAACTCCTTTTTTACTTACTACTTCTTTAAATTTCTCTAGTGACATAAGGCTAGTGGCTGGACAAGCAAACTCACGCACCCCATCTTTAGGTAAGTGCAATCGTAACCACACCATGCTGCCCATATCTGAGTCTTCCATACGCTTTACAACATAGAAGTCATGCCTAAAAATAAGTTTGTCTTTTTCTACTTCTTCGCCTTCTTCGTTGGTATAGCCTCGTTTATACACGCCCCCATTCTTACCTCTAAAGTATCCGTAAGGAAGCTCAGGTATTTTATAAGTTACCTCTTTACCTGTTTCTGCATTAGGCAGTACTACAGTAGCCCCTTCCTTTGGTGCTTCGGCTACTCTCTTGTGTATTTGAATAGGCGATGTAATCGTGTTAAACAGCTTACACTTACCACAAATTCCGGGGTTTATACTGTCTATAGTTTTGCATGTATAGGGGCCTTTTGTATCGTTGGCTTTCTTTTCGGTATCTTGTGGTGTATATCCAGTATGCTTCTCAGACATCTTATGGATAGCCGTGCTTCTATCTTCACAACATTGCGCTACTGATAAGCCAGCACGCCATAATGGTTCTTCTATAGTTGCTTGGTTTTTATAAATAAAGTGAAGTTGCTCACACTTTCTAGACTTCATTATTTCTGCAAAATTAGAAACGTAGTTGCCTAATAAGTTACGAGTAGTTTCGTCCATAGGACGGTTAGGAGCATTTGTTAAATCTAATCCTAAGTTATCAAGACCTACAGTTAGTAATTCATTAAGCAATTTATATCTTACAGGCATCGCTTCTTTTAGCCACACAACTTTTTTAGGAGGGTCAGATTTAAAATTAAAGGTATCGGGAACTCTAAGAACCATACCCAAATCAGTAACTTTAGATGGGTCTACCTTAAGCCCTAAACGTATTACCTGTTGCTTTAATAGATTAGCCGTAGCTTTCCATTGGTCTTTCATAATGGATTCTTCTAACACCCAAGAAACATGTATACCATTTCCTGAACTAACTATATTGGGTCTAGGCAAATTAAGTTCGCTACAAAACCTTCTTAAATCTTCACTAGCCTCAGCCTGTGTTAAGTACCCTTTATTTGCCTCTACATATTTTTCTCCGCAGTCTATATCTAGAAAAAACGCTTTATTCCAACCCGCATTTATCGCTTGCCTATTTTCGTTAGTGATAAACTTTGAGACCCCAAAATAGACATCTCGTTCCATGTCTAGTATTTTTTGGATTATCTTTTCAGCACCTTCAATTGTATCTGCAAACTCTGTTAGCGGCTCGGTTTTCTTTTTATAACTCCCTATGCAATACCACCCTATACCTTCTTCGGGCAATACTGTAGAGAGAAAAGTCCCCCATGAGGTCATATACATCCTCTATAAACGCCGACAATAATCCCTACAAGCTAGTGGCACCTAGCTTATAAGCTGGCTTTTAAGCCTTCTTTAACCACTCAATAATTTTTACGGCTTCATCTCTATGCTTGATACTAATATCATTTATTCCTGTAAACCAATTATATACAGTGGTTCTAGAGACTTTAAAATTATTAGCTATATCCATTACTGGCATACCTTGCTTTATGCACCAGCTTCCTAATTGAACGCCTAGCATCCTTCTATTTGCCTTTTTGTTTATTTCGGCTAATTTTTGTGAGTATCCAATCATAGTTTTGTATGGGGGGCAAGCCCCCCGCCTTTCTTAAGCCCAGTCGTCTAATACCGCATTAATATCTTTAGGCTCTTCTTCTACTTTTTTAGAGGCTCTTTTTACTGGTTCAGCTTCAGGTTCTGCTTTAGGTACTGGCTTAGGAGCAGGTGCGGCAAGTTTTGCCCCATCTAGTTCTGCTGGATTAGACCCAATAGCTATCTTAGCTTCAGGAGATTTTCCTTTGGCTTGCGAATTAGCAAACTCATCTGCTTCCAAGTAACGTAAAGCTTTGAATGTTAGCTTAGGTGTTGCACTAGCAGTATCAAAGCGCATTTCAGTAACCACGCTAGTAACTGATACATTGTTAGCACCTAACAAACGTACATAGGCTTCTAAAGGCATCTTACCATTCTCGCCCTTACCAAAAATAGACTGCGCTGGTAGAGTTAGTTGGAATATATCGCCCTGTTGGTCATTCTCTAATACAACTGCTAAACGGCGACTATACCTACAAGCACGCCCCTTACCGTTTTGATTAGAGCCATCAATGTTTTGAGGGCAATTAGCGCAAGTCTTAGACTGCACATTTAATGACTTAGCATTAGGAACAATACCATCATCGGAAAAGCATGTAGGTGCTTTAACAACTTGGTCTTCCGAAAAGCTTGCATCGTAATATGTACGAGCATTGTGAGGAGCGGCGGCTACAATTATTACAGGCATAGCACGCTCTTCATTCTGCGCTACTTCTTTTCCAGCTACCATCATACGGAATACGCTACCTTTAATAGATATACGTTTTACGCTTGTGGTATTAGCGGCGCTACCCATAAGGGCTTTGGTTGTCTCATCTAACCCACCACGTAAGTGAGCAGGTAGGGCTGTGTTTAAAAGGGATAATTCGTTACTCATAATGTTACTTCTCCTTGTGGTTTAACTTCGGTGTTTGTTAAAGCTGATATATCTTCCTGCTTAAAACGCAATTTAGCGCCAATTTTGAAGTGCGGTATTTTGCCTTCTTTGCATAGCACATAAATTGTTTGACGAGATACACGGAGCATCTTCGCTACTTCTACTACGGTTAAAGGGATTGACGTATCATTCACTTATTTTCTCCTTACGGTTACGGTATATTTATTATTAACATTCATGCCAATAGGCATTAGCGTTGGGTTTTCTTCTAAAAACTGTTTCATATTTAATGAACTTATACGGCGTTCTAAAACTTGTGGGATATTGTTTTCTACTACAAACTTATACATATTCTCCCAGTCAGCAGTTTCGTATCTTGTTTTAACTGTTCTAAATACAGTACCGTATTGAGTCTTAATGCTATCAGCACCAATATCTTTACACATCCTCATTAGTTCAGATTCCACCATGTCCATCTGTGTGGCTATTTTTCCATCTGCTTTTTCATACTCCCTTGCTAACTCAGACCGTTTATCACGCATAGCCACATACGCTTTAACTAGTCGGTCAACTTGTGGTTGTTCATTCATTTTACTTTTCCTTTTTTTACCTGCTTTTTATTAATATACCATACTTCTTAACAATGTCAACTAATTAAATCATCATACAATGCCATTATGTTATGTTGTACGTCCTGCTTACTTGCTAGTGCTTCATACAGCTTTTTTTCTACTTTAGAACCTGTTAATCTTATGACTGTGCATGGGTTCTTCTGCCCACTTCTATGCACCCTAGCATTAGCCTGTGCGTATGTTTCATAAGACGTAATTGGACCCCACCATATAATAGTATTTGCGGCATGCAAGGTGACACCGTGTGAGGCTGCTTGGGGTTGTATGATAAGCACTCTAGGGTTAGCCGTTTCTTGAAACCTCTTAAATATTTCCGTGCGCCTGTTTACTGGAACCCCACCATGTATGAGGTCTACCGTATAGCCGTCCTTAACAAGCTCGTCATTAATAATCTCTATAGCGTGCCTAAACGGTACAAATACTAACACCTTATGACTTGACTCATCTATAGCTTCTTTAAGAACTCGTAGCCTATTACTAGCATCGAACTCAATCACTTCTCCTGTATCAGAATATACTGCACCACTAGAAAGTTGTAGTAATTTGTTCAAGTTTACAGCCGCATTTATTGTAGTAACTTCTTCTCCAGCCGTCCTGATTAACATCTCTTTACGCAACTTTTCATAAAACTTTTCTTGTTGCGGCGTGAGCGGTACATGTCTTGTCTGATACGTAATTTCAGGAAGGTCTAGACATTGTTCTTTAGTAAATCGTATAGCTGGTTGTAGTACGTTATGCACTACTGTTTCGGCATCTTTTTTTGGTATCCATTTAAAAGTAGTTATCTTCTGCATAACCATATCTCTAAAGTGAGAGAAGAACTTAGGCGTTTGTTGAGGGTTAACTAGCTTAGCTATACCATACGCATCTACTGGACTTTGAGCGGCTGGTGTGCCTGTTAGCATCCATAACCAAGTATGCGGTTTGATTAATGAGTTTAAAACTTTCCAACGCTTAGTTGTAGGATTCTTATAGGCGTTTGCTTCATCAATAACAATTAAATCAAATCCTGCTTTATCTATGACATCTGTAATAATTTCCACACCATCATAATTTATGATAACAAACTCGGCTCCCCCATTAATTATTTTGGCACGTTTTTCCTTGTTACCATAAGCAATGTCTACCGTCCTGTGAATAGCAAATGTGAACAAGTCCGCACGCCATGCAGAATCCATAATAGATAGTGGGCAGATTACCAATACACGTTTTACCAAGCCTAAGTTCATTAGATAGTCTGCCGCCCATATTACACTAGCGGTTTTACCTGTACCCTGTTCGTTAAAACAAAATGCTCTACGGTGTAAGGTTAAAAAAGAGGCGGTATCTTTTTGGTGAGCAAACGGCTTGTACATACCTGTCCATTTATACTTCCTTTGAATAGGGGAAGGCACATCTTTTATTTTTAGATTTTTTAGAATCTGCGCTTCTTCAAGCCCCCAATTAACTAGAATTTCGTGATAGTTTTCATGTGATTTAATTACCTTGCTTTTTGGTATTACGCTTGTAATACGTTCTGTGTTGCGTACAAACAGCAATAATGCCCTGTCATTAACAATTTCCATTTACTTCTCCCAATAGATAAACAGCCTGAATACGGTGTCCGTTTCAAGCATTAGTATTATTGCCGGTCTTTCCCGACTGTCTGTTAGCCCCTATCCAGAAAGGTATTCCGTGAAGGAAAGATGAAATATGGCTAACTGATACGGTTTACAACATGAAGGGTTTTTAATCCTGAACTAGCTAGGCACTCGTATCTTATCCTGTAGTTGCTTCACCTATTACTTTTTAGAGACGTTTTTCTTAACCGTATGGTCGCTGTTCCGACTAAAACTACGATTGTTACTCTTACTCTTAACTTTTAAATTACCCTTAGCCCCTGTACCACCCTTGCTTAAAGGCTTAACATGGTCTACATCATTGCCATCACCCTTATGCACCTTACCAGCTTTCTCCATTAAAGCACGGGCTTTATTGCGTTCACCTCGTTTTTTAATCTGCTCAGGCTTACCTTGATAAGTTTCGTATTCGTGCTTATAAGGTCTTGGTTTATTTACATACGGCATTATTAGCTTCCATTATGAGGGCAAGTGGTTATTGAACACCATTTACTACAAGTAAAATTACGCTTGGCGTTCCAGACCCCATTAGTATGACACGATTCTAGCTGTTTTACAACTGGCATAAAGTGTTCGAAATAGGCTAATTTAAAATCTGAACTAAACTCGTCCTTAATAAACTCTTTAGAAACAACAAATAACAACCCAGCCTTTATAGTCCGTATCTCAGGGAAATGCAGGAATATAGCGGCAGAAATTAACTTTAACTGTTTAGTATCCGCATACTTGGCTGATTTGCCTGTCTTATAGTCTATTACCCTAGCTTCTTGTTTCTCTCTGTCTAGTATAATTAAATCCGCTATACCTCTCCACCAAACATCTTTAGAGAAGAACTCACAAGGTGTAAACCTCCCATCTTTATATCGTACCCCTAACTTATATTCACAGAGCTTTTCGCCCTTTACATTCTTTAGCTTGTCTAGCATCTCAGTCATGTAGGAGAATTGCGGAGGTAGTGGTATGTCTTCCCTTACGTAATCTTCTGCGGCTTTATGCGCAATTGTTCCATACTTCATCTGTTCGGATTCGGGTTCTTTAAAATCCTTTTCCACTCGCAAATGAAAATACTTTTTAGGGCATTGCTCAAACAGCGTAATACTACTATAAGACCACGTAGTCATACTTTTCCTTTTATTTTTATTGCTTGCTTATTTTAACACTCTCCGTAGCTTTTTCCATATCCTGCTTCACAATTAACTGGCAACCCACTAGCCCACTCAGGTGTCCACCGCATACACTCCATTACATACTGCATAGCTTCTTCTACCTCTGCTTCAGGTACTACACAAGCCACGGCATCATGCACCGTTAATACTACTCGGTATTTTTTTGATATGTTAATCATCTGCTCACCGATAATGCAACGAGCAAGTGCTTGGCAAATGTTCTCTACTAATTTACCGCCATATATCTTAACAATGCCTTTGCGAGAATCATACACATATTGGTCTTTACCTTCAACTTTTATTTTCTTAAGGTTAGGGTATCTTTGGTATAGCCCATTAGGTAATAAAATCCCGTTACTTCCCTCAATAACTACACAGCCATTACCAAAATCGCTAGACTGGTTTTTAGCCATAGCCGTTATTGAGTCTCTTCCCTCTGTCCATAATGCTGGTATTTTAGCGTATGTGCTTCTATATATCTTGATAATATGTTCAGCTTCTTCAGCAGTAATTTCCGTTGAGAATGTCTTGAGTTGGGTTTTAAACTTCGCACTCCCCATGCCATACCCACATCCCAAAATTGTTGTCTTTCCAACAAATCTTTCTTCTTTCGTAATCTCTTCAATGTCCTTTGAATATATAGCATATGCCATGATTTTGTATACATCTTCACCCTTTCTAAATGCTTCAACTAAATCATCCTGTCCTGATAGCCAAGCCAGTACCCGTGCCTCAATCTGTGAAGAATCGGCATCAATAATAACGTACCCTTCAGGCGCACATATAGCGTGTTTAAGCTTGTTTGCGTTCTCCCCACGGCTAGGTAAGTTCTGTAGATTAACCTTGTCTGCACCGCCCCAACGCCCTGTATGAGCCGCATAATACGACAAGGGTATGGGTAACGCCCCCCTCTTAGAAATTTCAATAAATCGTTGCGTTCTAGTTTCTTCTAGGGTAGACTTATTACCGAGACGTGCTGCGACTAGGGCTTGGATTTTGTCGTTCGGATGGTCAGCTAGGGCTTTAAACCCCTCATCTGATTTAGCCAAAGCCAATGTTTCCTTGCCTGTAGCAGGGCTAATCTTCATCGGAGGCTCAACTCCCAAGTCCCTAAGTATCTGCGCAAATTTAGGATTACTCATCAGGTCGTCACGAGTTTCTACCCCAGCTTCTTGTAGCAATTTCTCCTTGCGATACTGCACTTCTAATAAGTGAGCCTCTAGCATACGGCGATTTAAAGTTAATACTGGTTCTGAAAACATCCTTACAGTAAGGTCTATAAGCTTTAGCTCTGTTATGTGTACCTGTTGTATTAGCTTTTTAAATAGCGCATAAGTTAATTCAACGTCATTCTTACAATACCCACCATAAGCATCCAGTTCCGCTTTACTAAAGTCCTTACGCTGTTTACCAAGGGCATCATCTACTTCGGTTCCCTTCTGTCCAAGGTCGTAAAAATCAGCCAGCTTAGCCAAGCTACCTCCAACTTCAGTACCGTGTATAGCTCTAGCCATGCTAAGCGTGTCGAGAATTGCCTTGGGCTTAAAACAAAACTTCCAATTAAGGATGGAAGCATCAAACAAAGAGTTATGAGCAAGTAAGGCGGAGTTACACCAATCAAAAGACCCCAAGAAAGCAGATATTTCATCATGCGTGCCACTAAACCATACAGTTTCATTCTCATTTTCCTTTACGGCTACACCAATAACTTCAAACCTTTCGTCTCTGATGTATTCCTCTGTTGTCTGTGTTTTAAACCCAAGGGTTTTACTGTAGTACGTTTCAAAATCAATCGTTAATATTTTCATTTGTCTTTCTTTTTGCAAACTCCGTACTTTTTAGAATAGGTTTGTTTGCACAATCCATCATTCTATTAAGCGTTTCTTTTAGGGCATCCATGTCTCCCTCCCCTACGGTAGCCCTGCAATACGCTTCGGGTTTACCAAAGGCGTTATAGTATACCTCGCTTATCTCAAACCATTCTTCTTTGTCTTCTACAAATTTAATTACCCTATAATTCCACATTTGATTCCTCCTCTTCAGGTTTAATAATGTCTAAAGTTCCTTCAAAAATATATCCACAACCTTTTAAGAATAACTCTATGTTGTTTAGTACATAATGTAACTCTACTTCTTCAAAGGTTTTTGTAGTTACATCTATGTTGTCGTACTTACATATCAAAGTAAACTCAGGCATCTTTCTTTCCTTTCTTCGTTGGTTTTGTATTCGCTTCAATGGCAACCTCTCGTAGGTGCGCTAAAATAAGGTTTGCTTCTTTTTCAAGCGTTTCAACCAGTGTCTTCATAGAATCAGTTACCGACCATAAAGCCCCAGCTTCTTCGTTATGCTCTGCAATAATTGAAACAACTTGCCTTAAGTTTTCTAACTTATATGATACTTCTTCTACTGCGTTTGCTACTTCCCATAATCTACTCATTTACTTCTCCTTGTTTAAATTGATTAAATTTACTACGGTTTACAATTTTCAACGTGCCTAACTTCTTCGCTTCTAATTGTTTCTTTAAATTGGTAAATACAACCCCCGTGTACGCACTCATCCCCTTAGAACCTTTATGGCAGATGTAGACGCTACCCGAATCATTGTGTACCTCATAATGTTTGTTATGCTCAACTACTTTAATAATGCCCGAACTAAATCGCCATGAATCTGAACCACCATACCCACCATACCAACTAGAAAGTATTTTGTATAGTGTTTCACCTTCCTCACTAACTATTTCTATAAGTTCCCACTTGTCAGGTGTATATTCATTAGACATACCTGCTCCCCGTTTTTACACCCGATAATTCTTTCATACGGTCTAAGAGTTTACTTAAAGGTTCTATTTTCATTGCCCTTACACAACTAATATGGATTGGGTTAAATATCCTACCGCTGTCCGATGCTTCTGTAACATTTAAGTAGTCCTCAAAGAATGATTTTACTAACGCCTTTAATTCCTCTGCTTCAGTCATGGTTCTTCTCCTTATTTACGGCAGTACGGACACTTAACCAGTATGGTTAGTATCTTTGATTTACAGTGTACGCAAATGTAGTTAATCATTTCTCACTCGCCTTCTCAACTATTTTACATAAATCTAATGAAGCGTTCTTTAATTCAAATAATATTACTTTTAACTTTTCTATTTCAGCCTGTTGTTGCTTAACCATCTTACAAATTAATTTCCACTCCTCAAGCGTTGGCAAGATGTCAGGGTTCATTACAAAACAATCGTGCATTGTATGATGCGTTATTTGTTTACCACAAGTGTCACAGGGAAACCATAAATCTTCAGTTATGTATGCTCTTGATTCAGTCATTTCTTCCTCCTCCTCCTCTTCAAATTGGTCTATGCAAGGGCAACCACGCTCATAACACGCTTGGTCAAGAGTTGGGATATGCTTATACAATATCTCGGCAATCCTAGTCCTTAATACTTTACTTGCGTGGTGCATGATTACTGAATTTACTAACTCGTCTATTAGTTTTTCATTTTGTTTACGATGCGTTACTTCATCTCGTGTTACTTCTTTCATTTTTCACTCGCTTTCTTAGTTAGATTGTTTCTTGATTACTTGAATACCCATCAAAGTTTCGGTGTCCATGTTTCGTGCTATTTCTATTAGTTCTTCGGCAATCTCTAAAGCAATACCTTCACCCCAAACTCGTACAAATGTATGTGTCCTGTCCACTTGAATTTCGATGGTTGCGGTAATCATTTCTCTTGCCTCCACGTTACAAAATGCTCACGCAAGTTTTGTTCCTGTAAATACTTTTGCATTAGCGTTACCTCTTCTCGTAGCAAAACTATTAAGTCTGTTTGTGGTTCGCTCCAATGTTGTTTCAACGCTTCTATTTCAGCCTGTTGTTTGCGTAGCATGGTGGCGCAATCAGCCAAAAACCCAAGTATTATTTCACCTTGTAACCTATTACATTTATCAGCTAGTTCATTTGCAGTCATTTCTCACTCACTTTCTTCTGAAAGCCATTTAACCATAGCTTTTCTTGATTTCATTTGATTTTTAAATAGTTTCAACTCTTCTATCTCAGCCTGTTGCTCTTTAACTAAGTTATGCAACGCTTGTATTTCTGCTGACGTATATAACGGACTCAATTTAAGTATTGAATCAGGTGGTGATTCTTTAAACAATATACCGCCATCTGATATGTATGCACTTGGTTTCATTTATCGCTCCTGTGGTAAGAATGTTGATTGTTTTTAATCATGTGTGCTATTAGTTCATCTATTGTTTCAAAGAATTGCGTATAATGTATCCCTTCCTTTGTATAAATATTAAATGTCATTTATCGTTCTTTGCTTGTCTTTGCTTGTTCACACAACTCTACAAACTTTTTTGGTACATCGGGATGCCACCCCCCCATCAATGTTTGGCAGTTAATTTTGTACGTCTCTTCTTTGCGACTTAGTTCGGTGAGGTAGATAATAAATCCACAGAACATAATACCTAGGCAAATTGCCCAAAAGAATTCTTTGCTCATAATATGTCTTTCTTTTTATACTTCCTAAATAAATGGTATCTAAATTTTTCTAGGGCTTTCTTCTCAATCTCACTAATCCTATTCCTAGATAGCCCTAGAACATCTGCTACCTCTTGTTGACTCATGTACGCCTCGTTGTTTTGAGGTTGCTTCTCTTCTTCCTCATCTTCCTCATCTTCTATATCGCCCATCTAGTCTCCATTAGCTTTCTCATACCACATGTTTAGCATGGCTTGCAAGTCCTCCACCGAGCTACCTACTTTTTTGTATAGACCTTCCTTGGTAATCATAGATATGTCGCTTATATTTACCGTGTTGTTGTCCGTGTCTCCCGTGATTACAAAGACTTTTACTCGTGATAGTTTTGCCAAGTTTGCTAGGACAATCTTCTGCCCTGTACTCATTGCTTCATTCTTGCGTTTCCATTCACCAAACAAGAAGTACCCTCGCCGTTCAAACACCATGTCGATGTTTGACGGCATAACTTTAGGGTTAGACGGTATAAACCCCTTGAGGAAACCAAAGTCTATGTGAGTAGCATACTTATTGTTCATCGCTTGCTCAAACATCCTTCTTTTTCCTCTTGGCGGCTGTTATACCTGACTCTTGTTGTGGCTTGCGTGCTTCAAGCATCTCATCTGCAAACTTATAACACTCCTCTGCGTCTGCACCTGTTATAGCCTTGAACATAGCAAAGCAATCCCTCAAGTCGTTCTCGTTCATAAAGTTTCAATCGCCCTCTCTAGATACCACTTGGCTTTCTCCAAATCTTGTTTCTTGTTGCCCTTGTGGTCGGCTCTGCTTACATACTTAACTACATTACCTAAATGGTATCCTAATTGCTTGGCTTCAATAAAGTCAATAGTCTCAATACCACCTACCCTGTAATGCGGAGGGCTATTAACTAAGTCGGCTATTCTTGGTGAGGTATCCATGAAAGTATATCTAGCACCTGATACACCATTAATTTCTTCATCGTTATGTATTTCTAGGTCGATGTCAATTTTATCTTGCTCAGTTAACCTTTTCTTTTCCATACCTAATGTTATCTCATGGACAATATCTGATACAGTCCGTTCCTTCTTTAGTTTATAGGCTGTAGGCATGGCTATGCTAAACTTTCTTGCTAAGTCCGCACCTTTTATATCGGGGTTTGTTTGTAAAAATTTACGGGCTTTAATTGTACTGCTATTCGTCTTTCTCATTTGCTTTTCCTTTTAATAAATCGTATAAAATCCCTGCATTGGGGAGACCTACTTTAAACATCTCTTCTAAATAAATAATACCATTTTCGTTTACTAGTATTGCAACTCCTCCTTTCTCCATTATTTCAGCTAAGTTTTTATCTTGTAAGGCAGTCGGCTTACCACTACCTGCTTTTGTTTCTATGCCTATAAACCTACCCTTATAGCAACCTACTATGTCAGGCACACCTGATGAACCGTACCCCCCTGTGACAGGGCTAAAGAAATAAACTCCATTGTCCTTAAGGATTTTCTTTACTTTATCTTTTACTTTTTTCTCAGGCGTGCTTGCCATTAACTTTCCTCGCTTATAGGTTCTAATAAATAAAAGACTGTGCCGTCTATTTTCTTACCTACATTAGTAATTGTTGCACCATCATCTAGTATTTGCAAGACCGATAAGGCATCTAACATCCACTTGGGCAAGTCTTTTTTAATGTAAGTTTTATTTATAATAACATCCCTACTTGGCACTGTAAAGTCTTTTATAGAAAAAGAACCGCCTTCTAATATCTCTAAGCGACACACATTATTTAGCAACAAGTCCTCTTGTTTCATGTCTAACATAGATGCTAAATGCTCATGCACTTCTTCCCTTTTACCCTCTCGTCTACACTTTAATATTGTTTGGTCTAGTATGCCGTTGTAGGCATCTTTTATCTTACCGAGTATTACAGAGTTATCCAAAACATATTCTCCTTATCTTTCTTACCTATACCCCTAATAAAGGTGTTATCAGGACTCAACATCAACACCGTTAACTTACTCAATATATCTTCTGGTAATGAGTTAACATTAGGGTAATCCCCTATACTCTCTCCCTCTTGGTTGGTTACAGTTAGGGTATTGTTAGGGTTTATGTATACAAACCTTACTTCAGGATTAAATTCATAGTCTTCCCTAAATTGTGCTTCGTTCTTATTGGCAAACGCCATTAACTTCCCCATTGCTTCGCCTTTGGGTTTATACCCCATGTTTCTCATGTGTAGTAACTCTACAAAGATTTCGGCACGGGATACCCCACTAATTTCATCTCTTATTAACCTAGCTATCTCATGCCTTATATCACTTATGTCACCATGAATTCGGCAAGACTCTTGAGACTTTCTTGCTACCTCGTTTATTTGTAAAGGTTTTAACTTGTTCAGAGCAATCTTAACTATATTCTTCATGTTCTGAGACGCATTACAACGATGTTCGCCATTGTAGTGGGCATACTTATTATTTTCTATAAGCCGACTCTCTACCACATACTTATCGTCTATATACATAAGACCGCCTACAATAAACTCAGGATTACTTGCATGGATTAACTCCACCCCTCTGTATAATGTTACAGGCACATCGTCTCCTCTTGTTAGGGTGCTTTTTTTTCTACACCCCTCCTTGATAATGAGCATAGGGTCTTTAAGTTTTACTGCGTTAAATAACTCCATAGTTTTAATTAAAACATTTATTTCTTCACCGTTTATATCTTTTACTACTACAGTTTCGTTACTCATAATATTACCTTTCTTACCATGATTGGTATTTGTTATTCATAAATGGCACGCCTAGTGGGACTCTTTCCGTTAGAAACGGTAGGGCTTGCTTGTATACATCTTCACAGATTGTGGTTTTGATTCGTTGCTTACTAGGAAACTGCTCTGTCACAACGGATTCATTGGTATCACGATTTCTCGAATACGATTTTTTAACCAACCTCTGCCTATACATTTCAACCATCGTAAACCAAGTATCAGGCACATCGTCTTCGTCCTTTAAGACAACAAGTTCTTCCCATGATTTGTTACACAAAGGTAGTATCTTCTCGCCCATACCCTGACGGTCAGCTGTCTTCTCAAACGAAAACGGACTGTAACTATAGTAACCTGTATACCCCTTAACCCCCTCCATTATAGGCAACATAGTCTGCACATAACCTATAAAGTTTGTTAAGCTTTTTCGGATTGCTTTAGTCTTATCTCTGTCTAAACTTAATTTAGACTCGGCATATACTTTAAACGGACTAAACCACTTATCGCCTATCTTACGGATAAAAGATATATCACCTTTCCACAATAGAAATGAACCTACACTACTCTGCTCGGAACAAGCTTTTACATATGGCTTAGTTCCTACCTTGTGTAAACTTAATTCCATCGGTAAGTTATGCTCGTAAAAATGGTAAGTGCTTGGTGCGGATATACCTCTGGGGTACATATCTCTTTCAAGGAAAGGCTTTTTGCGACCATCTCCCCAATAACTCCGTGGTACATGAACCGTGATAGTTTCCCAATACTCGTCTTGCTTAAATGTTATACATCTATTATGTTCAGGATGTTCTTCTCGTTCTTCTCTACGCAGTTCTGAATACGCATAAGCCGTATTAGTTAAATAGAATTCAGAATCACTAACCTTAACAATCCGTTCATGCGACCTACTTCTATCTCCTATAGGGCGTATATCCAAATGAGACCGTTTACCTCGTAAGGGTGTAGTATTTTCCCATTTAGTTTTAATGCCGTTAAAATCAAGTCTGTCACCATTATTTGCCTGCACTTCTTCAGGACTTCTTGTTCCGTTATAAAAACCCATGATATACCACCTTTCGTTTGATTAAATTGAATGTAACATCTGTGTTACTTATGTTTTACTTCTGCTTCTAAAACTCTATACCCTCGTAAAAACCCTGCTATCCATAACTCCCTATCTGCATCGGATAGAGGAGACTTCTCACCATACATCGTGGTCTCCCATATATAGAAAGCATGGTCTGCTTCATACGCTAACTCTGGATAATCTTTCATTCTATTTCCTCCCAATAATTTAATGGAACTCCATGAGCAATCTTTATTGCAGTTATTGGACACTCTGCACTAAAGGTTATTTGATACTTCTTACCATCTACCGTTGTTGTTACACGGTGTAATACTTTCTGCTTTAAATCATCTTGCTGTATACATACTGCTTCCATGTTATCTCCCTTGTATATCCATTACTGCGTTATATTCAACCATTATTTGTGGGTATGCTTCTTTTATCCAATAAATAATTTCCTGTGCTTCATCTAAATCAACTTGCAACTTATCCCTTTGCATTTCTAAATCGTTTTCTCTATCGTTTAAATTCATAATCTCTTCATCCATGCCTTGCACTTCTTCCTCAAGGCTTTCGACTTTTATTTGCAACCTATCTATTTCCTCCTCTAACTCTAATTCTTTTACTATAGTTGTCATACCTTTCTCCTAGTCTATATAAATTACTGAACCCTTCTCAGGGACTGCCTTACACCCACCAACGATTGCCCATAGAACAGGACAACCCCAATCACCACCCCAATCATTACCTACATACCCATCGGTTAAAATTACAACCGCTTCAGGCTTGATATGGTTACTTGCTAAATATGTAGATATACAACTTGGGCTTGTGCCACCACCCCCCTTGGGTTTTGTAGATGATAGTAATTTGCCTGAATCACCTTGCCCATATACCTCATGCCCTGCCACTTCGCTATCCCAATACAATAAGTCTATTAGTTCGGGATTAACATTCTCCATCATGGCTACAACCTCGGATAGAAACTTATTAACATCTTCATTTCTAATAGAGCCTGATGTATCTACGGCAACACATAACCTACCCATTGATTCGGATATAGTGCTAGGCATATAGATGTCATGTTGCAACCATCTACGATTAGGCTTACGCCATGTTGAATCGTCCTTGCCACTACATACTGCTGATACAAACTCACGCAAGGCTTCTCGCCAATCTACCTTCGATGACATTAGTTCGTCAAAACATCTATTGACATTGCCCCCAACCTTGCCCGCTAAAATTGCACCTTGACGAATAGCATTATCTACTTCCTTGGCTAAGTCATCTTGTTCCTTGGCACTCATCTCTTGGGCTTCTTCCCAACCATGCTCGTCCATACTCTCACCATCGCTACCACTACCACCATCGCCATCGCCACCTTTATTACCTTTAGGAGGGGGAGGAGGGGGGTTTAATAATAGTTGGTCAAAGACTTCCTTAGAACTCATACCACGATACTTGTCATCGTATAAGCCACACTTGGGCAGTTTAATATACCCATTTGATTTACTACCCTCATCGACAATCTCGATGTTGATTACATAGTCGCAAGCCATGTTTGCTACTTGAGGATTCTGTTTCCATAACCCTCGCCATGTAGTTAGATGCCGATACATCTTATGCTTAGTCTCATGTATGATAACGCCACGCAACTCTGCATCATCCGCAAGGGTATCTACAAAGCCACGCCCATAAGTTACATCTCTACCATTGGTGTATGCCGTAGGGCAGGTATCAGTAACACTTACTTTACCCACCATGAGTAGCCCACTATAGGCTACAAAATCCTTATGCTTCATAAGCCCTACATGGTTTCTCTCAATCCGTTGTTCTGCTGTAAGTTTGCTCATATTAAACTCCATTAAATAGATAATTGTTTTTCGTAGCCCAATCAATAAAGCCACGGCTTGTGCCTACTAAAGATGCCTTACTTGCGACACGCATAACACTTGTTGCAAATAACGCTTGGGCTTCCTTGCTTAGACGATTCGCATACTTAATCCAAGCATTGACATTCTCCTTATCGACACGCTGAACTGCTGAATACACAAGCATACATACTGCACTTGGGCTATCAGGAATACGAGCCGTATCAGGTCTACTGACAACTTCTTCCCATGACGGTAAGTCATTAGCCAACATCACCATAGCCATCATGTCATGCGTAGCCCTAGCCCCAATCGTACCAATAAGAGCATGACTAACAATGTCATTGCCTAGATGCTTCGTCTTACTGATAATGTCGGAAGCCTTTGCCATACTTCTATGTGTAACAAATGCAGGTCTAGGCATACGAGGGTCATTGATATACTCATTGTCCTTCGGGTCTTTCAAATCCTCGAATGATTGAAACATTTGAGGGAATTGCTTTACACCCATAATAACTTCGGGCAAGATGCCATTGCCTAACGCAAAGTCCTCAATCCATGCTTCTGCGTTTGGTTTTGCTACCTTAACTACTGTGATACGATTCCTTGCATGAGGGGGCAACAAGTCACCGATACCCTCGGTTGCTAGGTTTGTAGTAGCGAACACAATACTTCCTTTGGGTAACTCGTATGTGCCTAGTTGTCTCTCTAGCATCAAGCGTAGACAAGCGTTCATTACTGCTTTACTTGCTTTGCCTATCTCATCTAACATCAAGACAATCGGCTTATCAAAGTGAAACCCGAACTCCTCGTTAGGTATAAACGAACATACCTCAACACCATCAATAGTTCGAATCTTAGGGACAAGGAAGTCACCCACATCTTTAGTGGTCATGTCACCATAGCAATAGTGATACTTATCACCTAACTTTTCCTTGAGGGTTTTGAGAATACTAGACTTGCCTATGCCCATCTCACCCTGAGCCAACACGGTAACGCTATCGCCTACTGCTAAGATTAACTCGGCAGTTTGTTTAAGACTGATTGATTTGTATATATCACTCATTTACTTCTCCTTTTTGGTTAATTGTTTGTAACATCGGTGTTACTTGCTATAAATACATCTGTTACTTCTTTAGTAATTACTGCGCATAAATCTTCGGATACTTCTATATCCCCCCAATATATGAGAAGGTTGCCACTTAATCTTTTAATTTGAAATGTTCCTTTCTTGTGTTTTTTAAATACTTTCCACGCATGGTCGCCGTATAAAACATAGTCACCTACTTTCATGGCTAAAAAGCAAACTTATCTAACATAGCATCTACCTTACGCTTGGTATCTTCACGCATCGCTTCGCTATCCCTTAAATCCTCACAACTTACACCATGCAACGCTTTCTCCATGTCCATGCGTAAATGCTCAAGCCTTGAATCTTGCGTAACATTTAGATGTTTGAGGAGTTTTGATAGTTCCACGGCATTATCCACCATGCTATCGTATAGTCTCTGCTTACCTTCCGTTGAATCTAATTTAGAGGATATATGGCGGAGGGTAGTGTAAACCCTGTCCCAAACATCTTTCATGGAAGTTTCAATACGACTTTTGTAGGCTGATTCATAGCGGTCTCTCAACTCACTCATACCTTGCTCACCTATATCTATACGGAAGTCACCACTCTCAGGCACAGGGCTAAAGAAGAAGTTAAACCCAAACTTCTCACGCACTTTATTTACATGAGGGTAGTCATCACGGTTAAACAATCCTGCTAACTGAAACGCTGATGCGGTAACGATGTCATCATACTCAACAAGAAACGCATCAACGGCATCTGTAAACATCTTTTCCCATTGTCCTAACTGGGATTTATAGTCTATGAATAATGTTGCTGGCAATAACCTTGTGCCTGAATCTGACCACGGACTTGTCTGTAGATAATGCCAATTACGCACGGCTGACGCAATCTTACCAATCTCATCTAACTTCGATGAACCTGCTAACAAGTTTTTGTTGTAGTTACCTGCCCTAGTTTTTGTGGACTTGGCTTGGTCTACTTCGGCTGATACCTTCTTGTCTAACTTACGAGCCGTCCATACTGATAAAGACAAATCGACTAGCATGGCTGATGACGAAATCTTTGCATACGCATAGTCTGTGGGTAAGTCTAAGTTTAATTCTGTCTGCATGATAAATCCTTTCTGAGTTTAAATTGAATGTAACATCTGTGTTACTTATAACATCTTACTACAAACATCTACTACTTATAATACATTATAACATACTTTAGCGTTATAAACAAACTGATAAGGGCTACTGCCATAAACCCAAACTCCATCATATCTCGCTTAACACTCTTGTTATGAGACACGGCACAGGCATACTCCGCATCCCTAAACGCTTCGCTTGATGTTCGGTGATACTTATTGTTGTGGTTGAAAGTGGCAATGTCATCGCCCTTGTAGGGTATTGCTAGTTTTCGTTGTTTCATTTCTGTCCTTTCGCTTTCTTTGGTTTAGGTGTTAATAAATAAAAATATGGATTGACTGCCCTTACTGCTTCTATCTTCTCTGCAAAAGATATATCCTTGTGCAATACATCTAGTAAGGTAGGCACATGGACTTTGATACTACGCTTATTCTTCCTTGGTGCAATCATATTGTTAATGATTCGGCTAGTTACTACTGTTACTGGTTTTTTATCTTCGTCACTCATCTTATTACCTCGTTAGTTTTTTCAAAATGTTTCCAAGCATCGCAAACACCACACCCTTTTTGGTAGTCTTCACACTTCTCACCCCAATGGTTAATCATTTCTAATTCTGCACGGGTTGGCTCATCGTCACTAATCTCTTCAAAAAATTCACTCATGTTGTCCTCTTTGGGTTAGTTGTTGCTAAATCTTGTGCATTATATATTACCTGATACGCACCTTTGTTATATGGGATTGCTATTGTAAACTTTCTATCCTTTGCACGCAAATCTCCACATGGTAGGCAATACATAATACTTATCTTCCATCTGCTTCGAGCATACGGCTCACCACAATCTAAGCATCGTGGTCTAAACTTCGGTTTTTTCATTTGCTTTTCCTTTCATGGTTAAAAAACTTAAGTGAAGAGCCTGACGAATCAAGCCCTTCTATAAATCTTTTACCTTTTAATATCAACGCTAGTTGTTAAATTATTACGCCCTCTGCTATTTTCTCGCAGTTCTTGTTAGAGGTTAGGGGCAAGACTTATATATAGTAAGTGGCATCAGATACGGAGTTACTTGGTGCGTATGCACATCATGTTCACAGATAAAGTCTGCTTGCTATATATAAATCGTAGGGATACTGTTCGGTATTCAATACTTGATGCGACTCATTGTCTTTGGCTTTTCTTGTTTTTGTTCGTGCTTGCTGTTTTAATAGTTCTTCACGGCTCATATGTAACATCGGTGTTACTTGTTACATGATTCTCGTTTCACTTGTTTGCGGTTATATCGGGCTACTCGGTCATTAACCTTACTTTAAAAACCCTTCTACCATTACTCACGCTTTCGTTGTGGTCTGTAATCCCACGCCATTAATCAATGTATCTGCAACCTATGCCTACCCTACACCTAGTGCGTTATGACTAGGATATTTACTAAGTTGTTAAAGAGGGTGGTCTAGAAGTTTCGGTTATCATAAGTAACACGAATGTTACTTACCCTATGCACTCCCATACTTCGACCACTATAACTACTATTTTACTCCTATTATGCGTTCTTGTCAAGTTGGAATAACTTGTTATAACTTGAGTATATGCTTCACAGGCTTTATCAAATCCCTCCCTCGTTTACCACTCCGATACCGCATGAGGATTGTGCCAATTTTAATCCCCGACATTTGTGACAGTTCTTTAAGAGTCCGTGTCTCTCCATCCAGAGCAACGATTAACGCATGGTCTGCTTGCACAGGATTTAATAACTCTGTGTCTCTAGCACCACGGGTATACCTACGCTTGAGTATAGTCTCCGAGATATTATATTTAGCAGATGCTTCGGGCAGGGAAAGATACTCATTATCTATATGCAGTATTAATACTTCGTTGGTTATCTTTGGGTTATTTGGATTATTAATATTATCAGGGTTATTAAGGTTTTTAATCCTAGATATTATCTTGTTCTTTGAACCAAACCTATTATCTTTCTTTCGATATAGATAAGCGTTCTTTATATTATCATATCCACTCATCTGCAATATCCTCGTATAGTGGGTTAGTAACACTCGTGTTACTTAGTTGGCTCTTTGGTGATGCAGGTGCGTTTACTATGTGGGCATAGTGTGGGTTGGCTATATCGGTGAGAGTAGTGCCGTTTGTTGGGGGAGTTTCGGCAAGCATCTCGATTGATACCTTGGTTATGTATTCGTGCAAAGCGACTCGCATGATGGTTGATATGGGCATCATTTTTCGGTTGGCTAATTGCATGAGAGAGGTGTGAATCTCGTCTGAAACACGAAAATTTATGAATTGACCTTTTGTGAGTTTTCTTGCCATTTTTTAGGGGTTCCTGTAAAAGTGTGAGACAAATAAATGGTTTGTGAGACAAAATAAGGGTTTGTGAGACAGTTTAGTGTAACACAAAGTGTGAGACATGTTGCACAGTATAGCATGATTTTTTGTTGCACATTTTGTTTTTTTGTTGCACACTTTTGGGAAATGGGGCGGAGGAGAGAAGGATTTTGTGAGTAAAAAATGGAAGAAGTGTGGGTAAGTTGTTGTAGGTTTACATGAAAGTGTAAAGAAGGCTATGGAAGATATAATGCCCAAAACTTAAACGAATGCCCAAAACTTAAACGAATGCCCAAAAGTAAAAAAAAAGTGATTGTTTTTGAGGAAATTGGCTTGGAGGGCATGATGGGTATAGGTCGATTTGCCTGAATGTCAAGTGTTGCGTAAAAAATACACCCTTATAGAATCTATTTCTGCAGGTTTTTTTGAAAATCGGCAAAAGAACGCTTCTCTTTTAAACGCAATTTGCCAATGCCGTAACACATTTTTTTTATTTGTAACACATTTCTCTCTATACAAAACCTTATATATATCCAAGACACTCTTTTTTTGAAAACAGACCTGCAGACCATGCTGAGTATAGGTCGATTTGACTCATTGTAAACCAATGCTTTTTGGGCATTATACTAACTTTTGGGCATTATCTTAAGTTTTGGGCATTATCTTATATTGTCATTACTATACTAAACTTACAACGAGTAACATCGGTGTTACTTATATTTGGCAACTGCTCGGCATCCGCTTGGCACGCAACTTGGCACGCACAATCTTGATAGTTTTCTCGGCTACTGCTTAGACTCGGCAAGACCGAAATGATAGTTTTGATAGTTCCAAGAAAAAAAAATAGCCCTAAAAATTAGGGCGAAAAAAAACCCCCGATTTCTCAGGGGTTTGTAACATTGGTGTTACTTATGCAATTTCAACGCCTTCTGATTTTAGAAAATCAATTACTGACTCTAAAAAGTTATTGCCTGATTCGATGCTATTATCCATAAAATCAATAACACTTGGAACTGCATCTGATAACTCATATATTGTAGTTAATGCTTTAATTAAATCCGCCTTGTATTGTGCTTCGGTTTTCTCTCCTTTGGCTTTTCCTGATTTATTTTTATTAACATTATCATGCATATTATTAATAGGTTTACCAGAGTTAATACCAGTTACAAATGCGGGATATAAACGCTTCTCAATATAATCTTTAGAATAACCCTTATTACTCTTAGGATTAATTGCACCTTTGAAAGCATCTATAAACATAGTTCTAACCTGATTCGAATAAGCGAATAACGGGCTTTTCGTTTCGGAAGATTTAACAAGTTTAACCTTAGCATCATGAAAAGGTTTTAGTGCTTCATTCATTAATGCTACGGCATCATTACCCAATTTAATACCATTGGCGTAACTGGTAACACTTGCAAGGGTTAATTCAGGAGATAGCATTGTAATACCTTTGCTTGGTGTTTTAGGGTTAGCAGGCTTATTGCCTACAAGGGTTGATGCCATGTTGCTAATAGGGTTTGTAGTAGTAGTCATTTTGTAACCTTTCAAAATATGGGGGAAACGATGTTTCCTACACCATGAATCTATTATGCCTGAATATAAATAACATGTCAAATTATATCTAACATTAAAACAACATATTAGATTGAATGAGTAACACTAGTGTTACTTGTATGTAATGAATGAATGATGCGATGCAACATATAAACGATAATCATTCTCATTAGTAAACTTAGCAACATATAAACGATAATCATTCTCATTAGTTAACCTAGCAACATATAAACGATAATCATTCTCATTAGTAAACTTATAATAAGTAAACCATTATAGAATTAAAACAGTTATAGTTTTAACAAGTAACATCGGTGTTACATATTTTTTGGCGGGATAGTTCCCACCGCACCCCCCAAATTTAAAAGTGGGACTCCTACGCTTCTACTATTACTCGAATTTCCACGTTAGACTTCATAATTTTCAGAGCACCCCCCTACCCCCTTGCATTTGTTAGCCGCTACTAACTTAATATTTCATGCAAAACACCCCCGTCATCTTTTTAAAAGAATCCTAGGCAATATAATATTTTGCAAAAAATTTAGAAGTGTTATATACTTCGTCTAACCGGAGTGCCAATGTGTTAATAAATTTCCTCCTATGACTAATGCGATTAAGATTACTCCTGAATTAGGGGTACCGATACCGACAGATTTTAAACCCGATGAATACGGGGATATAGTCGCTCGTGCTAAAGCTGCGTTTAATACCAGATTATTTCTAATTCAAAATGGGCTAGTAGAGCCAGACCCAGAAAATCCTAAAGATAGGAAGTTGATTGAGCAGGCTGCCCAGCAGAGTGCGGCACAGTTTACGGGTTCACCAATTGCACATCGCAGACCGTTCAACGCAGAAACCGCTAAATGGTTAAATGATTTAATGTATCGGTACAGTAATACGGTTATTGAGGACACGGCTAAGCTAAAAACCTATGTAACTACTCGACTTATTGAGGAATCGGACGGGGAAAAAGCCGCTGATAGGCTAAGAGCCCTAGAAAGTCTTGGAAGATTAAGCACTTTGGGTATGTACGCCGACAAGATTGAGGTTTCAGTTACGCATAGAACTACTGACCAGCTCAAGGAAGAGCTAGAGAAAAAACTTTCTAGGTATATGGGCGAGGTTGAGCGGGTAGAAACCCCTGCTAAAAAGCAAAGGCAGTCTATGGTTCTTGATTTAGACAAAGAATTGGGTGTAGTAACCCTAGAATCTAGAGCTAATGACCACGCTTAACATATTTGAGACCCTAAAAAGGTTATCACCACAGAAAAGGAAGGAGTTTTTACACTCTTTACCCATAGAAGATGCCAAAGATGTGCTGTCAATTGTCGAAGAGCTAGAGTTAAGAGAAAAAAGAGAAGAATGTACGGCAGATTTCCTAGCTTTTGTGAACGAGGTATGGCCCGACTTCATTGCTGGTAGGCACCATGCTCGGATGGCAGAAGCTTTTGAAGATGTAGCGTCAGGAAAATGTAAAAGACTCATTATTAACATGCCACCAAGGCACACTAAAAGTGAATTTGCGAGTTATCTACTACCGGCGTGGTTTTTAGGCAAGTACCCCAACAAGAAAGTAATTCAAACATCCCACACCGCTGAGCTTGCCGTGGGTTTTGGACGTAAAGTGAGGAACTTAGTTGATTCAGATGCTTATAAGAGGATTTTTCCAACAGTTGAGCTCCAGTCTGACTCTAAAGCCGCTGGTCGTTGGAATACAAATTTTGGGGGCGATTATTTTGCTATTGGGGTGGGAGGCGCTGTTACGGGTAAAGGGGCTGACATCCTCATTATTGACGACCCTCACTCGGAACAAGAAGCAGCCCTAGCAGCATTCAGCCCAGAGATATACGACAAGACATATGAGTGGTATACATCAGGTCCACGGCAACGACTTCAGCCGGGTGGGTCTATAGTTATAGTTATGACACGGTGGAGCCTGAGAGATTTGGCTGCACAAGTAATAAAATCTAGCGTCCAGCGTGGAGGAGACGAGTGGCGTGTGATTGAGTTCCCGGCGATACTACCAAGTGGTAATCCACTGTGGCCTGAGTTCTGGTCATTAAAAGAGTTAGAAGCCCTACGGAACGAATTGCCTAACGGTAAGTGGCAAGCGCAATATATGCAACAGCCGACCTCAGATAATTCGGCAATCGTTAAACGTGAATGGTGGAAAGTGTGGCAACATGACGAACCACCTCAATGTGAATTTATAATACAGTCTTGGGATACTGCACACGAAACTCGTACAGTAAATGATTATTCAGCTTGTACTACGTGGGGAGTATTTTATAATGAAGAAGACAATATGTTGCCTAATATCATTTTGCTTGATGCCTTTAAGGAACGCATGGAGTTTCCTGAGCTTAAGGCAAAAGCATTTGAGCACTATAAAGAGTATGAACCAGATGCTTTCCTCGTGGAAAAAAAAGCAGCAGGAGCGCCGCTGATACAAGAGTTAAGAAGGATGGGTATACCTGTGGCGGAGTATAGTCCGGGAAAAGGGCAGGATAAGATTTCAAGGTTAAATAGCGTAGCTGATTTATTTGCATCAGGTAAAGTATGGGCACCTGAAACAAGGTGGGCGGAAGAGCTAGTGGATGAGGTTGCAAGTTTTCCTTCGGGCGAACATGATGACTTAACTGACTCAATGACGCTGGCATTAATGCGATTTAGGCAGGGAGGGTTTCTTATACTGCCTAGTGATGAGCCCGAAGATATTAGATATTTTAAATCCAAACGTAGTGCTGGGTTTTATAATTTAAGGTGATATATGGCGAGCATAGTTAAAAGATTAACAAACCAGCTAAGTTCTAAAGGTGTGGATAACGCCAAGGATGTAGCTGTGGGTAGATTAACTCAGTACGGCATATTAAAAGACGGGAAACTAACTGAAAAAGGGAAAGAACGTCAGGCATTAGGCGCTAGTGGTAGGGCTAAAGATAGAGCTGCAAAAGCAAGTGGACGTAGTTCAGAAGACTACAAATATAGTAAGAAAACGAATAAAGCAACATTAAAGGATAAATAGTCATGGCAATAGATAAAGCGTTATATGAAGCCCCTCAAGGTTTAGCGGCAACCCCAGAAGCGGAGCCACTTGAGATTGAGATTGTGGACCCAGAGTCTGTACATATATCGGCGGGTGATATAGATATTGACATCTTAAAAGATGAAGACGGAGAAGAGTTTGCTAAAAACTTAGCCGAGGATATGGATGAGACAGCCCTGCAAACAATAGGTAGTGAGTTAATTGCCTTGTTTGAATCTGACCAGTCTGGTCGGAAGGATTGGGCTGATACATATGTGCAAGGGTTAAGATTACTAGGATTAAAGTACGAGGAGACAACTGAACCTTGGGCGGGAGCTTGTGGGGTGTACCATCCGATGCTGTCTGAAGCAGTAGTTAGATTTCAGTCAGAAGCTATTATGGAGACATTCCCAGCCACAGGACCAGTAAAGACACAGATTATCGGCAAAGAGACAAACGCTAAAAAAGAATCATCAATTAGAGTCTCAGACGATATGAACTATAAGTTAATGGACCAGATGACGGAGTACCGTCCTGAGCACGAGAAGTTATTGTGGAATTTACCATTAGCCGGCTCAGCGTTTAAAAAGGTGTATTTTGACCCAAGTTTGGATAGGCAAGTAGCTATGTTTATACCAGCAGAAGACTTTGTTGTACCATACGGGGCTTCAAACTTAGATACCGCAGAGCGTATGACGCATATTATGCGTAAAACTAAAAACGATGTTAAGAAATTGATGGTTGCTGGGTTTTATAGAGACATAGAATTAGGGGAGCCTTTAGCTGTTTTAGACGATATAGAGAAGAGAAAAGCCGAAGAACAGGGTTTTTCAGCTATAAACGACAACCGTTTCCGCATTTTAG